>Ga0157369_10008088_pt1 | contig 12060 bp, 10 predicted proteins | sample C25metaG_FD_113461 | JGI IMG/M metagenome (GOLD analysis project Ga0157369, IMG submission 113461) | Corn rhizosphere microbial communities from Kellogg Biological Station, Michigan, USA - C2-5 metaG | ecosystem: Host-associated > Plants > Roots > Rhizosphere > Soil | place: USA: Michigan...
CTCGCAGGACTCTACGCAAAACGGCGCAAGGCATTGGTCGAGCAGTTCTTCCTCATGATCCTGTGCGGGGCCATCATGGCCACGCTGGTAGGGATCGGTTGGTATCTTGCACATCCGGGCATGAGACGCTACGTGGAAGTGCAGTCCTACGTGGCGCTGGCGTTCATGCTGGTCACCATCGCAATCCTCGGCAAGCGACTCTCGCCGTTGGCGGGAGTGCCTTTGCTCTTGCTGCTGGCGTATGGTGTGATCCTCTCGAATGCTCGAACGGTTTATGTCGGGATGGGGCTCGGCTTTGGCTTGCTGTTGCTGACCGGCTTGGGCAAGTTGAAGATGAAGGATGTGCTTAAGTTCGGCGGAATCGCGTTCCTGGTTCTCGCCATCGTTTTTGTCGCCTTGTTGCAGACTCGGGAAGGCTCGCAATACGCAAGACGAGTCGTGGATGAACTCATCCAGGGATTCCTGCACCCGAGCGGCGACGACAATGCGCAATGGCGCTTGCTCGCGTGGGCGGAAGCCGGACGCCGCTTTCTTACGCAGCCTGTCATCGGCGAGGGCTACGGCCTTCCGTTTACATTCGAATTGGCCAGCATGGACATCAAGCCCCACAATATCTATCTCTATGTGCTCTACAAAACGGGGCTGGTGGGATTTTCGATCTTCCTATGGCTGCTGATCGTGCCCACGCTCGCGGCTTGGCGTGCCATGCGAAAGTACAAGGAACATCCGGACGCGTTGGCGATTCGCGCGCTGTTCGTCTGCCAGATATTCTTCTTCTGCTGGGGCGCGCTGAACCCGCTGATCGAAACCCCGTTCCTGGCCAGCATGTTCTGGCTGAATTTTGGACTGATGTTGCATACGGCGCGGCAGATGGAGCGCGACTCGAACGCGCTTGTTTCGGCCGCTGCAGCTTGAACTGACTTCATGGCGCATAGCCCGCAATTAGCGATGAATCGCGACGACCGCGCAGCGGCGACGGCGTGGTCCGTCCTTGGGACACCCTTGCTCTGCACGGACTATGACGGCCTGGCGGCGCGTTGCCGGGCGTGGGTAGGCGAGCAGCGCGTGATCGCGATCGAGTTCGCGAATGTTCACATTGTCACCTTGCGGCGGCACGAGCGCGGCTTCCGCGAAGAAAGCGCTGCCTTTGACGTCTTCCTCCCGGATGGAGCGCCGGTCGCGTGGTGCTTGAATCGCGCAGGGGCCGATATCCGCCGCGCGGTCTGCGGACCCACGTTCATGGGCAAGATGCTCGCCGGCGCCGCGGGCAGTTCGACGCACTATCTGCTCGGCGGCTCAGAAGAATGCGGGCAGATACTTCGCGAGAAGTTTACCGACTCGAAGACCGGAATCCGGATCATCGGCGGATTTCACGGCATGTGCGGCAATGACGGCACGCTCGAGGGCGAGGCCGAGAAGGAAGTCATCGACGAGATCAACCGTCTTGCCCCGGACTACATCTGGGTGGGATTTGGCGGATCGAAGCAGGTGACCTGGCTTAAGCGGCACAAGCATCTGCTTCGCAAGGGCGTCATCCTGGGCGTTGGTTTTGCATTCGACGTCAATGCCGGCGTCAAGCGCGACGCGCCGGAATGGATGCAACGCAACGGCCTCACCTGGCTGTTCCGGCTTTGTTCCGAGCCGCGTCGTCTGGCGTGGCGGTACGTCCGCTACAATTCTTTGTTTCTCTCTTATCTTCTCTTGGACGGAGTTCGCGGGTGCGCTGTCGGTAGACCGGCAAACTTCGCGGTTGCGAATCGCGGACAGGAATAGCCGGGCACTTCCCGGAAAGGGCTTCTGGTGCACACCCTAATGGCGGCAATGGACCCGGAATATCGTCGCGCGGGAGCGACACGTTGACCGCCGCCGCACCGCAATCGGTGCCGGCTTCGAGACCGCGCCAGGGGGTGATGAAGAACACCTCCATCCTCGCCGGATACGCGGTCTTTGAAACCGTTGTCGTCTTTTTCTTCACGCTCCTGATCGCCCGTTATCTTGGTCCCACGGATTTCGGCCGGCTGGGCTGGGCGCTCTCGTATGCGTTGCTGACGTCGGTGTGGTCCGATCCCGGCATCGGCTACGCCATGACGAAGCTGGTCGCCACCTCGCACGGCGACCGTCAACTCGAGTACGTCGCCAACGGGCTGTCGTTGCGGTTGATCCTGACCGTGGCGGTGTTCCTGCTCTCGCTCGTGCCGTTCGCGTTCGTGCCATACATGCGCGCGAACGCCATGGTGATCCTGCTGGTGCTTGTCTCCGAGCACATGCGGAACGTCGCGCTGTATTTCTGCATGGTCTTCCGCGGACATCAGCAGAACAAGTTTGAAGCGTTCGCACTGGGTACCGAGCGTCTTGGCGCCCTGCTTCTTGCCTGGCCGCTGCTTCACATGGGATTCGGGCTGTACACCGTGGCCTGGGTCTATGTCGCCGCGCGTGGCACGTCGCTGCTAGTAGCGGTCATATCCAACGTCCGTACCTTCGGATGGCGGCCTCTGGGTCTCGATCGCACGCTCTTCCAGCGGATCAAGCTGGAAACGATGCCGCTGGCGGTGCTGATCATCTGCGAGCGGATGAACATGTATCTGCCGCCGATCTTCGTGAAAGCCTTCGCCAAGTTCTATGCTGCGCGGTTCTATGCGGGTGCCGTCTCTTCCGACGTCATCGCGCGTCTCGGCGACACGCAACTCGGGATGTTCCAGGCGGCTTTCAAGTCAATCTATCCCGCGGTTCTGATGTGCGTAGCCGTCGCTGGCAGCTTATACGCACCCATGGCGGAGCGCTTCCAGGCCGATCCGGCCGAGAGCGCGCGTCTCTATCGCGGCGGCTTGCGCGGCCTGCTGCACCTGATCCTGCCCGCCGCGGTGATTACTCTCTTTCTGTCTCCGCAGTTCATCATCGTGCTCTATGGTCCCGAATACGTCGAGAGCGCGCGCATCGTGCGCTGGCTGACGGCATACTTCGTGTCCATCTCATTCATCGCGCTGAATCACCTTTTCATGCCGGCCATTAACCGGCAGCGGGTGGTCGGAGCGGTCTCGCTAATCAGCGTCGTGGTGAATGTCGCGCTCGGGATGGCATTCATCTCGCGTTGGGGCGCGGAGGGAGCGGGAATGTCGCTGGCAGTGGCGCAAGTGGTCATCGCCTTTGTGTATGTGGCGATGGCGCGCCGCTTCGGCAAGGCGGGACTCGCTCCGAGAGAATGGTTCACGATGGCTGCCGCGTTCCTGCTGGCGGCCGGCGCGTTGTACCTCGTCCGTCCATATATGCCGGGTCCGGGCGTGGCGTCGCTGCTTGCGAGGTTCGCCTCGGCCCGTCACCTCGTTATGCTGCAAGCGCTCGTCGAAGTGCTCGAAGGGACGGCGCTCAGCGTAAGCATCTACCTCGGCGTGCTCCTGGGATTACGAGGTGTCTCGCCCGAGGAACGCCAGCTGTTCAGGGCGGTAGCGCGCAGACTTACGCCGGCATAAGAGCGATCTCCGATGCATATCCTGATGGCGCACGAGTACTACCGGCTCCCCGGTGGCGAAGACGAAACATTCGAGGGCAGGCGCAACCTGTTGCGTGCTCGCGGCCATCGAGTGACCGAATACGTCCGGAGGAGCGCCGAGATCGAAGCTTCCGGGCCGCTGAAGAAAGCGATGCTGCCTCTGCGCGCGATTTGGTCGTCGGAGGCAAAACGTGATCTGGCGCGCATGCTCGCCGAAGACAAGCCCGATGTCGCCCATTTCTCCAATACCTTCCCGCTGATCTCGCCCTCCGTTTACTGGGCCTGCCGCGAAGCCGGGGTTCCGGTGCTGCAGAATCTGGAGAATCCGCGGTTGATGTGTCCATCCAATTCTCTGTTTCGCGACGGCAAGCTGTGCCACGACTGCGTTGGAAGGTTTCCGTGGCCCGGCATTGTGCACGGTTGTTATCACGGATCGGCGGCTACAGCCGTCGTCGCGGGGATGGTCGGGGTTCATCGATTGCTCGATACGTGGAATCGCAAGGTCGATGGCTACCTGGTTGCGACCGAGTTCTACCGCAGGAAGTTCATCGAGATCGGCATTCGTGAAGATCGTCTTCATCTCTGTCCGTTGCCGGTCGAAGATCCAGGCGCGCGACCGCGCGATACAGTCGGTGACTACGCTCTCTACCTCGGGCGGCTCGCGCCGGAAAAAGGGACTCTCAGTCTCCTGGAAGCATGGAAAGACCTCGAAATTCCACTGAAGATTCGCGGATCAGGCGAACACGAACCCGAGGCGCGGGCGTTGGCTGCCGCCAATCCGCACGTGGAGTTATTGGGGCGTCTCACCATCGACGAGCGAAATAAATTGCTTCGCGGCGCTCGCTTCCTCGTCTGGCCGTCGCTCGGAGAGTACGAAACCTGTGGCCTTGTGGTGACGGAGGCCTTTGCCTGCGGCGTTCCCGTGCTCGCGTCCAGAACCGGAGTCGCCACCGAACGCGTCGTCGACGGACAGACCGGAATTCACTTCGAAGCGAATGACCCAGCCGACCTCGCGCGGAAAGCCCGCTGGTGCTGGGAGCATCCCGCCGAAATGTCGGTCATGGGACGAAATGGCCGGGTCGTTTACGAGCAGGGCTTGACCGCAAGTAACTGCATCGATCGCATGCTCGCGATATATAAGGAAGTCCTCGACCGCCAACAGGCAGTCGGCGGAAGGGCAGCCGCTGTGGCGGCGGTTTAGGCTTCGCCACAACTTCCAATTCATGCGGATTCTTCAGATCAACAAGTTCTTCCACGTGCGTGGCGGCGCGGACGGGGTCTTCTTTAAGACCTGCGACCTGCTGGCGGAGCATGGGCATGAGGTCGCTCATTTTTCCAGCAGGCATGCGAAGAACCGGCCCTCTCCCTACGAGCGCTACTTCGTCGACGGCTTTAACGAAGACGATCTTCAGCAGGTTTCGTTCCAGCGCAAGGTTCGTGCCTTTGTGGACGGCATTTATTCGTTGTCGGCGCGCCGCAATATCCGTGCCCTGGTGGCGGAGTTCAAGCCTGACGTCGCGCACGTGCACAACCTGAATTACCAGTTGTCGCCGTCGATTTTTGACGCCTTGCACGAAGCCGGTGTGCCCATCGTGATGACTCTCCACGATTACGGCCCGATCTGTGGCGCGGCCACCATGTACTTGAACGGAGAGATTTGCGAGCGTTGCTGCGGCGGGAGTCATTACCAGGTCTTGATTCAGCGCTGCTTCCACGGCAGCTACGCTGCGAGTGCGATGGTCATGCTGAACAAGTATGTGCACGAAGCTCGGCATTCGTGGCGCCAGGTTTCGCTGATGATTTCTCCGAGCCGATTCCTGCGCGGGAAGCTGGTGGAATATGGGGCTGCGGAAGAGCGGATCGTGCACTTGCCGAACTTCGTCGACTTTGAAGCCGGCGAGTCGGTGCAACCGCAGGCGGGAGGGTACGTCCTTTATTTAGGGCGGCTCTCGTTGAACAAGGGAACTGAGACGCTGCTGAAGGCCACCCGGGGATTGAACGCGTCCGTCGTGTTGCTGGGAGACGGGCCCATGCGCGCCGCGGCCGAGGCCGAGGCGGCATCGCGATCGGGGCAATTGCGCGTACATCCGTTCACCTCTTCGCGCGCCGAAATTCAGAAACTCATCGCGGACAGCGCGTTCGTGGTTGTCCCGTCGGAGTGGTACGAAAATCAACCGACCACCATCCTCGAAGCGTACTGGATGAGGAAGCCGGTCATTGCCTCTCGTCTCGGCGGCATTCCCGAACTCGTGGAAGACGGCAAGACGGGGCTTCTCTTCGAGCCGGGGGATGCGGCCGATCTGCGGAACAAGATCGATTACTTGCTCGCGCATTCGGAAGTGTGGCAGGCCTGGGGAGACGCCGGTCACGAAATGATTGCGCGAAACTTCAATCGCGAGAGACATTATGAGAAGCTGATGGGTATCTATCGGCATGTCATCCACGGCGATTCTTTGCTGGAGTTAGCGAGTCCGGCTGCTGTCGACGCGAGAGCTTTCGCGGCCAGGCCATAAAGTATTAGCGAACACGGGAGACGGGACCGGATGTTTGAGCGGATTTCGATCATCGGATTAGGAAAACTGGGCGCCTGCATGGCCGCCACCATGGCCAACAAGGGCGCGGAAGTTATCGGCGTGGATGTGAACTCCGAGGCGGTGGAAGCCATCAACAGCGCCAAGCCGCTCTCCCGTGAGCCCGGCCTTGCGGAGATGCTCGCCGCGAACCGGAGCCGCTTGCGCGCGACCACTAGTACTGCGGAAGCAGTCCAGGCCTCTCAGGTTTCGTTCGTAATCGTTCCCACTCCGTCCGATGCGACGGGCGCGTTCTCCATTCGCTATGTCGAGCAGGCCGTTCGCGAAATCGGTCACGCGTTGCGGCACAAGCGCGGATATCACCTCATCGTGCTCACCAGCACCGTATTGCCCGGCGCCACGGAATTCGGAGTGATGCCGCTCATCGAGGAGTCGTCCGGCAAGGTCTGCGGAAAAGACTTCGGCGTTTGCTACAACCCGGAATTCATTGCTCTCGGCAGCGTCATTCGCGACCTGCTGAATCCGGATTTCGTTTTGATCGGCGAGTCCGATGCTAAGGCCGGCGAGATGCTCGGACGCTGGTACCAATCGTATTGTGACAATCACCCGCCGGTACGGCGCATGAATTTCGTCAACGCTGAGCTCACCAAGCTCGCGGTCAACAATTTTTTGACCACCAAGATCACCTACGCCAACATGCTCGCCGCCATGTGCGAGGAACTGCCGGGCGCCGACGTCGACGTCGTCAGCGATGCGCTGGGCTACGATTCGCGGATCGGACGCAAGTATCTGACGGGCGGGATGGGCCACGGTGGTCCGTGTTTCCCGCGCGACACCAGGGCCATGGCCGCCATGGCCGAAGCGTTGTCGGTGCCGTCCGACCTCTCGCGCACGGTCGACTCCATGCGGGGCATGTTGCTCAAGCGCCAGATAAGCCGGCTCCAGGGTCTCGTGCGTCCCGGCATGATGGTCGCCGTTCTGGGACTTGCTTACAAGGCGTCGACCGATGTCATCGAGGGGTCGCAGAGCATTGAACTGGCTCAAGCCTTGTCCGAGAGCGGTGTGTGTGTGGCGGTATACGATCCGCTGGCGATGGACAATGCGCGCGTCGTCCTCGGCGATCGTGTGCAATATCTTTCGCTGCGGCAATGCCTGCACAGCGCCGACATGGTGATCATCGCGACGCCGTGCGAGGAGTTCCGCGCGTTGAAGCCGTCCGACTTCTCCACCAAGCATCGGCGGGTCATCGTTTTTGACTGCTGGCGCATCGCGGCGCCCACGCTGGAATCCAGTTCTGCCATCGAATACGTTCCTCTCGGTCGCGGCCGGGAAGACTCCGATATCCTGCGGGAACTCGCGCAAGCCGCGCGTGCGCGGTAAATGCGCCATTCCAATGCCGGTCTCAGTTTAAAATTGGTGCAATGCCGCCATTTGTAGCCAAACGGGCCAATATCCTGGGCGTTGGTGTCAGCCCCATTCGCATGCGCGACTTGCTCGCCGCTTGCGAGCAATGGATCGCCCGCGGCGAAAAGAACTACATCTGCATCACCAATACGCACCTGGTGATGATGTGCCAGAACGACGAGGAACTGCGCCGCATCCATAACGACGCAGGACTCGTCACGCCGGATGGCGTGCCGCTGCTCTGGCTGACGCGCCTGATGGGATTCCGGAACGTCGAGCGCGTCGCCGGGCCTGACATCATGCTCGCCTGCATGGAACGCGGCGTGAAGCTCGGCTGGAAACACTATTTCTACGGATCCGCGCCGGGCATCGCGGACGCTGTGTCTACCCGCATGAGCAGCCGGTTTCCCGGACTCAAGATCGCCGGCGCTTATTCGCCGCCGTTCCGGCCTCTGACACCCGAAGAAGATGAGCGCGTGGTCGCGATGATCAACGATTCCGGCGCGGACTTCCTCTGGTTGGCGCTCGCGCCCGGCGACATGGAACGCTTCATGGGCTCGCACCTCGCACGGCTTCGTGTCCCAGTACAAGCCGGCGTCGGCGCGGCTTTCGACTACCTCAGCGGCAACAAGCGTCAGGCGCCGAAGTGGCTGGCCACACTCGGGCTCGAGTGGCTGTTCCGGATGTGCAACGAACCGCGACGCCTGGCCGCTCGGTACTTCACCAACAATCCTGCTTTCCTCTATCGCGTCTTGCTGCAGTGGCTGGGCAAGAAGCCGGCAGCGGTCGCCGAGTCCGATAGCCGCTAGATCCTCCCCAAATTTTCCGATCTTTCCAAGCCTCCCTTTGGGAGGCTTTTCATTTGCCTCGCAGAAACGCGGGGCTGCTTTCTTTTTTCTGCCAGCGTTAATCTGCGTTCAGCGGCGGCTACAAACTTCCCCTATAATCGGAAAACACCTCCTCGATCTGTGGCCGCGAACGGGCGCCCTTGTGGCTCGATCGCCGCAAACCGGTTCCTGGAGCGGGATTCAGCCGGAAAGGAAGCATGCACGATCCAAGGGTGCTGAAGTTTGTCCGAAAGTGGCTTCCACGCTGGCTGCGCCGGCGGCTCGATCCCTTTCACATCAAGATCGAGGACCAGCTCCAGAGGTTTGCCGCTTCACTTCCTCCCGGCGCGCGCCTGCTCGATGGCGGCGCGGGCGAGTGTCCATTCCGGCCGTGGTTCAAGGACACCAACTACGTCGGTATCGACAACGCGGTCGGCGATCACACGTGGGACTACAGCAACATCTCCGCCTACGCCGATCTCAGCGACCTGCCGTTTGCCGATGGAAGTTTTGACGCTGCCATCAACATCGTTGTGCTCGAGCACATTGCGTATCCCGCGAAGGCGATGTGCGAGTTTCGTCGCGTGTTGAAGCCTGGCGGCCGGCTCTTTCTTGCCGTCCCGCAGATCTGGGAGCTGCACCAGCAGCCGCACGACTTCTTCCGTTACACGCGTTGCGGTCTCGAACTAATCCTGAAGGACGCGGGCTTCGAGATCGAGATGCTGGAGCCCACCGGCGGATACTTCGAACTGGTCGGCAAGATCTCCATCGACATCCTCCACTTCTTCGAGCACGGAGCGATGAAGATCCTTTGGGTGCTGCTGGCGCCGATCTTCGGCTTCATTATTCCGTTGGTCTGCTACTACCTCGACAAACTCGACAAGCGGAAAGACTTCGCCGTCGGGCTCATGACGGTAGCCAGCGCAGCCGGCGAGCCACGCGTCGCGCCTTACGCACCCGTTACCACAACGGAACTAGTGTCGAGCTCCCACGGGCAGCACTAGCATCCCGGGTGGGGTGGCGGTATCGATTCCCGAGATTCCCGTTTCTAAAGGACTTACACGAGCTGATCTTGTGCGATCCCCGTGCCGAATGGGAACGAACGCCTGTGCGACAGATCCCCCTTCCCCTGGGGTCTGTTGCTAAGTTCCTTTGTTTGCAGCACATCCTTGCAAAGTCCGTTTTCTAAAGGAGTTAGCGGATTTTCAAAGAGCGGAAACGACGGAAGCTGCCCGCTATTGGCGAAGACCTAAGTCTCCAGAATGCAAGGTAGCAGCAAGTCGAATGGATTGCGGTGACATCGGTCACGCTTGCGTGTGATGAGAGGCAAAGGCAAAGCGCATGCTTACGGGGCGATGCTGACGGAAATTCACCTTGCTCCGGCTAACAACTTCTACTGGCCGGTGTCCTCAGGTCATGAACAGACGGAAGATACCAACTCTAGTTATATTGACGCTTGCATTCTCCGCTTTGACGGTGGCAGCTGTGGATCAGCATTGGCTGCAACTTTGGAACGAGGCACAGACCCATCGTCCGGCAGTGCTTCGCGCGCACTCCCGCATCGCCGCAGTCGATGAACCGGGCACGGCGCTGATCATCAAGGGAGTCGTTATGCAGCCGGATGGCACGACGCCCGAGGCCGGCGCGATCGTCTTCGCCTATCACACCGACAACAACGGCGTGTACTATGCGGCGGGCTCGGACAACAGCTCGTATCGGCTTCGCGGCTGGACAAAGACGGATGCGAATGGCGCCTTTGAGTTTGCTACCATCCGGCCGGCGCCATATCCCAGCCACCGGGTACCGGCCCACGTGCACCTCACCATAGAAACCGCCCATAACGGACGCCAGTACGGCGGGTTATTGTTCGCCGACGATCCGCTGGTCAGCGACGCCGAGCGAACCAAGTCAACTGCGGCAGGGCGCTTCGGTGAGGTTGCGGAAGTCGAGCATGCCGGCGTAGTTCAGGTGGTTCGCTTGAATATCCGGCTCAAGCCGAATGGTGACTTCTGAATTTGACGCCTCAGGAACAGGCGCTCGAGGATCACGGTCCCATCGTGATCGCAGCGCAGCGTGGCGATCAGGATGCGTTCCAGACGCTTTATCACCGGTTTGGCCGTTTCGTGAACGCCGTCCTGCTGGCGCATGTGTCGTTCGATAGCGTGCCCGATCTCGCCCAGGAAGTCTTCCTCCAGGCATGGACAAAGATCCACACGCTGCGAGAACCGCGTGCGTTCCCCGGCTGGATCGGCGCGATCGCCCGCAAGCGCGCCATCAACCACTTCCGGCGGCATCCTCACGAAGTCGAAATCCGGGACTTTCATGCCGGCCGTGAGGACGTGCTGGACGCGCGCCTTCGAGCGAAGGAAGCGATTGCGGCCATTCAAGCCCTGCCTGAGGCTTACCGCGAGACGCTGCTGTTGCGCTTGATCGAGGGATATTCGGGCGCTGAGATTGCCGCGTTGTGCGGCCTTACGGAAGCTTCGGTGCGAGTGAATCTGCATCGCGGCTTTCAGCTCCTTCGGGAGCGACTGGGAGATTGACGATGGCAGAAAACGATCGGCTGCGTGATGCATATCTCTGGGATCCGGCCGCAGAGCCCTCGCCAGAGGTGCTTGCGTTCGAAGACAGGCTTGCCATCGCGCGCTTCGAAGCGACGCGGCGACCGTTGCAGCTTGCCCCGGCTCGAACGGTCGCGTGGTTCAGACAGCCCGTCTTTGCTTTTGCCGCATGCCTGGCTCTTGCGATTGTTGGTTTCTCGGTCACCATGTGGTGGCGGTTGAGCTGGCCGTCAGGAGCGGCGTGGGATGTAGCGATCAACCGTTCTTCCGGCGCTTTGCTACGTAGTCAGCTGCGTCCCGACCAGCGGTTGCAGTTCGACGCTGCTTCCGCCCGGGTGAGCATCGCCCGCATCGGGACGATGCAGGTGGAACCGGGAAGCGCGCTCACACTGCTCGAATCGACTTCCAGACGCCACCGAGTGTTGTTGGACCGCGGGGCCGTGAGTGTGCGCGTGTGGGCGCCGCCTGGACGGTTCTCGTTCAGCACTCCGGCGGGATGGGTCATCGACATGGGGTGTGTTTTTGATCTTTCGGTCGATGCTGGAGGCACGTCTCGAGTCCGCGTAAAGACGGGTTGGGTTCAGCTCGACAATGGATGGGGCGAGTCGCTCATCCCGGCCGGTGCCTCCAGCGTGATGGCCGCCTCGGCGCGTCCTGGCGTTCCAGTTTACGACGATGCGCCGCCGCTGTTCGCCAAGCATGTTCGCGAGTTTGAGCGTGCGCCCGATGACAATGCCCGCGCGGCCTTAGCTGGCGACATCATCCGCACGGCGCGCACACGCGACGTCCTCACGTTGCTTATGTTGGCGAGCACCGTGCATTCCGGCGTCGAGAGACCGCTACTCGAGCGGGCTGCTCAGCTATTCCCTCCGCCGACCCAAGTAAGCGTGGAAGGCATTGTTGCTGGTGACAGAGCGCAACTGTGGCGTTGGTACGGCACCCTGGATCTTCCTCCCGCCAAGAGCTGGTGGCGCAACTGGCGCGACGCCTTGCCTACGCTTTGAGGCACGGGGAAAGGCGGATAACAAACAACCTCATTCCGTGTCTTCCTTGGGGGAGCTCAGAACTCCCAAATTGAGGATCCGCCAATGAAGAAAGCTATCGCAACGCTGTTAACGCTACTGGCCTGTGTCGCTTTGAGTACCGCGGCGACCTCCAGCAAAACCATCGACAAAGCCCACAGTCGGGTCACGTTCACGGTGACCAAGTGGGGCTTCGCGGAGGTCGAAGGCCGATTCTATGATTTCTCC
>Ga0157369_10008090_pt1 | contig 12057 bp, 10 predicted proteins | sample C25metaG_FD_113461 | JGI IMG/M metagenome (GOLD analysis project Ga0157369, IMG submission 113461) | Corn rhizosphere microbial communities from Kellogg Biological Station, Michigan, USA - C2-5 metaG | ecosystem: Host-associated > Plants > Roots > Rhizosphere > Soil | place: USA: Michigan...
CAGAAGGTCGAGCTCGACGAGCTGATGCGCCGCTCCGACTACGTCTCGATCAACTGCCCGCTGACAAAGGAGAGCAGGGGCATGATCGGCGCCAGGCAGTTCGCGCTGATGCAGCCGCACGCCTACTTCATCACCACCGCGCGCGGCTTCATCCACGATGAGGACGCGCTGCTGGAAGCGTTGCGCGGAAAGAAGATCGCGGGCGCGGGCCTCGACGTCTGGTCCAAGGAGCCGCCGCCGCCGGAACATCCGCTGCTGCAGTTCGACAATGTGCTCGCGAGCCCGCACACGGCCGGCGTGACCAAGGAGGCGCGCGAGAACATGGGCCGTATCGCCGCCGAGCAGATCCTTGGCGCCCTCGACGGCAAGCGGCCGCCGCGCATCATCAATCCCGAGGTCTGGCCGCATTACAGCGAGCGGTTTGCCCGCACCTTCGGGGTGGCGCCAAAATAGGCCTCCGCGAGAGGAGAAGATTTTCCCTGTGGCGGCGCCGCTCGGTACAACAAATCCACTGCCGGATGCCGTCCTGGCGCAACGCCCATTGTCATTTTGCGGAGCCCCTCGACAGGGCCCCGGCCAGCGGCCATTTCTCCTTTCGTGCCATGAAGTTAGGGGTAGTTCCTGCTCCGGCACGAAAGGATTGTGGTCATGCAACGGGTTGCCTCATTGCTGCGCTCGACACCGAGGCGGATCGGCCGCGAGATCGCGCGGTTCGTGGCGATTGCGGCAGCAAGCTTGCCGGAAGTCGGCGCCTGATTCATTAAATTCGGCAGCGGCTTGCTCGCTACGTCCACATTCGTGCAGACGGCCCCCGGCGCGACGGTTAGCGTCCCCCCGACAAAAAATGCGATGCTGGGAGGGAACCATGTCACGATACGTCGTTCGCTTCATGAAGGATGTGCTCGGCGGTAATGGCCGGCAGATCGAAATCTGCCAGCGCTCGCTCGAAATTGATGCCGCGAGCGAGGGGCAGGCCGAGGAACTGGCCAAGCTGAAATTCTGTGAAAGCGAACGGCTGTGCGAGTGGTCGCTGCATGCCGACCGCATCCAGATCAGGGCTGATATCGCCGCCTAAACTCCGTTCACCGGTACGAATTTCAGCGAGAAGCAGGCGCCGTTTGGCTTGCGGTTTTCGACCGTGATGCTTGCGGAGTGCAATTCGGCGATGCGTTGAACGATCGAAAGCCCAAGGCCCGTGCTGCCCTGCTTGCGGCGGTCGCGCCGCCAGAAGCGGCGGAAGATCAGCTTGCGCTCGTCCTCGCCGATACCGGGGCCGCTGTCGAGCACATTGATCGTGCCGTTATCCTCGACGACGAACTCGACGGTCGATCCGGCCGCGGTGTGGTTGATGGCATTTTCGGCGAGATTGCGGATGGCGCGGCCGAGCATTTCCGGATTGCCTCTGACCCAGACCGGTTCGGTCGCGCCCGACAGCGCGATGTCCTTGCCTTGTGCGAGCGCGAGCGGCGCCACGAATTCGGCGACCCCCGCCGCGACCGATTGAAGGTCGGCCTTTTCGCCTGGCTGGACGGCGAGCGTGTCGAGCTCGGCGATGTCGAGGAGCTGGGTGATGATGTGCGCCATGCCGTCGACATTGTGACGCAGTGCTTCGCGCATCTTCGCGTCTTCCAAAAGATCGATGCGCGATCGCAACACGGCGAGCGGCGTGCGCAGCTCATGCGCGGCATCGGCGGTGAAGTCGCGCTGGATGCGGAATCCCTCCTCGAGACGGTCGAGACCCTGGTTGACCGCCAGCACGAGGGGACGGACCTCCCGCGGTATCTCTTCCGTCGGCAGCCGAATGCCGGGCCGCGCCGGCGCGATACTCTCGGCGGTTTCGCTGGCCTCGCGCAGCGGCCGCAGCGCGCGGCGGAAGATCGCGATGTCGACGAGCAGCAGCACCAGGAGGATCGGTAGCGTGATCCATCCGACGTTCTTGTAGAAATCGGCGACGATGTCGTCGGTCAGCACATCGCGGTTGGCGAGGTCCTCGCCGGTCTGGATCCAGACAGCCTTGTTGCCGATCGTCTTCTTGACGCTCGCACCGTACACCGTGGCGTCGCCGCGGCGATGGTGCAGGAATTCAACAGGCGCCTCACGCTTGTCGGCGGGAAACAGCGCGAGCTGGTTGGGGAGCGAGGAAAACAGCACCGCACCGTTCTCGTCGATCACCGCATAGGAATAGCGTCCATAGGCCTGGGAGTAGAGGCCGAGCAGGGCGAGCGGAAGGTCGAGCTCGAACCGGCCGTCGCTCGTGAGATTGAGGTGACTGCCGACCGTTGCGGCCTGCTCCTGCATCGCCTTGTCATGGATGTTGTCGGTCGCATAGCTGAGCAGCCAGGACAGCGCGACCGACATCAGCACGGAGGTGATCGCCACCGCGACGACGTGCAGAAACACGATGCGCGAGAACAGCGATTTGAATCGCCACACGCTATTTCTCCTCCGCGATCAGGTAGCCCACGCCGCGGATGGTGTGCACCTGAACCCGGGCGCCGCGCTCGGAGAGCTGCTTGCGCAGGCGATGGACGTAGACCTCGACGGCGTTCGAGGCGACCTCGCCGGAATGTCCGAAAATGTGATCCTCGACCTGTTTCTTGGAGACGACGCGGCCCTTGCTGCGCATCAACAGCTCGAGCACCGCGGTCTCGCGCGCCGACAGCACCTGCGGCTGGTCGTCGATCGAGGCCTGGCGGTTTTGGGTGTCGAAGGCGAGATTGGCGATGCGAAGGCTGGAGCCGAGCAATTGCCCGGGCCGGCGCAATTGGGCCTCCAGCCGCGCGATCAATTCTTCGAGTGCGAACGGCTTCACCAGATAATCGTCGGCGCCGCTGCGCAGGCCGTGCACGCGATCGGTCAGGCCGCCGCGCGCCGTCAGCACCAGCACGGGGATCGGATTGTCGCGCTGCCTGATTTCGCGGAGCAGCTCGAGCCCATCGCCGTCGGGCAGGCCGAGGTCGAGGATCATCGCGGCATAGAACGTCGTCGAGAGAACGGCGCGCGCTTCCTCGACCGTCGACAGCACGTCGGCCTCATAGCCCGCGGTCTTCAGCCCCTTCGCGACGAGCTCTGCGAGCTCTTCATTGTCTTCGACGATCAATAACCGCATGACGGCCACCCGACGGTTCGGTTTCCCGTAAAGCCATGGGACGATTTGGAAGCTTAGGCAAGTATCGCCGGAACGGGGAGGCCATTGTCGTTAACATTCGGGTGCGGGAAGGGCCGTTCCGTAAGGCGAGTGTAAGCGGGACGGTTTATGAGAACGCCACGCAGGCACCCGCCTGCCAACGCTGTCGAGTACAGAAACGCGCCCCACATGATTTTCGCGATACCGGTACTGCGATCAAAAGCGACGCCCATGATCGTGGCCGTGAAGTCGGGCAGCGAGACGTATCGCCAAATCCTGGATTCCTTGCAGACAGGAGCAGCTCTGCTCGCCAGCGGCGGCATATCCGAAGGACCGTACCACCGTTCTTCCGAAGGCCCGCGACACCGGCGAAAGTGGTGTAAGGTTGACGTAAGAATCGGGGCGGCCATGGGGCATTCGTGCGGATGTCATATTAGGGCGAGCCAAAGGGGCGTTGCCTCGAGCCGAATCAATCGACCGGAACGCCTTCTGAGAATCTACCAGAAGTGCTCTGTTGCCAGCGGTTTTAACTGTGGCCGAAGCGCTATTGCGGCAGCCGGAAATCACCAATATGAGGGGGCAACGGGAACCGGGACCGCAAAAGTACGCGTGAGTCGGCGGGATAGGCGGCGGGCGCGTAACTTCATGCACAAAGTAGCCAGATGACATTCGGCGATTGGACCGGACGGCGGTTGGTGCTCACGCTCGTCGTGCTGCTCGTGGCCGTCGGAGCCGTCATGACGGCCAGCCGGATGTTCGCCCAGCGCAGCAAACCGCCCGAGCCGGCGTCGGTCGCCAAGCGGGATTCGAGCCGATTCACGCCGGGCGATGCCGTGTGGGCAAGCCTCTCCTTTGAGCCGGCAACCGAGATGGAGTTTCGCGCCGAGCACATCACCGAGGGCAAGATCGCCGTCAACGAGGACTCATCGACGCCGATCTTCTCGCCTTATTCGGGCCGGGTGTCGAAGCTGCTGGTCAAGCCGAGCGACGCCGTCAAGCGCGGGCAGCAACTGTTCGTGATCGAGGCTACCGACACGGTGCAGGCGCAGAATGATTTCATCACCGCGCTGACCACGCTGAACAGCGCCAAGTCGAAACTCAATCTGGCCGAGATCAACGAGAAACGTCAGAACGATCTCTATCTCGGCAAGGCGGTTCCGCTGAAGGACTGGCAGAACGCGCAGAACGACCTGACCACCGCGCAGAACGACATGCGCGCGGCCGAAACGGCGCTCGAAGCCACCCATAACCGCCTGCGCATCCTGGGGCGCTCGGAAGAGCAGATCGCGGCATTCCAGCAGACCCGGCAGATCAGCGCCGACACCCCGATCTACTCGCCGATCGAGGGCACCGTCGTGCAGCGCAAGGTCGGACCGGGCCAGTTCATCTCCACCGGCGCCAGCGATCCCGTGTTCGTCATCGGCGATCTGTCGACCGTGTGGCTGACCGCCTTCGTGCGCGAGAGCGAAGCGGCCGACGTGCGCATCGGGCAGGACATGGATTTCAAGGTGCTGGCGCTGCCGGGCCGCACCTTCAAGGCCAAGATCGACTATGTCTCCGCCGCGATCGACCCGACGACCCGCCGCCTCATGGTGCGCGCGACGCTGGACAACAAGGAGGGGCTGTTCAAGCCGGAGATGTTCGCCAATGTCACGGTCTACTCCGGTGGCGACCACAAATCGGTCGGCGTGAAAAAGCAGGCGCTGATCTATGAGGGCGATCGCGTGCGGCTGTGGGTTGCCAATGACGACAAGACGCTCGAGCTTCGCGAAGTCCAGACCGGCCTGATCAACGGCGATTATGTCGAGGTCCGCAGCAACCTGAAGGCGGGTGAGAAAGTGGTCGTCAGGGGCAGCCTGTTCATCGACCGCGCGGCCTCCGGCACCTGATGTGATGGCCTGAAATGGACCGCCTCGTCTCCATTGCTGTCGAACGCCGGTTCCTGATGGTCGGGCTGTTCCTGGCCATCATCATCGGCGGGCTCGTCGCGTTCCAGCAATTGAACATCGAGGCCTATCCCGATCCGACGCCGCCCATGGTGGACGTCGTCACCCAGAGCCCCGGCCTGTCGGCCGAGGAAATCGAGCGCTACATCACCATTCCGCTGGAGACCCAGGTCGCCGGCTTGAAGAATCTCAACGTCATCCGCACGATTTCGCTCTACGGCCTGTCCGACGTGAAACTGCAATTCTCGTTCGACTTCACCTACGAGCAGGCACTGCAGCAGGTGTTGAACCGGCTGGCGCAGATGACGCCGCTCCTCAACAACGCCCAGCCGCAGATTTCGCCGCTCAGCCCCATCGGCGAAATCTACCGCTACCGGCTGGTCGGCCCGCCCGGTTATTCGGTGCTCGATCTGAAGACCTTGCAGGATTGGGTGCTGCAACGCCGCTTCCGCACCGTGCCGGGCGTCATCGACGTCACAGGATGGGGCGGCAAGACCAAGACCTACGAAATCCAGGTCGATTTCAACAAGCTGGTCGCCAACGGATTGACGCTGCCGCAGCTGTTGCAGGCGGTCAGCAATTCCAACATCAATGTCGGCGGCAACACCGTCAATATCGGCCCGCAATCGGCCGTCGTGCGCGGCGTCGGCCTGATCCGCTCGATCGACGCGCTCGCCAACACCATGATCGCTGCGCCGAACGGCACGCCCGTGCTGGTCAAGGACGTCGCCACCGTCAATGTCGGCTACCAGCCGCGGCTCGGCATCGCCGGCGAGAACAACGATGACGACATCGTGCAGGGCATCGTGCTGATGCGGCGCGGCGAGCAGAGCTCGCCCACTATCGCGCGGGTCGAGGAACTGGTCGATCGCATCAACAATTCCTCGATCCTGCCGCCCGGGGTGCATATCGAGCGCATCTACGACCGCAAGGACCTGATCCAGACCACGACCCGCACCGTGCTCGAGAACATGGTAACCGGCATCGCCCTGATCGTGCTGCTGCAATGGATATTCCTCGGCGATCTCAGAAGTGCGCTGATCGTCGGCGCCACCATTCCGTTCGCACTGTTCTTCGCCGTCAGCATCCTGGTGATCCGGGGCGAATCCGCCAACCTGCTATCGGTCGGCGCGATCGATTTCGGCCTCATCGTCGATGCCACCGTCATCATGGTGGAGGCGATCTTCCGCCGCCTGTCGCAGACCGAGCGGCTGTCCGAGGCGGAGCTGGAGTCGATCTCGGCCAACACCGTCACGGACATGAAGCATCATGCGATCCTGACGGCGGCCGCCGACGTCTCGCGCTCGATCTTCTTCGCCGCGGCCATCATCATCGCGGCCTTCATTCCACTGTTCACGCTGAGCGGCGTCGAAGGCAACATCTTCAGCCCGATGGCCCGCACCTATGCCTACGCGCTGGCCGGCGGCCTGCTTGCGACCTTCACCGTCTCGCCCGCCCTGAGCGCGATCATCCTGCCGGCGCATGCCGAGGAGACCGAGACCTTCCTGATGCGCTTTTTGCACCGGATTTACGTTCCGGTACTTGGCCGCTCGCTGGCTGCCCGCCGGATGGTCCTGGTCGGCGCCGGCGTGCTGATCCTGATGACGGTGTTCGCCATCCGTCTGCTCGGCCTCGACTTCCTGCCCAAACTGGAGGAGGGCAATCTCTGGATCCGCGCGACCCTGCCGTCGACCATCTCGTTGCAGGAAGGCAATGGTTACGTCAACCAGATGCGGCGGCTGATCGCGAGCCTGCCCGAAGTCGAGAACGTGGTGTCGCAGCACGGGCGGCCGGATGACGGCACCGACGCGGCCGGTTTCTTCAATGCCGAGTTCTTCGCACCGCTGAAGCCTGCGAGCGAATGGCCGAAAGGCGAGGACAAGGATGAGCTGACCGCCAAGCTGCTCAAGCAATTGCAGGCCAAGTTCCCCGGCGTCGAGTTCAACTTCTCGCAATATCTTCAGGACAACGTCTCCGAAGCCGTGTCCGGCGTGAAGGGCGAGAACTCGATCAAGCTCTACGGCAACGACCTGCAGGCGCTCACCGATACCGCCAATCACATCAAACAGGTGCTGTCGACGGTGCAGGGCATCACCGACCTTGCGGTGTTCACCTCGCTCGGCCAGCCGACCATCCAGATCGACATCGATCGCGCCCGCGCCGCGCGCTATGGGCTGACGCCCGGCGACATCAACACCACGATCAGGACCGCGATCGGCGGCGACAGCGCCGGCGATCTCTACGAGCCCGGCAGCGACCGGCATTTCCCGATCATCGTGCGACTAGCACCTGAATATCGCAAGAGCGCGGAAGCGATCCAGAATCTGCGTATCGGCGTCCAGGGTCCGAACGGCATCACCCAGGTGCCGCTCTCCGAAGTGGCGACGATCAGCCTGGTCTCGGGCGCGGCCTACATCTATCGCGAGCAGCAGGAGCGCTACCTGCCGATCAAGTTTTCGGTGCGCGAGCGCGACCTCGGCAGCGCCATCCAGGAGGCGCAGCAGAAGATCGCCGAGCAGGTGCAGTTGCCGCCGGGATCGCGGATCGAATGGGTCGGCGAATACGGCAATTTGCAGGATGCGATCCGGCGGCTTTCGATCGTGGTGCCGATCAGTTTGACGCTGATCGCGGTCCTGATCTGGTTCAATTTCGGTTCCGTCGTCGACACCGTCCTCACCCTGAGCGTGATCCCGATGGCCGTGTTCGGCGGCGTGGTCGGATTGCTCGTCACCGGTATTCCATTCAGCGTCTCGGCCGCGATCGGCTTCATCGCGCTGTTCGGCATTTCCGTCATGGACGGCATCATCATCCTCTCGCAATACAACGCGCTCATTGATGAGGGCATGGAGCGCGGCGCGGCAATCCTGCGCACCGGCGAATTGCAGTTGCGGCCGGTGCTGATGACTTGCGTGGTGGCGGGTGTTGGTTTGCTGCCGGCGGCGTTGTCCACCGGAATAGGCTCCCAGGTCCAGAAACCGCTAGCGGTCGTGGTGGTTGCGGGCATGATGCTGGCGCCGGTCGTCATTCTGGTGACGTTGCCGGCGCTGATTTCGCTGTTTTCGCGGAGAACCCGGCGGGGCTTCGCCGAGGGGCTCGCTTCGGCCGAATGACGGACCGGCGTTATGGGTGGGGTGGTGAGTAAGGTCGCTCTCGGATGCCGAGCTAAATCCCGCTGGCCGGGAAGAGGCTTCGCATGCGCGTTTTTCGGCCTGCTTCTGACCCTGGAACCGGCCGCGGCCGAGACGTTGGCCGATGCGCTGGTCAAGACCTATCAGAACAACCCGCAGCTCAACGCCGAGCGCGCCCGGCAGCGCGGCACCGACGAGAACGTGCCGCAGGCCTTGTCCGGTTATCGGCCGCAACTTGTCGCGAGCCTTTCGGCCGGTCTGCAAGCCGTGCGCAATGTGCTGCCCGACAACACGATCCAGAGCGCAACGCTCAAACCCTGGACCATCGGGCTCACGGTGACGCAGGTCCTGTTCAACGGCTTCAAGACCGCCAACAATGTTCGCGTCGCCGAATTCCAGGTGAGGTCGGGGCGCGAGGCGCTGCGCAATGTCGAGCAGGGCGTGTTCCTCGATGCCGTGACGGCCTACATGAACGTCATGGCCAATTACGCGCTCGCCGAGGCGCAGAAGACCAATGTGCAGGTGTTGAAGGAAATCCAGGCGACGACGCAGCGCAGGCTCAATGCCGGCGACGTCACGCCGACCGATACCGCGCAGGCCGAGTCCCGCGTGAGCCGGGGGCTCGCCGACCTCAACGCCGCCCAGGTCGCGCTTGCGATCAGCAAGGAAATCTACGCCCAGGTGATCGGCGAGCCGGCGGTCGGATTGTCCGCGGCGAGCCCGGTCGATCGGCTGATCCCGTCCTCGCAGACCGCCTCGATCGAAACCGCGAGCCATGAACATCCAGCGGTGCTGGGGGCAAGCTATGACGTCGACGTCGCCACGACCTCGATCAAGCTCGCCGAAAGCGCGCTACTGCCGCAACTGTCGGTGCAGGGCAATGTCAGCCGCCAGGCGCAGGCCGACCCGACGCTCTCGGTGCAAAAGAGCGACCAGGCCTCGGTTGTCGGCCAGCTCAGCGTGCCGATCTATGACGGCGGCATGGCCGCTTCGCAAACGCGCCAAGCCAAGGAAGTCGCCTCGCAAAGCCAGATGGTGCTGGAGCGGGTCAGGAACCAGACCCGCACCGCGGTCGTCAGCGCCTGGGTGTCCAACGAAGGCACCAAGGTCGCGCTGACCGCCGCGGAATCGGAGGTGCGCGCCGCCGAGGTCGCATTGCAGGGCGTGCGCCGCGAGGCCGCGGGCGGACAGCGTACCACCATCGACGTGCTCAATGCGCAGCAGGACCTGACCAATGCGCGCTCCCGGCTGATCGCCGCGCAACGCGACCGCGTCATCGCCTCCTACACGCTGCTCAGCGCCGTCGGACGGCTCGATGCCCACACGCTCAATCTCAATACGCCGGATTATTCGTCCGATGTGCACTACCACCAGGTGCGCGACGCCTGGCACGGGCTGCGCACGCCTTCCGGTCAATAGAGCAAAACGTCGCAATTACCCTGACTTTGGGTTGCCCCTGTATGCGCTGGCGGTCTTCCCGACTCGCCCCATCAGGCATTAATGTCACATAGCTTACACGGCCCTTACGGATAACTTTTTCATAGTTATTTAAAGGGCTGATAGGCGGTTCCAGGCGGCGCAAATCGGGCCCGGGGGCTCCTGCGGACAGCCTTGGGAGAAGTGCCATGGCTGGACACATCATCGTTTCCGACGAAGGTGCCACCCGCACCATCGTCATGCGCCGGCCGGAAAAGAAAAATGCCCTGACGCCGGAGATGTTCATCGCCATGAGCGATGCGATCAATTCGGCGCAAGCCAATCCGGACATCCGCTGCCTGATCCTGACCGGCCGATCAGGCGTCTTCACCGCCGGCGATGACGTCGGCGAGTTCATCAAGGAAGCCGACCTCAAGCGCGAGGAAGCCAAGCCGCGCAGCTCGCTCGCCTTTGTCCGCGCGCTCATCACCAACAAGAAGCCGATCATCGCTGCGGTGGATGGCGTTGCTGTCGGCATGGGCGTCACCATGGTGCTCCATTGCGACTACGTGATCGCCAGCACCACGGCGTCCTTCATGTCGCCCTTCATCCAGTATGGCCTCGTGCCGGAAGGCGCGTCGAGTCGGCTGCTGCCTCATATGGCCGGTCATCAGCAGGCGTTCTCGCTGCTTGTGATGGGCCGGCAGATGAGCGCGGAGCAAGCCCGCGAGGCCGGATTCGTCAACGCGGTCGTTCAGCCCGGACATGCCATCATCGAGGCCCAAAAGGCAGCCCGCGAGATCTCCGAATTGCCAGCGGAGGCGGTTGCGATCTCGCGCGAGCTCTTGAAACTGCCGACCGAGGATTTGCTGCGCCGCTTGGACGACGAGGAGCATCTGTTCCAGGAGCGCATTCACGCCCCCTCGGTCGTCGCCGCCGTCAAGGGCTTCATGCAGCGCAAGAAGCGATAGGCTGGGCGGCAGCTTCTCCAGACGTGGATGCCGGCACAAGGCCGGGCATGACGAGCGAGCTGATTTTCGATCGGATTCCAGCTTGACATCCATAACCCGCGGGTTATACGTAAATCCATAACCACCTGGTTATGGATTGCTCATGCCGAACGCTCACGACGTCCTGTTCAAAACACTCGCCGATCCGACGCGGCGGGCCATCTTCGAGCGGCTGTGCCGCGACGGGGAGCAGACCGTGGCGGCGCTCACGGCGAGGGCCAAAGTCTCGCAGCCGGCGGTCTCAAAACATCTGGCGGCGTTGAAGCAGGCCGGGCTGGTGCGCGATCGCCATGAGGGCCGGCAGACACATTACAGCGCGCAGCTCCGCGCGCTGACGCCCCTGGTTGACTGGACCCGGCGGCTGGCCGGGTTCTGGGAGGCCCGGTTCGACGACCTCGAAGATCTACTCAGAAGGATGGACCAATGACCAACGCTGCGACCGATACGCTCTCCGTCGTCGTCGAACGCGACATTCCCTTTCCGGCGGAAAAGATCTGGCGCGCGCTCACGCAACCGCATCTGATGGAGGAGTGGCTGATGAAGAACGACTTCAAGCCCGTCGTCGGGCACAGCTTCAATCTGCGCGGCGAGTGGGGCGGGGTGCTGGACTGCGAGGTCCTTGCCGTCGAGCCGAACAAGACGCTGTCCTATACCTGGAACCACACGCACGAGGACGCGGCTTACAATCTGAAGAGCGTGGTGACCTTCACGCTGACGCCGACGAGCAGCGGAACGCATCTGCGCGTGGAGCAATCGGGTTTCGCACCGACCCAGCGGCAGGCCTATGGCGGCGCCCGCGCCGGTTGGCAGAACATGTTTGCCAAGCTGGAGGAGGTGCTCGCGAGGACGGAGTGAAGCCTGCCGCCATCGTTCAAAGCCAATTCAAATAATGCCGCCTCGCGGATTTAAAGGAGCCGTAAGTCCATCATGAAAGATGTCAGCCAACGCGTGATCATCCGCTGGATTCACATCATCTGCGCCATTCCGATCACCGGCTATATCTACAGCCCGTTCGACGTCATTCCGGATTACGCACCGATGACGCGGTTCGTCTTCTTCCCCGTCATGGTGCTGTCAGGATTGTGGATGTGGAAAGGCCATCTCGTTCGACGGCTGGTTTCGAAGTCAGCGTAGGCGATCACGCGGGCCCCTGCGCACTGATCGTGACGTAATATCCGTCGGGGTGCCGGAGCGAGAACTCGATCGCTCTCGTATTGGGATTGAGATGCGGCTCTTCGTCGAGGCGGCTCGCGAGCGCACGCGCTCTCGGCAAAGCCGCCTCGAAATCATCCACCCGGAAGAACAGGAGAAGGCCGTTGCCGGGTGTGGCGGCAGCGGGACTTGTCAGCGAAGGATGCTCGTGCGCACCCCATGCGTGCAGGCAGAGCAGCACCGTGCCATCCGTATCGACGATCTGCCCGAAATAGTCG
>Ga0157369_10008091_pt1 | contig 12057 bp, 4 predicted proteins | sample C25metaG_FD_113461 | JGI IMG/M metagenome (GOLD analysis project Ga0157369, IMG submission 113461) | Corn rhizosphere microbial communities from Kellogg Biological Station, Michigan, USA - C2-5 metaG | ecosystem: Host-associated > Plants > Roots > Rhizosphere > Soil | place: USA: Michigan...
GAAAAGTAATTTCCGCCGGCGGTCGTTGCGCTGCCGGAATCCCACGTGCCGAGCAGCATAGATGCGATGCTGTTTCCGCTGTAATTATAGAGAGGCCCAGTCGTAATTTGCGATCCGACGTTTGACGAGATGGCGTTGCCATTACCGACTACATTCGTATCCCACTGCTGAGTCCAGGCATTGCCAATTCCGAGCGTGATACCGAGGTTGTTGGTGCTCTTCTGGCTGTACTGTGTCCAATACCCTTCCCCACCGAAGTGCATCACGTGATTGCCGTGGGTCCAATTGGCGGTATCGGAGAGTTGCAACTGGTCGTCTCCGCGATAGAGAACAGCTAATGATCCCAAGGCATTGAAGTTGCTGATATTCGTGAGAGGAAATCTCTGGAAGTAAGTCGCATTGGCAGCGCCGATATGCGATGCGAAACCGAGATTGCTCGGGTCGAAACCACTCGCCGGGCCTGTTGAGTCGCTCTCCAGAGCCGTAGTTACAAGACCTCTTACAACATTTACAAGCGTGGGCCCGAACGTATGGGTCCAACTGGTATGCAGGCTCGGATACCTGTAGTCCGTTCCGTTGTAGTGAGGCTGATTGACCGCCTGGTTTAGACCTGGATGAGCCGCATTGACGTTGGACCGTGGAAACGCATTGTTCGCTTGGGCATAGAATTTCCAAAGCCTGGCGGTCACATCAAATGAATCCTTTTCCCCGATGTTCTGGTCCAGCTTTATAAGGTAGGTTTTGTTGTCACTATTCGAAGGTGACTGGCCGATGTAGTTGCCGGCGAATGGATTGGCAGTGGTGGGAACGGGCGTGGCGTTCGGCGCTGGATACCACGAGAGAATGGCCTGGGCGACTGGGCTGAGGCGATTCGCCGGGATTACATTGGCAGGGCCAATCTGAACCGGATTGCCTTGTGGACCTTTAGCTGATCCGGGTCCAAACCCGAATTGATAGCGGCAAACGTGAGGGTGCTGGCTGGAATAGCTTCCAGTGTCAGTATTGTTCGTCGTACATGCCGCTTCGCTGAGTGGGTCATAAATTGCTCCGTTGTATGGCTTGCCATTCACGGTCTGATTCAGCAGACCGCTGAAGTCACCCTGCATCATCGCCGAAGTAGGCACGGTGGTCGTAACGGTGCCGACTCCGTGATTGTTCAGATCTTCGTACAGGACCGTAAAGAATGTCCGCCTCTTGCTACCCCAGAGCTTCGGCACGATGACCGGACCGTCGAGTTCGAATCCATATTGATTTTGCGTGAAGGCGCCCTTGTTGAAGGGAACCGTTGATCCTCCCGCCGCAAGTGCCTTGGCAATATTGGCGTCGTTTGTAGATGTATTCGCGTTCAAGAACGCACGCTGAAGGTTCTCGTATACCGCTCCATGCAGCTTGCTGGTTCCGGTCTTGAGCGTCATATCAATCTGACCGCCTGGAGACCGTCCGTTTGCGGCGTCAAAGGCGCTGGTGGTGATCTTGAATTCTTGAAGTGCTTCCACTGGCGGAGCGAACGTGTAATGCTCAGGGCCGGTTTCGGACTGATTCGTCACACCGTCGATACTGAATTGCACGCCGGCACCGTGGATTCCCAATGACTGCGCGCTCTGATTTCCGGGAGTTGTACCGCTCGTCGTACTTGTCACACCAGGACTGAGCGTAGCGAGGTTGAACGTATCGCCAGTATTCACTGGAAGCTCTTCAATTTGTTTGTTTTCGATAACGTTGCCACGGTCAGCCTTCTCGTAATCGAGCAACTGCGACGAGGTGTCAACGGTGATCGTTTCGCTTACTGATCCCGGAGGAAGTGAGAAATTTACTACCGCCGTCTGCCCGGTAACCAGCTTGATCGCGGTCTTGTCGACGACCTTGAACTGGCGAGCTTCTGCTCGTACGTCGTATGTCCCCGGGTCAAGGAAAGGCACAGACCAGAGCCCAGTCGATGTTGTGGTGACCACCTTCTCAATGCCCGTCTCCTGGTTACGAACCGTAACCGTCGCTTTCTGAATGACAGCCCCCGTCGAATCGGTGACCACGCCTGTAAACCCTTGTGACGTTTGACTGAGAAGAGGGGTGAATGTGGTCACCAGTATTACGAGCATTAAAACCGCTGCGAGTCGGCGGCCATAATGCTTGCCTGTTTGACCAATACGGGTGCAAGTCGCTTTTTTCATTCATGCCTCCAAAACCTGTCTAGCGCGAAGCCACTGCATAGCTCGGGAGAAATTGGGAATTATCTCCAGGCAGTGGTTTCAATCGGGCCGAGTCTGCTTGGGCGCAATTACTCTCGTCAACGTTCGAAACAGTGTAGTAGCGCCGATTTCAGAGCACGCTGCAACGTTTTCAAGCACATAGAATGGCGAAAGGAGGACGTTACGACCACGTTACGACCGTGATAGACTTGCCCTCTCCTCGAGGTTGAACTCACATGATTGCGTCTCCTGGTAGGGGGAAGTCCCTACCTCTCTCTCAGGAACAGGCCGCCCTGATCAGGGAGGAACTGCGCGCGATCCTGGCCAGCGACAGTTTCTCGGGAAGTAAGCGGTGTCAGGATTTTCTTGAGTTGGTGGTAGACCGTGCACTTGCCGGCGACCATGAGAGTCTAACGGAACGATTTCTCGGCGCCCGCCTCTTCGGAAGAGCCATAGATTACGAAACCGCGACCGATTCAATTGTTCGAGTGAGGGCGAGCGATGTCCGCCGGCGTCTGCTTCAGTACTATTCCTCGCGGCCCTCACCGGCTGTTCGAATTAACCTGATAGCCGGTGGCTACATCCCGGAGTTTCACTGGAGCGAGCCAGAGAACTCCGAATCGCCATCGAGCTTGGAGCCGGCCACTTTAACATCTCCCGCAGCCGCAACCCGGTCACCCGAAGCTTCTGCTGGCATCATCTCACCGCGCCGCCTCTTGTCGCGTCCAAGCGGGCCGAGGCGGACCGTGTGGATGATTGCTTCGCTCGTGTGCATTGTCGGGATTGGAATTTTTGTGTGGAGTCAGCTACGGACCTCCTTTGCGCAAACCGACGTGGAGCGCTTTTGGGCTCCGATTCTCCGCGACCGAGCCGAAGTAGTGATTTGTTTCGGGGACACCACCCGATTTTGGGTTTCGGCAAAACTTGCAACCGCAATTGCGCAGCACCCTCAATCAATATCCATAGAACCAGGCCAATTTCTGGTGATTCGCGACGACTCATTGACTGCTGGAAATCTTCGCGCAGCCTTAAGCATTATGCAAATGCTGAATGAACACGGAATCCCCAACGAACTTCGATGGCCCCAGGAGGTTCAAGCGGTCGATCTTGAAACACGGAACACAGTCTTTATCGGCGCCTTTAACAATCCCTGGACAATGAGTTTGAATAGGAACCTCCGCTTCACCTTCGAACAAGGTGGGACGGCTGCGGAACCCGTCTGGACGATCAGGGATAACACGTCTCACCGAATTTGGTCACTGGCAAAGACTGACCCGCAACCGATCGATCGAGACTTCGCCATTATCACCCGAATCGTTGACCCGGCACACAAACGCGTTGTTATGTCAGTGGGTGGCCTCAATCAGTTTGGCACCGAGGCCGCAGGCGAGTTCCTGGAAGATGAAGCTGCGTTGAAGGAATTTTCTCGTACCGCACCCAAGGGATGGGAGACGAAAAATATCCAGATTGTTTTGGAGATGGAAGTCTCGAATCAAAGACCCGTTCGGCCTAGAGTTATTGGATTCCATCTCTGGTGACGCTGACGGGGTCTTGGCCAAGCTTCTGAACCTCCGACGGATGAAACCCCACCAGTTCAGCAAGATGCCCCGTCGCGATGACGTTCACCCAGCGGGTATTCAAAGTCCTTGCAGGCCGGATCGATTGACATATAGGGACCGCCCCATTTCGTCTATGCCTGGCCATTATTATTTCGCCATCGCAATTGGCGTATCGGGATATCCCTTCCATTTGCAAAATCTGACTTTCACTAGCAAAAATTCCTCTTGACAGCGGTAGGGACGGACGGACTAAACTGACCAGCGGCTTGGAAGTGACTCGCGGAATGTATACGTTTTCAGGTAATGCAACCTCCAAGTCGCTAGACAAATGTCAACCAAAGATCCCGGGTGAAATCGGGGCATAACTGCGCTCTCGCTGAGCGCTTTGACGTGGGAAGTGGCTGGCGCCGAAGGGCGCTCAGTTCCCTGACGTCGTAGGAGGAGTGAGCAATGAAAGCAATCAAATTCCAAGCATTTGCCGCGGTGATCCTATCGCTGCTTTGCGTTGGCCTTCCAGGTCACGCCCAGACCACCAGCGGTGAAGTCCGCGGGCGAGTCGTGGATCCAGGGGATGCCGTCGTTGTTGGAGCACAGGTGACTCTAACGAACCAAAACACAAACGGAAGACGCTCGGCGACCACAAACAAACAGGGTGAATTTGTCTTTGTCGCAGTGCAGCCAGGCACCTATTCGGTTTCGATTGGGTCCAAGGGCTTCAAAACACTTGAGAAGCGGGACCTGGTGTTGAGCGCTTCAGACCGACTTTCCGCAGGTACTCTCCAGCTTGAAATAGGCGCCGTCGCCGAGACAGTGAGCGTAGTTGCTGATGTGACGCCTGTTCAGGTCGACAGCGCCGAACGCTCGGCTGTGTTGGACAAGAAAGACATCAGCTCGTTGACCAGTCTGAATCGTGATCCGATGCAACTGTTACGAGTGCTGCCCGGCGTGGTTAAGGATGATAACGGCTCCTCGAATCTCGGCACTGAGGGCGCTGGAACTATCGCTGGCGTTCGAGAAAGCAGCAATGCGCTCAGTATCGATGGAGTGAACGGAAATCCCCGAGGTGACGGTAATAAGCTCGACACTCCAGTCAACATGGACGCCATCCAGGAGATCAAGGTTGTTCTGAACAGCTACCAGGCGGAATATGGCCAGAGCGCCGGCGCCATCGTCAATGTCACGACGAGGTCTGGCACCAAAGACTTCCATGGTGCTGCCTACTACTACGGCCGGAATGAAGCTTTGAATGCCAATGGCTGGTCGAACAACCACGACGGAACGCCCAGAGGCGTTTACCGCTACAACACCATCGGGTGGAACCTAGGCGGACCGGTTTACATTCCCAAGCTCTTCAATACCAATCGCGATAAACTCTTCTTCTTCTTTTCACAGGAACGGTGGCCCACCAAGACCAATAGCGGCATGCAGCGGTTTTATATGCCGACAGCGCTGGAGAAAAAGGGCGACTTTTCGCAAACATACGATTACAACGGGAACAAAGTTTACATTCGTGATCCTGCTAAAACCGGAAATTGCAGTGCATCCGATCAAACGGCCTGCTTTCCCGGCAACGTAATTCCGGCGACGTCTATCAATCCAGACTTTCAGAAGATCATGAACATCTTCCCCACGGCGACGATCAACTGTATGCCGGCGGGGGCGGGGGGCAATACTCCATGCCCTCAAAAGAATGGCACCTCTGGCGACTACTATAACTACCAGATCCCAGCGCCAAAAGATCAGCCTAACAACCAGACGCTGTTGCGGCTCGACTACAACATTAGCAGCAAGTTGAAGACCTACTTCCGTGGATTCATGAACGGGCCCGGCGGAAACAGTGGCTTAACCGCAACAACCAACAAGCTGAACTGGGGCATCCCGACGTACTATCACACGCCGGCAAAGAACGCCGGGCTTAACCTGACTTACATCGCCAGTGCGAGCCTGGTGAATGAATTCACTGTCGGTTATGCAAGCTGGGATGAACAGCAAGGATTTGTAAACGCTTCTGATGCGGACAAGGTCTCGAAGACGGCGTTGGGAATTAAACTCGGCCAGCTGAATCCGGCACAGAACCCGCTGACCCTGGTACCACGAATTCCCAGTTTGAACAGCGGCGGCAGCAACGGAACCTTCAAACTCGCCAGCGCCCCCAGCATTGACTTTGACAACCGCTTTCCGATGGACAACAGCACTGGCACCTGGGAGTTTACCGACGGCCTGACGAAAATATGGCGTGATCACACCTTCAAGGTCGGCATTTACAATCAAGAAGGACGTTACATCCAGCGTCACATCGGATCGATCTTCAATGGTAATTTCGATACCGGGGCCAATAACGCCAGCCCGTTCGATACAAATTACGCGTGGTCCAACCTTCTGATCGGTGACTACAACAGCTATCAGGAAGGCTCGAACATCTCCAACTACGCACCGCACTGGAAGATTCTCGAGTTCTATCTCCAGGACACATGGAAAGTGCGGTCCAATGTAACCCTGAATTACGGTGTCCGCTTTACCTACGATCTGCCGACCGAACTGCAACCGGGATTTGGGGCCGGGTTCGTTCCGAGCTTCTATGATCCGAAGCAGGTTTCGGGACTCTACAACGGTGTACCGTACGGAGCTCTCAACACTGCCCAGAAGGCGCTTTGCAAGGGAGATTCGAGAACCACTCCAAGCACCTGCGCGCAGAACCCCAACAACGCGAATGACGTTCAGCCTTCGTCGTACATCGGCACGTTCGTAACTCCATTCAGCTTCACTGGCTCGGTTATCAACACCAATCCGAACTACCCCACTTCGTTGCGCTACAGCAATGGCCTGTTGCCTGCCCCGCGAGTTGGCATTTCATGGGATCCGTTCGGCGATGGCAAGACCGCGGTCCGGCTCGGTGGAGGTCTCTACTACAACACTCGGGAAGGTGGCGGAACCGTTGGCGATTATTCGCTTATCGCGCCAGTCGTTATCAATACGAAAACTGGCGCAGGCGACATCGTTGCGGGACAGAGCTTCAATGTCGCAGCTATCAATTCTGCTCCCCAGGATACGAGGATCCTGGAGCCGCACCGGAAGATCGAATCGACGCTGGGAACCAATTTCGGTATCCAGCGCAATATCGGGTTCAGTACGGTTCTTGACATTGCGTACGTCGGCACGTTCGGACGCCACTTGAATCAGCAATTCAACCTGAATGCCGTTCCCTACGGCGGCACTGCTGCCAACCTCGACATGTCCAACTGGACACCGGGTAAGTACAATAGCGCTTACAACTGCTATGGCAAAGGTAGCTCCGTCAACGCAACCACGGGCGCGGTTACTGGTTTCTGCCAACGGAAGACGCAGAGTGACAACTACGTGCGGCCGATTCAGGGCTATCAAGCCGTCAACCTGCGCGATTACGGCGCAACGTCCAACTATCACTCGTTGCAGGCCAGCTTGAACCGCCGGTTCAGCAATGGCTTACAGTTCGGAGTTGCCTACACCTGGTCCAAAGCTATGACGTATATGGACACGGTGGACGGTAACGCTGCTAACTTCGAAGATCGCCGGTTCTGGGATTACGGTCTCGCCAGCTTCGACCGTACCAACAACTTCGTCGCTCATTGGGAATGGAATGTTCCGAACGCAAGCAGGCTCTGGAACAACTTCCTGATGAAGGCGGTTGGTGATAACTGGGAATGGTCGGGTATCGCACAGTTTACAAGCGGCGCTCCGGGAACGATCGACATGAGCGGTACTCCCAACTACACATACGGCGGCGACGGTGCACGTGCCTTCGTGGTCGGCCAAGTGTACGCTCCGAAAGGCAGTCTGCATTCTACCGGTCAGTTCCTGAATCCATCTGCATTCGCAGCTCCCTGTGCATACGGTATGACCAGCGCACTGATCGCAAGCTCTGGATGCGTCCCCGTAACGTACACAGACACGGTGGTGAATGGGGTCACCTATCACTACTGGTTGCCCACTCCGGGCACACCGGGGCTGGTTCGGAGTGTTGCGTTCCGTGGCCCTGGAACCAACAACTGGGATATGGCTTTGCAGAAGAACATCCCGATCAGAGAGAGCATGCGCTTCACCCTCCGCGCGGAGGCCTACAATATCTTCAACCATCCATCCTTCAATGGGGTCGGGTCGAGCAATACCGCCACTTTGGACTACGACTACACGACAAGCGGTAATGGCGCGCTCAAGTCGACATCAAGCTTCGGCCAAGTGTCCGGCGAACGCGGTGCACGTGTACTGCAACTTTCGGGAAGGTTCTCGTTCTAACGAAACCTTCAGAGGAAACAAAACCGGGGGCTGCCTCTGCAGCCCCCAAATTTTTGCCCTGTCGAATGCTCCAGCCATACGTTGGCGGTTGTTCGCGAATGACCTCAACTATTTGAGCGTTAAGTTCTTCGGCCGACCCGTAAGAATGCTCTGCATGGTTTGTGCAGTAGAGTGGGTCTTCAATTGTCGTTGCCCGGATATATGGTCTAGATTTTGTCGATCGTGCCTCATCCTCGCTAATCTGCTGGCCGCAGAAGAGCTTCATCCAATGACGTGGTGATGCCATCCGGATATGTCGGCGCCCCCGAATCGGCCTACCACGCAGCGGCCATCTTCGCGGGTTCGATTCTGTGTGGACCGGTTCCGACGTGACCTGACGGTGGACGTGATCCCTTCGTGCAACAGCACTTCCCCGTCTATTCGGATGGTGAGCACCGCGCGAGGGCGGGGCTTTCCATGAGCGGCATGGAGTCGCTGGCACTTGGTCTCAATCACCTGGATCGTTCAGCTGCGTGTGCGGATTCAGCGCGGCAGGTCCTGTCGCCGGATTTTAAGTAGAATTTCGGAAACCTGCAGGCAAACCCGAACGTCACCAACCGTGAACTTCATCTTTATGGATTGGCTGCGGTACGGACGATGGTTTGTTTGCGGGAAGCACCGGCTTTCCCAAAGTCTTGGATAAAGACACGGGAAATACACCTTCGATCAATTCCGAGGGCCCACACCTGGATTGTTTGGCGGCAGTTTCTTTAGGAATTCTCACCACAGCACTTCCACAGCGAATAATTCTGCAGCACGGAGTCAGAAATGGATGTAGCTAAAAATCCGGGACGGCTAGTACTTGCGATTCTTTCGACAATTCTTGTCTTCAGCGGCCTCAGCCATGGTCAGGCCAGCAATGATCCATTCCCTCTACAAGCGCAGCATCCGGCGCTTTTCCTCGTAGGCGATTCGATTGTTCGCACCGGGGCGGGCAACGGTGAAAGAGGTCCGTGGGGGTGGGGGGCGGAACTGATCCCTATGTTCGACCCGGCGAAAATTCACGTATACAACCTCGGACTCGGCGGGCGCAGCAGCCGCGGATACCGCGAAGAGGGAGCATGGGCCAAGGTGATGGACAGACTCGAACCTGGTGATTGGGTCATCCTGCAATTTGGCCATAACGATGCGAAGAATTCAGAGAACTACCCTGACCGGACCACCCTCGCGGGCAATGGCGACGAAACTGGGCAGATCGAGTCTCCTGTCACTCATAAGCCGGAGAGCATTCATAGCTACGGCTGGTACATGCGCCAGTATGTCCAAGACGCGCAGAACAGAGGAGCGCAGGTCATCATCTGCTCGCCGCCGCCGCGTAATTTATGGAAGGATGGCAAAGTGGTTCGCGGTTTAGATGGCTATGCCGAATGGGCGCAGGAAGCAGCCAAGCAGAGCGGCGCATCCTTCGTCGACCTGAACACGCTTACGGCCGACAAGTATGACGCACTTGGAGAGCAGGCAGCCAAGCCTCTGTTCAACGACTTCCAGCATAGCCGCAAAGCCGGGGCGAAGCTGAACGCTGAATCGGTCGCAACCGGCATCGCGCGTTTGCGCATTCCGCTCGCTAAGGACCTGTCGACAGCTCCAGTCAGTATGGCGATGAGCGCAGCAGGCCTTCAGGCCGACCCCGCTTCCTCCCGTCCACCCATTCTGGAGAGACCTGACCCGAAAGAGATCCCTCTTCCGATCATTACGACTTCGATGACACCGATGCCTGGCGTCGATCAATTGCCGAAGCGGCCAGAGATGCCGGAGGTGATGATGCTGAACAATGGGCAAAAAGTAAAGACACAAAAGCAATGGCAGCAGCGCAAGCAGGAGATGATCCGGACGCTTGAGTGGTACGCAGTCGGCCAAGCGCCCCCAGCGCCGGGCAACGTGAAGGGCAAAGAGATCAGCAGCGAACTGCTGCTGAATGGCAAGGTGAAGTATCGTCTCGTCCATCTCACCTTTGGTCCTAACGATGGCCTCGGCCTCGACATCGGCATCTTTACGCCCGTCGGAGACGCTCATGTGCCCACCTTGATCTCACCGAGCGGAACTCCTCCAGGGGCGACTCCGCTGGCCAGATTACCTCAGGGCGTGAATCAAGGCCGAAATGAAGATGTCCTTCTTGTCACTGGGCCTGCTCCAGCACGTGGAACGGTGCCTGACGGCGCTGGCAATGCGCCTGTCGCGGGAATCGGCGGAGCCCAGCGTGCAGGAGCACGCCGCGGGTTTGGAGTCCCGCGCACGGCACAGCAGATCGCTGAAACAAACCAAGCTATTCAGCACGGCTGGGCATTTGTAACCTTTAATAACAATGATTGCGGCGAAGACACTACACTACGGAATGCCGACGGAAGCTGGGCATATCGCACAACCCGATTCTTCCCTGCTTATCCGCACTACGACTGGGGACTTCTCCGCTCCTGGGCATGGGGCGTATCCAGAATCGTCGATTATCTTGAAACCGACGCTTCGGTAGACAAGACAAAGTTTGTGGTCACCGGCGTCTCCCGCACTGGAAAATCGGCCCTGATTGCAGGTGCATTCGATGATCGCATTGCGATGGTTGCTCCGGTCGCAAGTTCTGGCGGCGGCACACCCGCCTATCGGTATAGTGGATCGGTGCCAGACCGTGGGGGCAAGGAAGGGCTGACTGAGATGGTCCGAAAGTATCCCAACTGGTACTCCGACCACCTGCATCAGTTTTGGGGGCAGCCTGACAAGTTACCATTCGATGAGCACTGGTTTGTCGCACTGTGTGCTCCGCGTCCGTTTATCTCGCTGGAGGGCGACCATGACCAGAACGTTAACCAGAACGGCGTCTACCAATCTTTGCGTGCGGCACGTTCCGCCTATGAGTTCTTCCATATGCCGGACCGGCTGGGCATCAGTTTCGCCGACCGACCGCACGGGATGGTTCAGGGTGACTGGGATGCTCTGCTCGCGTTCGGGGACAAATACCTGATGAACAAGTCGGTGACGCGAGCCTTCGACAAATATCCGGCCGGAATCGGACCGAACGCGAAGGACGGCCTTTGACGCGTAACCGGCGGCGCGAGCGTTGATTCGTTCACTGCCCTGCTCCCCGAACGCATCCCTTACCGCCAAGTGGCTATGCAGGTCTTAGTTTGATATCGGGTCGCTTACTTTTTCGCTACACCGATCAGCTTGCTATCCAGCGCCGTCGCTCCGGCACCTGTTGTGGTAACCACCAAGTCGGCAACTCCCGATCCGTTCGATGTAGGTGCGAATACAACGTTGACGGCGCAGGATGAGTTTCCCGGCAGCGTGGTACCGCAGTCGTTGGTCTGGCTGTAATAGGTCTGAGTTAAGGCAATGCTGCCGATGTTCACTGGAGCGATGCCCGGGTTGGCAAGGATGAAGGTCTGTGGTTCCGACGTAGAGCCTACCTCGACCTTTCCGAAATGGCGTGGTCCCGGTGATAGGGTCGGCTTGCTTGGCACCGCACCCGTTCCCGTGAGTATTAGCGGGCTTAGGTTCGTAGCGTTGCTCGTGATGGTCAGCGCTCCTGTACGAGAGCCGAGCGCTGTCGGCGCGAAGACAACATTGATCATGCAGGTCGCATTCACGGCCAAGGTCGTTCCGCAGTTATTGCTCTCTGCGAAATCTCCGGTGGTCGAAATGCTGTTTATATTCAGAGCGCCTTCACCGGTATTTGTGAGCACGAATACCGACCCGGGACCGGTGTTGCCTACGGCGATCACGCCGAAGTTCGTATTCCCGGTGATGGCTCCGGTGAACTTCACGGGTGGCAGTGTGATGTAGCTGACCGCAGGGTCGTGGTCTGAAGAGCGGTCCGGGATCGTCGGATCGTTGTAAGAGACCAGCGGCATGCCGGCGTTCACATGTGCGTATGCAACATAGGCACCGGTATCCACCAGATCCTGAGTCACAACTACATGATCGAGCACCTGGGCATTGCCGAATTCGATATAAGACCAGCGCTGATCCGGCGGAAGCAGGGTGACCAGGTCCTTCGCCGGAGGATCGAC
>Ga0157369_10008093_pt1 | contig 12055 bp, 14 predicted proteins | sample C25metaG_FD_113461 | JGI IMG/M metagenome (GOLD analysis project Ga0157369, IMG submission 113461) | Corn rhizosphere microbial communities from Kellogg Biological Station, Michigan, USA - C2-5 metaG | ecosystem: Host-associated > Plants > Roots > Rhizosphere > Soil | place: USA: Michigan...
CTGAACAACGGCATCTCAGGCTCGCTCGAGGGCCCGAGCTCCTACCTGATGAAGTCGCCGCCGCGGCAGATCCAGGACGACGACGCAGCAGAGCTGGTCGAGGAGTTCATCGAACGGAACCGCCGGCAGATCACTGCGCCGGCCCCCGCCGAGGTCTGAGCGTGAGCGCCGAGCGGGGTGTCTGACACCCCGCTCGGCGCTCACCATCTACGCTTGCAGCGGATGAGGATCTGCCTCGTCACGCCGTTTGCCTGGTCGCAGCCGCACGACATCAACGACCATGTCGCCGGCATCGCAAGCGCGCTTCGGGCGCGCGGCCACGACGTCACCGTCGTTGCACCGTCGACGCGCGGGTCCGACTTGCTCGCCGGCCGCCGCGCGCTCCTAAAGGGCGAGCGGCTCGACGTGATCGCCGTCGGCACGGCGATCCCCGTCTCGCGGCGCTCGCAGATGGGCGTGCCGGTGGGGGTGCGGGCCGGGCTCGCGCTTGCGCTCGCACAGGGCTCGTTCGACGTCGTGCACGGCTTCGAGCCGGGGCTTCCGTCGCTCTCCTATCTCGCGCTCCGCGACACCGACGCGCTCGCCGTCGCGACGTTCGCTTCCCCGCACCGGCTGGGGTACCCGCCCGCGCGCTCGCAGCGCGAGAAGCTGCTCGCGCGCCTCGACGCTCTCGTCGCGCTGAACGAACCGGTGCGCGAGGCGGCCGAGGAGCGCTTCCCTGGCGACTACCGCCTGCTCTCGCCCGGTGTCGACACCGCGCTTTTCGCACCAGCCGACAAGCAGAAGACGATCGTCGTCGAGCTGCGGCCGAACGAACGCGTCGTCGCGCGCGGCGTCGTGCACGCGCTGCGCGAGCTGCCCGGCTGGGAGGCCGTGCTTCTGCGGACGCGCGCGCTGATCGGGCGACCGGCGATTCCGCGCGACCTCGTCGACCGTGTCCACGTGCGAACGGCGCGCGACGCCGCCGCCCGCGCCGCGCTGCTCAACCCGGCCGCGATCTTCGTGCCCGGCGTCGACGGCCTGCGCCGCGTGACGCTCGAGGCGGCCGCCGCGGGTTGCGCGATCGCGCATCCGCCGGGCGTCGCCGACCAGCCCGAGCTCGCAGCGGCTGCTGCCGCACGTCTGGCCGAGAACGACGAGCTGCGCGAGCGCGAAGGAGCACGCTCCCGTGCCGAGGCGGCCACACAGGACTTCGCCGCGGTCGCGGCCGAGCTCGACGCCCTCTACTCGGTCCTGCCGAAGCGCCGCCGCACCCGCAATGCCGCCGACCCGCTCGCCGGCCGTCCCTGGATCGTCGCCGACCTGCACATGCACACGTCGTGGTCGCACGACTGCTCGATCGACGCAGCCGAGCTGGTCGACCATGCCGAGGCCGAAGGGCTTGGCGCGATCGCCGTGACCGACCACAACGTCTTCGGCGGCGCGCTCGAAGCCGTCGACCACGCATGCGACCGCGACCTGATCGTGATCCCCGGCGAGGAGGTCAAGACCGACGGGCAGGGCGAGGTGATCGGCCTCTTCCTGGAGCGCGAGATCGAGCGTGGGATGAGCTGGGACGAGACGGTCGCCGCAATCCGCGACCAGGGCGGGCTCGTCTACGTCCCGCACCCGTTCGACCGGATGCACGCGATCCCCGACCCGAAGACGCTGCACCGGCACCTCGCCGACATCGACGTGCTGGAGGTCTACAACGCCCGGCTCCTGTTCGAGGGGTACAACGACGAGGCCTTGCGCTTCGCCCGCAAGTACAACCTGATCATGGGCGCGGGCTCGGATGCCCACGTGCTCCAGGGCGTCGGCACCGGAGCCCTGAGAATGCGTGCATTCGAGGGCCCCGAGGAGTTCCTGATCGCCCTGCGGACGGCCGAAGTGCTGCGCCGCCCGAAGTCCCTCGCCTACCTTCAGTCCCTCAAATGGGTGGCCCAAGTCAAGGAGAAGGTCCGCTAGACACGAATGGTCCTGCTGCCGCGTGGCTACCGCCGTGACGACAGACGAGATCTACGAGCGTTATCTCCAGAAGGCGATCACCGAGATCAATCGGTTGTCGCACGAGATCGCTCAGGCCGCGGACGGGGCCCCAACCGCCCTGCCCACCGGGCATCCGCTGGCGAGCATCTTCCTGCTCAAGTACGGCGCCCAGGCGCAGGAGCTGCAGGAAGGAGTCGCCTTCCACGGCCGGGCCGGCAACGCGCTGATCAAGTCGTTGCAGCGCCTGCACGTCGACCCGATGGAGGTCTACGGCACGAACTGCGTGAAGTTCGCGGGCTGCGACCTGACGACGGCGGCCGAGTGGCTGCGCCGCGAGCTGCGCATCGTCGAGCCGAAGCTGCTCGTCGTGATGGGCGAGGACGCGCTCGAGTTCCTGAACGGGATCGCGTTCCCGCTCTCCACCGCGATCGAGACTAAGCTGGGCGAGCTGCAGCGCTTCAGCCCGACGATCGAAGCACTGGCGGTCCCCGACATCGACTCCGCCCTCGACGAAGCCTCTGCAAAGACCGCATTTTGGAACGCCTTCAAGTCCGTTGGCCCCTGGTGGGCCGCTCTCCCGCCTTACTAGGGGGACTGGGGCTCTTCGGGGCTCTGATCGCCTACTACGAGAGCGCCGGCTACCTCTGGCAGGCGAGCCAGTGGTGGGATGTTGCCTGGATCGCTCTGGCGCTGATGCCGGCCGTCTTCGGGCTCGTGCTGGCCGCGCTGCGACTGCACAGCCGGCGCGGGCTGCTGCCGGTCGGCCTCGCATTCGCGGTGCTGGCGGCGGTGCTCACCTGGGCCGACAACGGGATCTTCTCGAACTTCGCCCGGCTTGCCGCGGCGACGCTCCTCGGCTGGTGGTTCCTCTCGGCCTTCGAGCGGCTCTCCTGGGTGGTCGCGGTTGCCTGTCTGATCCCCTGGGTCGACGCGTACTCGGTCTGGCGGGGGCCGACGAAGCAGATCGTCGAGCACCACCAGAACGTGTTCGGGGTGCTCTCGTTCGCCTTCCCCGTGCCGGGAGAGCATGCCGCCGCCCAGCTCGGCGTGCCCGATCTGCTCTTCTTCGCGCTGTTCCTCGCCGCTGCGGCCCGCTTCGGGTTGCGCGTCGTGCCCACCTGGATCTGCCTCGTCGCGGCGCTCGGCGGCACGATCGCCCTCACCGTGTGGCTCGACCTGAGCGGCCTCCCCGCCCTGCCCGGGATCGCGCTCGGCTTCCTCGTACCGAACGCCGACCTGCTCTGGCGCCGTCTACGAGGGGAGCCCGGGATCGGTGATCGCCCGGACGTACCGGTCGGCGGAGCGGCGGACGACGCCTGAGCCGTCGCGCTCGACGACGCTGTCCCACCAGGCTCCGTAGATCGTCTCGAACGGGAAGGGCCGGAGCGCCGCCGCAATCGCCTGCACCTTGGAGGCCGGCAGCGGGATCAGGTTCGGGTACGAGTACATGAAGCTGACGAAGCGCCGGTCCGGGATCACCTGGACGGTGTCGCCACTGAAGAGCGCCCGCTGATTGGCCCAGTGCAGCACCTGGCCGCCGTCGAAGTGGCCGCCGCAACGAATCAGCGTCAGGCCGCCGCCCAGATCATGCGTCTCGCCGCTCCAGAACTGGATCGCCGGGTCGGGGCGCATCACCCATTTCCGGTCCGCCTCGTGCAGGAAGATCGGGCAGGCAAACGCGTGCGCCCACTCGACCATCGCGGTGTAGTAGTGGGGATGCGAGATCGCGATCGCCGCGAGACCGCCTTCGGCCGAGACGCGGCGAACGACCTCGTCGTCGATCTGCGGTGTGCAGTCCCAGAGCACGTTGCCGGCAGCGCTCTTCACGAGCAGCGCGCGCTGGCCGATGGCGAACGACGGTTCACAGCCGATGCCGAGCAATCCGTGCTCGTCACGGAGCTCCGGCCGGTGGTCGCCGAGGAAGTCTGACCACTTGAGCCACACCTGGCTCTCGTCGTGCGGGATGTACTGGCGCGAGTCCTCGCAGATCGGGCAGGCCGCGGGCGGCGCGTCACTCGGTGGAAACTGGGTCCCGCAGGCCTTGCAGAGCCAGGTCGTCATTCGGGCTTGCGCTCGAGGAGCGCGACACACTCGACGTGCGGCGTGTGCGGGAACATGTCGACGGGCTGGGCGCGGGTCAGCCGGTAACCGTAGTTCTCGGAGAGTCGCTTCAGGTCGCCGGCCAGTGTCGTCGGGTTGCACGAGACGTAGACGACGCGCGGGGCCTCGAGCTCACCGAGCCGCTTCAGCGCCTTGCCGGCGAGGCCGGCGCGCGGCGGGTCGACGACGACCACGTCGGGCGCACCCGAGCGGTCGCGCAACTCGCGCAGCACCTCGCCGACGTTGCCCGCGAAGAACGCGATGTTGCCGATCGAGTTCAGCTCGGCGTTCTCGATCGCGCAGGCGACCGACTCCTCGCTGATCTCGATCCCCCACACCGTCAGCGCGTCGGCGGCCATCGACAGGCCGATCGTCCCGATGCCGCAGTAGAGGTCGTAGACCGTCTCGTCGCCGGTGAGCCCGGCGAAGTCGCGGGCGATCGCGTAGAGCCGCCCGGCCATCTCCGTGTTCGTCTGCAGGAAGGCATTCGGGCGCACGCGATAGCGGAGACCGCCGATCGCCTCCTCGATCGCGTCCTCGCCCCAGACGAGCTCGGTCGGCAGGTTCGTTACCTCGGCCACACCGGTGTTGGTCGACCAGTGGATCGAGCGCACCTCCGGAAATTCGGTCAGCACCTCGATCAGCCGCTCGCGGTCGAAGCGCTCGCCGCGATTGGTGACGAGCTGGACGAGCGCCTGGCCGGTGTTGTGCCCTTCGCGGACGACGAGATGGCGCAGGTAGCCCTCATGCGTGCCCTGGTCGTAGGCGGTGAGCTTCTCCTCGCGCGCCCAGTCGCGCATCCGGTTGCGGATGGCGTTGCCGAGGTCGGTCGTCAGCCAGCAGTCGTGGATCGGGAGCACCTCGTCCCAGCGGCCGGCCTTGTGCAGGCCGAGGTCGGGCCCGTCGGGCCCCTGCGAGAACGAGTACTCCATCTTGTTGCGGTAGTGGAACTGCGACGCGGCGGGCACGATCGGCTCGAGCGGGAAGTCGACGAGGCCGGCGAGGCGCTGCAGCGAGTCGCGCACCCACTGTTCTTTCGTGGCGACCTGGGCGGCGTAGTCGAGATCCTGGAAGCGGCAGCCGCCGCAGGCGGGGTAGTGCGCGCACGGCGCTTCCACGCGCAGCGGGCCTGCCGTGATCACGTCGATCGCCTGCGCCTCGGCGTGCCGGCGCTGCACCTTGGTGATGCGGGCCTTCACGGTGTCGCCGGGCAGGCCGCTCCGCACGAAGACGACGAAGCCCCGACCCTCGCCGACGTCGAGCCGCGCCACGCCGTTGCCGCCGAAGGCGATCGAATCGATCGTGAGCTCGAGCTCCTGGTCTCGCTGAACGGGGGAAGCCACGCGAGCAGGCTAGCGGGGTGGCCCCTGGCGACCGGAGCTACGCCAGCACGGAGACGTACACGGAGCGTGTGCGCGGGCCGTCGAGCTCGCAGAAGAAGATGCCCTGCCACGTGCCCAGCGCCAGCTCGCCCTCGTCGGTGAGCGGGATCACGACCTGCGGGCCCATCAGCGCGGCGCGGATGTGCGAGGGCGCGTTCTCCTCGCCCTCCTCGATGTGCTGCCAGCCCCACGCCTCGGGGGCGATCTGCTCCAGCGCCATCTCGAAGTCGCGCGCGACGAGCGGATCGGCATGCTCGTTGATCGTCAGCCCGGCGGTGGTGTGCGGCACGTAGACGAGCACCGCGCTGCCGGTTTGGCCCTTGACAGCCTCGCGCACGAGCTTGGTGATGTCGATGAGCTGCGAGTGCCGCTCGGTACTGACCGTCAACTGCTGCACGGGGCCGTATCCTAGGGACCGTGGCAGGCACCGGCCCGACCAACCGTGAGATCGACGCGTTCCGCGAGCGCGCCGACCGTTTCATCGCCGACCTCGACGAGGAGTTCTACCTCCACTACGCGGGCCTGAAGGACACGCTCGACGTGGGACAGATCTACGAGCGCTACGAGGAGTTGACGCGCCTCGACACCGCGCAGAACATGCAGGGCGGCCCGACCGAGCTGTGGCGCTTCGCCTGCGAGGGCTTCCTCGGAAACCTCACTCGCGCCCACCAGGAGCGGCTCGCGCGCGCCGAGGCGGAGCTGGAGGCGACCGTCGACGGCGAGACGATCCCGTTCCGGATGCTGCGCACCTCGATGGCGAACGAGCCCGACCGCGGCAAGCGCCAGCGGCTCGAGGAGGCGCGCGTGCGGCTACTCGACGAGCAGCTGAACCCGGTGCACCTCGACGCGGCGCAGATCGACCGCGAGGCGGTGCAACGGCTCGGCGCCGCCAACTACTATGAGCTCTACAAGGAGTTCGGCTTCCAGCTCGACGCGCTCGCCGAGGAGTGCCGCGCCGTGCTCGCCGACACGGAGAAGCTCTGGGAGCGCGAGGGCGACAGGCTGTTTCGCTCGCGGGTCGGGGTCGGGTTGTCAGAGGCACGTCCGTGGGATGTCTCGCGGATGTTCCGCGCACCCGAGCTCGACCGGTTCTACCCGTCGGATCGCATGCTGCCCGCGCTCGAGGCCACGCTCGGCGACCTCGGAATCGACCTGCGTTCGCAGCAGAACGTCCACCTCGACCTCGATGAGCGGCCCAAGAAGTCGCCGCGCGCGTTCTGCGCACCGATCGAGATCCCGGGCAGGGTGATGCTGGTGATCCAGCCGATCGGCGGTAAGGACGATTGGGAGGCCCTCTTCCACGAGGCGGGCCACACCGAGCACTACGCCCATACGAACGACTCGCTGACCACCGAGGCGAAGCGCCTGGGCGACATGGCCGTCACCGAGGGCTGGGCGGCGCTGCTGGAGCATCTCGTCACCGACTCGGCGTGGCTCAACCGCCGCCTCGACGTCGGCCGCCCCGATCTGCTCGCACACGGCGGGGCGGTCTCGCTGCTCTACTTCGTCCGCCGCTACTCCGCCAAGCTGCTCTACGAGATCGAGTTCTTCCAGACCGAGGACGTCCCCTCGATGCGCGGCCGGTACTTCGAGATCCTGAGCGACGCGCTCAAGCTGCCGGTCAACCCCGAGAGCTACCTCGACGACATCGACGGCAGCTTCTACGTGATCGGCTACCTGCGCTCGTGGGCGTTCGAGGCGCAGCTGCGCGAGTTCCTGCGTGAGCAGTTCGGCAACGAGTGGTTCGCGCGGCGCGAGGCGGGTGAGCTGCTGCAGGAGCTGTGGTCGCTCGGCCAGGGCCCGACCGCAGACGAGCTGCTCAAGGACGTGACCGGCGCGAAGCTCGAGATGGCGTCGGTGGCCGGGCGCATCCGCGAAGGGCTCGCCACGTGAGCTCGGCCCGCAACCGGTAGCTGCCGGCGGCGCTGTGCTGCCGCTCTTCGACAACGTCCCGGTTCGGAGGCGCGCGTACGTCACGTACGGGTTGATCGCCGCGAACCTGCTCGCCTGGTGGTGGGAGCTCGGTGCCCGCGGCGCGCGCGTCGATGACTACGCCTTCTATCCGTGCGCGGTAAGCGGGCCGTGCGTGGGAGCGGCGCGCGACCATCTCGGGTGGCCCGAGGGCATTGTCAGCGGCATGTTCCTGCATGCAAGCTGGGTGCACGTGCTCGGGAACATGCTCTTCCTCTGGATCTTCGGGAATAACGTCGAGGACGTGATGGGCCGTGTGCGCTTCGCGATCTTCTACCTCGCCGCCGGCTTCGCAGCGGCGCTGACCCAGACCTGGGTGACGCTCCATTTCGCCGGCGTCGCGTCGGCCAGCATCCCGACCGTGGGTGCCAGCGGGGCGATCGCCGGCGTGCTCGGCGCGTATTTCGTGCTCCTCCCCCACGCCCGGGTCGTCACCCTGCTCTTCGGCTTCATCCCGGTGCCGATCTCGGCGGTCGTGTTCCTCGGGCTCTGGTTCTTCTTCCAGCTCTGGGAGGGCGGCTTCTCGCTGGTTCATCCCGGCGCAGGTGGCGGCGTGGCGTTCGCCGCACACGTCGGCGGTTTCGTCTTCGGCGCACTCGCCGTTCGGCTGTTCCAGGTACGTGCGCCGCTGAGGCCACGCTGGTGACCTTCGAGGAACACGTCCAGCGCGCCCTCGAGGAGCTCCCGCCGCACCTGGCCGAGAAGCTCGACAACGTCGTGGTCGTGGTCGAGGAGGAGGCGCCCGGCGAGCCCGATCTGTTCGGGCTCTGGGAAGCGCCCGAATATCTGCCCGCCAAGATCACGATCTTCCGCCGGCCGCTCGTCGAGACGTTTCCGGATCCCGCAGATCTGGAAAGGGAGATCAGGATCACCGTGTTGCACGAGCTGGCGCACGAGTTCGGGCTCGATGAGGACCGCCTCGACGAGTTGGGCTATTCGTAGGAATAGGTCATCTATGTCTGACGTTGTGGAAGGTATGCGAACGCTGACCGAGATCAAGAAGGAGATCGATCGCCTCTCGGATCGCCGAGTCAACGTGATGCGTGCGCTTTCCCAGGGGTTCGACGCGAAGCTCAAGGCCGAGCACGTCCAGCTCGAAGAGCAGATTGCAGAACTCTGGGAAGAGCAGCGAAACGCACGCGCCATGCTGCGCTTCGGCGACCGCGACGTGATCATCCAGAAGGCACGGCAGGAAGAACGGCTCTCGCGCGCGGCGTAGCACCGCCGCCGCACTCGAACGCCGGAGGGGGCGCCTGAGAAGGCACCCCCTCCGCGTCCGGGCTACAGTTCGCGCTCGTACGGGGCGTTAGCTCAGCTGGGAGAGCGCCGCCTTTGCAAGGCGGAGGTCATCGGTTCGATCCCGATACGCTCCATAACCGACACTGGCGTCGACGAACGACCAGGAAGCTTTCACCGCGTTGCTCAACCGCTCGAGCACGGCCCCTACGTGACGAGCTCCTTGAAGGCGGGCTCGCTGCGGACCGGGTCGAAGTCGGAGTCGTCCCTGGCGAGGGCGCGGAGCTGCCCCGACATCTCGATCGCTCGCTCGAGATGCTCGAGCGCGTCGGCCGTCCGGCCGGCGAGGCTCTCGCAGCAGGCGACGTTGTAGACAAGCGCGGCGTACTGCGGATGCGCCTCGAGCAGCTCGCGGCCTCGGTCAGCCACCTTGTCGTACTCGCCCGCCTGGTAGAGCTGGTTGAGCGGCGCCCAGAGCTCCCAGCCGTGAGGCTCGAACGCCTTGCCCGGTGTTCCGCCGAGCGCGACGATCGTCGTTCCCGGCTCCTCGGCGAACGCCGTTCGCTTCACACCGGGCCGGGCGAAGACGAAGGTGCCGGCAGGCGCATCCACCCGGTCGCCGTCGAGCTCGAACACGGCACGGCCGTTCATGACGAGATATAGCTCCTCGTTCGCGTCCGGCTCCGCCTCGTCGTGCTCGTTGATGATCCGGTCGCCGGTCTCACGCGCCGTCCACGCGTTGACACCGAACCCCGTGATGCCGAAGTGATGGCGGACGGGGCGGTACGGACAGCGTCCGTCGTCCTGCTCGTCGATCTCGTCGAGGTGAGCAACCGCGTAACCGCTCATACGATCCCCTTCCTGGTCGCGATCGAAGCAGTCTGGCAGGCCTGCCGCAGCCGTGTATCGGGCGACGGCTAGGCTTGCGGCGATGCGCACGCGTCCGGCTGTGGCGGGGCCGGTCTCCGGTCGGGGGCTCCTCCTCCTGCCCGCAGGCGCGCTGCTCGTCCATCAGCTTCGCTACTGGCTGAGCTACGGCCCGCAGGCGGGCACCGAGCTCGCCGGCCAGGGTCATGCGTACCTGAGCTCGATCGTTCCCTGGGTCGCGATGCTGCTCGCGGGCGGGCTCAGCTGCTTCGTCGCCCGCCTCACCCGCGCCTGGCGCGTCGGTGCCGGTGAGAGCCGCACGCGGCCGTTCCTCAAGCTCTGGGGCACGACCGGTGGCGGGCTGCTGGCGATCTACACGCTGCAGGAGGTGCTCGAGGGGATCTTTGCGCAGGGGCATCCCGGCGGCTTCGCAGGAGTGTTCGGCCACGGCGGCTGGTGGGCGTTGCCCGCCGCCGCAGCCATCTCGCTGCTGATCGTCTCGCTGCTGCGCGTCGCGCGCACGCTCGTCCGGCGCGCCGGCCGCAGCCGGCGCGCACCGAGACACCGCACGGTCACGATTCTCCTGCGCCGGCCCGCGACGCTGCTGCGCGCGGCGCAGCAGCCACTCGCCTACGCCGCGGCAGGCCGGGCGCCTCCGGCGGCGCTCCGCGCCGGCTAAGACAACACCGGCGCACTCCGAGCCTGCAACCGCATGTCCGCGACTCGCGAACGTGCCTCGCTGAAGGAGAACGGCGTGTCCGAGCAACTGGCCGTCCCGTCACCGTTTGCGGTGGTCCGCGGCCGTGACAACCGACATCACACGGGGAGGATCGCCGCCTGCGCGGCCGCCCTCTGCGCCACCGCGCTCGCGGTGCCGGGCGTCGCGTCGGCGCACGGACGCGCCGCGACGGTCGCGCTCGACTACCGGCTTCCGCTCGATCCCTCAGTCGCTCACATCGCAGGGATCACCGCGAGCATCCTCGACGGCGACCGCGACCTGCGGCTTGCCGCCGACCGCGGCGTGCAGGTGGTCGTCTTCGGAGATCTCGGCGAGCCGATGCTGCGGCTGGACAGCGGCGTGTGGGTGAATCGCGCGTCGCCGACCGCGCAGGCCAACCGGCTGATCGGGAAGCCGGGTAGCGGCTGGAAGCAGCTGAGCAACGGCCGGTCGCTGGCCTGGCATGAGCACCGGCTCGCCCCGCCGCCGTTCGTGAGCGGCGCCTACGGACGCGTCGCCGACTGGCGGGTGCCGCTGACGGTGAACGGACAGCAGACAGCAATCAGCGGCTCGTTCGTGCGGGTGCCGCGGCCGGCCTTCTGGCCGTGGCTCGCCGCCGCGGCCCTGGCGATCGCCGCCGCGGGGCTCGCGCTACGGCTGCGATCGCAGTTCCGGTCGCCGGCCACGGTGGTGGCGGGCGTGGTCGCCGGCGCAGCAGGGCTGACAACGCAGACCGCGCTGTCATTGCGCGACGCCCCAAGCGGGAACGTCGGATGGGCGCTCGTCGGCGCGGGCTTTGCGATCGGAGCGATCGCGGCCTGGGCGATCGCCATCTCGCGGGGCCCGCGTCGGGCGTACGTCGCCGGGGCGATCGGTGTCGGCGTTGCGGCGTTCTGCCTCTCCTGGGTGGGCGTCTTCTTTCACGGGGTCGTCATCTCGGCGCTCTCCGCGAACACGACCCGCGTCACGTGTGCGCTTGCGTTCACGTTCGGGGCGATCGCGCTCGTCGGCGCCGTATCGGTCGACCCGCCGGACGAGGAGGTGGCGTAGATCGTCCCCTCCCTCGCTCCCGTCGCGCTTGCGTTGGCAGCACTGCCACCAGCGATCCATCCCTGGCCGATCGGAACTGGCCCTCGCTACCGGCCGAGCCCGGCACCGGCCAGCGTCCGGGCCGGGCAGCCGGTCGCGGGTCTCCGCTGCGGCGCCGACGCGACACGCTTCGTCGTCCATGTCGAGCTCTTCGCGAACCGGCGCGTCGTCCCGATTCCTGCAGGCATCGGTGTCGCCCGGCCGTTCACATCGAGCGGCGCCGACGTGCGTCCGCGCGGCTGCGTCTATCCGCTCCACACGACGGCACCTACCGGCGTCGTTCGGGTCGGGGCGCACACCGCGACACTGGGTCAGTTGTCCCGCGTCTGGGGACAGACGCTCGGCCCGAAGCGGCTGCTCTCGTTCGCGACCCGATCGGGTGTGCGGACGTTCGTGAACGGGCGCGAGCGGCGCGGCGACCCGCGCTCGATCCCGCTGACACCGCGGGCCGAGATCGTGCTCGAGATCGGCGGCTACGTCCCGCCGCACGTCTCCTACCTCTTCCCGAAAGGAACACCATGAGGACATACCGGCTGCTCGGACTGGCAACGGTGGCAATCGCGACCGCTGCCGCGCTGGCCGGCTGCGGCGGCGGCTCTCAGGCCACGCCAAGCCTCCCGCAGATCGGGGCGGCCAAGACGTACAAGCTGACCGATCTCGAACCGAGCAGGCCGATCGAGGCGGGCAAGCCCGTCACCGTCTCATTCTCGATCACGCAACCGGA
>Ga0157369_10008097_pt1 | contig 12052 bp, 6 predicted proteins | sample C25metaG_FD_113461 | JGI IMG/M metagenome (GOLD analysis project Ga0157369, IMG submission 113461) | Corn rhizosphere microbial communities from Kellogg Biological Station, Michigan, USA - C2-5 metaG | ecosystem: Host-associated > Plants > Roots > Rhizosphere > Soil | place: USA: Michigan...
CCTTGGTGAGCGTGGGGCGGCGGGTGCAGATGTCTCCGCGCGCGGCCTCGATTCTATCGAGAATCGCGAGGCCCCCTTCCACGGTCGCGCGGATCTCGAGCCCGAGGCGGCCGGGGAGCGTGCGCGCGAGGGGGGCGCCCTCGATGAGCATTTGCCGGGCGCGGGCGCACTCGAAGGCCATGAGCTTCGTCCAGCGCGCGTCCGCGACGCCGTTCGCGATGGCCTCCTCCGCGACGCCGAAGCGCGCGAGGTCCTCCTGCGGGATGTAGACGCGTCCCTTGGCCCAGTCGACCGCCACGTCCTGCCAGAAGTTGACGAGCTGGAGCGCGGTGCAGATGCGATCGGACTGCAGCACCGGGGACAGGCCGCCTGTTCCCCGGAGCGGGACCGGTGGTCCGTCCCCGGTTCGGGCGGCGTGGAAGACGTGCAGCACCAGGCGGCCCACGGGATTGGCCGAGCGGCGCGCGTAGTCCGCGAGCTCGTCGAAGGTCGCGTAGCGCTTCTTCACCACGTCCTGGCGGAAGGCGTCGATCAAGTCGCGCAGGAGCGGCACCGGCAGGCGGTAGCGCGTGACGGCGCCGGCGATCCGCTCGAAGCCGGGAGCGGGGGCGCGCCCCGCCTCGATCGCGTCCAGCGCGGCGGCATGGGCCGCGAGGCCCGCCAGCCTCTCGGCCTCCCCCGCGTCGCCCTCGTCCGCGATGTCGTCGGCCCCGCGCGCGAACCCGTAGATCGCCTCGATCGGCGCGCGCAGCCGCGCGGGCAGCAGCCACGAGGCGACGGGGAAGTTCTCGTAATGGTCGACGGGCAAGGGGAGGTCGGAAGCGATTGAATTTTCGGGATTATATCGGCCGGCGCGCCCCTCCCGCGCGGCATCGGGACCCCCCGATTTCGGGTATAATCCGACGACCGCGAAAGTGGCGGAATTGGTAGACGCACTGGATTTAGGTTCCAGCGCCGAAAGGCATGTGGGTTCGAGTCCCTCCTTTCGCACCAGGTCGTTCGGGGTCAGACCCCGATTCGTGCGCGCGATCGCCACTTTCGGGTCCCTGCTTCACGAAATCGGGGTCTGACCCCGGTTTTCTTCAAACAAGGAAAACCGAATGCAGCAAGCAGTCCAAGGAACCGCGAGCCCGCTCGAACGCAACATCACCGTCGCCGTCCCCGTCGCGCAGATCGAGGCGGAGATCGCGACGCGGCTGAAGAAGCTCGCGCGCACGGTGCGCATGCAGGGCTTCCGGCCCGGCCACGTGCCGCTCAAGATGGTCGAGCGCCAGTACGGCTTCCAGGTCCGCCAGGAGGTGGTCTCGGACGCCGTGCAGAAGACCTTCGCCCAGGCGGTGAAGGAGCAGAACTTCCGCGTCGCGGGCTATCCGCGCTTCCAGCCGAAGGCGGTGGAGCAGGAGGACCAGGCGCAGCTCGAGTACACGGCCACCTTCGAGGTGTACCCGGAAGTCGTGATGGGCGACATCGCGGCCGCCAAGGTGACCCGCCCGGTGACGAAGGTCGAGGACCGCGACGTCGAGAACACGCTCGCCACCCTTCGCAAGCAGCGCGCGAAATACGAGCGCACGGAGCGCGCGGCGGCCGAGGGCGACCTCGTGAACATCGATTTCGAGGGCCTCATCGCGGGCCAGCCCTTCGAGGGCAACAAGGCGGCGAACTTCACCGTCGTCCTGGGCGAGAACCGGATGCTCCCGGACTTCGAGGCGGCGTTGGCCGGCATGAAGGCGGGCGAGCAGAAGACCTTCCCGATCACCTTCCCGCAGGACTACGCGGAGGCGGTGAAGGGGAAGACGGCGGATTTCACCGTCACCGTGAACGAGGTGGCGGAGCCGAAGCTCCCGCCGCTCGACGCCGAGTTCGCCCGGTCGCTGGGGGTCGCGGACGGCGACGTCGAGCGCCTCAAGCGCGAGGTGCGCGAGAACATGGAGAAGGAGGTCGCCAAGCGCGTGCACGCGAGCGTGAAGGAGCAGGTGATCGACGCGCTCCACGCGGCGGCCGGCTTCGAGGTGCCGAAGTCGCTCCTCGCGGGCGAGATCGAGCGCATGCAGAACGCGGCGCTGGAGGACCTCAAGCAGCGCGGCATGACGGTCACGGACAAGTCGCTCCCGGCGGACCTCTTCGCGGAGCGCGCCGGGCGCCGGATCAAGGTGGGGCTCCTCGTGGCGGACCTGGTCCGCAAGAACGGGCTCGCCGCGAAGCCGGAGCAGGTGAGGAAGGCGATCGAGGAGCACGCCGAGAGCTACGAGCAGCCCGCCGAGCTGGTCCGTTGGTACTACGCGGACCCGTCCCGGCTGGCGGAAGTCGAGGCGCTCGTGATGGAGGACAACGTCGTAGAATGGGCCATGGGGAAAATGAAGGTCGAGGACAAGCCCACGGACTTCGACGAGCTCATGGGGACAAAGAAGGGCTAGCCATGTTCATCAAGCACGAAACGGACCGCGACGAGCCCGAAGGCCTGGGGCTCATCCCGATGGTGATCGAGCAGTCGGGGCGCGGAGAGCGCGCCTACGACATCTACTCGCGCCTGCTCAAGGAACGGGTGATCTTCCTCGTGGGGCCCATCAGCGACGGGATGGCGAACCTCATCGTGGCGCAGCTCCTCTTCCTGGAGAGCGAGAACCCGGACAAGGACATCCACCTGTACATCAACTCGCCCGGCGGGAGCGTCTCCGCGGGCATGGCGATCTACGACACGATGCAGTTCATCAAGCCGGACGTCTCCACGCTCTGCACGGGACTGGCCGCCAGCATGGGCGCGTTCCTCCTCTGCGCGGGCGCCAAGGGCAAGCGCTTCGTCCTGCCCAACTCGCGGGTCATGATCCACCAGCCCTCCGGCGGCTTCTCCGGCCAGGCCTCGGACATCGAGATCCACGCGAAGGAGGTCCTGTACCTCAAGCGGAAGCTGAACGAGATGATGGCGCAGCACACCGGCCAGCCCCTGGAAGTGATCGAGCGCGACACCGATCGCGACAATTTCATGGGCGCCGAAGACGCGGTAAAGTATGGCCTCATCGACCGCGTGCTGAAGAACCGAAGCGAATCGGCGGTCGCGTAGGGCGGGGCGAGACAGGGACACATGACGGAAAAGGTCGGCGGCGAGAAGCTCCTCTATTGCTCCTTCTGCGGCAAGAGCCAGCACGAGGTGCGGAAGCTCATCGCCGGGCCGTCGGTGTTCATCTGCGACGAGTGCATCGACCTCTGCAACGACATCATCCGCGAGGAGGCCTCCGCGGACACGGGGCAGAAGGCCGCGAAGAGCGACCTCCCCAGCCCGCACGAGATCTGCGAGATCCTCGACCAGTACGTGATCGGCCAGGTCCAGGCGAAGAAGATCCTCTCGGTCGCGGTCTACAACCACTACAAGAGGTTGAAGACCGGCGGGAAGCAGGACGACGTCGAGCTCGCCAAGTCCAACATCCTCCTCATCGGGCCCACGGGCTCGGGGAAGACGCTCCTCGCGCAGACGCTCGCGCGCCTCCTCAACGTCCCCTTCGTGATCGCGGACGCGACCACGCTCACGGAAGCGGGCTACGTGGGCGAGGACGTCGAGAACATCATCCAGAAGCTGCTCCAGAAGTGCGACTACGACGTCGAGAAGGCGCAGCGCGGCATCGTCTACATCGACGAGATCGACAAGATCTCGAGGAAGAGCGACAACCCCTCGATCACGCGCGACGTGAGCGGCGAGGGCGTGCAGCAGGCATTGCTGAAGCTGATCGAAGGCACGATCGCGAGCGTCCCGCCGCAGGGCGGCCGCAAGCACCCCAACCAGGAGTTCGTGCAGGTCGACACGACGAACATCCTGTTCATCTGCGGGGGAGCCTTCGGCGGCCTCGAGAAGGTGATCCAGAACCGCACCGACCGCTCGGGCATGGGATTCGGCGCCGCGGTGCGCTCGATGAACAACCGGCGTGAGCTGAACGACCTGCTCCATGGGGTGGAGCCCGAGGACCTGATCAAGTACGGCCTCATCCCCGAGTTCGTGGGGCGCCTCCCGGTCGTGGCGGTGCTCGACGAGCTCGACGCCGACGCGCTGGTGAAGATCCTCACCGAGCCCAAGAACGCCCTGGTCAAGCAGTACCAGAAACTCCTCGCGATGGAGGGCGTCGAACTCGAGTTCCGCGAGCATGCCCTCACGTCGATCGCCAAGCGGGCGCTCGAGCGCCGCACCGGCGCGCGGGGCTTGCGGTCGATCATCGAGGCGGCGCTGCTCGACATCATGTTCGACCTGCCGTCCTTGACCAACGTCCACAAGGTCGTGGTCGACGAGAGTGCCGTCACCGGCGACGGCAAGCCGCTGCTGATCTACTCCGACCCGCCGAAGGTCGCGAGTGGCCAGCAATAAGGCTTCCCGCATCCCCGCCGCCGCCTCGGAGAGGGGCTTGCCCCCGCCTCTCTCCGGCCCCACGTATCACCCGATCCACACCCAGGAAACCCCATGACCGCACCGTTCTCCACCGAATCCCGCGTCCTCCCGTTGCTGCCGCTCCGGGACGTGGTCGTGTTCCCGCACATGGTGATTCCGCTGTTCGTCGGGCGCCCGAAGTCGATCAAGGCGCTCGAGGCGGCCATGGAAGAGGGCAAGAACGTGGTGCTCGTGGCGCAGAAATCCGCCGCGAAGGACGAGCCGAGCCCCGAGGACCTCTACGAGGTCGGCACGGTCTCGACGATCCTGCAGATGCTGAAGCTCCCCGACGGCACCGTGAAGGTCCTGGTCGAGGGCGTGCAGCGCGCGCGCATCGGGCGCGTGCTCACCGACAAGGCGAACTTCGAGGCGGAGATCGAGATGATCCCGACGGAGGAGCCGGATTCCACCGAGGTCGAGGCGATGAGGAGGACGCTGCTCGCCCAGTTCGACCAGTACGTGAAGCTCAACAAGAAGATCCCGCCGGAGGTGCTGACCTCGCTCTCCGGGATCGACGGCGCCGGCCGCCTCTCCGACACCATCGCGGCCCACCTGCCGCTCAAGCTCGAGCAGAAGCAGCAGATCCTCGAGAACTTCCACGTCGGCCATCGCCTCGAGCAGCTGCTGCAGCTCCTCGAGACCGAGATCGACATCATGCAGGTGGAGAAGCGCATCCGCGGCCGCGTGAAGCGGCAGATGGAGAAGAGCCAGCGCGAGTACTACCTGAACGAGCAGGTGAAGGCGATCCAGAAGGAGCTCGGCGACTCGGAAGAGGGCGCCGACCTGGACGAGCTCGAGAAGAAGATCAAGGCCGCGCACATGCCGAAGGACGCGCGCACGAAGGCCGAGGCGGAGCTGAAGAAGCTGCGCCTCATGTCGCCGATGAGCGCGGAGGCGACCGTGGTGCGCAACTACATCGACACGATCGTGGGCCTGCCGTGGAAGAAGAAGACCAAGGTCTCCAACGACCTCGTCCATTCGCAGGAGGTCCTCGACGCCGACCACTACGGCCTGGAGAAGGTGAAGGAGCGCATCCTCGAGTACCTCGCGGTGCAGCAGCGGGTCGACAAGCTCAAGGCCCCGATCCTCTGCCTCGTGGGTCCGCCCGGCGTCGGCAAGACCTCGCTCGGACAATCGATCGCCCGCGCGACCAACCGCAAGTTCGTGCGCATGTCGCTCGGCGGCGTGCGCGACGAGGCCGAGATCCGCGGCCACCGCCGGACCTACATCGGCTCCATGCCGGGCAAGATCCTGCAGAACATGAGCAAGGTGGGCGTGCGCAATCCGCTCTTCCTGCTGGACGAGGTCGACAAGATGGGCGCGGACTTCCGCGGCGACCCGTCCTCCGCGCTGCTGGAGGTGCTCGACCCCGAGCAGAACCACACGTTCGTCGACCACTACGTCGAGGTCGAGTACGACCTCTCCGACGTGATGTTCGTCGCGACCTCGAACACGCTGAACATCCCGGCGCCGCTGCTCGACCGCATGGAGCTCATCCGCCTCTCGGGCTACACCGAGGACGAGAAGCTGCACATCGCCAAGCAGTACCTGCTGCTCAAGCAGTTGAAGGCCAACGGCATCAAGGATGGCGAGCTCACGGTCACCGACGGCGCGCTGCGCGACATCACGCGCTACTACACGCGTGAAGCGGGCGTGCGCGGGCTCGACCGCGAGATCGCGAAGATCTCGCGCAAGGTGGTGAAGTCGATCCTCGTGAAGAAGAAGGACGGCCAGCACATCACGGTCAACTCCAAGAACCTCGACAAGTACCTGGGTGTCCGCAAGTACACCTACGGCATCGCGGAGAAGGAGAACCAGGTGGGCCAGGTGACGGGCCTTGCGTGGACGGAAGTCGGCGGCGAGCTCCTCACGATCGAAGCGGTGAAGCTGCCCGGCAAGGGCAACATGGTCACCACCGGCAAGCTGGGGGAGGTGATGCAGGAGTCGATCAAGGCCGCCATCTCGGTGGTGCGCGCGCGCGCCAAGCGCCTGGGCATCGCGGACGACTTCTACCAGAGCTACGACCTGCACATCCACCTGCCGGAAGGCGCCACGCCGAAGGACGGCCCCTCGGCCGGCATCGCGATCGCCACCGCGATCACGTCGGTGCTCACGGGCATCCCCGTGCGCTGCGAGGTCGCGATGACGGGCGAGATCACGCTGCGCGGCGAGGTGCTGCCGATCGGCGGCCTGAAGGAAAAGCTCCTCGCGGCGCACCGCGGCGGCATCAAGCAGGTGCTGATCCCGAAGGAGAACGTGAAGGACCTCCAGGAGATCCCGGAGGAGGTCAGGAACGCGATCGAGATCACGCCGGTGCAGTGGTTCGACGAAGTGCTCGAGCGCGCGCTCGAGCACAAGCCCGAGCCGCTTCCCGACGCGCCTCCCGCGCCGCCGCCGCAGGCGACCTCCGAGGCCCGACCGGTCCTCACGAAGCACTGATGCGAACAGACCCCGGCCCCGCCGGGGTTTGTGTTTGTGGGTGTCGTTCGCAAAGGCGAGCGAGATGCAGATCGCCCATCGAGCCCGCCCGCCCGTTTTCGGCGGCGCTACAGGATGGACACAGCGTCGCGGATGGGATTTGAGCCGGGTGCTAATGGGCGACACTCACGCGCCGGCGAAAACGGACGGGCAAGGGCTGATGGGCTCTTCTGCATGCATGCCGTGGTGGCTCTTGATCCGCCTATCCCCTTACAAGCCCATCAACGCCCCGGCCGCGGCCGGGGCCGAAATACCACCAGCCCTTCGATGCTCGGACCCGCTGCGGGCACTCGGGGCTTCGCTCGGCGGCGGTGGCGCAGAGGCGGCGCAGGGATCGGCAGGGTAGCGCTCGAGTGCCGTCGAGGCGTTCGTCGCAAGTGGGGGATGGGAGAACGCCAAAACCGGCTTGCAAGAGAGACCTCGAGGCCTTGCGGGTCCATTTTTCGCCGGCGCGTAAGTGTCGCCGCTTAGTACCCCGCTGCTGTCCTATACGGGAAGTGGCATCAATGCTGTACCGCCGCCGAAAAATGGACCCGCGGCCTCGAGGTCTCGATGTGCGGGTTTGAGGGAATGATCCGAACCACCGTTGGCAGCGAGGGTCGAAAAGCGCTAGAATTGCACTCTCTGCGGCACGTCGCGCGGCTGGGCCGGCGGCGGAGCTCCGGGTGCTTAGCTCAGCTGGTAGAGCGTCGCCCTTACAAGGCGAATGTCGGGGGTTCGATCCCCTCAGCACCCACCAGCATTTACCGAATTCTGGAGTGGTAGTTCAGTTGGTTAGAATACCGGCCTGTCACGCCGGGGGTCGCGGGTTCGAGTCCCGTCCACTCCGCCATTCACCAGGGCGAACCTCCGCGGTTCGCCCTTTTCGCATCCGCCCCCGGCATCACTGAAGGACCCGCCGCAATGATGGAAACGTTCCGACAGATCGCGAACAACAAGATCGTGAAGTGGCTGTTCGCGATCTTCCTCATCGTTCCCTTCGGGCTCTTCGGCATCGACTTCTACTTCCGCAGCGCCGGCGGCATGGACACCGTCGCCACCGTCGGCCATTCCCGCGTGAGCGCCTACGACTACGACCAGGCGATGCGCACGCAGAAGGAGCAGCTGCGCCAGCAGTTCCGCGGCGCCTTCGACGAGTCGCTCATGGACACGCCCGAGATGCGCCGCAGCGTGCTCGACCGCCTCGTGAACGAGCGCGTGGTCACCGTCGGCGCCGACAAGGCGGGGCTCATGCTCTCGGGCCGCGCCCTCGCCGAACGCATCGCCTCCGATCCCACCTTCCAGATCGACGGCAAGTTCTCCAAGGACCGCTACGACAACATCGCGCGCGCCAACGGCCTCACGCCGGCGGGGCTCGACGCGAAGATCGCGGAGCAGTACGCGCAGCAGCAGTACGTGGGCTCGATCGCCCAGAGTGCGTTCGTGCCGAAGACCACGATCGACAACTTCATCAAGCTGTCCGAGCAGTCACGCGACGTCGCGGTGGTGAACCTCTCGCCCGAGCAGTACATGGACAAGGTGAAGATCGGGGCCGACCAGGTGAAGAGCTACTACGATTCGCACGCGAAGGACTTCACCACCCCCGAACGCGCGAAGGTCGACTACATCGAGCTTTCGTCCGACGCGCTGGCGGCGCGCGAGACCGTCTCGCCCGACGACGTGAAGAAGGCCTACGAGGCGAACCTCGCCGCGGGCAAGTACGGCGAGCCCGAGGAGCGGCGCGCGAGCCACATCCTGATCTCCATCCCCGACAAGGCGACCGACGCGCAGAAGAAGGCCGCCGAGGCGAAGGCGAACCAGATCGCCGCCGAGGTGAAGAAGAACCCGAAGAGCTTCGCCGAGGTCGCGAAGAAGGAATCGCAGGACCCGGGCTCGGCAGCGCAAGGCGGCGACCTGGGCTTCTTCCGCAAGGGAATGATGGTGAAGCCCTTCGAGGACGCGGTGTTCGCCGCGAAGCCGAACGAGATCGTGGGGCCGGTGCTCTCGCCCTTCGGCTACCACATCATCAAGCTGGACGAGATCCATCCCGCCAAGCAGAAGTCGCTCGCCGACGCCACGCCCGAGATCGAGGCGAACCTCAAGAAATCGAACGCGGGGCGCAAGCTCGCCGACATGACCGAGAACTTCTCGAACCTCGTGTACGAGCAGTCGGCGAGCCTCAAGCCCGCCGCCGACGCGTTGAAGCTGCCGATCCAGCAGTCGGGCTGGATCGAGAAGGGCGGCCCCGCGCAGCCGCCGCTCTTCCAGAACCCGAAGGTGCAGGCCGAGGTCTTCTCGCCCGAGACCACGCAGAACAAGCGCAACACCTCGGCGATCGAGGTGACCCCGGGCGATTACGTCGCCGCGCACATCACCGACTACGAGCCCGCGAAGCTCAAGCCCTTCGACACGGTCAAGGCCGACATCGAGAAGCGCCTGCGTCGCGAGGAAGCGCTCAAGCTCGCGAAGGCCGACGGCGAGGCCAAGCTGAAGGAGCTGCGCGAGGGCAAGGACGCGGGCGTGAAATTCCCGCAGCCGCTCGGCGTGAGCCGCCAGAAGCCGGGCGGGCTTTTCCCCGCGGTGATCGAGCGCGCCTTCCGCGTCGACACGAAGAAGCTCCCGGGCTACGCCGGCACCGAGACGCCGGCCGGCTATGCGCTCGTGCAGGTGACCAAGGTGACCGAGCCGGAGAAGATCGACGACGCCAAGCGCCAGGCCGTGGAGCAGCAGCTGCGCCAGACGGTGATGGCGGAGCAGGTCGACGCGGCGGTGACGAGCCTGCGCGATCGCATCGGCGTGACGGTCAATCCGACGGCGATCGAGAAGAAGCCGCAGAGCTAGTGACTTGTCGCCCCCGCGCAGGCGGGGGCCCAATCAATTGGACCCCGGGCCATTGCCGCGATTGCGGCGCCCGGGGTGACACACTACTCGTCCATCCCCGCCGTCGTCGTGCTGAACCCGGCGTCGACGTAGATCGTCTCTCCCGTGATCCCGCTCGCGAGGTCGGAGAGAAGGAAGGCGGCGGTGTTGCCGACTTCCTCCGTCGTCACGCCACGGCGCAGCGGCGCGTTCTTCTCGACGAAGTTGAGGATCTTCGAGAAACCGCCGATCCCCGCCGCGGCGAGGGTCTTGATCGGCCCCGCGGAGATCGCGTTCACGCGGGTGCCGTGGGGCCCCAGGCTCGCGGCGAGGTAGCGCACGCCCGCCTCGAGGCTCGCCTTGGCGAGGCCCATCACGTTGTAGTTCGCGATCGAGCGCTCGGCGCCGAGGTAGGAGAGCGTCACGATGGAGCCGCGGCGCCCGTCCATCATCGGCGCGGCCGCCTTGGCGAGCGCCGCGAGGCTGTAGCTCGAGATGTCGTGCGCCATGCGGAAGGCCTCGCGCGAGACGCTCTCGTGGAACGGTCCCTTGAGCGCCTCGCGCGGCGCGAAGGCGATCGCATGCACGAGACCGTCGAGCGTGTCCCAGTGCCCGCGCAGGCTCGCGAAAAGCGCATCGATCTGCGCGTCGTCCGCCACGTCGCACGGGTACACGCGATCCGACGCCCCGAACTCGCCGGCGAGCTTGACGACGCGCTCGCGCACGCCCTCGCCCTGGTACGTGAACGCGAGCACGGCCCCCTCGCGATCGCAGGCCTTCGCGATGCCGTAGGCGATGGAACGGTCGGAGAGCATCCCCGTGACGAGGATGCGGCGGTCTTGCAGGAAGCCCATGGAGGCGAGCGCGCGGCGCGAAGGGGCGGCAACGCTTGGTGACGTTCGGGGCACGAAGTTTATCCCATAATGGCACATGGCTTTCCTCGTCCCGGGCCTCGCACGCCGCATCGCCGGCCTCGCCGCCACCGCGCTGGCGCTCGCGACGCTGCCCGCGGCGTCCCAGCCGTCGGCGCCCCGCGCGCCGCTCAAGGTGCTGCGCGACGCGTTCCTGGTCGCCGAGACCAACTTCGATCCGGCCGCCGTCGACGACGAATACTCCCACCGCATCATCGAGGAGATCTTCGAGGCGCCGCTCACGTACGACTTCCTCGCGCGCCCGGCGAAGCTCAAGCCCCAGACGCTCGAAGCGATGCCCGAGATCACCGACGGCGGGCGCACCTACACGCTCCACATCAGGAAGGGCATCTACTACTCCGACGATCCCGCGTTCGGCGGGAAGAAGCGCGAGCTCGTGGCCGCCGATTACGAGTTCGCCATGAAGCGCCTGGTGGACCCGCAACTGCACTCGCCCAACCTGTGGCTCATCCAGGACGCGGTGCTGGGCGTGAAGGAGGCGGCCGAGGCCGCCCGCAAATCGGGCAAGTTCGATTACGACGCGCCGATTCCCGGCATCGAGGTGCTGGACCGCTACACGCTGCGCATCCGCCTCGCGAAGAGCGATTACGACTTCAGCTACGTGCTGGCGATGACGGTCATCGTGGCCCAGGCGCGCGAGGTCGTGGAGCGCTACGGCGCGGACATCGGCGCGCATCCCGTCGGCACGGGCGCCTTCCGCCTCGTCGAATGGCGGCGGTCCTCGAAGATCGTGCTCGAGCGCAACCCGAACTTCCGCGAGGAGTACTACGACGCGGAGCCGCCGCCCGACGACGCGCTCGCGCAGGAGCTGCTGCGCGAGAACAAGGGCAAGCGCATGCCGATGGTCGACCGCGTCGAGGTCTCGATCATCGAGGAGTCGCAGCCCCGCTGGCTCGCCTTCCTGAACGACGAGCTCGACTTCGTCAACATGCCGTACGAGTTCCTGAACATGGCGGTGCCGCGCGGCAAGCTCTCGCCCGCGCTCGCGAAGAAGGGCGTGCGCTACATGCCGGGCGTCGAGCCGGTCACGACCTTCACCTACTACAGCATGCTGGACCCCGTCCTCGGCGGCTATACCGCGGACAAAGTCGCGTTGCGGCGCGCGATCGGCCTCGCATACAACAACGAGGAGGAGATCAACGTGATCCGCAACGGCACGGCGATTCCCGCGAGGACCATCGTGCCGCCCGGCGTGTGGGGCTATGACGCGAACTTCCGGACCGGGCCGCGCTACGACCCGGCGCGCGCGAAGGCGCTGCTCGACATGTACGGCTACGTCGATCGCGACGGCGACGGCTGGCGCGAGCTTCCCGATGGGCGGCCGCTGGTCTTCCACTACGCGGCCACACCCACGCAGCTCGACCGCCTCTTTGTCGAGCTCTTCCAGAAGGACCTC
>Ga0157369_10008099_pt1 | contig 12046 bp, 9 predicted proteins | sample C25metaG_FD_113461 | JGI IMG/M metagenome (GOLD analysis project Ga0157369, IMG submission 113461) | Corn rhizosphere microbial communities from Kellogg Biological Station, Michigan, USA - C2-5 metaG | ecosystem: Host-associated > Plants > Roots > Rhizosphere > Soil | place: USA: Michigan...
AAGGTTGGCATCGTCCTCACGCTGGCGACAAGCTGGCCCGCCTATCACATCCTGGTCTATGACCTGGCGGTTGACGGCCCCACGCAAATCGTCGGGGAACTGGGAAGGTCCGGAGGGCTTCCCGGCAGCGACGGAACGCTCATCCAGCGCTTGGACGGAGCCGATGCCGCTCTTGTCCAACTGTCGGTGCTTGGACCCGGAATCCCGACGGTTCTTCAGCAGCAGGACGTGCCCCCGCCGCCGTTTGCGGGTTTCAGCGCGTTCGCGCTCGGCGGGTCGCGCATCCTATTCCTGCTGACTGCCATCCTGGGAATTGCCGGGGTGCGGGTGATCACTGGATTGGTGCTTGGCCTCGGGCCCTTCTTCATCGCCTTTGTGATGTTCGACAATACCCGCAGCCTCTTTGAAGGCTGGGTGCGGGTGCTTGCTGGTGCGGCGCTCGCAGCGATCGGGGTGTCGATCGTGCTGGGTCTTGAGCTTTCGCTGTTGGAGCCGTGGCTCTCGACCATCCTCGCTCGACGGATGTCAGGAGAAGCGCTTCCCTCCGTTCCGACCGAACTGTTCGTGGTGACGGGGAGCTTTGCGATCATCGCGCTAGCGGTGGTGGGAGCCTGTGCACGCCTTGCCGGCGCTTTCCGGCTGGCGCCGTGGATTAGCCACGGAGAGGAAGCACGAGCCGCCGACCTTCAGGGTGCGGCTTCTTCGCCTGCCATGATCTCGTCGAACTTGCAAAGCCGTGACGAGAGGTCCCGAGCCGCGATGGTCGCCGACGTGCTGGTTGCAATGCAAAGGCGCGAGGGCGGCGGCCGAGTATCAGCGGCGGCTAATCAGATCAGCCTGCGCCCTTCAGATTCCTCCGGCTTTCCAGCGCGGCATTATGAACGCGCCGCGGTGCCGATCGGGCGATCGCTAACGCGGCGGGCGCAAAACAGAGCCAGCGCCAGTGCAGGAAGACGGGATTCACGATGAACGAACAAAGCCCCGCAAGCCTGGATGCCTATTACGCCGATAGCGCGAGCTGGAATCACGACCGGGTGAACGCAATCCGCTCCTCACAGAGAATAGCCTGGTGGATTGCAGGCGCGGCCTGCCTCGTGGCCGTTCTTGAAGCTGTCGCTCTCGTTGTGCTGATGCCGTTAAAGCAGGTCGAGCCGTATACGCTCATGGTCGACAAGACGACCGGCTACGTCCAGGCTTTAAAGCCGCTCGATCCCGGCAAAGTGACCCCGGACAGCGCGCTCACCCAGTCCTTCCTCGTCCAATATGTGATTGCCCGCGAAGGCTTTGACTTTGCGACCGTCAACCAGAACTATCGCAAGGTTGCGCTCTTCTCCTCCGGTGCGGCCCGGAGCAGCTACTTGACGCAAATGCAGGCGTCGAACCCGGCAAGCCCGCTCGTCACGCTTCCGCGTGGCGCTGCGATCGATACACGGGTCAAAAGCGTGTCGCCGGTTGGCCAGGATACAGCGCTGGTCCGCTTTGATACGGTCCGCACCGACGCCAATGGCCAGGCGCAGCCGCCGAGCCCGTGGATCGCAACGATTCGCTATCGGTACTCGACGGATCCGATGAACCTTGAGGATCGGTTCGTGAACCCGCTCGGATTCCAGGTCGTGTCCTATCGCAAGGATCCGGAGGCATTACCTGTCGAAGCCGAACCGGCTGCGCCCGCCGTTTCGGCGGGGGTCGCGACAACGCTTCCGCCGCCGCTGCCGAGCGCCTCGCCAGTTGCTGCAGGTGGATTCACCGGAGTCCGGACGGCCCCCGCGATACCTCCAGCAGCAGGCGCGCGCCGGTGAGGCGGCTGGCGCTCCTGCTTGCGTGCGTTGCTGCTTCTGCAACCGCCCAGGTGCGCCCGCAGCCGGGCGCGGGCGATCCGCACTTGCAGAGTGTCGACTACAATGCCGGCCAGATTGTCCAGCTTGATAGCGCACCCGGCTATGAGATGACGATCGAGCTATCGCCCGACGAGCAGGTGCAGAATGTCGCGCTTGGCGATCCCGGCGCGTGGCAGGTGAGTGTCGATCACGGCGGCGATCACCTGTTCCTGAAGCCCGCCGCTGCGAACCTCGCGACCAACATGACAGTGATCACCAGCGTCCGCGTTTATAACTTCGATCTGGTCGCGCTCGCCGAACCCGCCTCGGACATGCCCTACACGGTTCACTTCCGCTATCCGGCGCCTCCGGCCAAGCCTTCTGGCTACGTGGACGTCTCGCAGCTTAGGCGCTCGCTTAGCCGCTACAAGATCAGCGGCGACAAATGGCTTCGCCCAGATTCGGTCAGCGACGATGGCGAGCATACCTATATCAGCTGGTCGCGCGAGAAGCCGATCCCGGCGGTCTACGCAATCGGCGATTCCGGCCAGGAGGTGCTCGCCAACGGGGCGATGCGTGACGACGTCTATGTCGTCGACGGTGTCCCCGGACGGCTGGACTTCCGGATTGATAATCATCTCGCTCGCGCGGTGCGCCTGCCGCCGAAAATGGCTGGCCGATGACGGTTCGTGAACGGGGCGATCCGCGGCTTGAGGAGCTGTTCGGAATCGATAAAGCTAGTGGAGGTGTACGGCCGGTCGTGCGGTTGCCGGGCCAGGGCCCATCCGGCTGGGTGATCGCCATCGCGGCGGGCTTTGCCGCAATCCTGCTGTTTTTCGTGCTTGAGAGCCGGCGCGAAGCCCAGTCGCAGCCGTCTGTCCGCGAGGGTATGCAGACCCAGCCCGTATTTTCGCCCGAGCCGCCCCCGCTCTATATTCCGCCTGGACCTGAGCCCCAGCCGCAGGTGGTCGCACCGGTAGCGGCCCCCGTTGCTGCTCCCGTTCCGGCGCCGCAAGGGAAGGTTGCGCCGGCCCCTGAGCCACAGCACGCCTACCGGCCGGCCTTAAGCCCCTTTCCAGCCGCATCCACGCCGGCGCCGTTGGCAGCACCTCCCAGAACCGCCTCGGGAACGGCTCTGGTCATCGATACCACCGTACCTGCTGCCGCCGGTCCGGGTCGGACGGCGCTCGCGCCTGGCGCGCCGCTCCCCGGTGCATCGCAGTGGGGCGGGCGCGTGCAAGCGAGTGCGCTCGCCAATCGCTCGGACACGGTTACGCAGGGGACTTTGATTCCGGCTGTGCTCGAGACCGCGTTCGATTCCACCAGTCCCGGCCTTGCCCGGGCGATCGTCTCGCGAGACGTTCGCGGCTTTGACGGTACCAGAATTCTCATCCCGCGGGGTAGCCGGCTGATCGGCGAATATGGCGCCGATGTTGCCGCTAGCCAAAAACGGGCGCTGATCACCTGGACCAGACTCATCCGGCCCGACGGAGTGACAATCGCGCTGGATTCCCCGGCCACCGACACGCTTGGACGCGGCGGTGTCGAGGCGCACGTCAACAGCCATTTCCTGGCGCGCTTCCTGAACGCGATCCTCCGGACCACCGTCGATGTCGGCGGTGCGATCGCCACCCGCGCCGTGACCGGGCCGTATGTCGTCGCTCTGCCGGGCGCGGTGCAGAACTCCGGCGGTGCCGTTCAATCCAATGCGCCAACGCCGACGCTGTCGATCCGTGCTGGCAAGAGCATCAGCATCTTTGTCGCCCGCGACCTCGAATTTCCGGCTGAGAAGCAGCAGTGAACGTCGCGACCGCAATCCGCCATTCCGCGGATCCCGAAGCTGGCGTCTACCTTCGCGCCTGTCTCGCTCCGCTCGAAGACGCGCTCGCCCGGCCGGAGGTCACAGACATTTATGTGAACCGTCCGGGAGAGCTTTGGATTGAGAGCCTGGGCGGCGGCATCGAATGCCAGCTGGACCCGGCACTCGATGAGGCAACGTTGATTCGGCTCGCGCGGCAGGTCGCAGCGCTTTCGCACCAGGGTGTGAGCCGGGAGCATCCCTTGTTGTCGGCGATTCTTCCCGATGGTTCGCGCGTGCAAGTGGTGGCTCCGCCGGCAACTCGGGGACCATTGGCCCTGGCCATTCGTAAGCAGGTGGCGCCAAACCTTGCCCTTGCCGATTATGCTGCCGCGGGCGCGTTCGCCAGCGCCGGGACCGGCGCTCTACGAGAGTCCTCCGCACTACCCGCCCACGTTCTTGAACTGGTGCAGAAGGGCGATCTCGCAACCGCGCTTGCAGAGGCCGTGCGCGCTCGGCTGAATATTCTGGTGTCCGGCGGGACGTCGTCAGGCAAAACGACATTCCTGAATGCGCTGTTGCGCGAGGTTCCATCCGACGAGCGGCTGATCCTGATCGAGGACACGCCGGAGCTCCATGTCGAGCACGAGAACAGTATTGGGTTGATCGCGGTGCGCGGAAGCCTCGGTGAAGCGCAGGTCAGTGCCGACGATCTTGTCTCGGCCTCGCTTCGAATGCGGCCGGACCGGATTATTCTCGGCGAGCTTCGGGGGGTGGAAGCACTCGCCTTCCTGCGCGCGATCAACTCCGGCCATCCCGGCTCGATGACGACGATCCACGCCGATTCGCCTGAGGCCGCCGTTGAGCAACTGGTGCTGCTTGCGTTGGAGGCGGGGACCGCGCTCACTCGTGACGACGTTCGCCACTACGTCACGAAAACGATCGACGTCTTTGTCCAGCTTGGCCGCGCCGACGGCCGACGCGGAATTCAGCGGATTGCGGTGCGATCGACCTGAGCCCTGAAGCGCGGGCGGCCCGCGGTTGCCACCGAAAATGGAAAGAGCAAAAGCCAGCGGACGCCCCGAGGTCTTGAGCTGATTTGAGGCGCCACCGAGTCGCTTTCAAAGCGTCTTGGCACATTGGGGCCGCGCAACAAACTCTTTGATCTCTATGGCTGATTTCCATGAACAAATATTCATGTTGACGCCGATCAAGGATGGAATAACCTGCGAGTTCCAGGGGGTTCAGTAAAGCAACGGTCGCTCGGTCCGTTGCGGGCTTTGCCCGCAATGCGATCGCTTGATTTGCGAACTCGCTTTTTGAAGCGAGGTCGAGCATGCGTGCATATCTTGTGCGTAGTGGCCGCCAATTGTGCGGCTCGCCTCCGGGTCAAAATCCCGTTTTCGATGACACGTCCTCGTCTCCGCAGCTCTGGCGGAGCCGCAGGCGACGCGTGCGCAAGAACGGCACCATCTGCGCCGCATCCGGCGCGGGCACCATCCCAGGGACAGTGGGACGAGGAGCCCCGAAAGGGACTGGTCGAGCAGGGCTGAGCGTGAGTTCGAATTGAGGACGGTCGCAATGAAGAAAATCACGAAACGGCTTCTGATGATCGTAGCGTTAGCCGCGGCCACGCTCGCGAGCCCTGCACTTGCGCAGCAACAGAGACCGCCGATCGCCGAAATCAGCGCAGCGGTGGTCAATCTAGTCGACAACAATCACGTCAGCCTTTCCTCGGGCAAGGTAGAGCTGTCTCTTCCGCTTCTGAAGTTTGGCGACGTCGCGTTCACTCCCTACGCCGTGAACGGTTATTTTTGGGAAAGCCACATCGCAGATGACAACTACGGCCGAGTCATCCCTTGCATGCCGCTGCCAAATGTTGCGGGCTCTGATCCGAGCGCCGCCTATATGGTCAGCGGTGAGTGTGCTGCCTCAACGGCTAGTACCACCATCCAGGCGGTGTACGGAGAGCAGCGCGCAAGCTTCTATGTCTCACCCAGTACGGGCGCCTGGGTTCCGGAGAAAGCCGACGGCGAGACATTTACCGATACGAACAACGGCTACTGCACCTGGACTCAAAGGGACGGCACCCAGATCATCTATTACGCCTACCACCAATCGGCTGGCGCGCCTTGCCAGAGTGAGAACATCTACAGAGTCATTTATCCCGACGGGCGTGTCGCGGACTATTACTATTACGGCACCATTTCGAACTCATCCCAGAACCCACTGCTGTCGATCGCGACGAGCGACGGCTACCTGCTGCAATATAACTATTCAGGAACGCCGACCCTCGGCAGCGAGACGAGCGTCACCGGGATTAATAGAGCATTCCAGGCCTGCAGTCCCACAACCTCCTGCAGTACTGCCGGTTGGCCAACCGCCACGCTTTCCTGGGCGAACAAGCCCATATCACCGGCAGAGAATATGCCGTGGATCAACAACTATAATGGCTCACTGCACTATGTCCTGACCGGCGTCAGCTCGAAGCGGGAGCAGCACGTGTTGGAGATGGACAGTGACTTCAGGATTATCTCCTACCAGCCACCAGGCGCGACGCAGCCGAAGTATAATTATACCCTGTGTTCAATGTTTCCGGCATCGAACAACGTCTATCCTCTGCAGAACTGTGGATATTCCAGCTGGAGCCTAATATTACCTAATCAGGTGCAGCAATACTTTGTGGACGAAGTGCATACCGTCAACAAAGAAGGTCTGACTTGGAGTTATGGCACAGAGACGGATTTGAATTTTTCATATCCGCAGTGGACTCGGTATCAACACTCTTCCACCAGTCCCACCGGCACCTCAAAATCTTTGGTTGGTAGCCAGAGCCCTGACATGATCGGCAATCCGTTGACGATGGGGCCGATCGGTAGTTTCACCGACGAGGACGGGACCGCTTACGGTTTTACCAACTCGGTTGCGAACCAGCTCAGCTCTGTTTCAAAGTCCTCCTTCGCCACCAATTATGTGTATGATGCCTGGGGTAACATCACTTCAGAAACGACCGTTCCATATCAGGGGAGCGGCTCAATATCTCGATCCGCAACTTACGATGGAAATTGCACATCGGCGACGCTCGTCACTTGCACAAAGCCGACCTCGGTCACGGATGCAAATAACAATACGACCCACTTCACATACGATCCGACCCACGGTGGAGTGCTAACGGAAACCGATCCATCGGTGAACGGAATCACCCCGGAGAAGCGCTACACCTATGTCCAGCGCTATCCCTGGTACCTGAACAGCGGCGGGACGATGACCCGCGAGACGCGCCCGGTGTGGGTACTCAACACCGAAAGCCATTGTCGCACCAGCGCTCCGGCCGCTGGCGGCACGGGCTGCACCGCCGCAAATGATGAGGTAGTGACAACCTACGATTATGGGCCAGACTCGGGGCCCAACAATCTGCTGGTCCGGGGCCAGACAGTCACCACCGCTGGGGTGACGCGGCGAAGCTGTGTCGGCCATGACAAATACACCAACAAGATTTGGGAACAGGCGGCAAACGCGAACGCGTCCAGCTGCCCGGCTTACTGACATGAGCGGCCGGATGAGCAGATCGACCGGTCGGTCGGGACAGAAGGGGGGGTCATGCGGAAGCTGAAGACCTGGCTGATCGTTGCGAGCGGGCTGGCGGCTGCCGTTTGCCAGACCGCGCCCGCGACCGCGCAATCGGCGGCAATGAACTATACCAAGGCCTATCGCTATGATTCGGGCGGAAGGCTGCTTGGAACGATCAGTCCGCCGCCAGCGGTCGGAACCTCGGCCAATTTCCTCGCCACCCGCAACACCTACGACAGCCAGGGACGGTTATCGAAGGTCGAGAGCGGCGTTCTCTCCTCGTGGCAGAGCGATATGGTCGTACCCGCGAGTTGGGGCGCAGCCTTCACGGTGAAGAAAACAGTCAATTACAGTTACGACCCATATGGCAACAAACGCCAGGAAAGCGTGTCCGGCTCGGATGGCGTCGTCGCAGCCGTTACCCAATATTCCTACGACGGTTACGATCGACCGGTGTGCACTGCGGTCCGGATGGACAGCAGCCAGTGGGGGAACCAGACCGACGCGTGCACACCGCAAACCACGGCGACCGTCGGGCCGGACCGGGTCAGCAAGATCTATTATGACAATCTTGGGCGGACGATCCAGCAATGGGAAGGTGTCGGCACGAGCGTCGCGGCCGCGGTCGCCACCGAGAGCTGGACGGCCGACAGCAAGCTTCAATACATGATCGATGCCAATGGCAACGAAGCGCAGATGGTCTACGACGGCTTCGACCGGCTGCAATGCTGGATCTTCCCGTCGAAGACCGGTCCCAGCTCCTACAATCCGAGCTCGCAATCGACGGCACTGTCGAGTGCCGGGGCGCCGAGCGGCGACTGCGTTAACGGCGGTGATTACGAGCGGTACGGCTACGACAACAATGGCAACCGCACTTCGCTTCGCAAGCGCGACGGCACGACCATCAGCCACGGCTATGACGCGCTAAACCGGATGACGAGCAAGGTCGTACCGACCTCGGCGACTGGCGCGGCGGGATATACGGTCAATTCCACTTACGACCTTCTCGGCCACCAGTTGACCGCAACCTTCGCGGCCAACGGCCAAGGAATCACGAACATTTATAACGGCTTTGGCGAGCTAACCTCGACCACCAGCAGCGCGGGAGGGGCCGCACGCACGATCTCTTATCAATATGATTCCGACAGTGATCGGACACAAGTCACCCATCCCGACGGAGCCACTTTCACCTATGCGTACGACGGGATGGACCGGCTGAGCGGCCTCTACGAAGGAGCCGGCACTGCCACGCCCCTGACAACCATCGCTTATCGGACGGACGGTCTCCTTTCCTCGCGATCAGAAACGGGCGGAAGCTCCGTCTCCTACGGCTGGGACGCAATGAGCCGACTTCAGAGCCAATCAGACGCCTTCTCAGGCGGCTCCGGAAATGTCACCTGGACACTTGGCTACAATCCGGCTTCGCAGATCACGACCGACAGCCGCTCCAATGACAGCTATGCATGGACCGGCGCGGTTGCGGTGAACCGGAACTACACGCCCAACGGTCTCAACCAATATACGTCGGCGGGCTCCACGAATTTCACCTATGATGCCAACGGCGATCTCACCGCGGACGGCACCTGGAACTACACCTATGATGCGGAAAACCGGCTGACCCACGCGACCGGCGCGGGCAAAGACGTGACCTTGAGCTACGATCCACTGGGCCGGTTGTACTTCGTCGGCGGCAGTAATGTCGGCGACGTCACCTTCATCTACGACGGCGATGCTTTAGTCGAAGAATATAATTCCGCCGGCACAATGACCAACCGCTACGTCCACGGCAGCAATGCTGCGGCTGATGATCCTCTGGTCTGGTACATCGGCTCCGCCATTGGAAGCTCCAACCGCCGCTATCTTCATGCCGACCACGAAGGCTCGATCATTGCGACCGGCGACGGCTCCGGCGTCATCGCCAGCATCAACACGTATGATGAATATGGAATCCCCGCCTCATCCAACACAGGGCGGTTCGGCTACACCGGCCAGGCGACGCTCTACGAGATCGGCCTCGATTACTACAAGGCGCGCATCTACTCGACCACCCTCGGCCGATTCCTGCAGACCGATCCGATCGGATATGAAGGCGGTGAGAATCTCTACGCTTATGCGGAAGATGATCCGGTGGACAAGGTGGATCCGACGGGGAACGAAACCCTAGGGGAAATGTGGGATGATGTGAAGGATTTCGCCTCCGCTATCGGTCATGGCGATTTCGAATATGCGTTTGGCGGATTGCCTCCAGACTTAGGGGGGGTGCTCGCAGACGCTCCGGTAGCTAGCGCCAGGATAGAGACCGCTTTGGTCGCAACGGAAGATGCAGTGGTTTCCCGAGCGGCAGCATCTGAGTTGAGTAACGCCGCCTCAGTATCGTCTCGGACCACGCGCGCCGGGGAACGAGCAATCCGTGTGGAGAGCCCCACTGGAAAAGTGAAAGATATTTCGCCGACTCGTGTGAAAGAGTCAGTGCCGGAGACACATCCAAATGCGCCACCCGGAACCATGCGGAAAGTGAAGTTTGATAACGCTCAGCCTGGCAGCAAAGGACTGAAGCGCGACCCGACTCCTGTAGAGAACAAGATGGTTAATATGCCAGCTAAGCCGAACTTGATCTGTCGCGCTACCGGCTTCTTCTGTTAAGGCGAATCCGTGAGTCAAAGATGGACATAGACGTAACCGAGAGTGTCGAAACCTTTCGGCAGCTTCTGGACGTTGCGTGGCCATTGATCTTGCCACTTTCCGATGCCGATAAGACTGGCTCCTTCATCGACGATTGGCTTCAGTCTAACTGGGAACGCATTGTCGAGGCCTCAATTGACCCTGAACTCGGGATCACAGTTCAAGCCTATGGAGAGGGGGCAGATTGCAACATTCGCAGCTCTCGTGTTTGGAAGCCCGATGCTCAACCCACCGCTTTCGTTGTCGGTCGCTACGTGGGGAATGAAGGCCTTATCAATATCATTGACGGCAGGCCAGTAGAATGCCGTTTAGAGGTCCGTCATTTCTGCGCAATTCGGAACGGTTGGCCTGTAATTGATCAACCATTTGATCACATGGTTGTGGAGTCGGCTGAGATTGTCGTAGTTCCCGTTCGTGATCTGAGGTACTTCGTGAGGTGCTGTCAGTCTAACGGCAACTTGTCTCCGATAGGCGCACGGATGCCTGGAGGTGCGGCGGTTAGCCCATGAGGGATTGCCACTCCGCCAGGGCGGCGGAGCGGCGGGTCCTGTAGGTCTGTCGATCGATCAGGTGGCGTTCGGGCTTGAAGTGGTTGTGCATGCTGGCGTGGACCGAGGCGAACTTCTGGAGCGTCTTGATCCGCCTGAAGTGCTGCATCACCCGTTCTCTTCGCCTAAACGGCAGATGCGCGCTCTCAACCCTGTTGTTGGCCAGCGGCCGATCTCCTGCTTGGTCTCGTTCGAGTCCGCAATGGTTGGTGGTCCCAGGAGGTCGACGCAACACTTTACCATTCGCGAGAAGCTGCGACTATGCAGCCCAATGCTATGCGCTGGAGCATTTGCGGCGGAAACTCGGTCGGTTGGTGTCGCTAACCTGCTAATCCGTAGTTAGCGGGTCAGCGCGTGGAATTCCTCATCCTTAGTCAGCGGGTCCAATCTCGACACAAGGTGAACCGTCGGCAAAGCGGTGATCAGCGGTCTTTCGGATCAGGTGATCGGGTTAACGAACCAATCCTCCACGGCAATAATGGCCCCAGTCTCGCATGAGCTCGCGCCGCTTCTCCAAGAAGTCGGTTCGGCGGTAGGCCGCCTCGACTTTATTCCCGACCGCATGCGCCAATGCGGCCTCCGCCACCTCTCCAGGGTGGTTCGTCTGATCAGCGACCCAATCGCGGAAAGCCGACCGAAAGCCGTGCACGGTAACCCCGACATCCATGTCCCGAAGGATCTTGAGGAGAGTCATGTCCGACATTGGCTTCTTTAGCTTCTGCCCTGGAAATATGAGGTCGCTGCCGGGGGCTCTGAACTTTTCAGCCCGCTTGAGGACTTCGATTGCTTGGTGAGAAAGGGGCACGACATGCGGCCGGCCCATCTTCATGCGGTCTGCGGGAATAGACCAAAGTTCCGCGCGCAAGTCTATTTCAGACCAGAGGGCGAACCTGATTTCGCCCGAGCGCGCTGCAGTCAGGATGACCGCCTCAAGCGCCAATCGGCCGATCGACTCCCGCTCTCTCAGCCGTGCCAGAAAGCTTGGCACGCCCGCGTAACCCATCGCCGCGAAATGTCCGTCCCTCCTCGGCTGGCGCGGCAAGCCTTTTGACAGTGAACGAAGCGGGGCTTCGCTCGTCCGGAAGCCTTTGACGCAGGCCCAATCCAGAACCGTCCCGATCCGCTGACGGAGTCGCCTGGCCGTTTCAGGTTTGCTTAGCCAAATGGGCGCTAGCACATCCCTGATCTCAGGAGCTCCGATGTCGCTGACAAGTCGATTGCCGAGCTTCGGGAATGCATATCTCTCCAACGTGGAGAGCCACTGGCTTTGGTGCTTGCCGTTCTTCCAGCTGGCCTTGTGCTCACGGTGAACAATTTTCGCCGCGTCACGAAAGTTCGGTATCACCTGGCGCTCGCGCTTACGCTCGGCGATCGGATCGAGGCCTTGCGCAATCTGCCGGCGAATTTGGTGCGCCGCTTCGCGTGCGTCGCCAAGATCAACTGACTTGAGCGGACCGAGACCGATGTCGCGTCGCTTGCCACCACATAGCACTCGAAGAATCCAGTTCCGCCCGCCCGCTGGTTTCACCTCCAAGAACAAGCCGTCACCATCCGAATAACGTCCAGGTGCAGTCAAGTTCCTGAGCCTTGCTGCAGTGAGCTTTCCCATGACGTCCAACCCTCCCAGCCCC
>Ga0157369_10008101_pt1 | contig 12045 bp, 11 predicted proteins | sample C25metaG_FD_113461 | JGI IMG/M metagenome (GOLD analysis project Ga0157369, IMG submission 113461) | Corn rhizosphere microbial communities from Kellogg Biological Station, Michigan, USA - C2-5 metaG | ecosystem: Host-associated > Plants > Roots > Rhizosphere > Soil | place: USA: Michigan...
CGAAGATGCGCCGGGGCAGAACGGCGTCCCGTCCCATGACATAGAGAAGACTGCTCGTGCTCGCCTGGATGGCGAGGCCCGAGGCGAACCCGCCGACGATGATGGCGAGGTTCACGACGTCGGCGAAGACCTTTCCGCCGACCTCGACCGACATGGCATACGACGCGGTGGAGGAGTCCGTGAATTGTCCACCCGGGTGGACGAGTTCCATCACGTAGGTCATGACGACGAAGATCCCTCCCCCAACCAGTACCGCCAGGAGAATTGCGCGGGGGATGTTGCGCTCGGGCTTCCGCGTTTCCTCACTCATGGTGCTGATCGCATCGAAGCCGAGGAAGGAGTATGCCGCGATCGCCGCAGCACCGCTGACTGCGCCGATGGAGGTGTGAGCGTTCCAGAAGGGGGCGGTGACGGCCGATTCCGGTGCATGCCCGCCGGCGAGGTAGGTGAGGCAGACAACGACGAATGCGACGAGCGCCAGCGCCGTCAGAGTGATGAGCCCCTTGGTGACGCGGTCGGCCAGGACGATGCCGAGTAGGTTCACAACCGTGGTCACGACGATGTTGACGATCAGCCAGCCCCAGACCGGGATGATCGGGAATTGGGCGTTCAGGTAGAGCGACTGGATCAACCACGCGACCATCGGCAGGAAGAAGTAGTCGAGCAGGATCGCCCAGCCCGCCAAGAAGCCGACGCGCGAGTCGAGCATCCGTCGCGCGTAGCTGTAGACCGATCCCGATCGGGGAAGGATGCGCGCCATCTTTCCGTAGCTCAGTGCGGTCAGAGACATGGCAGCGGTGGCGATGATGTAAGCCGTGGGGGCAGCGCCGCCGCTGGTCGATGCGATCACCCCGAAGGTGAGCATCGCAATCGCCGGTGACATGTAGGCCAAGCCGAACAGGACAACGGAGAACAGGGAGAGCTTCCCCGTGAGAGCCGGTGCGTTGGATGGCATTATTTTTCCTGCTCTCGGGATTGAAGGGTGGACGCCCACCGCTGGGGATCGATGGAACCGGAATAGAACGGGAGCGGGAGGGACTCCTCCCCGCCGGTGAACTGTTGCCAGGGGGTTGTCACGCCCGCCGTACCGAACCTGCGCACATTGTCGACCTCGTCGAGGTCGATGACGTCGCTGAGGACCATGGACTCGGATCCGGTCGCCTCAAGGCGCACGGTTCCCTGCGGATCGATCAGCACGCTTCTCCCCAGTCCGTCCGGTGATGCGGCGTTCACACTCGCCACGAAGACCTGGTTGACGATGGCGTTCGCTCGCGCGATCACGACTTCCTGGGCACGGTCGGCGGTGGGCGTCTTGACCACGTTGAGGATCAGCTCGGCGCCCATCCATGCGAGGTGTCGCGTCATCTCAGGGAACCAGGCGTCGTAGCAGATCGAGAGCCCGACCCGGCCGTGCCCCGTCATCTCGAAGACCACGAACTCGGATCCGGCCGCCAGCTTCTCATAGGGACGCCAAGGGAAGACCTTGCGGTATGTCGCGATGCGACGGCCTTCCGGTGAGTAGACGACGGAGGTGTTGTAGACCTTGCCGTCGACGTCCCGTTCATAGAAGCTGCCCGGAGCGAGCCACACGCCGAGGTCGCCCGCGAGCTCGGCAAGGGAGCGGTCACGAGGGCCAGCCAGCGGCTCCGCGGTCGCCTCCACGAGTTCCTCGTCGGACTCCCCGTTGCGACCGTGGAAGAAGTGAAGTTCCGGATACACGAACAGCCGCGTGGCTGAATGCGTCCGAGTGAGTTCCTGCAGGTGGGTCGCAAAGGAGGCGACGTCATCTGCAGGCCGGCCGCTCGTTTGCACGAGCGCCAGTGGAAGGGGTCTACCCATGAATTCAGCCCTAACTTTCATCATCGTTGAATGAATTAAATAAAAGTTAGTTAACTAACTCGGGTCTGTCAACGCGGCGCCTTCCCGCCGGCCCGCGCGGGGTGTGCGACGATCAAGGTATGGCTCGCCCGAGGGATCAGAGAAAACGACGCGCACAGCTCATCAGCGCGGCCGCGAGCGCGGTCTTGCGCCACGGGTCCGCCGGCACCCGGTTGGCCGACATCGCCGAGGAGGCGGGCCTCGCCCCCGCCTCCGTGCTCTATTACTACCCCGACGTTCGTGAGCTCTACACGGCGGTCTTCCAGCAGGGCAGCGAACAGTACTGCGAGGCGCGCGAAGCGGGCGTCGCCCGCGAACAGTCGCCGCTGGCCAAACTCCGCGCTTGCATCCATTCCGGGGTGCCCTATCCCGGTGCCGCCCAGGACGCCAGCCGCATCCTCTATGAACTGACCCCCATCGTGCTGAGAGACGAAGCGGCCGCCGCCCAATACGACGCCCTGATCCGCCGCCAGGCCGCGCTCTACGAACAAATCCTCCAGGAATGCGAGGACTCCGGAGACTTCCGGTTGCTTCTCCCCGCACCCCAACTGGCGCGCAGCTTCGTCGCCCTCGAGGACGGCTTCGGCATCAACGTCCTGATCGGCGCGATCACTGCCGAGCAGGAAGAAGAGTGGCTGCTGCAGTACGCACAGTCGTCGGTCACTCGCGTCGAGCGGCTGGCCACGGCATCCTCGTGAGCGTTGCCCGCCCCAGAAGCTGACTGACTGACTGGCCGCCGCGGCCGAAGCCTGCACCCCGCTAACACGACCGGGCAGCCGCGCCGCCCTAGCTGCTGGTCGAGACCCGGTGCGGCAGCTTCCAACCGGGGCGCACGAAGTGGCAGGTGTAGCCGTTGGGGTACTTCTCGAGGTAGTCCTGGTGCTCTTCCTCGGCCTCCCAGAAGTCGCCCGCGGGGGCCACTTCGGTGACCACCTTGCCCGGCCAGAGACCAGAGGCATCGACGTCAGCGATCGTTTCCTCCGCCACGCGCTTCTGTTCGTCGCTGGTGTAGAAGATCGCCGAGCGGTAGCTGGCTCCGATGTCGTTGCCCTGGCGGTTCTTGGTCGATGGGTCATGGATCTGGAAGAAGAACTCAAGCAGCTCGCGGTAAGAGATCTGCTCGGGGTCGAAGACGATCTCCACGGATTCCGCGTGGTTACCGTGGTTACGGTAGGTCGCGTTGGGCGTCTGTCCGCCCGAGTAGCCCACCCGGGTGGACAGCACGCCGGGACGGCGTCGAAGCAGCTGCTGGGCGCCCCAGAAGCAGCCGCCGGCAAGAATGGCGGTCTCGGTCGCAGTCATGGTGGTCTCCTCCGTTGTCGTTCTCCGCGTCTGTTTCGACGCGTCTTCTATCCCAACACGTCGCACCCTCCGCGTGTTCCGCACCCAGCCAATCAGCAGCGGATCAGCCTTTCGCGCTCTTCGCCGCGGCCTTGGCGGCCTTCTTCGCTTCACGCACCCGGGCCAGCGATTCGGGATCGACGATGTCTGCCACCGACATCAGGCTTCCCTCCTCGCCATACGGGGCGGATGCCTCGCGCCAGCCGGCTGCCGACAGGCCCCGCTGCTTGCCGAGCAGCGCCAGGAAGATGCGGGCCTTCTGCTCCCCGAAGCCCGGCAGCGCCTTCAGTCGGCGCAGGACTTCTCGTCCGTCGGGATCGCCTTCGGTCCAGATGGCGCGGGCGTCGTCGTGCCAGTCGTCGCGGACCGCGGCGCACACGGCCTGCACGCGCGCGGCCATCGAACCGGGGAAGCGGTGCACGGCGGGCGTCTGCTTGAAGACGGCGACAAGGGCGTCGGGCTCCATGGCGGCGAGCGCGGCGGCATCCAGGGCGCCCGTGCGATCGCGGATCTTTGCCGGGCCGGCGAAGGCGGACTCCATGGTGACCTGCTGGTCGAGGAGCATCCCGAGAAGCAGAGCGAGGTCGTTCTCGGCGAGCAGGGCGTCGGCGTCGGGGTCGCCGGTGAGGTACATCGTCATGACGGCATCCTCTCACTGCACCCGCCGACGGCGCAGGTCGGCGTACGCGATCAGCAGCGCGAGGATGACGACCACGATGATCACGGCAAAACCGGTGCTGAAGGCCACGGCCCAGTTACTCGCGGCAAGCACCCCGAACGCGACCGCGGTGATGACGGCGATGCCCACGGAGGTGCCGATCCGCTGGCCGGTCTGCATGATGCCGCCCGAACTGCCGGCGTAGCGAAGCGGAACGTCGGCGAGGGTGAGCGTCTGGTTCGGGCTGATCACACAGCCCTGGGCGACGCCGACGAACGAGAGGGTCAGCAGCAACCACCATTCGCTGGCATGGCCGCCGGCGTGCAGCCAGACGACGAGCATGCTCAGCAGCAACCCGGCGATCGCGCTGTACATGCCGCCGATCACGACCTTGCGGCCGTAGCGGGCGACATTGCGGCCGCCCCAGAGGGCGGCGAACGCCGAGAGCACCGAGCTCGGCAGCCCCACCAAACCTGATTCGAGGGCAGTGTGGCCCAGGCCGTTCTGCATGTACAGGGCGACCAGCACCCACACGCTGGTGATGCCCATGAAGTACAGGGTGATCAGCAAGGATCCGTTGGCGAAGCTCGGCGTTCGGAAGATGGCGAGGTCGACCATGGGGCTGTTGCCCCGCTCCTTGTACCGGCGTTCCCAGCGCAGCCAGAGTACGACCAGCACGAAGCCGACCAGGAGCGAGAGCCAAATCGCAGGGTGGCTCTCCGCCTCGACGAACGGGAGTAGCACAGCGAGCACCGCGAGACCGAGGAGCACCGCCCCCACCGGGTCGAGGTCGGGGCGGCGCCGGGGAACGGCGGGGTCGGCCGGCAGGTGCCGGTTCAACAGCGGCCGCGGGAACCATATCGCGGCGAGGATGATCGCGATGATGCCGACCGGGATGTTGATGAGGAACGTCCACCGCCAGCCCTGTTCGGGCCCCGCGGCCTCGATGAGCAGGCCGCCCAGGAGCGGCCCGATCGCGACCGAGACGCCCACGGCACTGCCGAAGATCCCGAAGGCGCGTCCGCGTTCGGCCCCGCGGAAGTAGTGCTGGATCATGCCAACGGCCTGGGGGCTCAGCAGGCCAGAGCCGATGCCCTGCACCGCCCGGGCGAGGTTGAGCGACAACGCGTCAGGCGCGAGCCCGGACGCCACGGAAGACGCCGTGAACAGGGCGACGCCCGCGATGAAGAGCGGCCCGCGCCCGTAGATGTCGCCGGCGCGACCCGCCGTGACCAGGCCCACGCCGAACGTGAGCGCGTAGCCGGAGAGCACCCACTGGAGTTCGGACTGGGTGGCGTGGAGCGCCGACTGGATCGACGGCAGCGCCACATTGACGATGCTGACCCCGACGAGCGACATGAACAGCGCCACGATCAGCACGGCCAGTACGCGCCAGCGACGCGGATCCGGCGCTTCGTCGACCGGGTTCTCGGCAGTACTCACTTCACTGACACTAACCCCGCCAGCCGGTAACGTGGCATCGTGACCGACCCCGCCGAAACCGTGAGCCAGGTCCTCCGGGTCGTCGACCTGGCCGGGGTGCTCGGCAACGCCATCCTCGGGGGCATCGCCGCCCGCAGCGCGAAGCTCGACATGGTCGGCTTCACCGTGCTGGCCATCCTCTCGGGGCTCGGCGGGGGCATGATCCGCGACACCCTGCTGCAGCGCGGCACGCCGGTCGCGCTGACCGACCCGTACTACCTGATCCTGGCCGTCGCCGGCGCGGCGCTCGCCTTCATGGTGCCCGTCAAGGGACGCTGGCCGCACCGCGGCCTTGCCCTGATCGACGCTCTCGCCGTGGGTTGCTGGGCGTCGGTCGGCGCACAGAAGGCGTTGGAGGCGGGCCTTGGCTGGATCCCCGCCGTGATGCTCGGCGTCATCACCGCCGTCGGCGGCGGCATGGTTCGAGACGTGTTCCTGCTGCGGGTGCCCTCGATCTTCGGCGGGAACACCCTGTACGCGACGAGCGCCCTGCTCGCCAGCATCGTGATGGTGGTCTTCAGCGAGCTGAACCTGCCCGGCGTCGGATCGGCCGTCGCGCTCCTTTGCGGGGCCGGCCTCTCGCTGCTGGCGCGCCGTTACCGCTGGGTGCTGCCGACCGAGGTGCGCATCCGGCGGCCCTTCCGCTGAGGGTCAGCGCCCACGAGAGCGTCAGCGCCCACGAGAGCGCCAGCGCCTACGCGAGCACCGGGATGGGCGTTGTCGGGGGACGGCTTTCGGCGCGATCCGCCGCCGCAACGGTGACGGGCGTCGCCGTATCAGCGTCCTCACGCGCGGCCGACGCGAGGATCGGCACGGCGTCCTCCACGTCGGTCGTCGCGAACGGCTCCGACATGGTGATGATCGAAACGGATGACGTGACCGCCGACATCCGCCGCGCCCGCCTGACTACGATGATGGTCGCGAGAGACAGCGGAAAGCTGACCACGCTGGGAGCGGCGACCCAGAACGAGCCGATCATGATGCCGAAGACGCCCCACAGCAGGTAGCCGATCATGGAGAACCACTGGGTCGTCTCGGAGACCCCCGCGAGCCGCACGGCGTCGTGCCGATTGCGCCAGGTGATGCGCGCCTGCGGCACCCACATGACGATCGAGAAGAGGGTCGCGATGAAGCCGGTTGCGTTGACGAGAAGACCGTTGATGTCCACGGGCGAGCTGAGCTTTCTAACGGTCCGCGGGAGAGCCCCAATGGACAAATGGTGCGAGGGCATCGGTGATGTCAGGGAAATCATAAGCCACCACACGCGCGCCGGGAACCCGGCCGGCCCCTAAAGCGCGGCGAACGAGGAGAGCCCCGCGATCAACGCATCGAGACCCATCTCGAATGCCGCGTCGCTCCGGCTTCCCGTGCCGTCGTCCCACCGGTCGGCGACAGCAGCACTGAACTCGGGTGCGGATGCCGCCAGGGCTCCGGTTTCGAAGATGTCGGGCGGCGCAGTGACGTCGAAGGCGGATCCGAAAATGAACGATTCGAGTGCGACGATCGCGTCGATGATGCGGTCGTGCGGCCAGCCGTCGGCGAGGAAACCGGCGGTGACCGCTTCGTACATGGCCACGGTCTGCGGTGCATTCGTGACCGGCATGACGGCGATCACGGGGATCAGCGGTGTGTGGCGGGCGAACACGTCACGATACGACCGGGCCCAGCGTCGCACCCCGAGCTCCCACGACCCCTCGTCGAAACCGCTGACGTCGACCATCCCCATGAGGTGATCCTCCAGGAGGATCAGCACGTCGCGCTTTGCCGCAACGTGGTTGTACAGGGCGGAGGGGGCCACGCCCAACCGCTTGGCCAGGGCCGACATGGTGAGTCCCTTGTAGCCGTCGACCGCAATCAGCTTCAGCGCCGCGCGGGTGATCTGGGCCTTGCTGAGCACCGCTTGAGCGGGCCGGCCGGCGCTCCGCCGGGGCGCGGCCGAGGCTCGCCCTGCCGGCCTTGCTTCGCCGCCCTCGGGGCCGGACGGACCACCTGCACTCATCGAGATTCTCCTGGGGCGCTCTGCGCACATCGATTCCGGCCCGGGCGGCAGCGACGCCACGTGGGAGGAAAATTGGCCGGGGGTTTCCCTCTGGCCGTTCGTCCCACTATAGTCTCAACGAAATGAACGCCGTTCATTTAGTGAACCGGTCACTCACCGGAAGAAGGACTGCACATGCGCAGCTTGGAACGTGACATTGTTGTTATCGGAGCCGGGCCCTCTGGATTGACCGCCGCCTGGGAGCTGAAGAAGGCCGGTTTATCCGTAGCCGTTCTCGAAGCCCGCGACCGGGTCGGCGGACGCACCTGGACCAACGTCATTGACGGAGCCACCTTGGAGATCGGCGGCCAATGGGTCTCGCCCGACCAGACGGCACTGATCGGACTGCTCGACGAACTGGGGCTCGAGACCTACGAGCGGTACCGCGCCGGCGAGTCGGTCTACATCGGCCCTGACGGCACCAGCACTCGCTACACGGGCGAGATGTTCCCCGTCAGCGCCGACACCGCCGCCGAGATGAACCGGCTCATCGACGAGCTCGACGCGCTGGCGGCGGAGATCGGAGCGGAGGAGCCGTGGGCGCACCCCAAGGCCCGCGAGCTCGACACCATCTCCTTCCACCACTGGCTGCGGCAGCGCTCCTCCAACGAGGAGGCGTGCAACAACATCGGCCTGTTCATCGCCGGCGGAATGCTCACCAAGCCGGCACACGCGTTCTCTGCGCTGCAGGCGGTGCTGATGGCGGCATCCGCCGGCTCGTTCTCGAACCTCGTCGACGAGGACTTCATCCTCGACAAGCGCGTGATCGGCGGCATGCAGCAGGTGTCTGAGCGCCTGGCCGCCCGGCTCGGCGACGACGTCATCCTGAGTTCCCCCGTGCGCACCCTCCAGCGACGCCCAGCGGATGCCGATGGCGGCACCGAGACCGTCGTGGCGGTTTCCGACACGGTCACCGTTCACGCCCGCTATGCGATCATGGCGGTGCCGCCGAACCTCTACTCGCGGGTGTCGTTCGACCCGCCGCTCCCCCGCCGCCAGCACCAGATGCACCAGCACCAGTCGCTGGGACTCGTCATCAAGGTGCACGCCGTTTACGACACCCCGTTCTGGCGTGACAAGGGCCTCTCGGGCACCGGCTTCAGCGCGTCGTCGCTGGTGCAGGAGGTGTACGACAACACGAACTACGACGACCCGCGCGGCACGCTCGTGGGCTTCGTCTCCGACGAGAAGGCCGATTACGCGTTCTCCCTCAGCGCGGAAGACCGGCGGGCCGAGATCCTGCAGTCGCTCGCGTCGTTCCTCGGCGAGGAGGCACTCACACCGGTGGTGTACTACGAGTCGGACTGGGGTTCGGAGGAATGGACCCGCGGCGCGTACGCCTCGAGCTACGACCTCGGTGGCCTGCACCGCTACGGTGCCGACCAGCGCGAGCCCGTGGGGCCGATCTACTGGTCGAGCTCTGACCTCGCCGCCGAGGGCTACCAGCACGTGGACGGCGCCGTGCGGATGGGACAGCGGACGGCCGCGCGCATCCTCGCCGCTGAGAACAGTGACGACGCGCAGGCGACCACCGCCGGCGCCCTGGCCACCGCGGGGGTGAACCGATGAGCACGACAGACATCGACGAAGGCCAGTCGACGGCCACGGGCCTCAGTGCCAAGGGATTGAAAGCCGGTTCTGTGGGTCTGATCGGGGCCGTCGTCATCGGCGTCTCCTGCATCGCGCCCGCCTACACGCTCACCGCCGCCCTCGGGCCGACGGTTGCCGAGGTCGGCGTGCACCTCCCCGCCATCTTCCTGGTCGGGTTCATCCCGATGCTGCTGGTGGCGCTGGGCTACCGCGAGCTGAACAACGCCATGCCCGACGCCGGAACGTCGTTCACCTGGGCGAGCCGCGCCTTCGGCCCGTGGATCGGCTGGATGGGCGGGTGGGGCCTGATCGCTGCCACGATCATCGTGCTCTCGAACCTCGCCGCCGTTGCGGTCGACTTCTTCTACCTGATGCTGGCCCAGCTCACGGGGAAGCCGGAACTGGCCGACCTGACGACCAACGTGCCGCTGAACATCGCGACGACGGTGGTGTTCATCGCCGCCGCCTGCTGGGTCTCGTATCGGGGTATGGAAGCGACGAAGGCCTTCCAGTACATCCTGGTGGCCTTCCAGCTGCTGGTGCTCGGCTGGTTCGCCGTGGCGGCCTTCAGCCACGTCGCCAACGGCACGGCGTTCGACGCCACCGCCATCACCCCGGACTGGTTCAACCCGTTCGCGGTGGGCTCCTTCAGCGCGTTCGCCGCGGGCGTGTCGCTCTCCATCTTCATCTACTGGGGCTGGGACGTGACGCTCACGATGAACGAGGAGACGAAGAACCCGGAGAAGACCCCGGGGCGCGCTGCTGTCGTCACGGTCGGCGTCATCGTGGTTATCTACATGACGGTTGCGCTGGCCACGCTGGCCTTCGCGGGCGTGGGCACCGAGGGGCTCGGCACCGGAAACCCGGAGAACCAGGCCAGCATCTTTGCGGTGCTTGCCGGACCGGTCATGGGACCGTTCGCCATCCTGATGTCACTGGCGATCCTGAGCAGCTCGGCGTCGTCGCTGCAGTCGACGTTCGTCTCCCCGGCGCGCACGCTCCTGGCGATGGGCCACTACCGTGCGCTCCCGCGCAAGTTCGGCCGGGTCAGCCCGACGCACCAGTCCCCCGGCTATGCCACCGTCGCAGCAGCCATTGCCGCCGCCGGCTTCTACGCGGTGACGCGGGTTCTCTCGGAGAACGCTCTCTGGGACACGATCACCGCGCTCGGGTTGATGATCTGCTTCTACTACGGGATCACGGCGCTCGCGTGCGTCTGGTACTTCCGAGCGGATGCGTTCAGCGGAGCCAAAGCGTTCCTCACCCGGTTCCTGGCGCCGCTGGTCGGCGGGGTGATCCTGCTCGTGATGTTCGCCAAGACCGCCTACGACTCCCTCGACCCGAACTACGGTTCCGGCTCCGAGATCGGCGGCGTCGGGCTGGTCTTCATCCTGGGCATGGGCGTCATCCTGCTCGGTGTCGTGCTGATGCTCATCATGGCGAAGGTGCGGCCCGAGTTCTTCGCCGGCCAGGTCATCAAGAAGTCCACGGCGTCTGAGGGCATCGACGACGTGGAGGTGCTGGAGGCCGACGGGACCGTCGTCGTCAAGTAGCGCCGCGGCATCCGCTCGCGTTCTGTCTGGAGGGGTCGGCTTCTCCTCGTCACATCGTGACGTGGAAAAGCCGGCCCCTCGCGGGCGTTCAATGGATCATGCGGCTGGGGAGGCCGGTGCCTCTTCGCGCGACCGTCCCAGGTCGGCGGGATCGCGCTGGCGTCGGCTGGCGAGCAGGATGGGGATGCCGATCAGTTCCACGGCGCCGCCGATGACGAGGGAGGTACCGTATCCCCAGGCATCCGCTGACCGGCCGAGGGCAGGCTGGATGAACACGCCGCCCAGGCTGCCGAACAGCGAGTCGAACGAGAGCACGGTGGCGCGCTGCTTGGAGGGGATCATGTCGTTGAGGTACGCCTGGCGCACCGGTCCGGCGACGGCGAAGACGAATCCCCACACCACGAGGAACACGATCGCGAGCCAGAAGATGCTGTTCACGCCGAGCACCACGAGCGCGACGATGCTGGCCACCGACGCGGTGATCATCATGGTGGTGCGCCGGTCGAACAGGCTGCGGACCCGCGGAGCGAGGATGCCGCCGGCGACCTGTGCGAGCGAGAGCACCGCGGCGGCCAGCCCGGCGACGGAGTACGCGGAGGTGTCCCCGTACAGCTGCAGCAGATAGGGCTGGAGTGCGTAGAAGGCGTAGAAGCCCACGCCCGAGGCGAACGGGGCGGAGAGGATCACGTAGCGCACCGAGCGTCGCTTGAGCCCGTGGTCGATCGACTGGGTGAGGATGTTGCGGGTCGCCTTCAGCGGCGTCATCGAACGGTCGGGCGTGAACCCGAGATCCTTCATGACCACGAAGGCGAAGGCGAACATCAGCACGAGCACGCCGGCGCGCAGCACGAACGGAACACCGAGGTTCGTGAGCTGCGCGATCACTCCCCCGGCGACGGATCCCACGAACATGGCGATCCCGTCGACCACGAGGCCCCCGCCGAACACGGCCTCGAGGCTGCCCGTGTAACCGGTCGACGTCAGCGCGTCGACGAGCCAGGCGTCGACGGCACCGGAGAAGAAGGTAAAGCCCAGGCCGAGCAGCACCGAGACGAGAGCCCACCAGACAAACGGGGCGTGCCAGAGCCACAGCATCCAATACAGGCCGGTGGTCACCGACAGCGTGAGGGTGCCGAGCAGGTAGGAGGCCTTTCGCCCCACCGTGTCGGCGACGACCCCGGTCGGGATCTCGAAGACCACCATGCCCACCGTGAAGAACGCGTTGGCGGCGAAGGCCTCGAAGTTCGACAGGCCGGCGTCAAGCAGGAAGAGGGTGTTGATGCCCCAGATGAAGGACGCCGCCAGTGTGTTGCCGAGCATAAGCACCAGGTAGACCCGCTGGACGCGCCTCGCTGCCGGGTTCATGTCCCGTGACTCTCGCGACTCTCGCGACTCTCGCGACTCTCGCGACTCTCGCGACTCTTGTCGCACGCCACACTGTCACTCGCCACACCGGCGATCTTCCTCCTGTGCGCCCCCGATGACCAGCGACGCGACCAGCGACA
>Ga0157369_10008103_pt1 | contig 12040 bp, 9 predicted proteins | sample C25metaG_FD_113461 | JGI IMG/M metagenome (GOLD analysis project Ga0157369, IMG submission 113461) | Corn rhizosphere microbial communities from Kellogg Biological Station, Michigan, USA - C2-5 metaG | ecosystem: Host-associated > Plants > Roots > Rhizosphere > Soil | place: USA: Michigan...
CCGAGCAATAAACGAGCGTGCCCTTCGCGGCGAGCGGTGCGGCGGCCAGCATGGCCGCGGCCAGTACGGTCGCCGCGAACGCGGCGCGAATACGTTGCGTTGCCTGTCTCATGATGACCTCGATCGCGCGGCGCGCGCTGCGTAAAGGCAGATGCCGGCGGTGACCGACACGTTGAGGCTCTCGACGCTGCCCAGCATCGGAATGCCGATGAGCCGGTCGCACGATTCGCGCGTCAGCCGTCGCAAGCCCTGGCCCTCGGCCCCGAGCACCCACGCGACGGGGCCCGACACGTCGGCGTCGAACAGGCGCTCGCCACCCGCATCGGCGCCGAGCAACCAGACGCCGTGCTCCTTCAGCGCGCGCAGCGTCCGCGCAAGGTTGGTGACGGTGACGAGCGGCACCGTTTCGGCCGCGCCGCTCGCCGCCTTGGCGACGGAGGAGTTGAGACCCACCGACCGATCCTTCGGGACGATCACCGCCTGCGCGCCGAACGCATCGGCGTTGCGCAGGCAGGCGCCGAGATTGTGCGGATCGGTGATCCCGTCGAGCACGAGCAGCAACGCCGGCTCGGCGAGATCGGACAGCACGTCGTCGATGTCGATGTGCGGACGCGCCGCGTCCACGATCGCAACGACACCCTGATGCACGCCGTGGCCCGACAGCGCCGCGAGCCGCGCCGCGTCGACTGCGTGCACGGCGACGTTCGCCCCGCGCGCCCGCGAGGCCAGGTCGCGCATGCGCGCGTCCTGCCGTGTGGCATCGACGTAAACGGCCGCCACCGACTGCGCGTGCTGCCGCAGGCGGGCGGTCACCGCGTGGAATCCGAAAAGGGGTCGCGTGGCGGACAAAGGCGGCGAGGCAGTTGCGCTGCGATGTCAAAGGCGTGGCACCCGGGGCAGCATTCTACCGTTTCGCGTGTGGGACCTCGCCGTCACTGCCGGCCGGATGCCGCCGGTGCGCGTTGTGCCAGAATCCGCCCGCCGCTCCGTACACCGGATGCGACATGCCGGTTGCACCCCACCGCGACGACGACATCCCACCCCACCGTGATCGCCGACGATCTTCGCCTGTTCCTCGAATCGATGCTGCTCGGGCTCGCAACGCTTCTGCCGATCGTCAATCCGCTCGGCGCCGCGCCGGTCTACCTCGCGAAGACGATCGACCTCACCGCGCAGGAGCACGCGGATCTCGCACGGCGTGTCGCGATCAATTGCTTCGCGGTGCTGCTCGCATCGCTGCTCGTGGGCGCGTACGTGCTCGATTTCTTCGGCATTTCGGTGCCGATCGTCCAGGTGGCGGGCGGGCTGCTCGTCTGCTCGCTCGCGTGGTCGCTGCTGCACCAGCCCGACGAACCGCTCGAATGGGCGCACGACGCGGCGAACCCGATCCGGCCGCCCGACCTCCGCGCGCGCGCGTTCTACCCGCTGACGATGCCGCTGATCGTCGGGCCCGGATCGATCTCGGTCGCGATCACGCTCGGCGCCAACCATGCGCGCGGATTTCGCCCGCTGATCGTCGGATCCCTCGCACACGCGGCCGGCGCATTGCTCGTGGCCGTGGCGATTTTCGTCACGCTGCGCTACGCGGAGCCGATCCTGCGTCGCTTCGGCGCCACGGGGACCGCGGTGCTATTGCGCATGTCGGCGTTCATCCTGCTTTGCATCGGCGTGCAGATCATCTGGAACGGCGCATCGTCGCTGGCGCGTGCGCTCGGCTCGATGTGACCGCCGCCGTGTTCCGCCGCTCGGCATGCCGGCTCGCGCCAGTGCGCGTGCGCCGGCGCGCCTGCGTGCAAAGCGCCTCTTGCGTCACCCGGCGTCCGATGCGATCACCAGGAGCGTGAGCATGTCTTCCATGGCACGCGGTTCGAGTGGCGCGGTCACGGTGAGCAGGCTCTGTGCCGTTCAATCGGGCACTGCCCGAACCGGCCATGGCGACGGGGTCGATTCGGCTATAATTTCGCTCCTTGCCGGTGTAGCTCAGTTGGTAGAGCAGCGCATTCGTAATGCGAAGGTCGAGGGTTCGACTCCTTCCACCGGCACCCTTCGGATGCCGCGACGCATGCTTGCAATCATGCCCTCCGCTTTGATGGTCGCCGTCGTGGCGCTTGCCTTCGCCGGCTCGGCACAGGGGGAAGTCGCCGGCGTGGCGCGGGCCCAAACCGCCGATGCTGGTGCGATTTACCGGTGCCGTCAGGCGAACGGCGCGATCACCTATCAGGATTATCCGTGCAAGGGCGGCGTGACGGTCGAAATCAAGCCGGATGCCGCCGATCCGGCGGCCATCGAGCGGCTGCGCCACGCGCAGGCCGAGTTCGACCGTGCCTTCGCGCAGCGCCAGGCCGCCGAGGCGATGGACGCGTTTCGCCGCGATGAACTCGCGCGCGACCGCGCGGCGGCGGCACCGGGCTACAACGAAGCGCCGGCGCCGCCGCCCGCCACGGACCTGTCCGACTACCTGCTGTACGGACCCATTCCACCGACGCGCCTCGAACGGCGCGATCGGCGTCCCGTGCGCCCGATCGCCGTTCCCGAGCGCCGCGTTCCCGCCGTCATCCGCCGACCGCGCGCGAGCTGACCGCGCGTCCTGCGCGGATCACTGCCGCACGCGGCGTTCGTGTCGCGCGCTGGCGCACGCGCTCACGTGATGTGAAAGCCGCCGACCCCGAACAATCCGATGAGTCCGATCAGAATGAGATAGATCGCGACGATGTAGTTCAGTAGCCGGGGGACGATCAGGATCAGGATGCCGGCAATCAACGAGACCAGCGGCGCAAAGCTGACGGAAATGTTCATGACGTGATCCCGGCGGCGCGCACGGAACGGCGCAGCAGCATGTTACTGCAGGCGCGCGCAGCCGACAGAATCGCCTGCGCGTGCAAACAGCGCGGTCTTCAGCACCATTCCGGGAGCGCGACAAACGATACCCGCTACGCCTCGTCACGCGGTCGCGATGGCGCGCGGTGGAATGTGCGAATCGCGCGGCATGTTCGCGTCCAGGCGCCACCGACGAAACGCGCGTTCCCGCGCCGACGGCGCGCACCTCCCACGCACCCCAACGAGGAGTCCCATGCGCCCCTTCGAATTCTTTGCAGCACCAATCATTCGTACACTGCGCCATGCACTGCCGCTGACGCTCGCCGCGTGCCTCGCGTACGCCGCAAATGCCGGCGCGCAGCTCGCACCGAACCAGACGCAAGGCTTCGGCAACGGCCGCCTCGTCACGTTCACCTACCTGCAGAACTTCGATTGCGTCGACGAGCCGCGCCTCGACCTCGACTTCAACGGCATCGCCGCGCAGTCGGACCCCAATGAAATGCAGACACCGATCTGCCAGGTGATCACCGAGCCGTCGAGCGATCCTGCCGGCGGCGACTTGCGTCATACGGCGCATCTGTACGTCCTCGTGCCGATGTTCGGCAGCGACACGAATGCCGCCGATGCGATGCCGTGCCCCGGCGGTGGACGTCCCGGCGAGCTTTGCGGCCCGGCACTCGGCAATGCGCTGATCTCCATCTTCGGCTTCGTGCCCGAGGCGTGGAAGACGACACCCGCCGTTGCCACGCAATGTCCCGATCCGAACAACCCCGTACCGGGGACGTGCACGATGCACGCGTCGTCGGTCGACCTGTCCGTGCTCCTCGGCGCGCTCGGCAAGGCGCCCGATCCGCCGACGGCGCCGATCTTCCTGCCCACGCCGAATCACAGCCACGTCGTCGACAATTCGCGCGTGAATGCCGGCGCGATCTGGTGGCAGGTGCGCCCGGTGCTGGTGATGGATCCGAGCGACTGGCCGGCGCCCGACGGCAGCAGCGGCATCACGTCGTCGACGGCGATGGACGCGGCGGAAGAGGCCGGCCGCGCCGTGGAGGTCGGCTCGAATTTCTTCCTGTTCTTCAGCTCGCAGATGAACGCAATGGCGCACATGGGCCAGCGCCGCGGACATTAGCGCCTCGCGCGGCGAGCGCCCGGCGAGCGCTCGCGATCGCTCAATCGCCGCTGACCGGTGCGCTCACCTGCGCCACCCAGCGCGCCGTCAGCTTCTCCTGCACGGCGTTCTGATGCAGCCGTGCATCGAGCGCGTCGAAATCGACGTCGTCGAGCGGCTGGTCCTGGTTGAAGCACGAGAACACGTAGCGCGTCCGGCCGGTGGCCGGGTCGCGCTGCGGTTGCAGGCATTGCGCGCAGATCTCCTTCATCATGCATTGCATCGGTGAGTTGATCGAGCCGATCGCGTGATGGCGCGGCGACAGGTACGGTGCGAGCACGCCGTGGCGCGCCGCGCCCACGGCCGCCATCATCCGGTCGGAGCCGATCGCAATGATGCGATCGCAATCGCCGAAGGCGATCGGCTGCGCGCCGAGCGCGCCGCCCGCGTACGCCTGCATCGCCTCGACGAGGTTGCCGACGTACGCGCGATCCTGCGGCCGCGTCGGCGCGAACCCCGGCGCCTCGTCGCAGCACCAGACGACGGCGTCGGCGGCGGCCTCGATGTCGTCGACCTTGTAGCGGTCCTCGATGCGCCGGTACCCGGCGAAATACAGCACCTTCGACCCCGCGTCGCGAAACGCGCGCCCGATCGAGAACAGCACGGCGTTGCCGAGCCCGCCGCCGACGAGCACCACGGTCTTGTCGCGCTCGATCTCGGTAGGCGCGCCGGTAGGTCCCATCAGCACGACCGGCTCGCCAGGCGCGAGCGCGACGCACAGGTCGGACGAGCCGCCCATCTCCAGCACGATCACCGACACGAGGCCACGTTCGCGGTCGACCCAGGCGCCGGTCAGCGCCAATCCTTCCATCGCCAGCCGTGTGCCGTGGCTGCGCTGCGCCAGCGCCTCGAAATTCTGCAGCCGGTAGAACTGCCCGGGCCGGAACCTGCGCGCCGCAGCGGGCGCGTGCACGACGACTTCGACGATCGTCGGCGTGAGCCGCACGACGCGCTCGACGCGTGCGCGAAACGTTTCGTTCAGCATGCCGAAGAACGCGTCATCGTCGCGCCGCGGCGCCTCGGTTGCGCGCGCCAGCATCCGCGACACGATCGGGTAGCCCTGCTTCGCACTTGCCATCGCCTTCACGACGTTGCCATGGAACGACGGATGCAGGTCACCGAAGAAGCTGATCGCGCGGCCATCGTCGCGCACGTGTGTCAACACCGCAGCCTCGGCAGGTTTCGCCAGGCCGTGCACGGGTGCCACGACCGAGCCATCCTCGCGCAGCAGGCGGAAGTAGCGCCCATCCAATGCGAAGTGCGCGGCATCCTCGCGGGCGAGGACCGTGTTCGGTTGCGTTCCCGCGGCGACGAGGATCGTGCGCGCCGGCAGCCGCCCGCGCGCCTGCTCGATCCAGTTCCCTTCGTCGGTGCGCCGTTGCACCGACACCATGAGCGCCGCCGCATGTCCCGCATCGTCGACATCGATCGCGAGTGGCGTGAGGCCCTCGGCGAAGCGGATGCCCTCCTCGAGCGCCTTCTCGACTTCCTCGTGGTTCAGCGTGTACGACGGACTGTCGATCAGCCGCCTGCGATACGCGATCGTCGCGCCACCCCACGCGCGCAGCAATTCGACGATCGCGGGCGCTCGATGCTCGACGCTGGCGCGCGCACGCTCGGCACGAAGGGCGCGCGCGTGGGTGAGGAATTCGAAGGCGATTTGCGCTTCCTGCGCGCTCCACGCGGCTTCGACACCGGCGCGACCGCCGAGCGCGACGAGCGCCTCGTAGCGCGCGAGGAACTTCTCGACCTGCACGGGGTAGTACGCGAGCGCCTCGGTGGCGGTATCGATGGCGGTGAGGCCACCGCCGATAACGACGACGGGCAGGCGCACCTGCATGTTCGCGATCGAATCGTCCTTCGCCGCGCCAGTGAGCTGCAGCGCCATCAGGAAGTCGGACGCGGTGCGCACGCCGTGCGCCAGCCCATGCGGCAGGTCGAGTACCGTCGGGCGGCCCGCGCCTGCGGCAAGCGCGATGTGGTCGAAACCCATCGCGAAGGCGTCGTCGGCGTCGATCGTGCCGCCAAAGCGCACGCCGCCGTACAGCGCGTAGTTTGCGCGGCGCTCGAGCAGCAGCCGGATAACCTTCAGGAAATTCTTGTCCCAGCGCGCGGTGATCCCGTACTCGGCCACGCCACCGAAGCCCGCCATCACGCGATCGTCCAGCGGTTCGGTAAGCGATTCGAAATTCTCGACGGGTGCAAACGGTACCCGCTCCCCGGTCGCGCTCACTCCGGACAGCGCGGGGTCGAGCGGCTCGATCTTGAGGCCGTCGATCGCGACGACCGTGTGGCCCTCGTTGAGCAGATGGTGCGCGAGCGTGAAACCCGCCGGCCCCTGCCCGACGACCAGCACGCGCTTCGCCGTCGGCGCGAGCGGCTTCGGCCGGCGCAGGTCGAGCGGGTTCCAGCGCGTCAGCAGCGAATAGATCTCGAATCCGAACGGCAGCGCGAGCACGTCCTTCAGGACGCGCGTTTCCGACTGCGGAATATCGACCGGATCCTGCTTCTGGTAGATGCAGGCCTTCATGCAGTCGTTGCAGATCCGGTGGCCCGTGGCGGCCACCATCGGATTGTCGACGCAGATCGTTGCGAGCGCGCCGATCGCCCAGCCTTCGGCGCGCAGCTTGTGGAACTCGGAAATGCGCTCCTCGAGCGGACAGCCGGCGAGCGTGACGCCGAAGGGGGACTTCCTGTAGGGATCGGTGGGCACGGCGTCGCGCGCTGCCCCGACGGTAGGCGCACCCGCCGCCTCTGCCGCTTGCGGGAGAGGGTCCGGGTGAGCGGTGCCGCGCACGCCCTTTCCTGTCTGCGGGACAGCGTCGGGATGACGGCGCTTTTCGAGCAGCCCGTGCGCGCACGAATCCTTGCCCTGCTCGTGGCACCAGATGCAGTAATGCGCTTGATCGAGGCCACCGACGAGATCGGTGCCTGCGTCGGTAAGTCCGAATCCGTCGCGACGCCGCAGGCCCTCGTGTGCCGGACGCTGCAGCATCTCGATGCCGCTCGCCGCGATCGTCTCGACCGGCACGAGGTGCTGCGAGTCGAGCTTGCGCGGCGCGCGGAAGACCACGCCGCGCCGGTGCACCGCCTTGCCTTCGGGCGTATGCGCCGCCCACGCCGCGTAGCGCTGCGCGACGTCGAGCGCGACGGCGTGCGCAGTTTCGTCCTGCTGCCAGGCGCTGACCGCTTGCGCGAATGCAAATTCGAACGCCTGCACGTCGTCGTGCGCACCGAGCAACGCATCGAGTTCGGCGCGAAGCCTGGTGCCGTCGAATGTCGCGGCGACATCGGGGTTGTACGCGTTCATCGCCTTGCGCTGCACGAACTGGCGCTTCACCGCGAAGAGCGGCGCGAGGTCGTGATGGCGTGCCTCGAGCGCGTGCACCGCGTCGCGAATGCCGAAAAGATCGGCGAGGAAGTCCTCGAGATGCGGCGCGAGATCGATCAGCAGCGCCGACTCGTCCTTCGCGGTCAGCGCATCGGGATGCGCGCGCGCACGCGCAAGGCGCGCCGCGAGCGCGCCGTCCGCTTGTGCCAGATGCGCGATGAAGCGGTCGTCGATGCGGCCCGCGCCGTCGACCGAATAAAGGTCGGCGAACGCGAGCCCGTGGGCTAGTCGAAGCATGCGGTCGTGGAATCCGTGGGCATCGGCGCGCAACGCGCAAGGTCCGGTTGCAGGCAAACCGGGTATTTTAGCTTTTCCGCCACGTCGATCCGACCCCGCGCATCATCACCCATCCTTGGCGCGAAACGCGCGCCCGCGTGTTGGTACCGGTCGACGGGCCGCATCGCGGGCGCGTTTGCTACCATCCCCCAGCCGCCTTTGCGCGCAGAAGCGCCGCTCATCCCCGGGGGTTCGCATGGCACGCCGCGTCGTCCATCTGCTGCTGATCCTGCTCGCGCTCGCCTGCGCGAGCGCCGGAAGCGCGTTCGCGCAAACGATCCGCCTCGGCGAAATCAACGAATACAAGCAGTTTCCGGCGTTCCTCGACCCCTACCGCAAAGGTATGGAGCTTGCCACCGAGGAAATCAATACGGCCGGGGGTGTGCTCGGGCGCAAGATCGAGGTCGTCTCGCGCGACGACAACGGCGTGCCGGGCGACGCCGTGCGCGTTGCCGAGGAATTGCTGACGCGCGAGCGCGCGACGCTCCTGATGGGCACGTTCGCGTCGAACATCGGCCTCGCGATCGCCGATCTCGCCAAGCGCCGGCACGTGCTGTTCATCGCCGCCGAGCCGCTCACCGACAAGATCGTCTGGGAGGACGGCAACAAGTACACGTTCCGGTTGCGCGCCTCCACGTACATGCAAACGGCAATGCTGGTGCCCGAAGCGGCGAAGCTCGGCCGGAAGCGCTGGGCGATCGTCTACCCGAACTACGAGTACGGACAGGCGGCGACCGCGACGTTCAAGCAACAGATGCTGGCCAAGCAGGGCGCGGGCGTCGAGTTCGTCGAGCAGGCGGTGCCGCTCGGCAAGATCGAGCCCGGCGCTGTCGTCCAGGCGCTGATCGACGCCAAGCCCGACGCGATCTTCTCGTCGCTGTTCGGTCCCGACCTCGCGCGCTTCGTCCGCGAGGGACGGCTGCGGGGCCTGTTCGCCGATCGCCCCGTGTTCAATCTCCTGGGCGGCGAGCCCGAGTATCTCGATCCGCTGAAAGACGAGGCGCCGGTGGGCTGGTACGTCACCGGCTATCCGTGGTACGCGATCGAAACGCCCGAGCACCAGCGGTTTCGCAATGCGTACCAGGCGAAATTCCACGACTACCCGCGGCTCGGTTCCGTCGTCGGCTACAGCGCCGTCAAGTCGGCCGCGGCGGCGCTCGCGCGCGCCGGCTCGACCGATACCGAGAAACTCGTCGCCGCCATGCAGGACCTCTCGCTCGAAACGCCGTTCGGCGAGGTCACCTATCGCGCGATCGATCACCAGTCGACGATGGGCGCGTACGTCGGGCGCACGGCGGTACGTGACGGCAAGGGCATCATGGTCGACTGGCACTACGCGAACGGCAAGGACTACCTGCCACCCGACGACGTCGTGCGGCGGCTGCGCCCCGCCGAATGAAACGACCCCCTCGCTCGCTGCGCTCGCCGCCCCCGAGGGGGCGCAGTCGGTCGCTTGGGGCGGCCCGGCGCGACTGACCTCGACGCGTCGGCCGCGTGTCGCTAGCGTCGCTCGCCGTCCAGCTGCTGAACGGGCTCGCGTCGGCGTCGTCGCTGTTCCTGATCGCGGCGGGCCTCACGCTGATCTTCGGCGTGACGCGCATCGTCAACTTCGCGCACGGCTCGTTCTTCATGCTCGGCGCGTACGTCGCATATTCGACGGGTAACCTGCTCGGCGCTCATTCGGGAGCGGCGTTCAGCTTCTGGGGAGCCGCGCTTGCCGCCGCGCTACTGGTGGGAATCCTCGGCGCGCTGATCGAGGTGCTGCTGCTGAAGCGGCTTTATCCGGCGCCCGAGTTGCTGCAGTTGACGGCGACGTTCGGCATCGTGCTGATCGTGCGCGACGTCGCGCTCGCGCTCTGGGGCCCGGAGGATCGGCTCGGGCCGCGCGTCGCCGGATTGTCCGGCGTCGTGCAAGTGTTCGGTCGTGCGGTGCCGCAGTACGACCTCTTCCTGCTCGTCGTGGGGCCCCTCGTGCTCGTACTGCTCACGCTGCTGATCCAGCGGACGCGTTTCGGAATCGTCGTGCGCGCAGCGGCGGAGAATCGCGTGCTGACCGCCGCGCTCGGCATCGACGAGCGCACGCTCTTCACCGTGGTGTTCGCGCTCGGATCCTTTCTCGCGGGACTCGCCGGCGCGCTGACATTGCCGCGCGAGCCGGCGAACCTGGGCATGGATCTCGGCGTCATCGCGGATGCGTTCGTCGTGACCGTGCTCGGTGGGCTGGGCTCGGTGCCCGGAGCGTTCATCGCGGCGCTGATCATCGGCATCACGAAGGCGTTGTGCATCGCGGCCGGTACGGTTTCGATCGGCGTAGTCTCGATCGCGTTTCCAAAGCTCACCCTGGTGATCGAGTTCATCGTGATGGCGCTCGTGCTGCTGGTGCGGCCGGCGGGTTTGCTGGGCCGGCCATCGATTGCGCCGGCCACGACGTCGGTGGCGTTCGAGCGGGCGCTCGTGCGACGGCCAGGGCGCGCGAGTGCTTTCGCAGCCGCCGCGCTCTTCGTGATCGCGTTGCTGCTGCCGCTGTCGGGCGACCCGTATTCACTCGTGCTCGCCACCGACATCCTGATCGCCGCGCTCTTCACGGCGAGCCTGCGGCTGATCGTGGCGACGGGCGGGATGACCTCGTTCGGGCACGCGGCGTATTTCGGCGTGGGTGCCTATGCCGCCGCGCTCGCGACCGCGCACGGGTTGCCCTTCGTCGTTGCGCTCGTGATCGGGCCTGCGGCGGCGGCGCTCGCAGCTTTCGCGTTTGCCGCGCTCTGCGTGCGCATGTCGGGCATCTATTTCGCCATGCTGACGCTCGCGTTCGCGCAGATCCTGTGGTCTGTCGCCATTCAGTGGGACACGGTCACCGGCGGCTCGAACGGCATCATCGGCGTGTGGCCGCCCGATTGGCTTTCCGCACGCTTGCATTACTACCTGTTCGTCTCGGTCGTTGCCGGTGTTTCGCTCGTGCTGCTCGGGCTCGCGGCGTTCACGCCGTTCGGCTACGCGCTGCGCGGCGCGCGCGATTCGCCCCTGCGCGCGGAAGCGATCGGCATCGACGTGCGGGCACGGCGGATCAAGGCCCTGGTCGTCTCCGGCGCGTTCGCGGGGATGGCGGGCGCACTCTTCGCGTTTTCAAAGGGCGGCGTCGCGCCGGAAGCGCTCGCGATTCCGCGTTCGGTGGACGTGCTCGTGATGATGCTCCTCGGCGGTTTGAATGCGCTGTTCGGGCCGCTGCTCGGCGCCGTCGCATTCACGTGGCTTTCCGATGTGCTCGCCCGCTATACCGAGTACTGGCGCGCCGCCGTCGGTGTCGCGATCCTGCTGATCGTGAGCCTGCTGCCGCTCGGGATCGGCGGTGCCTTCGAAGGCGTGCGTTCGCGATGGCGATGGCGCACGTGAGCGAGCCGCTGCTCGTCGTCGAGCACCTCTCCAGGTCGTTCGATGGCGTCGATGCCGTGCGCGACGTGTCGTTTGCGGTGGCGCCCGGCGAGATCGTCGCGATGATCGGGCCGAACGGGGCCGGGAAGACGACCTGCTTCAACCTGATTCACGGCGAGCTTCGACCTGACGCCGGCAACGTTCGTTTCGATCGCCGGTCGCTCGTCGACTTGCCGACGCACGAGATCGCCCATCGTGGCATCGGGCGGACGTTCCAGATGCCGGCGACGTTCGCGTCGATGACGGTCCGGGAGGCGGTTGCGCTGTCGATCGCGGCGCATGAGCAGCATGACGCCCGCTTGTTCGATGTCGCACTCGCGGATCGCGCGTATCCGGTCGATCAGCGCCTCTCGCGGTTGCACATCAGTGACATCGCCGACGCACACTGCGGCACGCTCGCTTATGGAGAGGCGAAGCGCCTCGAGATTGCGCTGGCGCTCGGTAATGCTCCCAGGCTGCTGTTGATGGACGAGCCCACCGCCGGCATGGACCAGGCGTGGCGTCGACGGCTCATGGCGCGCGTGATCGAGCTAGCGCGGCCGGACAACGTCTCGATTCTCTTCACCGAGCACGACATGGACATCGTGTTCTGCTTCGCGGAACGAATAATCGTGCTGGATCGCGGCGAGATCATCGCTCACGGTCCGGCAGATCGTATTCGCAACGACCCGCGGGTGCAGGCAGCGTATCTCGGAGAAGTTGCCGGGAACCGACGCGCGCCGCATCCCGACGAGCCATGACCGAACGGTCTGCGGGTAACTGGGGTTCAATGGACCCGCTGGATAGCGCTCCGTGAAGTCGATCGTGGACGCGACGGCGGTCGGGGCCGTCGCTGTCGCCAGGTTGGAACACGCTCCATCAATCGACGAGCCCGCCCCCGCGTCGCCCGGACGGCGGATCGGCCCCGGATCGCCGACCCGACCGAGGGCGGTGCATCACCGAAGGCAACTGCATTA
>Ga0157369_10008106_pt1 | contig 12039 bp, 9 predicted proteins | sample C25metaG_FD_113461 | JGI IMG/M metagenome (GOLD analysis project Ga0157369, IMG submission 113461) | Corn rhizosphere microbial communities from Kellogg Biological Station, Michigan, USA - C2-5 metaG | ecosystem: Host-associated > Plants > Roots > Rhizosphere > Soil | place: USA: Michigan...
CTGGGTCCTGACCGCCGGCCGGCCGAGAGACGCTGCGACGAACGTGGAGGTGCTCGAGCGCGCGGCGCGGACCGTGCCGATCCGCGTCGCCGGCCCGGGGCAGGCGTCGGGTCCCGATCGCCCTGCGGGCGGACTCGAGCTGGTGGGTCCGCTCGGGCCGGAGGCGATGCGGATGGCGATGGCGCGCGCCGCGATCTACGCGCACCCTGCAGTGTACGACGCTTCCGGCCTCCTGCCCCTCGAGGCCGGCCTCGAGAGCTGCGCGCTGGTCCTCTCCGACATCCCTGCCCTCCGCGAGCTCTGGGACGGCGCGGCAGTCTTCGTGCCTCCCCGTGACGGCGAGGCCTGGGGAACCGCGCTGCGGATGCTGCTCGCCGAGGCCCCTCGCCGGCGCCGGCTCGCGGAGGCAGCCCGAGCGCGGGCGGGCACCTTCCGCCCCGAGCGCCAGGCGGAGGAGATGCTGCGGGTGTACGAGGGCGCGCGCAGCGACTTCCGTCGGGTGTCCTCGCCCTAGCCTCCGGACGCGGCTCGACGACCGGCCGGGGCCTGGAGGGCCTGCTCCAGCACCGGTGCCTGCTTCTGACGGACGGCCGCGCAGATCCGGGCGATCTCCTCGGCCTTGGACGCGTCGTAGGCCACGGCCGGCACCCGGTCCGCGCGTCCGGCGAACGACTTCGAGATGGTGGCCGCGTCCGCCTCGGTGCACGCGGACTGCCCGTACGGCAGGTAGCGGATCGCGCTCTCCGGGAGCGCCTTCGCCAGCTCGTCCTGGTGCTCGACGGTGAAGTCCCACGCGTCGCGCCACAGCTGGGGGTCCGTCCCCTGGATCACGAGGACCGCGACCTTCTCGAACAGGCGCAGCTCCGGGGTGAGGGTGAGGGCGCGCGCGCGCTGGCGGAGCTCGGGCTGCCGGAACGAGGACAGGGCGAGCACCAGGGCGTTTCGATCGCTTCCTTCCTCCGTCGCCTTGAGCCGCGCCAGGACCGCGTCGAAGAGCGCTGCGTCTCCGGTCCGGCCAGCGGCGGCGAGGCAGACGTCCCGCAGATCGGGGCTCACCGCCTCCGGGTGGAGATGGCCGTCGGTGCCGATCCAGGCCCGGCCCAGACGCGCGGCCCGCGAGAGGACCTCTCGATCGCCGGCGTGCAGCGCGAGCGTGCCGACGAGGTGCTGGCGGAGCCGGGCCTGACGGTTGGTCTCACCGGGACGTGGGCTCAACCCGATGCGCTGCAGCGCCGGCCGGAGGAGGGCGCGCATCCGTGCCTCGAGGAGCGGGCGGTCCGCTTCGGACGTCCAGTGGCTCCATGCGTAGTCGAGCAGCCCATCCGCGCTCGCCACCACGCCGGGCTCGTCGTCCCGGGCGAACCGGGAAGCGAGCGCGAGCGCGCGGTCCGCGGGAAGCACGGCGTCCCGGGCTCCGGAGACCACCGCGCTGGCCGTGGAGATGCGCTCCGCCCGGGAGATCGTCCTCCATCCGGAGGCGAGCAGGGCGTCCAACCCGGTCGACGGGAGGAGCCAGCGGTAGTAGCCGGTCGCGCCGGCGTTGGGGTGCACCCACCCGGGGCAGCGGCCGGGGACGGGGACGGTCGTGGAGGGACCGTCGAGGCTGGTGCAGAGCGGAGCTTCACGGCCCTCGAGGCGCGCACACACCGGCACCTTCCACAGCAGATCCCTCCGGGCCCGTGACCCCTCCGGAAGCGCGCGTTCCTGCCGCAGGGCGAGCTCTGCCTTGCCCCGAGTGCAGGAGAGCTCGGTCGTGACGCGCGGGAGGCCGGGCTGGTCGATGAAGGTGCGGAACGAAGGGCCGACGCTCGGGTCGATCCGGTCGAGCGTGGCCAGCAGATCCTCGGTGGCGGCGTTCCCGTCGCTGTGCTCGGTGAGGTAGTCCCTGATCGCGCCCCGGAAGCGGTCACGGCCGAGGCGGGCGGAGAACATCCCGAGCACCGCCGAGCCCTTCGGGTAGAGCACCGAGTCGTCGGTCCCGGCGATCTCGTTCTCGGAATGGATGGGCTGACGGATGGGCCGGGCGGTCTCCAGCTCGTCGTTGGCCATCGCCTCGTGCGTCCCCTCGAGCCGGTCCAGCTCGTAGTGGAGCGCGGGCTTCCACGGCACCACCACCTCGGCCTGCATGAAGGTGGCGAAGGACTCGTTCAGCCACTTGTCGTCCCAGAAGCGCATGGTGACGAGGTCGCCGAACCACTGATGCGCCATCTCGTGCGCCATGACCCAGGCGATGGTGAGCCGCTCGTCGCGCGAGGCGTGGCGCGCGTCCGCGAGCAGGTAGGTATCGGTGTAGACGATGAGCCCGGCGTTCTCCATGCCGCCGAAGGGGAAGTCGGGCGCCGCCACGTGGTCGAGCTTGGGATAGGGGAAGGGGATGCCGAACCACTCCTCCAGCCGGGGCAGCAGGCCCGCGCTGGCGTCGAGCGCGGTGCTCAGCTGGGCGCCGCGGCCCTTCGGAGCGATGCCGCGCACCTGCAGCGGCCGGTCGCGCACGGTGGAGGGCGGAAGGGCCGGCGGCGTGACGACGTCGAGGTCCCCGACGGTGAAGGCGACGAGGTAGCTCGGGAGGGGCCGGGTGGTGGCGAATCGGACGCGGCGCCCGCCTCCTGCCGCGGCGGTCTCCTCGGCCACCGGCGTGTTGCCGAACGCCTGGAGTCCCGCGGGCACCGTGAGCACGACGGTCCAGGGAATCTTGAAGGAGGGCTCGTCGAAGCAGGGGAACACTCGCCGGGCGTCGATGGACTCGAACTGGGTGTACGCCGCCCAGCCGCCGGTGCTCTTCACCCGGTAGAGCCCGACCAGGCGGGGGTTGAACGCCGCGTCGACGTCGACGTGGAGGAGCGCCTCTCCCGCGGGAATGCTCCGGGGCGACCTCACCCGTGCCGCGCCCCGCGCGTCGTCCGGCTCCAGCGTCACCGGCCACCGCTCGCTGCCGACCTGGAGGAACGCCGACCGGACGTGCAGCTCGCGGGCGCTGACCCAGAAGTCCTGCACCGGCGCGTCGAACCGGAGCTGGATGTCGGTCGAGCCGGAGAAGCGCGGCTGGGTCGGATCGACGTCGAGCGAGACCGACTGGGCGGTGGGGCGCACTCCGGCCGGGAGGCGAAAGAGGCCGTCCGGGGGGCTCGCCGGGGTCCCCGCGTCGGCTGCGGCGGCGACCGGGGGCGTCGCGGCTGGCGACGCCGGCGCGGGTGGAACGGGCGCGCGGGCGCACGCGGAGGCGAGCACCCCGAGCAGGGCCCCGAGGCTACGGAGTCGCATCATGTCCCGTGGATAGGACACGAGCGGGCCGGCCGTCTTGAACCCACTTGCAGGGGGTGTCCGCGAGGCGGCAGGGAACTGGCAGGCACCGTCCTCCCTGGCCAGGTGCAACGGCGTCGGAGGTCCGGCGTCAGGTGCCAGCGTCGGCCCCGACCGGGGCGGCCGGGGGCGGTGGGGGCGGTACGAGGTCGGCCGGCTTCGACGGAAGCTCCTTCAGCCGGGCACTGTCCACCACCACGACCCGGCCGCGGTCGTCGCGGGCGAAGGTCCCGGCCGGCTTCTTCGAGGCCGCGCCCAGCGCGATGCTGCCGAGCGCCTTCCCGCCCTGGCCCTCGAGCACGATGCTCCGCGCCGCGGGACCCAGGCCGGTGGTCCGCGCGTCCGAGGGGAGCCGCTCCTCGGTCGGCTCGGAGCGGAGCGCGGTGAGGCCGTAGAGCAACGAGGCGGCCTTGAAGTTGTCGGCGGGCCCCGGTGCGGGGCTCCGGAGGTGCCACGACTCCGGACCGCCGTCGGCGGGACGCTCTCGCTCGAGCACGAGCGCGCCGTCCCCGCTGCCGATCCGGATCGCCGTCACGTCCTCGGGCCGGGCATGCAGGACGGTGCGGTCGCGAAGCTCGGCCGGGCTCTTGTCGAGCGCGGCCAGGGCGCTCCGGGGCACCTCGGCCAGCGCCGAACCGTACTGATCCTCGCGGAGGGCGTAGACCGGGTCGCTGTCCGCCTTCCCGGCGGTGAGGCGCACCCGGACCGTCTCGGTGGCGCCGCGGGTGAAGGTCGCGTCGACGAGTGGCGTCTCCACGCCGGTCCGCTTTCGCTCGGCCGGAGTGTCCTCCAGGTACTTCGTCGCCTTCGTGCTGCGCAGCGTGCCGATCCAGCTGGAGATGGCCGTGGTGTCAGCCTCCTCCTTCACCGGGCGAACGAAGGCGTACGGCTGGCCAGGATCTCGGCCCACCGCCCAGTCGTGCTTCTTGGCGTGGACCTCGATGCGGGTGATGCCGAGGTCGCGGACGGCGAGCACGTCGCGGTCGCGCAGATCGAAGGTACCCTTGTCCAGGCTCGAGCGGGTCGTCCCGTCCACCGAGTACACCTTGGGGTCGCCCTCGCGCTGGAGGTAGGCGCTGGAGTCGTAAGGGTTCTCGACGCCGATGCGCACCGTGAGCGGCGGCACGCCCTCGGCCGAGGCGACGACCTCCACCGTCGGCTTGTCGAGGCCGAAGGTCTTCAGGGCATCCGGCGTGGGCTTCTCCTCCACGGTGGAGCGGATCCGCGCGTACTGGAGCGCGCTGACGATCGCCTCGGCGGTCTGGACGTCGGCGGCGGTCTTCAGCGGGCGGGTGATGACCCAGGAGGAGTCCGGGAGTCGCGACAGCTCCGTGCTCTGGCCCTTCGCCTTCACGACCAGGCGGTCGTAGCGGACGTTCTCCATCCCGCCGTCGGGGCGCGAGACCGGCTGGACGAGGCGCTCGGCGGCACGCTTCTGCTCCGCCTCCTTCTCGTCGCCCTTCATGACGCCGAACCAGGCGTAGAGGCCGAGGCCGGCGGCGACCACCGCCGCCCCGAGCAGGGTCCAGAGGTTCTTGCTCCGGGCGCTCATGTCACTTGCTGCGGCGGTTCAGCCAGATGGCCAGTCCCACGGCCAGCAGGCCGAACGGCACCAGGTCCGTCGCCAGGAACCGGATGCGCGCCAGCCGTGGCGCGTCGAGATCGATGGTGGAGATGTCGCGGTCGGGAGGGCGGATGGTGATCTTCTGCACCTGGCTCGTCGCCCAGGCGAAGGCGTTCATCACCATGTTCCGGTTGGGTTCGTCTCCCCAGTTCGGGTCCACGAGGATCTCGGAGTCGCCGAAGGCGACCAGCCGCATCTCGTCGTTCCGCTTGCCGTCGGTGGTCGTCACCTTGCGCGTGGACTGGAGGATGAGCGGGATGCTCCCCGCCTTGTCCCCGCTCTGCCGCTGCGGGTTCTCGACCGGGGTCTTCACCTCGAAGCCGTTCGGCGAGGTGGTGAGGACCGGGGCGACCTCGGTTCCCTCGGCGAGCCCTTCCTTCAATGCGGTGAGGCCACGTGCCGTCGGGAACTGGAGGTTGTACTGGGCTCGCTTGAGGTCGCGAGCGAGCTCGGTGTCACCGAAGAAGTGGGAGACCACCAGGTACGGGCTGTCGATGGCGTAGACGTCGTCGGCCACCAGGCCCGGATCGACCTGGACGCCTTGACGCGCCAGCACCGCGTCGAGCCCCGGCTCGGCACCGGCCTCGGCGAAGTAGAGCATCCGCCCGCCCTGATCGAGGTACTTGCCGAGCTGCTCCACCTCGCCCTTGCCGAACTTGCTCTTCGCGCCCCCGATCACCACCAGGGCCGCGTCCTTCGGGACCTCCTTGCCGTCGGCGAGGTTGATCGCGTTCGGCAGGTAGCCCTCCTGCAGGAGCGTCTTCCGGAGCTCGCTGAGGGATGCGGGGTCGCGCGGCTCGATCGGCTCCAGCGGCCATTCGCCATGGCCGGTGGTGAAGTAAACCTTCTGCTCGCCCACCGAGTTGAGCTTGATCAGCGCGTTGGTGAGGTCCTGCTCGGTGACTCCGCCGGTGACGGAGACGGTGGTGTGGTTCTCCTTGTCGCCCGAGCCGCGGGTGAGCACCAGCGTCGTCTGTCCCTCGCGCAGCTGGTATTTCTGAGCCAGGTCCGGCGCCTTGCGCGGGTCCTTGAACACCACCTCGAACCTGTCCGGCGCCTGCTCGCGGTACCGCTGCAGCAGGCGGTCCACCTGCTCGTAGTCGGGGTCGCTCGGGGCGAGGAAGCCGTAGACCCGGACCTTCTCCTTGAGGCCCGCGAGGGTGCTCCGGGTCTGTGGCGCGAGGGTGAAGATCTTCTTGCTGGTGAGGTCCCAGCTCTTGCCCTTCTTCACCACCACGTAGTTCACGGCGACGAGCGCAACCAGCACCACCAGGACCGTGGCGATCGTCGACACCAGGTAGAAGGTGCTCCGCCGCGAGGCGAACTGTCCGAACTCGCCGAGGTTGGTCGCGAAGTACGCGCCGATGAGGAGCATGCCGAGCCCGGCCTTGACCGCCGACATCCACGGTGAGCCGGTGGTGACGAAGTAGGTGTACGGGGCCGAGAGCAGCGCCACCAGCCCCAGCGCTCCGAGGATCTTTCCCAGGGTGCGGGTGTTCATCGGTCAGGCCCACCGCTGCGCTTCCACCGTGCGGTGGGTGAGCAGCAGGGAGAAGAGGATCACCGAGAAGAAGAAGACCAGCGCCTTGAGGTCCAGCACCCCGCGCGAGAGGGTGGAGAGCTGCGAGCTGAAGGAGAGGTGATTGGCGATGCTCCGCCAGGGCTCCTCCGCGCTCTGCGCCAGTCCGCGCAGCAGCATCCAGGGGAGGAGAATGGCGAAGGTGAGGAACGCCGCGAGCATCTGACTCTCGGTCAGCGCGGAGACGAACATCCCCACCCCGAGACACGTGGCTCCCCAGAGCAGGAGGCCGGCGAACCCCAGGGCGACCGTGCTCCACTCCAGCGCGGTCCCCGACTCGCTGGAGCCGAAGAGGGAGAGGGTGAGGGGGAAGATGATGGTGAGGCCCAGCGTGGCCCAGATCACGCCCACGCCGCCGAGGTACTTCCCGAGCACGATCTCCCACGGCCGCACCGGCGCGGTCATCAGGAGCTCGAAGGTCCGGTTGCGCTTCTCCTCTGCGAAGAGCCGCATGGAGAGGAACGGCGCGACGAACAGCGTGACGACTCCGATCACGTCCCAGAGCTGGACCACGATGCCGTCGGTCAGGTTCTTGAACTGCCCGTACTCGGGCGGCAGGCGGGCCCAGCCGTACACCCGGGCGAGCCCCTGCACCTCCTTGAAGGTGGCCAGGAGGTTCACGAAGAAGAAGGAGGAGATGCCGAGCATCGCGGTGAAGACCACGTAGGCCCACGGCGTGCTGAAGTAGATGCCCAGCTCCTTGCGGGCGATGGCCAGCGCGTTGCGCATTTGGATCGTGCTCCCTCGAGACTTCAGGCGGCGGCGGTGAGCTTGAGGAAGATGTCCTCGAGCGACGTCTGGTCGCCCTGGCCCAGCGCGTGGGCCAGGTTCCGGATCTCGTCGAAGGCCACCATCCGTCCCTGGTTGATGATCAGCACCCGCTCGCAGGTCACGGTGACCTCCGAGAGCAGGTGGGTGGAGAGGATGACGGTGTGCTGGCCGGCGAGGCCCTTGATGAGCTGGCGAACCTCGGCGCGCTGGCTCGGGTCGAGACCCTCGGTGGGTTCGTCGAGGATCAGCACCGGCGGGTTTCCGAGCAGGGCCTGGGCGATGCCCACCCGCTGCCGGTAGCCCTTGGAGAGGTTCTGGATCAGGCGTTCCATGACCTCCGCGACGCCGGTGGCGTGGGCGACTCGCTCCAGCTCCGTGGCCATCTGGCCGCGGCGAACACCCTTGATGGACGCGACGAAGCGCAGGTACGCCTTCACCGTCATCTCCGGGTAGAGCGGGGGCGTCTCCGGCAGGTAGCCGATGCGCCGCTTCACCTCGTACGGCTCCTCGAAGACGTCGAACCCCGCGACCTTCACCGTGCCGCTGGTGGCGGGCAGGTAGCCGGTCAGGATCTTCATCGTGGTGGACTTGCCGGCCCCGTTCGGTCCCAGGAAGCCCAGGATCTCGCCCTCGGGCACACTGAACGTCAGGTCGTCCACCGCGACCCGATCCCGGTAGCGCTTCGTGAGCCCCGTGACCTCGATCATCGCCGTCATTGGACTGTCGTTCTCCCCGAGCGGGCGCGCGATACTATGGATGGGCACCTCCCTGTCAACACACGGAGCGCACGGGATCTTTCCGTGGCCCGCTGGGTGCAACGGCAACGACCCGACATGAGCGTGATCGTCCAGAAGTACGGAGGCTCCTCGGTGGCCGACGTGGAGCGCATCCGCAAGGTGGCGGCGCGGGTGGCGGCCAGGCGAGCCGACGGGCACCAGATGGTGGTGGTGGTCTCGGCCATGGGCGACACCACCGACGAGCTGCTCACCCTCGCCAAGCGGATGTCGGCCGACCCCCCACGCCGCGAGCTGGACATGCTGCTGACCTGTGGGGAGCGGATCAGCATGGCCCTTCTCTCCATGGCGCTGCACGAGCAGGCGGTGCCGGCCATCAGCTTCACCGGGAGCCAGAGCGGCATCATCACCGACGACGCGCACTCCCAGGCTCGGATCGTCGAGGTCCGCCCGGTCCGCATCCGAGAGGAGCTGGAGCGCGGGAAGGTGGTCATCGTCGCCGGCTACCAGGGCGTCTCGCGGAACCGGGAGGTCACCACCCTCGGGCGCGGCGGCAGCGACACCACCGCGGTTGCCCTCGCCGCGGCGCTCGGCGCCGAGGCCTGCGAGATCTACTCGGACGTGGACGGAATCTTCTCCGCCGACCCGCGGGTCGTCCCCGAGGCGCGGAAGCTGGAGAACCTCGACTACGGCACGATGCAGGAGCTGGCCGCGGCCGGAGCCCGGGTCCTCAACGCCCAGGCGGTCGAGTTCGCGCGCAGCGCGGGCATCGTCATCGAGGCCCGCAGCACCCACGGAGGCGGCACCGGCTCCCGCATCGGTCCGGAGGCGACGCCGGTCCGGGCGGTGGCCAGCGACACCGAGGTCCGGGTGCTGGAGGTGCCCGACGCCCGGCTGGAGAGCGTGCTCGGGCAGCTGGCCGCGGGCGAGGTCCGCCTGCGCCTCGTCGCCGGAAGCCGGGGCGGGGCAGGGCGGCTCCTGGTCGTCGTTCCGCTCCAGGACGTGCACGGGCTCGAGGCGTTCGACACGACCCTCCGGGACCTCGGGGCCGAGCCGCGGCCCGGCCTCGGGACCGTCACCCTCGCCGGGCCGGGCGTCGGGACGGACAGCGGGCTCCTCGGCCGGTGCCTGGCCGCCACGGCCGGCCTCGGAATCGACGTGCGCGCGGTCCACGGCTCACCAATGCAGCTCACCTTCGTGGTGGAGGCGGCCCGGGTGGGCGACCTGACCCGGGAGCTGCACCGGCTCAGCGGCTAGCGGAGCGGCAGCTCGAGCCCGGAGACCCACGAGCGCGCCCCGGCGACGTGAGTCGGCGCCGGCCGGGGGAATGTCATCGCGCGACGCGCTAGAAGGGGCGTCGGATCCGGTTCCCGGGAAGGAGGTTGCCGTCGATGCGGACATCGTCCGTGACGAGGAGGCTCGGGGGCGGTTTGCTCGTCGTGGTGCTCGCCGGATCGTGTGCGGCGGAGGATTCCGAGCGTGCACCCGGGACCCTGACCGCGCTGGGCGACATGCTCATTCGCCGTTCCCAGCACACGGCAACCCTGCTCCTCGACGGGCGGATCCTCATCGCCGGCGGAGGAACTCCCGAACGAGCTCAGGCCAGCGTCGAGATCTACGACCCCTCGACCGGCGAGAGCGTGCACGCTCCGGACCTCCTCCAGCCGCGCGCCGGACACACCGCGACCGTCCTGAACGACGGGCGGGTTCTCATCGTGGGTGGACTGGGGGGCGTGAGCAGCGCCGAGCTGTACGACCCTGCGAGCGGGATGTTCCGCCCGACCTCGCCCCCGGTTCGACCGAGGTCGGACCATGCGGCGGTCCTTGTCGCGGGTGGCAAGGTCCTCGTCCTCGGGGGCGACGTTTCAGGTGTCGGTGCGTCGCCGACGGCGAGCGCGGAGCTGTTCGACCCCGCGACCGAGCGCTTCGAGGAGATTGCGCCGATGGTGACGGCCCGGCGTCCCTACGGGGTCATCGCTCTGCCCGACGGCCGATTGCTCATCGCCGGCGGCACGACCAGCGGGAAGGCGGTGACCACCGCGGCCGAGATCTACGACCCGTCTCTGGAACGCTTCGAATCGGTGTCGGCTCTGGCCACGCCCCGTGAGAAGCATGCCTCCGCGCGGTTACCTGATGGCAGGGTCCTCATCCTCGGTGGGAATCGAGATCCGGACGGCGATGGGCTGAACAGCACCGAGATCTTCGATCCCTCGGCCGATGGATTCCTTGCTGGCCCCGATCTCTTCCAGGGTCGCTACAAGTTCAGCGCTCTGGGGCTCTCCGATGGATCCGCCCTCGCGGTGGGAGGAGCCCGCTTCCTGGCTGAACGTCTCGATCTCGGGTTGCTTCGTTCTCTCCCGGTCGGCGGCGAGGAGGCGATGCGGTTCTTCCCCGCCCTGACACCGCTCGCCGGAGGCCAGGTTCTGATCAGCGGGGGCTACACGGCCGGTGGTTCCACGGCTTCGGTCTGGAGATTCGTTCCCTAGAGCGGCAGCTCGAACCCGAACACCTCGAGAGTCCCCTGGCGGAAGTCGAGGTCGGTGCTCCGGCGGAACCCCAGCTGCTCGTACATCCGCCACGCCGTCTCCATCGCGCGCGTGGTGTGCAGGACGACGCTGGACCGGCCGAGGGCGCGAGCCCGCTCGATGCAGTCGTGGGTCAGCGCCCTGCCCACGCCTCGCCCCCGGGCTGCGGCCGCGACCGCGAGCAGACGGATCCCCGCAGCGCCGGAACGGCTGCTGGCCGTTCCTCCCGAGCCGTAGTGCGCCATCTCGGTGATGAGGTCCGCGCTCCCGAGAAGCTCGCCGTCCGTCGCGACCGCGGCGACGATCTGGATCGCCGGGTTGCGTGCCCGGGCCGCCGCGTCGCGGACCATCGCGTAGTACCCCGGCTGCTCCTCCGGGCCCGGCATGCCCGGAAGCCCGGCGTAGGCGTCGGCGACGAGGGCACCCAGCGAGCCAAGCTCCTCGGGCCGAGCGAGGCGGATCTCGAACCGGCGGCTCTCCATGCCGGCGTTCTCTAGCGCTGACCCGCCGGCGCCGGTGGTACGGAATCTGGACCTGCTCCGGGCCTCACTCCCGGTGTGCGGGACGTACCTCCGCGAAGAGGTAGCGCTCGAACCAGCGCGGGAAAGCGCGGACCCACTCGCGCCGTCCCTCGAGCATCAACCCCGAAGCGCGCGCCTCGCTCAGCGTGACGTCTCCCCGCCACCAGGCGGTCAGTGTCCGCAGCGGTGCGCGGACGTGAAGCTCCACCGGGAACCCGGCATTCGCCGAGCAGAGCGAGACCTCGCTCCGGCGCAGCAGGAGGTACCGCTCCTCGCGGCGCCGTGGCTCGATCCACGTCTCGATCCGGGCGACCAGGGGTGAGCGGGGGAGGGCGTCCCGGTCAATGCGCCGCCGCATGTCGGAGACCAGCGCGTCGGTGTCGAGGAGGTCCGTGGTCAGCTCTCGCGAGAGCCAGCGCTGTCCCCACACCCCGAGCTCGCGCAGGGTGCCCTCCAGCTCGCGACCTTCGGGGCTCAGCTCGTAGAAGGGCCCGTCCGGGTCCTCGCCGCGCCGGGCGATGCCGGCGTCGACCAGCTCGTGGAGGCGTGCCGAGAGCATCGTCCTGGAGATTCTCGGCAGACCACGGCGGATCTCGCCGAAGCGCCGGCTCCCCATCAGCAGCTCGCGCACCACCAGGAGCATCCACCGCTGCCCGAGCACGTCGAGCGCCCGGGCGATGGAGCAGAACTGTCCGTGCGTCGTCATGGGCCGAGACCGTACGCCCGTCGCAGGATCTCGTCGGCGCTGAGCCCCGAGCGCCGGGCCGCCTCGACGTCGAGTCCGAGGCCGTGACCGCGCCCCCGTCCGGACAGACGCACCGTCTCCTCCTCGAAGACGCCGTCGCGCGGGCATCCGGGGAGACGGAGCGCGGCGCGGACCCGCTCGCAGCCGACCCGCTCGACGCCCGTGGCCCGGGTGACCTCCACCGTGCGTCCGTCGCCCTGTACGCGCTGCGCCTCTCCGAGCACCGCGCGAACCTCCGCC
>Ga0157369_10008107_pt1 | contig 12038 bp, 8 predicted proteins | sample C25metaG_FD_113461 | JGI IMG/M metagenome (GOLD analysis project Ga0157369, IMG submission 113461) | Corn rhizosphere microbial communities from Kellogg Biological Station, Michigan, USA - C2-5 metaG | ecosystem: Host-associated > Plants > Roots > Rhizosphere > Soil | place: USA: Michigan...
CGCCGGCTGCCGCCGTCGAGGCGGGGTGGCGCACACGCTCAAGCCTGCACCACCCCGCGTGTCGAACTAGCGCGTCGACAGCGTCGACATCGACCCTCAGTTCGGAGTCGAGGCGACCCCGATCCGGTCGAAGTCGGGCGCGTAGTCGTTCGGATTGGAGAACTCGATCATGTTCGTGCCAGCATTTAGCGACACTTGCACGGTCATCGTGCCGACCGTGTTGAAGTCGGCAGTCGGAGTAAAGGTGAGCGTCTGCGGCGCGCCACCGTTGACGCTCATATCGGCGCTACGTGCGGGCGGCCCGTTGAGGTAGGCGATCGTCACCTCGTACGTGCCCGCGGTCGAGACGTGGACGCCGTTGAAAGTCAGGGTGCCGCCGTTGCCGACGTAGCCAACCTTCTCGCCACCCGAGCACCCGGAGCAGTTCGAGATGCGCGCGCCGCCCGCGATGGTGTTGGCCGACGCCTCGGCTTCGTAGAACGTCGGCCCGGCCGGTGGGGGAGTTGCGCCGGCCGCAACCGTCAGTCCGGCGTACACCACTTGGGCCGGCGAGCCGGTCGCGTGCGAGGTGACGAAGATGCCGGCGTCCTGGGTGTCGGCTTGCGCCGGCACGGTTGCGGTCCCGACGGGCGTCCAGCCAACGCCGTCGAGGGAGTAGTAACCGGTGTAGGTGTTGCCGCTGAACCGCTCCAGCTTGAGATGTACCGGCACGTTGTCGGGGATCGTGCCGTTGGGCGGGGTCACGCTGTTGATGCGGGTGCCGCCGTTGCTATCCCACTCCAGTTGGATGCCACCCGATGGCGACTCGAACAAGATGACGCCTTCGGGTGAGGTGTCGGAGCCGGCCATGTCGTTGCGCACGATGATGCCCGCCTTGCCGTAACCGCTCAGGTTGCTCTGCGACGTGACCTGCGTGTCGATCGTCGAGGTCGGGCCAACCGCGCCCTTCAGGTAAATCGTGCTGTAGGAATCGCTGCTGCTCCACAGGTCGGCGCCGGCACCAGAAATCCCGAACTGCGTGCCCGATTGCGCGAACGAGGCCGGGGCGTCGGTGGCGGACGAGTATGTCAGATACGGCGCCTTCACCGGCGGGCTGGTCACCACACTCGTCGTCACCGACGTCTGCTCTGGGTACTCACCGTGCCATTCGTAGTTCGCGGTTCCCGTGACGTCGTCCGACTTGAAGAGCTGGTCGGGCTCAGGCGCCACGACGTCGAAGGTCGCCTGCACAGTTTGACCGCTCTCGACGGCGCCGAACGACGTCGTGGACGTCGCGGTCACGCTCCACCCGGACGGCGCGGACATGCTCAGCTCCACCTGCTGCGCGGGCAGCACGCCGTTGTCGGTGAACGTTTCGGTCGCCGTGCTTGGCTGGCCGGGCGTGACGTGGTCGAGCCCGCTCACCGACAGTGCCACGTTCGGGGGGCCTTTGGTCGGGTTCGTCCCTGTCGTCACCCGGTACAGTGCCACGCCGTGCGCCGGCACCTGCGCGCTGATAGGGCCAGCGGTCTCGGTCGACTGGCCGGACCAGAGGTCCTTCGCGTAGTAGACGCCGCTCGGCGGCATGCCAAGGGCCGTGGCGGACGTCGAGAGGCTCTGCGGGCTGCCGCTCGTGTTGAAGAGGCCGACGATCGCGTCACCATTCGACTCGGTCTTCGCGAACGTCTGGCTCGTGGAACTCGATGCGATTCGTGAGGCGTCGATGGCGTCCTGGTCGACCGCGAGCACGTCGGTGTTCTTCAGCAGCGCGAGGTCCGTCGAGTCGAGGTTCGTCAGATCGGTGCCCAGGATGAACGGCGACGAGGCCAGCGCCCAAAGGCTCATCTGGGTCTGTCGCTCGTCCAGTGTGAGGCCGTCGTTCGCACCGTTGCCGACCTCGATCGAGTCGTAGTCGTTGAAGCCGCCCGGTCCGCCGTACGGCTGCCAGCTGGCCACTTGGTTGAATCGCGACGAGACGTGCGACCAGTTGGTCAGCGGATAGCTGGAACCGTTCGGGCCGCAGTAGCACTCGATGTCGCCGCCGGTGCGCCAACCGTTCGAGTACTGCGCCCACACCGCCGCGTTTTTGATGTCCAGGCTGTTCGACAACTCGAGGTGGATCGGCCGACCGGTCTGCCGCAGTGCATTCGACCATGCTTGGACGTCGGGGATGTCAGGCGTGCCGACGCCGTCGATCTTCACGTAGTCGACACCCCAGGACGCGAACTCGTCGGCCCATGAGTTGACGAACTCCTGGGCGCCGGGCTTGCTGTAGTCGATGCCGACCATGCCTTTGCAGTTGTAGTTCTTCTCGCTGCTCGTGGTCGCGATGTCGTCGGCGTGGTAGGGCGTTCCTTCGACCGCGGTGTTTTGTGCGACCGCCTGCTTGGAGATGCCCGGCGTCACGTAAAGGCCGAACTTCAACCCCTTGCTGTGCACATAGTCGGCGACCACCTGGATGCCGTTCTCGCCGTCAGGGCCGGCGGGGAACTTGTTCGTGTCGGTCACCCATCGGCCGTACTGGTCGACGTCCGGGCCCTGGCTACCTGGGCAGACGTACCAGAAGTCGTCGACGTTCACGTACTCGTAGCCGACGCTTGCCAGCCCGCTGCTCTTCATGGCGTCGGCGGTGGCTTCGATGTTCGTGGCCGTGGGGTCGTGCCTGATGAAGCTCCAACTGCTCCACCCGAGCGCGGGCGTCTGGCCGACGCCATTGTCCTCGGCACTCGCTGGAGAGGCGCTGGTGCCGATGGCGATCGCGGCCATCGGCAGCGCGACCGAGGCGGCCGCTGCTGCCCTGAGGGCACGGTGGATCGATGTCTTCATGAACACTCCTCGCAGCCGGGGGCGCACGCGCGGCGGCCTGCCGTGGGCTGTTGTGCTTCCGTCGGGTTACGAGGAATTCCTACGCTACCTCGTCAAACTCCGTCAATATCTTTCACATTCAAGCTTTGTTCAAACAGAGCCCAACAGGAGGGATCGCCGCAGCCCGCTCCGTGAGCTACCTCGGCCGTCCAGCCGCCTGTCGAGAGGAGAGGCATCGTCTGCCCTGCCCTCGATGGGAGAAAGTCCAAGGCGGTGTTGGAGGCGTTTGCCGAGCAGGTCAGCCTTGCGATGACCGATGCGCGCACTCTCGAGGCCATGCACCAAGCGCATCACGACACGCTGACCGGCTTGGCGAGTCGTGGGCTGTTTCTGGAGAGGCCGCAGAGCCCGCTCGCTGGTCGGGTGGGATCCGGCGTGGCCCTGCTCTTCGTTGACCTCGACCGCTTCAAGCCGGTCAATGACACTCTCGGGGCATCCGGCGGGCGACGAGTTGCTGATCGAAGTCGCGAGGCGGTTGCGAGAGTGTTTGCGCGGCGACGATTCGGCGGCGAGGTTCGATGGTGACGAGTTCGCCGTCTTGCTGGAGAACATTCGGGATACGCGGGCACCTGAGCCAGTGGCACCTGAGCCAGTGGCACCTGAGCCAGTGGCACCTGAGCTAGTGGCAGCGCCAGCGGCGCCGTTGTCCCTACCGCGCCGCCAAAGCTCTGTCGGATCGCGTTGGATTTCTTCTGGGAGTCAGGACATTCCCGACAGGTTAGGGCGTTGTCTGGCCTCGATCGCACGGGGCCAGACACGGCTGCACGGGTATTGACAACATGACCGCTCAGGGAGTTGCATTCCTGCGACCTCGTCGCTGCGCCCGGCGCGAGATCGAGCGATCTCCCGGCGAGCCCCGCCGGCCGGCTACCTGCCGACTCGCGCGCAGTTAGCGGCCGACGCAGGCTCCCTGTTCACCTGCTCTGCGGCACAGCCCACTCCCGCGCACGCCCTTCTCGTGATCGGAGCTTCCATGCTGCTCGTGCAGATCAAGCGTCCGCGACTCATCGCGCTCGTCGCGGCGGCAAGCCTGGCCGGCGTCATGCTCATTACGGCGGCGCCGACCGCAGTCGCGGAGAACAACGGCGTCGGCGCTACGCCGGCAATGGGATGGAGCAGTTGGAGCTTCATCAGGCACAATCCCACGGCGGCGAATATCGATGCCCAAGCCGACGCAATGAAAAGCAGCGGTCTCGCGACCGTCGGCTACAACTATGTCAACATCGACGACTTCTGGTATCAGTGCCCGGGCAGCCAAGGCCCGAACGTCGATGCGAATGGCCGATGGGTGACCGATGCTTCGAAGTTCCCTGCGTCCGGGTCGACGAACGGAATTCAAGTTGTGGCGGATCACGTTCATGCTGACGGCCTCAAGTTCGGTATTTACGTGACCCCTGGCGTCTCGCAGCAGGCCGTCGTGAACAAGAGCAAGATTCTTGGCACGAACAATACGGTCGACCAGATCGCAACGACCACGGCTGAAAAGAACTACAACTGCAAGGGCATGGTCGGTATCGACTACAGCAAGCCGGGCGCTCAGGAGTTCGTCAACTCATGGGCCGACGAATTTGCGTCCTGGGGCGTCGACTACGTCAAGATCGACGGTGTCGGCTCAAGTGACATCCCCGACGTGCAGGCGTGGTCGAACGCGCTGCGCCAGACCGGTCGGCCGATCCACCTGGAGCTGTCGAACAGCCTTGCGATCGCCGACGCCTCGACCTGGCAGCAGTACTCGAACGGGTGGCGCACCGGCGGTGACGTCGAGTGCTACTGCGGTTCAAATGGCGCGAGCTACCCGCTTACCAACTGGGCGCACATCCAAAGCCGGTTCGCCCAAGTCGCCGACTGGCAGCCATACGGCGGTCCTGGCGGCTTCAACGACTATGACTCCATCGAAGTCGGAAACGGGAGTAACGACGGGCTGACCGCGCCGGAACGCCAGTCGCAGCTGAGCTTGTGGGCGCTTGCGGCCTCGCCACTGATTCTGGGGACCGACCTGACCCACCTCGACTCGACCGATCTCGGCTATTTGATGAACGCCAGGGTCATCGCGATCGATCAGGATGCGATCGACGCGAAGCGCATTGTCAGTAACAGCAACCAGCAGGTGTACTCCAAGACCGAGAACAACGGTGACGTGATTATCGGCCTGTTCAACTACAGCGACACGTCGAGCCAGACGGTTAGTGTCAGCCTGTCCGCGGCAGGCATCAGTGGCTCCGCGACAGCGTCCGACGTGTGGACTGGTGGGTCTATGGGGACGATCAGCGACACCTACAGCGTCAATCTCGGCCCGGGCGCCGTCAAGCTGATCCGCGCGACGCCGAACGGTGGCTCCGCAGGCTTCCCAACCGGCTATCACCAGCTCGTGGTCGACAACGACGGTCTCTGCGTGGATGTCTACGGAGCGAGCACGGCGAACGACGCCGCCATCGACCAGTGGACTTGCAAGAGCAGCGGGCAGGCCAACCAGGAATTCCAGTTCAACCCGGTCTCCGGTGGCTACGGCGAATTGCAGAACGAGAACAGCAGCAAAGACATCGTCGTGCAGGGTGCGTCGACCGCCAATGGGGCGCCGATAATCCAGTACACCCAAAACGGCACGACGAACGGGTTGTGGCAGCCCATCCAGCTTTCCGATGGGAGCTGGCAGTTCAAGAATGACAAGAGCGGCCTATGCCTGGACGTCACTGGCGCATCGACCAACACCGGCGTGCAACTGGAGCAGTGGACCTGCAAGTCGGACGCCGCCGGCACTAACCAGGCGTTTGTCGTGCGGTAGGGACACGGTAGCCCGGCCAGGGTCGTTACGGGCGGCCCTGGCCGGCCTGAAACTCGTGCAACTCTCGTGCAAGTTCGCGTCGTTCGGGACTCCGGCATACGTTGGGAGCATTCACGCGCATGAGCGCGCGCGTCCCTGACACTCACGCGGAGCTTGCATGAACGACGGCTGGTGGCGCGATGCCGTGATCTACCAGGTGTACGTCCGTAGTTTTTCGGACGGCGACGGCTCGGGCGTCGGCGACCTGCCCGGGATCACGGCTCGGCTGGGCGACCTCGCCGATCTCGGGGTCGACGCCATCTGGTTGACGCCGTTCTATCCATCGCCGATGGCCGACGGCGGGTACGACGTCGCCGACTATCGTGACGTCGAGCCGCAGTTCGGCACACTGGCCGACTTCGACCACCTCGTCGAAGTGGCACACGACCGTGGCTTGAAGGTGATCGTCGACATCGTTCCGAACCACACGTCCGACCAGCACGTGTGGTTCCAAGCGGCGCTCGCGGCCGAGCCAGGCTCGCCCGAACGCGCTCGCTACGTCTTCCGCGACGGTCGTGGCGACGGATCTCAACCACCCACTGACTGGCATTCGAACTTCGGCGGGCCGGCGTGGAGCCGGGTGGCCGACGGTCAGTGGTATCTGCACATGTTCGCGCCCGAACAACCCGACCTCGACTGGACCCACCCCGACGTACACGCCGAATTCCAATCAGTGCTGAGATTCTGGCTCGATCGCAACGTCGACGGCTTCCGGATCGACGTCGCTCACGGGCTGTCCAAGAATCTTGCCGAGCCACTTCCCGATCTTGGTCCTGCGTCCGTAGACAAGGCACTGCGCTACACGATCGCCGACCATCCGCTGTGGGACCGCGACGACGTCCACGAGATCTATCGCGAATGGCGAAAGGTGCTCGACGAATACACGCCACCTCGGATCGCGGTTGCGGAAGCGTGGGTAGCGCCCGGCCGGCTCGGCCGATACGTGCGCGGCGACGAACTGCACCAGGCGTTCAACTTTCCCTTTCTCCTGACACCGTGGGACTGCTCGGCGTTCGCCGACGTCATCGACGTTTCGTTGGCGGAAGCGACCGAGGTCGGTGCGGCCACGACGTGGGTGTTGTCGAACCACGACGTCATCAGGCACGCCAGCCGGTACGCACTGCCGGCCGGTGCCGACGCAGCGGCGTGGCTGATGAGCGACGGTACGCAGCCGGCCATCGACCCGGATCTGGGTTTGCGCCGTGCCCGGGCCGCGACGCTGCTGATGCTCGCCCTGCCCGGGTCGGCTTACGTCTACCAGGGCGAGGAGCTCGGCCTGCACGAGGTTGCCGACCTGCCGGGCGACGTGCTGCAGGACCCGACCTGGCAGCGGTCCGGGCACCGCGACAAGGGTCGCGACGGCTGCCGGGTCCCGATCCCGTGGGAGCCGACCGGCGAGTCGTTCGGCTTCGGGCCCGGGGGTTCCTGGTTGCCGCAGCCGGCGCACTGGTCGCGACTCGCGCGGTCGATCCAGGCAGCCGACGCCGGGTCGACGCTGGCGCTCTACCGAGATGCCTTGCGGCTGCGCCGCGAGCTGGGCGGCGACGGCCGGCTGGAATGGATCGAGCGCGGACCGGACCGCCTGCTCTTCCGCCGGGAGAGCGGTCTTATCTGCGTCGTCAACTTCGGTGCCGCGCCGGTCGCGCTGCCGGCCGGCGATCTGCTCCTCACGAGTGCGCCACTGACCGGTCGGGTCCTGCCCACCGACACCGCGGCGTGGTTGCGCGGCGCGACCCTTACGAACCGATGAATGACGCTCTTTCGCCGTGTCGATGAGCCGATCGGCCACTTAGATTTGTCGGCGTGACAGTCCCGGCGTTCAATCCGCTCGTCGATGCCGTTGTTGCCTCCCCGCCGTCGAGTCCGGCGGGCGCGTCGGCGTCCGGCCGCATTCTCGTCGTGGACGACGACCCGACGGTGAGCGACGTCGTCGCGCGCTACCTCGAGCGTGAGGGATACGACGTCGTCCTCGCCGCCGACGGCCCCGCGGCACTCGATCTCGCCTGCTCACTGCCGCCCGATCTCGTCGTGCTCGACATCATGCTGCCCGGAATCGACGGCCTGGCCATCTGCCGGAAACTGCGCGAGAGCGGCCCGACACCGGTGATCTTGCTGACGGCCCTCGGTGCCGAGACCGACCGCATCATGGGCCTCGAGGTCGGTGCCGACGACTATGTAACGAAACCCTTCAGCCCCAGGGAATTGGTGCTAAGGGTTGGGTCGGTGCTCAGGCGTGCGAGGGCGGATCGCGTCGCGCCGATGCAGCAGCAACGATTGGACGACGGCCCGCTGCAGGTCGACCTGGCCGCGCATCAGGTGACCCTTGGCGGCGAGCCCGTCGCTTTAACCGTTCGCGAATTCGACTTGCTCGCGTACCTTCTCGCTCACCCGCGGCAGACCTTCACCCGCGAAGAGTTGATGCGTGAGGTATGGGGCTGGTCCTTCGGCGATCAATCGACCGTGACGGTGCACGTGCGTCGACTGCGGCAAAAGCTCGAACGGCCAGAAAACGACTGGACGGCGATCGCCACCGTCTGGGGAGTCGGGTACCGCTACGACCCGTATCGAGAACAGCCGTGAAGGTTTCCGCGCACGACGTCCTCGTCCTGCTTGGCGTGTCACTCGGGGCGTCCGTCGCGATTACCGTCGCGGGGCTCGGACTCCTGAAGTTGGTGCGAAAGCGGTCGCTTCGTGACTCCGCAGTGGTCGTGGCGCTCACGCCCGTGCTCACCGTCGTCGTGGCGTCGATCGTCGCGACGATCGCGATGTTCCTGTCTACCGAGCAGTTCGGCGTGCTGGTCGCGACCGTTCTGTTCGCCGGCTGCGGTGGGGTCGTTACCTCGCTCGTGTTGGCGCGCAGCATCATGCGCGGAAGCAATGCGTTGCGGGCGGCCGCCGGAGCACTAAGCCGGGGCGAGCCTTATGTCGCACCAGCCGGGACGCCGAGCGCAGAACTCGACGCACTCGCTCACGATCTCGAGATCGCGCACGCGCGCCTTCACGAAGCTCGCGTGAAGGAGCGCGACATCGAGGAGAGCAGGCGTGAGCTCATCGCGTGGGTCAGCCATGACCTTCGCACGCCGCTGGCCGGCATCCGCGCAATGGCCGAGGCGCTCGAGGACGGCGTGGTCTCGAGCGACGGCGACCGCGCGCTATATCACCAGCGGATCCGGGTGGAGGTCGACCGGCTCGCTCGCATGGTCGACGACCTGTTCGAGCTCAGCCGGATCAATGCCGGCGCGCTCAGCCTGTCGCTGGAAAGGCTCGCGCTGCCCGACCTCGTGCGCGATGCCGTGGCCACTGCGTGGCCGGTCGCGCACGCGAAAGGCGTCAACCTGACGTCGTTCGCGAATCAGACACCGCTCGTGGACGTCGACCCGCATGCGCTGCGCCGCGTCGTCGGCAACCTCCTCGGCAACGCCATCCGGCACACGCCCTACGACGGCTCGGTCGCGGTCGAGACCGGCGACGACGGCGAGTTCGCATTTCTGGCGGTTTCCGACGAATGTGGCGGCATCCCGCCCGCCGAGATTGGCAACGTGTTCGACGTCGCGTACCGCGGAAGTTCGGCTCGCACGCCGCGTCCGGACGGCGGGGCGGGCCTCGGGCTGGCGATTGCCCGCGGCATCGTCGAGGCGCACGAAGGACACATAACCGCAGAAAATGTCGGATTGGGATGTCGTTTCACGATCAAGATTCCGCTGTCGCGCTCCGGTGTCCGATCACCTGCATGACCATCGATGCGAACCGCCCGAATGGGGGGTAGCGACCACCTGGCGGAGCCGTTAGCTTGGGGTGACTTCGTGAGGGGGTGGCCCGGTGGGGGGCCTCGGTTGGTGGGCGCAGACCCAGTGGGTCCAGCGGCAGCGCCGGCTATGGCGTGAACACGATGCGAAGCTGGCCGCGGTGTGGCACGACGACGCGGCCGCCAATGGCGCCGATGGCGCCGGCGACGTCGAGACCGACACCGTCATCGTGCTGCCCGATGTGATCGTCCTTCCTGAAGCCGGCTCGTCGATCGGTGCAGGGGTCTCGTAGCCGCTCGTCGTCCTCCCGATTGGTCATCCGTGCGGCGAGGCGGTCAACGCTGTTCGTCCGGTGACACTGCTCGAGTTCGGGCGACCCGGTCGTCGCCGGTCGGATAGATTGCGGGCCCGGGCCTGCACGAGCCCGCACGGTGTCAGGCGCAAGGAGTGCGATGCCGGCAGAGATGGACCAGGAACTGGTCGGCACGGTCGGCCATGTCACGGTGCCGATCACCACGTCGCTGCCGGGTGAAGTTCTGCTGCCGATCAGGGGTGGCACCGAGGCGTTCGCGGCGTTCGCCGACGAACCGATCGCCAAGCACGCGCGGGTGGTCGTCGTCGAATGTCGCTCTGCCCGCTCGGTGACAGTCACTCCCTGCCCCTGATGAGCATGCCCCTCACGGCGAGGCCCTAGCCCACCTACCACACGAACGGGGAGACCGCGATGTTCTTCTGGCACGTACCTGCACCCAACGAGGCGTTGCTCATCTCGGGGTCACGGCGAAAGTCGCAAGACACCCAATTCCGGATCGTCACCGGTCACGGCAGTCTGGTCATCCCGGTCAAGCAGAAGGCCCGGGTTCTGTCGCTGTCGTTGCGCGAAGCCGAGATCGTCGAAGAATGCGTTACCACTCAGGGAATTCGGCTGCGGGTTCGAGCGGTTGCAGCATTCAAGGTCGGTGACGACATCGCCTCGATCGCGAACGCGGCGCGGCGTTTCCTGTCGGAGCAGGATCGGATGGAGGAACTCGTCGGCCGGATCTTCGCCGGCCACCTCCGCTCTATCGTCGGCAGCCTCACGGTCGAGGAAATCATCCGCGAACGCGACCGGCTGGCCCAAGAGGTCAAGGACGGCAGTCACAGCGAGATGGAGAAGCTCGGCATCGTCGTCGACTCCTTGCAGATCCAAGAGATCGAAGACGGCACCGGCTACATCAATAACATCGCAGCGCCGCACGCCGCAGCGGTGGCGAGCCAGGCCCGCATCGCAGCAGCAAAAGCCGACCAGGAAGCGACGCAGCGCGAGCAGGAAGCGGCCGCATTGCGCGCGCAGTACCAGCGCGACACCGAAATCAAGCAGGCCGGCTTCGCGGCTGAAGTCGAGGAGGCGAAGGCGCGCGCATCGCAGGCTGGCCCGCTCGCCCAGGCGCGCGCGTCACAAGAGGTCATCGAGCAGCAGACCGCGCTCGCCGAGCGCACCGCGATGCTCACCGACAAGCAACTCGAGTCGGAGGTTCGCCGGCCCGCTGACGCGGAGGCGTACAAGCAGCGCACGCTCGCGGAGGCGAACCGCGACAGCGTGAAGCTGCAGACCGAGGCCGAGGCGTTCAAGCAGCGAGCGCTCGCCGAGGCGAATCGCGACACGACCAAGCTCAACACCGAGGCGGAAGGCAACCGGCGACGAGCGATCGCTGAGGCCGAGGCACACGCCGCGAAGGTGCAAGCCGAAGCCGCGGCCGAAGCCCGCAAGTCGCAGGCGGACGGCGAGGCGTACGCGCAACGGCAGATCGCGACCGCAGAAGCTGACGCGATGAACGCGCGTGCCGACGCCCTGAACGACGGCAACCAAGCGTTGATCGCCGCGAACAAGCTGATCGAGATCCTGCCGACGCTCGTCGAGGCGGCGGCCAAGGGCATCGCCGGCTCGAACCTGACTGTTCTCAACGGCACGGACGGCGTCAACCAGGCGGTGGCTGGCGTGGTCGGACAGGGTCTCGCCATCTACGACACGCTGCGCAAGTCGCTGGTGCCGACCGCAGCGGCGGCTCCCGAGACGATCCCTGCCGCGAGGCCGGCTGCCGACCCCGACGCTTGACGTACCCGGCGAGCAGAATCGCACCATGCTGCTTGCCGACGTCGTCGAGGTATCGCGGGCCGTCGCGGCAACGGCGGCCCGGTCGGTCAAAGTCCGGCTGATCGCCGATCTGCTGCGATCGACACCGGTCGACGAAATCCCGATCGCGGTCTCGTATCTGTCGGGCGAGCTCCGGCAGCGGCGCACCGGCGTGGGCTGGGCGACGCTGCGTGGCCTGACCGGCGCCGCGCCGGTCGCGGCGCTGACCCTGACCGATGTCGATGCAGCGTTCGCCCGTGTCTCGGAAGCGGCCGGCACCGGCTCGCAGGCGAGGCGCGCGGCCGAGCTGCAGCAGTTGTTCGGTGCGGCCACCGAGCCGGAGCAGCAATTCCTGGTCGCGCTAGCGATCGGTGAACTCAGGCAGGGCGCACTCGACGGCGTCATGGTCGATGCGATCGCCAAGGCGTCCGACGTGCCACTCGCCTTGGTGCGCCAGGCGTTCATGCTGCGCGGCGCATTGCCACCGGTGGCGGCAGTCGCACTGGCCGAAGGC
>Ga0157369_10008108_pt1 | contig 12038 bp, 8 predicted proteins | sample C25metaG_FD_113461 | JGI IMG/M metagenome (GOLD analysis project Ga0157369, IMG submission 113461) | Corn rhizosphere microbial communities from Kellogg Biological Station, Michigan, USA - C2-5 metaG | ecosystem: Host-associated > Plants > Roots > Rhizosphere > Soil | place: USA: Michigan...
GACCTTCGGCGATGCGGGCCTCTCCGGACGCGCGTGATGCCCGCAATCAGCGCAAGGACGGAAAGCACAACGAGAGCGGGATACACCAGCAACAAGTCGATGCGGATGTTGCACTCGCCACTGCACAGTACGTGCTGCTTCATCAAAGACTCATATACAACGTATAAGCCCCAAGCCGCGGCCGCGGCCCGCGCGAGTGGGTGCCGCGACCAACGCGCGAACGCGAGGAGAAGGACGGCTGGGATGAGCGCCAGGAGCGGCCAGCGGACGAGAATATCCAGGCTCACATCGCTCCTGCGTCGTGCCGCGGCTTTAGGTGTTACTGCGAGACATTGACCTGGAACGCCGGCATTGGCCCAAGCGCACCGGGTATCGTGAATGCCTGGGCCGGCGTCCCCGTCGCAGCGAGGCTCCTAAGTGTGCTGTTGGCGGAGAAGTCCCAGTCTCCGCCCCACGTTTGATTGCCACGCCCACGACAGAACATCCAGTACTTCTGTCCGGCGACGATCGGCACCGGAAGCAGCGAGCTCTGTGCAGGGAAGAACGTGAGTGTGCCGCCGCTGGCGGGGATCGCAACCGTCACCGTCATCCCGACTAAGGTTCCCGGATTATCCGGGTTCGCCGCGTCATCGGACATTATCCAGCACTCACCCTGTCCAGGAAGCCCGGCTCCATGGAGCGACGCGAACACGCCCACCCACGACCCGGATTGCGTCGCCGTGAACTGAAACCCGTTCGAAACACTGAGGCCGGCGATGTTGTATGCGCCGCCCTGAAACACCGCCGGCAATGAACTGAATGCCGAAACAACCGGCGCCGCCGCCTTGCCGCCGCCGGTTTGCACGGCTTGGACCTTGACCGTGACCGTAGCGAAGTTGTTCGCCGGCTGCGGATCGGGAACGGTGGACGTTACGATGCCGATGTTGGTCAAGGTCCCGGCGGTGAATGCGCCGACGCTCATCATGATCGTCACCTGATCGCCCTTTCTGAGGACGCCGATATCGCAGCGCACAGATGTCGCGGTCGGGCTGATGGCGCAATCCCAGGTGGTCGTTCCGGCGGCCGTCACGGTGCTTCCGTTCAGGAGCGTGTCGACGAACACCACGCCGAATGCGGTGTCCGGGCCGGCGTTCTTGATTTGATATGCGTATTGATACGTCGTGTTGATGACTGGAGACCCGTTGTTGCTGGATCCGGAGAGCTGCAGATCGGCTCCGGTCGCGACGGCGGCAGCCATCGACGCTTGCCCGCTCGCGGCGCTGCGCGGACTCGAAACCATGTCGCTGCGGCACGCTACCGCTGTTGACACTGCAAGCGATAGAACGAGCAATGGAGCCGGCCGCATGAAACGCTCCGCGATGAATGGGAATGGCTACAGACGCATGAATCGAGGCCGAGCGCGGTTTGTTCCCCGCGGACGCGGCTTGCGTGTGATCATTGGGATGCCCGTGTCAGTGCTCGCCATGAAGTCGCTCGAGCGGCAGCTGAACGGCGTGATGAGCGATCCCGCATCGGTGGGGCTCGCGGTGGCGGTGTTGCTGGGCGGTGCGATGCTGGCATTGATCGCGCCGGTGCGGCGGGCGACGATGATCGATCCGAACGCGGCGTTGCGGGAGGAGTGAATCGTCCGCTTTTGGGATGGTTGGTCCCACGTCCGAGCACACGCGCGCGCCAGCTACTCGATCGCCGCGAGCCCAAGTCCATGCAACGCTGGCAGTTCTGGTCGGGCCCGCGCGGGCACGCTTCGTCCATTGATCGAAGCGTCCCCTTTCCCGGCATCGTATGGAACTTCTCATGAACGACATCCGCTACGCCGCGCGAAAGCTGGCGCGCGCGCCCGGCTTGACCTTCGTCATCGTGGCCACGCTATCGCTGGCGATCGGAGCAACGACGGCGATGTTCAGCATCGTCAACGGGGTGCTCCTGAATCCGCTTGGATTCACAAGACCCGATCGACTCGTGCTCGTACAAGCGACGGATCCCAAGGGCCAGCCGATGGCGGTGTCGCCGCAAGACATGATCGACTACCGCGACCAGACACACAGCTTCGTCGGCATGGCGGCAGTGGATGGCGGTCGGAGCATGAATCTCACGCGTGAGTCGGCGCCCGCGGTCCGCATCAGCGCGGCGCGCGTCGGTGCGTCGTTCTTTTCGCTGCTCGGGATCAAAGCGCAACATGGTCGCACTTTCGCTCCGAGCGAAGACGCAGCGAACGCCCCGAAAGTCGTCGTGTTGTCGGACGGCGGGTGGCGTCGCTACTTCGGCGCCGATCCGCGCCTTATCGGCCAACGCATCACGCTCGACGGTAACGCATACCAAGTCGTGGGTATCGCGCCGCCACGTTTTACGTATCCGACGAGCCCTGACGTTTGGTACCCAGCGGTTTGGCGCGATTTTGAGATCGGCGATACCCATCGAGGGTACCATGCGATACGCGCCATCGCGCGGCTCAAGGATGGCGCGACCATCGAGAGCGCGAACCGCGAGGTGAGTGCCGTCGCCAGCCGCATCGCGCAGGCGTTCCCGCGGTATGACGCGAAGGTCGGCGCACGGCTCACGCCACTCCGGGATCAGATCGTCGGCAACGTCGCGCGTCCCTTGTGGGCCATGCTCGGCGCTGTTGCCTTCGTCTTGCTCATCGCGTGCGTCAATGTTGCCAACTTGCTGCTCGTGCGCGCCGCCGCACGCGAATCCGAAATCGCAGTTCGAACCGCACTCGGCGCGGGACGCCGGCGTCTCGTGCAGCAGCTCGTCACCGAGAGCTTGCTTCTCGCTGTGGCCGGCACGCTGCTCGGCACATTGCTCGCGTCGTGGGCTGTCGACGCGGTGATCGCGTTTGGACCCGCTGGCCTGCCCCGCCTCAATGAAATTGGAATCGATGGCCGAGTTCTGGCCTTCGCGACGTTGATCGCTGCGGTGACGGGCGTCGGGTTCGGGCTGTTGCCCGCGCTCCACGTTGCACGATTCGACATCTCGCGCGTCCTCCACTCGAGCGCGCGTGGTTCGTCTCCTCGCGGCAACCGCACGCGACATGTGCTCGTGCTGGTCGAGCTGGCGCTCGGCATGGTGCTGCTGGTCGGCGCCGGACTGTTGATCAAGAGCTTCGACCGGCTGACGCACGTCGATCCGGGATTCCGCGCCGATCATCTCATCGTGTTCGACGTGGCGCTCTCGGGAAAAAAATATGAGTTCGACGCTGAGACCAACGCCTTCGTCGACGACGTTCAAGGGCGGCTCGCCGCGCTTCCGGGAGTGCAGAGCGTTGGCGTCGCCGGCGACCGGCCGCTCGATCTCAATCGCGAGTTCGAGGCGTCAACGTCGTTTGCGGTTGACGGGGCACCCAAGCCGCCGCCGGGCATGGAGCCGGAATCTCGCGTGCTGCCCGTCTCGCCGAGCTTCTTCGAGACGATGCATATATCGGTCGTGCGCGGCCGCACCTTCACGGACGCCGAGAACCGGGTCGACGCCGCGCCGGTGGTCGTCATCAATGAAGCGTTGGCACGACGATACTTCCCCGGCGAGAACCCGATCGGCATGCATCTCACGTTCGGATTGTCGCACGATGTGTCCGCGGCGCCCGGCGATAGCCTTCGCGTGCGCGGCGAGATCATAGGAATCGTGAACAACGTTCGGCACAACTCGCTCGACGAAAAGCCGGAGCCCGCGACATACATCCCATTCCACACGCTTCCGCCCCCGCCGGCGTTTGTCGTGCGGACGTCCGCTGGTCCGAGCGCCGCCGAGCAAGCGATTCGCGGCGTCGTCGCGGCCGTCGATCGCAATGTACCGATTTACGAGCTCGGTACGATGGACGACGCGCTCTCGACCTCGGTGTCTCAGCCGCGCTTCTATACGCTGCTGCTGTCGGGTTTCGCCGCGGTCGCGCTGCTGCTCTCAGGGCTCGGTATCTATGGTGTCATCTCATACGCGGCGAGCCAGCGCATGCGCGAATTCGGGATCCGCGTGGCACTCGGCGCGACGCCTCGCGATGTCTCGAGGCTCGTCGTACGGAGAGGGCTGACGCTGACCATTGCGGGCATTGGGGGCGGCGTCGTCGTGGCGCTGCTCGCGACGCGTGCCTTGCAAGGGCTGCTTTTCGATGTCCAGGCGCTGGATGCTATGACGTTCGTTTCAGTCGGCGTGCTGCTCGCCGCCGTGGCGACACTCGCATCGTGGTTACCGGCGCGGCGAGCAGCGCGGGTCGACCCGGTCATCGCGATGCGCGCCGACGGCTAGTATTGGGCGTGAGAATCCTTGCATTCTCGAGCGCGAAGCGAGAACACTCTGGCCGCTACTCGAATCGCAAGGCTTCCAACGGTCCGACTCTCGCTGCTCGTCTCGCCGGCAAATAGCTGGCAACCACCGCGGTCGCGACCAATACCAAGACTGCGATGCTGAGCGATGGCAAGTCGATCGTTCCCACGCCGAAGAGCTGCGCGCGAATCAAGCGCGTTGCCGCGAGCCCCGCCGGCACCCCGATGACGACACCGGTGATGGCCACGCGTACCGCCTCGCCGAGCACCATTCTCGTTACATCGCCCGGTTCCGCGCCGAGCGCCGCGCGCAATCCGAACTCGCTGGTGCGCTGGCTAGTCGAATATGCGGTGACTCCATAGAGACCAAGCGCCGCGAGCACCAGCGTGGCGATACAGAAGAACATCGTCACTTGCACGAGCAGTACGTCCTGAGATACGGTGCCGCGCACGAGGTCGTTCACCGGATCCACCGCGGTCGGGAGCGTCGCATCGACGTCTTCGATCGCGCGACGAATCGGTCCGACAAAGCGTGACGGATCTCCCCGAACGTGGACCACGAGCTTGGCCGTCCCCGCGTTGCCCGTATTCGGATTGTTGAACACGATGTACATCTCGCGACGCGGTGTACCGCGGACGTCCCTGCTCTGAAAATCCCGCACGACCCCGACGATGCTGTAGCGCAGGGTGTCCGCCAGCGTCACCGTACCGCCGAGCGGATCACGAGCACCGAAATACCGCTTCGCCATCGTTTCGTTGATCACCACGGCGGGCGGTCCCGTCTCGAGATCGTGCGCTTCGATGTCGCGGCCGCGAATCAAACGCGCGCCGATGGCGTGGAAAAAGTTCGGGCCAACCTGCTCGACCGACACCACGCGCTCCGAGTCCGCCTGCGGAACGAAGCCCGGCACATCGACGATGCCGCCGCCGGCGCCCCCGCTGAACAATCCGTGATCGGCGAACGCTGCTGCATCCACACCAGGTACGCGGCTGACGCGGTCCGCGAGGTCGCGCCGCAATTGCCCCAGGCGCGCCCCGACATACTGCGACCGCGACGTCCGTACACGCACGGCGACCACGTGATCGCGATCCGCTCCGATGTCACTATGCAGGAGTTGTTGCATGCTCCGTAGTAGCAAGCCGCCGCCAATGAGCAAGAGCATCGACAACGCAATCTGCGCGACGACGAGCGCGCGGCCGAACGGAATCCGCCCGCCGCGCGCCGCGCCCATCAGGTTGCGGCCTTGCGAGCGCAATGACGTCGCGAGGTCGACACGCGTCGCGCGGAACGCGGGCAGCAGTCCGAAGAGCAGCATGCAGGTGAGCGCCAATGCCGCCGTGAATCCGAGCACGCGCGCATCGAGCCTCGTATCGATCGCGACCGGGCCGGCGACGGTCGAGCCGCCGCGCACGGTCGTGAGCAACGTGCGGCCGCCCCATGCGGCCGCGAACAGTCCGAGCACGCTCGACACGATCGTCAGCAACGCTCCCTCGACGAGCATTTGCTGAATCAACCGCCCGCGGCCGGCGCCGAGTGTCATGCGGACCGTCATCTCGCGGCGGCGCGCGACGATACGCGCCAGCATCAGACTCGACACGTTCGCGCAGACGACGAGAATGACCAAACCAACCGCCGCCATCAGCACCCACAGCGCCTTTCCATACTCGGCGCGCCGTTCGGAGAACCCCCGAGCGCCCGACACGACTTGAATGGGGTTCGCCTTGAGGGCATCCTCGAACCGCGACAGCTTGCTCCCGGAGAGATTTTCGCCAATCGCGTTCGCCTCGACCGCGCTGACCTCCTGACGCGCCTGGTCGAGCGTGACGCCCGGCTTGAGCCGGCCCATCATCATGAGCCACGACCACCCACGGTCGGTCAATACGTTCATATTCGGCTGAATCGCGGGATCCATCATCATTGGAAGCCAGAAGTCCAACGGCTGCCCGATGATGTCGCCGCCGAAACCCGGCGGCGTGACCCCGATGATCGTCACGGCGACGTCGTTGACTCGCATGACGCTGCCGATCGTGGCGCTCGACCCCGAGAAGCGCCGCTGCCAATAGTCGTACGTGATGACCGCCACGGGATCCTGGCCCGGCGTCTCGTCTTCGGCCGCGGTGAAGGTGCGGCCGGCGTACGCGGCCACGCCGAGCACGGAAAAGAAATTGCCGGTCACGAATCGTGCGTGCGGTTGTTCCACCGCCGCCCCGGCGCCCGAGCCCATCTCCACGTCAATCGGACCGGACCATCCGCTCGCATACATATCGGTGAACACCGTGTTACGTGCCCGCACGTCCCTGTAGAGCAGAAACGACACGAAGCTGGTAATCGGACCGCCGACGTTGTTGTTATTCACCTGCGTGGGATCGCTCACGATCACGAGCTGCTCCGGATGCGGCACCGGAAGCGGTCGGAGCAACAGCGCGTCGACGAGCGTGAAAATCGCCGTATTCGCGCCAATGCCGAGTGCGAGCGTGGCGATGACCGTCAGCGTGAACGCCGGGCGGTTCTTGAGCGATCGAACGCCAAAGCGCAGATCGCGCGCGATAGATTCGAGGCGCGCGGTCCCGCGCGTATCGCGGCTCTCTTCTTTCATCTGCTCGACGCCTCCGAATTCGAGGCGTGCGCGTCGCAGCGCCGCCGCATGCGAGATGCCTTGTCGCTCATACTTCTCAGTCTCGCGCTCGATGTGGAAGCGAAGCTCATCGTCGAGCTCGTGCTCGACCGAGGCCCGAAAGAACAATGCGCGTACGCGATAGCGGATATCGCTCAGACCTTGCGAGATCACTCGAGCGAGCATGGTGTCCTCCGATGCTTACGACATCCGCAACACGAGCGCGACGGCGGTCGTCAGGCGCTCCCAGTCCTGCGCTTCGGCTTCGAGCTGCTTGCGGCCGGCACGCGTGAGCTCGTAATACTTGGCGCGGCGATTGTTGTCGGACGCGCCCCACGAGGCACTGATCCATCCGCGTCGTTCGAGCCGATGCAGTGCCGGATACAGCGAGCCTTGTGGGATCTGGAGCGTTGCGCGCGAGACTTGGTGGATGCGCTCGGAGATTCCCCATCCGTGCATCGGCTCGAGCGAGAGCGCTTTGAGAATCAGGAGGTCGAGCGTGCCTTGCGGCAAGTCGAGTCGGACGTCGGACACGGTTCCTCTCTCACTTCTACAGGTTGACGAAGTATGCGACGCTTCCTGTAGAAGTGCAAGAGGGAAACTGTATCGCCATTGTGGCCCGGCTTCCGGCGACGCGGGTTTGGATGTTCGATAACACTAAGCTGTCGTCGTATTGTAACGTTCTGCCATGGGCAATTTTTACGCAAACGTCGCGCTCCGTACAAGTGACGTCGAGGCGGTAGTCCGCACCGTGACTGCCCTCGACAGGCACGCGTACGTGGCACGAGAAGGTGACGTCACATATGTCTTCGACGAACAATGTGACGAGCAGGACCTCGAAGATCTCGAACGGCTCGCCATCGCGCTGTCGAAGGAGCTTGCCTGTGTCGCGTTCGCGGCGTGCAATCACGACGACGACGTGCTAGTGATCCTCCTCGCGGATCGAGGCGCGGTGACCGATCGCTACGACTCGAACCCCGGCTATTTCGACGGCGCGCCCGGCGCGCCATCCGGCGGCGACGCCGAACAATTGTGCAGCGCGTTCGGCGTGCCGGACAACGTCGACGATGTCGAGGACTTGCTCCGCCGGCGAAACGATGACGTCGGCCCCGAAGTCGGACGACATGCCGCGCTGTGCCGGCTCCTCGGAGTGTCCGAACGCTTGGGGATCCAGGGCTATCGATACCTGAGTCAAGGCGAGTTGGTCGAGGAGCTCGAGCCGGCAATGCTTCGCTTGGTAGCGCCTGCCGCCGACCGACATCGTCCGCCGAGCGGGCGATCGTCCAAGACGCGTGACACGGCGTCCAGCTCGGTTGGCGCCGACAACATGATGGCCGCGATGCAGGCCGAGCCTGATCTGTTCTGGAACAGTTATGCGCTCGCGCTCCACGACGCCGATATTCCCGAACGCTTCGTGTCCTTATTCGGAATCGCGCAGGGCAACGGTCACTTGCTCTTCACCCGGCTGCTCGAGTACGTCATGTCGCGGAAGCTTTCGAAGAACGGGTGGGTGCACGCCGACGACTTGCTTGCCGATTTTCTTGGCCAACGCAAGTTCGTGCCGATCGCGCTGGCGCGCTTGCTGCGAGGTGCGCTTGGAATTCCGCCGTTGGGCGAGGATCAAATCGCCGCGTTCAACCGCGGTGATCGTGAGTTGCTCCTCCGCATTGCAAGCGCTGTGGACGCCGCCCATGCAGACGCGGAGCGTCGAGGTTCCGACCCTAGTCGCCGCGCAAGACGTCCACTGGATTGACCGAGGTCGCCCGTCGCGCTGGGAACCAACTCGCCAACAGCGCGACCGCGACGAGCACGAAGATGACGCCCACGAATGACAACGGGTCGGTCGTGCTCACGCCATACACAAGTCCCTTGAGCAGACGCGTGAGCAACAGTGCACTTGCCGCGCCGACGACGATCCCGATCATCGCGAGCGATCCACCTTGGCGAACGACGAGACCGATCACGTCGCCACGCTGGGCGCCGAGGGCGACGCGCACACCGATCTCTCGGCGGCGCTGCGTCGCGAGATACGACGTGACGCTATAGATCCCGAGCATGGCCAGCACGAGCGCCGCGCCGCCGAAGACGCCGACGAGCGCGAGGACGAAGCGACGGTCCGCTACCGAGGCCGCGATGTAGCTCTCAATGGTGCGGAGGACGGGCGGAACGTCGGGCCGCAGCTCATGCGCGACCGCGCGCGCCGACGCGATCACCGAAGCTGGATCGCCGGTCGTCTGCATGACGACGTAAAACGGATTGCCGGCGTAGCTACTCTGCGGCTCGTAGGCGTAAAACGTCGGTTGAGGTTCGGCGGCGAGGCTCTCGCCGCGGACGTCACCAACGACCCCGACCACGGCAAACGGACGCATGTCATTGTCCATGTTGCCGTACTCGATGATCTTCCCGATCGCATCCTCGTTGGGCCACTTCGACTTGGCCAACGAAGCGCTGACGAGGGCCACGCGCAGGCTGCCTGACTGATCACGACTATCGAACAAGCGGCCGCGAAGCAGTGGAATGTTCATGGTTTGGAAATAGTCGCCATCGACGACGCGGTAATCTGCGTTGCCGCTGCGCGATGGATCATGGCGAAGCGTCGCCCAATCGTCGGCGGTGACCGGCTGGTCAATGCGACTCAGGATCAAATAGCCACCATCGGCGCCGTCGCCGACGAGTGGAACTCCCGTGGCAACCCCGACCCTCGCTACGCCCGGAATCACGCGGAGACGCGCCATCACTTGTTCATGAAACGCAACGCGTCGTTGGTGCGCATCGGGGCCGTCGTCGTAGGGCAACGCCAAGTCGAGGACTACCAGGTGCTGCGTACGGAATCCCGGATCGACCGCGAGCAGGCGTAGAAAACTGCGCGCGAGCAGCCCGGCGCCGATCAGCAGCACCACGGTGAGGGCCATCTGGGATACCACGAGCGTGCGACGCACTCGGGCACCGGACCCCGATCCAGCTTGTGTCCTCTGCGACGACGACAGTGTCTCACGAATATCGCCGCGCGTTCCTTGCCACACCGCGAGGAGCCCAAGGACGATCGCGGCAAGCGCGGAGACACCGACCGCAAACGCCAACACCGCCCAGTCGACGCGTATTTCGTTGGCGCGCGGCAGACTACCGGTTTGCATGGCCAGTAGTAAGCGAACGCCTCCGACCGCCAATCCGACCCCGAGCAGGCCACCGAGTCCCGAGAGCACGCCGGCCTCGATGAGAAATTGTTGCGAGAGCTGGAGACGCGTCGCGCCGAGCGCGAGTCGTACGCCGATCTCCGACCGACGAAGCGTCATGCGCGCGACGAGAAGATTGACGACGCTGGCGCACGCAATGAGGAGGAGGAACCCCGCGGCGGCAAATAGCACGAGCAGCGGTGTGCGGGTTTTCCCCACGAGTTGTTCGCGCAACGAGACCAGGTCGCCATCGGCCATCCACGTTGCGTCGCCGTATTGTTGCTTGAGGCGTCTCGAGACCGAGCTGAGATCCCGTTTCGCTCCGGCCGCGGTGACACCATCCTTGAGTCGGCCGACAACCCGCCATCCGTGCGACGTCCGGCCCGGCTTCAATTCATCGGGCGAAAGCTCCTCGGGGATCCACAATTCATTGCCAGCCGGATAGTCCATCTGCGGTGGCATTACGCCGATCACACTGTACAGCTTCTTCTCGATGCTGATTGTGCGACCGATCGCGCTCGGACTGGCATCGAGGTACTTCCTCCAGAAGGCGTCGCTGACGACAACCAGGGGCGATGGCGCGCGCCGCATCTCGTCCGCAGAGAACACGCGTCCGATCTCCGGATGCAGACCGAACACGGAGAAGAAGTCGCCGCTCACGTCCGCGGCAACGGCGCGTGCCGGCTCACGCAAGCTCGTCACCGTGATGGTGTTCGGCGGGTGCGCCAGCGCCATTGCCGAGAAGCTTCGAGTTTGCGCGTTCCAGTCGTGGAAGTTCGGCACGGACACACTCATGCGCCTGCCGTCATTGTCAACCTGGAAGAGCTGAACGACGCGGTCCGATCGCGGATACGGGAGAGGCTGCAACAACACGCCATTGACGACGCTAAAGATCGCCGTCGCGGAGCCGATGCCAAGGGCGAGCGTCAACACGGTGATGAGCAGGAAGCCGGGCGTGCGCGCCATCGCTCGCGCGGCATGGCGCACATCACTCCAAACCGACTCGGCGAACTCGCGCATGCGCAGCTCCCTCGCGTATTGGTGGTCGATCGTCAGTACATCGTCGCGATATCGCACCACGTCACCGAATTCAGTCAAGGCGAGACGATGTGCGTCGCCGGACGACATACCGCGAGCGATCAGGTCCTCGGCTCGAGCGTCGATGTGAAATCGGAGCTCGTCGTCGACCATCTGCTCAGCGGCGTGCGGCGATGACGCCAGTCTGAAAAGGCGCTTGTATCGAGAAATTCTCGGCATCGTCAATCGCTTTTGTGTCCCGTCACACAGGCTGCAGCACACCCGCGACCGCCTTCGTGTAGCGCTGCCACTCGGCAACTTCGGCACGGAGCGCGGACCGGCCTCGCGGCGTGATCTGGTAGTATTTCGCCTTGCGATTGTTCTCGGAGACGCCCCATTCGCTTTCGATCCAGCCTTTGCGTTCAAGCCGGTGAAGCGCCGGATAGAGCGCCCCCTCCTCGACAAGGAAGACCTGCTTGCTCCGCTCCTTGATCAACCGTGCGATGGCGTAGCCGTGCCCGGGCCCCAAGGCGACGGTGCGAAGTACGAGGAGGTCGAGCGTGCCCTGCAGTAAATCGATCGACTCGCCCATGCGCATGTCCCATAAGGTGGTTATGGATACCTAAAAGGTTCTCCCATAAGATGTCAATGGGGGGTGAAGCATGCTGAAGTGGGGCGGCCCATCGGCGGGAGAAAGGTATTGACCGCCAATGTCCACGACCCTAGTTTGCTCTAGGCCTCGAGCAAACAAGGACATGACAGAGACCAAAGCCCGCGATCTTTTCCCCGGCGCCGTCGAGATGATGGTGCTCCGCCTCCTCAGGCAACAACCCATGCACGGCTACGCCCTCGTGCATCGCATTCAGCAGGGGTCCAACAACCTGCTGCAGGTGGAAGAAGGGTCGCTCTACCCCGCTCTTCAGCGTTTGCTCAAGGACGGGCTCGTCGACGCCGAGTGGGGCGTGTCGGCCACAAACCGC
>Ga0157369_10008109_pt1 | contig 12038 bp, 13 predicted proteins | sample C25metaG_FD_113461 | JGI IMG/M metagenome (GOLD analysis project Ga0157369, IMG submission 113461) | Corn rhizosphere microbial communities from Kellogg Biological Station, Michigan, USA - C2-5 metaG | ecosystem: Host-associated > Plants > Roots > Rhizosphere > Soil | place: USA: Michigan...
TATTACTACTACTATGGGCACTACAGCAAGTATTACCACGCGAAAAGTCAACAAGGCTGACGCCGCGGCTGGAGCTGATCCGTTGCTGAAGCCGCTGAGCCGAGTGAGAAAGCAATGGACTTCGCTAGGCGAGGCTGATCCATTTTCCGTAATTCTCTCGCGTCCTGGCGAAAGCGCCAGAGCGTGGGATCAGGCCGCGTTTTTTGGAACCGGCGTGGCGGAAATTGAAGAAGTTCTTCGAGTCGCTCGGCAATTGTCGCCGATTCGCTTCGCGGCTGCTATAGACTTCGGATGCGGCGTGGGCCGTCTGAGTCAGGCACTTGCCGTGCATTTTGATCGGGTCATTGGAATCGATATTGCGGCGTCCATGATTGACGCTGCCGCTCAGTTCAACAAGTTCCCGGGCCGATGTGAATACGTGCACAATGTCACGGCCGACCTCGCAATATTGGGAGATGCGTCCGTAGACTTTGTCTACTCCAATATCACGCTGCAACACATGGCTCCGTCCCTGGCGGAGAGGTACATTCGTGAATTCTTCCGCGTCGCTCGTCTTGGCGCCCATGTGATTTTTCAACTGCCCAGCCGCCCCCGTTCGTCGGCCTGGTATTGGGCCAAGAACGCAGCTCCCATCGCATTATCGAACCTGCTGTGGCGAGTCCGGACCGGGAATCGCGAGGCAATGGAATCCTATTTCGTCGCGGAGAAGAGAGTGAGGGATCTCGTGGAACAATCGGGCGGGTCCGTTCGATTTGCTGAGTCCGACCATAGTGGCCCTCCGGGGTGGCAGAGCCGGAAGTATTTCTGCACACGAAACGGCGCTCTCTAGGTATGGATTTGTTTATTTCTGATCAAGGTCAGGTTCTTGCCGCCAGTATCTTGATGACGATAGCGATGATGGCCGCCCTGGTGGCCTCCAAGAGACGGACCGGCATGCTACTGACGCCGGTGACGGTCTTTTTTCTTTTTGCGTGTGCTCACGTTGTGTTCGGCCGCTATGCGGCCGCGGTCCTCACAGATCAGTACAGTTTCGTGAGTCGCGCCGCTTTGGGGCCGTTCCTTGATCAGTCCTTCTTGGTCATTTCAACGGGGCTAACTTGTTGCCTCGTTAGTTTTACGCTGTTTCCATGCGTCTCGTCGGGACGCGTCGCCGCGAGGCTGGCACGGATTTCATGCAAAGGAGCGTTGGACCAGATCTGCGCCCGATCGCGCGTCATAATTCTCATCGCAATACCTTTAATCATCGTCGGCCTGCAACAGCTTGGGGGAATTCCGCTGCTTAGTGACAATCCACGGCATGACCGATACCTGTTGAACTTTACTCCGGAACATAGACTGGACACGTTTTTAGTAAACCGAGGGCGCGAGATTGTAGTGTTTCCTGCGGCGGCCCTCGCGTTGGGGTGGTACTTCCGCAAGCGCCGTGTCATGGATGCATTCTTTGTTCTTCTTGCGGCTGCGGGTTGCATGCTCACGGCGACGCGCGCGCCGCTTCTGATTTGCGTGTCGATTGTCATGACGGTACTGGTTTGGAAGGGCCATTACAAAGCAGTTCTTTTGGCCGTGGCCGCCGTATTCGTGGTGCTCATTGCTTCAGAAGTCGCGCTAGGAGGCGATTCGAACACGGGTACGGGTGAATGGACCACGCTCCAAGGTATTGGCGCCGATCTGGCTGAGGTTCGCGATCTGGGATGGGTCCTTCTGAAGCAAGATGAGCCCTACTGGGGCTTAACCTTCATCGCTGGCCTAGTTCCAATTCCGTCGTTCGCATCGGATTTCACCCAAACTTATCACCTTCGCACCGTGACGCTGAACGCGATTGGATTTCCGCTCACAGCGGCCCACGGAGGCCTGCGTATTACATATAGCGGTGAATGGTATCTGAATTTCGGGTGGCCTGGTGTGGTCGTAGGCGGATTGTTGTATGGCTGGATGTGTTCTTGGTTCAGCGGCCTCTTCTATCGATTGCGGACAGCCTCCAATCTGTATCCTGTCGGCGCATGCATCGTTGCCTGCGCTTGGGCAACAGTCTCCTTCATGGTTTACATGTCCGGAAGTGCTTCCGGCGGGACGCTAAAGACGTACGGCGCGGTGCTCATTGTTTTCTTGTTCAGGCTTCGGCGGAGGAGCCGGAATGCCGCGCAGGAGCCCTTGTTGATATCGCGTGAGATGGCGAGTGCGGGCTCGATCAGATGAACGAATACTACGTAAATGCGCGGTTTGCCACGCGGCCATTCACGGGAGTGCAGCGTTATAGCTATGAGGTTAGCCTCCGTTTGCGGAACGCGACATTCATCGCGCCCCGCCCAGCTCTCAAGGAGTATGAAGGACTTCAGGACCGTGTGATCGTCGCCGGAGGACGTCTGAATGGACATCCCTGGGAACAGATCGCATTGCCGTGGACGATCCCGCAGCGCGCGCCCCTGTTTTCGCCAGCTGGGTGTGGACCAATGGCCCATCCCAATCAAGTTCTGACGATCCATGATTTAGGCCCGCTGGACGCACCCGAGTCTTATAGCCGCGGATTCGCACTGTGGTATTCGCAATTGGTGCCGGCCCTCGCAAGAAAGACCAGAAAGATCGTGACGGTTTCTGAGTACTGTCGCCGGCGCATCGTGGAATCTCTACGGGTCCCCGAGAGCAAAGTGATCGTGGCGGGCGAAGCAGCAAGCACTTTTTTCTTTCGGCGCTCGGAAGCAGAAATTCAGCGAGTCAAAGAACGTTTCCGGATCTCGGGCTCCTACTTTCTTGCCGTCGGTGCGATCTCGCCGCGCAAGAACTTGACTCGGCTACTGGAAGCATGGACCCGGGTAATCGGAGACATGGATGGAGCGAGTTTGGTCATCGTGGGCAAAGAGGGACTGCGCTTTGCATCGTTCTCGATATTGAGCATGCCGCACGATGGTGTGGTGCATTTAACCTCGGTCGACGATGACGAGCTGGCCTGTCTTTACAGTGGTGCCCGAGGATTGTTGTATCCGTCCCTTTACGAAGGGTTCGGTTTGCCCATCCTCGAAGCCATGGCCAGCGGATGTCCTGTGCTCACTTCCAACTGCACTGCTATGCCGGAAGTTGCCGGTAATGCCGCGGTTCTTGTCGATCCATTGAGCGTGGCGTGCATTGCTGAGGGTATTCGTATGCTCGCCCATGGAGTCCGAGCTCGTGATCTGAGCCAACAGGGTTATAAGCGCAGCCAGAGATTTTCGTGGGAACGGACGGCGGAGATCGTCGAGAACGCAATCTTGAACTGAACTACTGATGAAAGTCCTTCAGTTGGTAGAATCCGCAGCCGCAGGGGCCGGCCGCCACGTCGTGGATTTAACGGATGGTCTGATTCTCCGTGGTCACCAGGTTCACCTTGTGTATTCCGAGGTACGTTGGGACCGGACGTTCGCCGAGGATTTGCGGAGGCTGCAGGAACAGCCCAGCTTTCAGTCGTTCCAAATATCGATGCGTCAGTGGCCGAATAAAAGTGACATTCGCGCCATGCGCAGATTCCGAAATTATGTGTGCGGTTATGGGCCGTTTGACGTGGTTCATTGCCACAGCACGAAAGCTGGATTGGTCGGGCGCCTGGCGTTGCTGGGACACGACGTCAAGCGTCTGTATACGCCACATGCATTCTTTACAATGCAGCTGGTGAAGGCATCTCTAACCAAGTGGGCCGTGGCGAGGCTTGAAGAGGGCCTATCCAGGATGTGCGATCGCGTTATCGTCGTTTCCGCCGAGGAACAATCCCACGCATTAGAGATCGGAATTCCCGCCGCGATGCTGTCCCTGATTCCGAACGGGGTCTCTCTTGACCAGCCACGGCTTTCTACGTCCGATCGTACTGCGCTCAGGCGGAAGTGGGGACTTCGCGACACCGAAGTGTGTATCGGATTCGTCGGACGCATGGCGAGCCAGAAGTCTCCTCAGACCCTGCTGCGCTCCTTCGCCGCCCTCCTCCAGCGAACGGCAGTGCCGGTTCGGCTGGTGATGATCGGAGATGGGCCGCTGGAAAACTCGTTGCGCCAACTGGCGGCCGAACTCAACGTCGATAAACGCATATCCTGGTTGGGGGCGTGCGATGCCCGCCCCCTGATGGGCGCTTTTGACATGTTCGCCCTGAGCAGCGAATCCGAGGGCCATTCTATTGCGGTCCTAGAAGCGATGGCGCAGGGCCTACCCATTGTCGCCACCCGCGTTGGTGGAATTTCCGAGACGGTGCAGCACGGCGTGAACGGCCTCATCGCGCCCATACGAGGCGTGCAGGAGATTGCGACCGCACTAGAGACGCTGGTCGAGGATCCAGCGTTGCGTGAGCGGATGGGGCAAGCGTCGCTAGCGCTGTCACAAAACTTTTCGCTGGACCGGATGGTGGATCAGACGATCGCCCTGTACGCACAGGTGACCTCGGGCGGTAACGCTGCAGTCGCATCCGACCTGAAGGTGGCCGCGCTGCGCTAACCGTGTCGATTCTCCACCCGGACACACTTACCGTACGGCGAACGCGAACGGCCGAGCTGTGTGAGGATGCGAGCACTGCTCGTCCTCGCGCCTGCATCGCCATTCTTCTGCTGGCGGACCTCGCGGCGCTTTTGGTGGGCGCGGCCCTGAGCGTCTTGATCTGGCGCCAGATCGGCACTAACTTCAGCACCGAGTTCTATGCCAGGCTGTGGCCGGTGCTTCTGCTGTTCCCGGTGGTCTACGCGGTGTCGGGGCTATACCCAGGGTTCGGGCGCAATCCCGCCGACGAATTGCGCAAGCTGTCTGTCGCAACGAGCGTGGTTTATGCCGCACTCGCGGTAACCAGCTTCCTGCTGAAAGACTCGGCCACGTATTCGCGCGGCACGTTCCTGCTGGCGTGGAGTAACACCTTAATCCTGGTGCCGGTGCTGCGAAGCGTCGCCCGGTCGCTATGCTCGCGGCGGGCGTGGTGGGGGAATCCGGTGGTGATCGTCGGAGCGCGGAGGGTGGCGGCCGCGCTCGCGGCTACGCTTGAGAGCCAGCCTGAGTTAGGGTTCAAGCCGGTCGCCATTTTGGAAGAGGCGCGGCTAGCCGCGGAAGTGGCGCGGGACCGCGGGGTGCGGCACGTGATCCTGGCAATGTCGGAGATTCCGCGCGATACCCTGTGGACGTTTCTCGAAGAATGCAGCGAATCGTTTTCCGACGTCATCGTAATCCCGGATCTGGCGGGTTTCTCGAGCCTCTGGGCGGAGCCAAGGGATCTCCGCGGCACACTCGGTCTGGAGATCCAGCAGAAGCTATTGATCCCGCGGGCGCGAGTGTTGAAGCGGGCGATCGACATCCTGCTGATGGTGGCCATGAGTATTGTGGCGCTGCCCTTGATTATCGCGATCGCGGCCCTGATTAAACTGACATCGCCCGGACCAGCCTTCTTCGGGCAGCGGCGCTATGGCAGAAAAGGGGAGCCATTCATGGCGTGGAAGTTCCGTTCCATGGCGGCTGACGCGAGCCAGGTACTGGAACAGTGTCTTGCTTCCGATCCGGCGCTGCTCGAAGAGTGGCGAAGAAGCCACAAGCTCAGGAACGATCCTCGCGTGACTCGCATCGGACGATTTTTGCGCCGGACCAGCCTGGATGAACTGCCGCAACTATGGAATATCCTGCGGGGGCAAATGAGTTTCGTGGGTCCTCGTCCGATTGTGGCGGAAGAAATCGCTCGTTATGGCGCCAGTTATTCGGTGTATAAGAAAGTGACGCCGGGCCTCACGGGCCTGTGGCAGGTTTCCGGCCGTAACAATACCTCCTACGAACAGCGGGTGAATTTCGACCTGTACTATGTTCGCAATTGGTCGCTGTGGCTGGATCTGCATGTCCTCGCGAGGACGGTCAAGGTGGTCGTGCTCGGGGACGGCGCTTGTTAGATGTAACATCCATGTAACGGACCGCATCTAACCGGCGTGTCGAGGATTCCACGATCGATCCGGCGGAAAAATCGGGCAGTGGATTCCGATCAGCCGGTGCTGTTCGAACGCCGGGTAAGGCATCGCTTTCCTTGCGAACTAACCGTTCGCTTCCGATCTCTGGGTGGAGTGTATCGGGTGGCAGGAACCGGCCGGGTCACGAATATGAGCAGCGCCGGCATTTTGGTCGCCTACCCTCACGAAATCGAGACGGACACGCCGCTCGAACTGGGCATCGATTGGCCGACCAGGCTGGACGGGCGCATTCCTCTGCAGCTAATCGTGATCGGGACGGTGGTGCGTTGTGGGCTATTCAATTTCGCAGTCGGGATTGAGCGGCATTACTTCAGGACCGCCGGAAAGCGGTCTTCGCCGGCCCCGCAGTTCGTGTGGCAAGGAAGCCAGCGCGGTTAAGAATCTGCAGCGCTAACATTCCTCGGGTTCACCCGGCAACCACTGTGCTTCGTTACCAGTCGCTGAATGGCCGGGGTTTTCCCCTGGTCGTACCGGTACCCCCTGGCGAACGTGAGGACCGTCCTGGTCGGTCCAGGTAACCAGGTAGCAACTCGGGCAGAGCTGCAATTGCTGGACAGACAGACCCTCGGCGCTCATCTCGATGGGCTCCATTTCGACGCCGCATTTCGGACATCGCGGGTCCTCGTCGGAGCGCGGATTAACTCGTATGGTAGCGGGATCGTAGTTGTTCGGCGGCATGGAACCAGTCTTCCTCCGGCGATCCCTCGGGACAGCCTCTAGCTTGCCATAGTCTATGAGCGAGAGCTGCGATCTCGTCGTGCCCGAAGGTGGCGATGCCATGTTCGGTAGCCGACGCCTCAGTGTGGCGATGCGCGTCGTGCGAGTCCTCCAGGGCTTGCCGCGACAGCTCGTGTCCGGTAAGGTGATCCTGCTTTCCGTGGTGTTCAGCAACCGTATGGGCGTGCGCCGCTACGTCGTGCAGTTCGGCAGCGCGTTGGTGGTTTTCGTAATGCGATCCGTTGTTGTATCGAGTAGACATAATTACCGGGTCCTCTCTCAGAGACGCACAATCTGGCCGGACTTGGTGTGAGCTTCCTTGGCGAGCTGGTAGGCGCGATCAGAGTACTCGAGCGCGCGTTCCGCATGCCACCGTCCGGCCTCGTACTCCCCCTTTTCATTATGTTCGGCGGCAGTACGATGGGCCCGCGCCGCAAGTTCATGCTGTTCGGCGGCCTTCCTGTGTGCGTCGTGCATGGCTATTTTCCTCGGTCTTCTATGTGCAATAGATGGACCATCCTTAATCCAGCTCCAAAACTGCCTGTTGGCCAGGAAGTTGCTGCAAGAAACGTATGAAGAAGCAACAGGATGAAGGAAGTCGAACTTACAGCACTCCCCCTGCGGCTAAGGATAAGGGACTCGGTCCAGGCTCAGCTGGCCAGTCCGGGGATACACAGGGATTGTCAGACGTTGCCGAGGCGGATTCGGAAAGCGTGCAGGAATTAGTCGAGGAAGGGCAATCCTTCGAGGCCGAAGTAATTAGCGGCGTGGAAGATGCCCCCGACCCGGACGTGGCGGAAGTGCGCACCAAACAAATCCGTGAGGATGATGTGCCGCCCGAGTATCTGGAGCGAGACTCCGGCTAGAATCGCGCCCAGGCAGCGAATGACGCGGCGCTATCGTGACCGCGGCGGGTCATCTGACCACATACCGTTAATCGTTATCATCTTGTTGGAACAGCATTTATCTGTTTGGCACTCATCCTGCATGGACCAATTTAGAAAATGGCAACCATGGGCATCACTCCTGCAGAGAAGCCTGCAGCGCCGCCGCCAAATCGTCGGTTGAAGGCTGGATGGTTCCCGGGAAGACGCGGGTGGTGGCTAATCGCGGCCATCCTGGTGGTTGGCGCGGGCTTTTTAGGATATCGCTGGATATTCGGCAAAGCCAAGGTCGTCTATGCCACTGCGGCCGTTGAGCGCGGCGATATTGAGAGCACGGTAGTAGCGGCGGGCGTGCTGCAACCGATTCTGTATGTCGATGTCGGCGCTCAAACCTCCGGGAAGTTGCAATCGCTGAAGGTGAAGCGAGGCGATCAGGTTACGAAAGACCAGCTGCTGGCGGAAATCGATCCGGTGCTGGCGAACACGGCGCTCACATCGGCCAACGCGACTTTGCAGAACATCACCTCCCAGCACACTCTGAAACAAGCTCAACTTTCGCTCGCCCAAGCCCAGCGGGACCGCACCGATAAACTCTTTGCGGACGGACTAATTGCCACCAGTGACCGGGACGTCGCCAAGGCGAACTTCGATGTCGCTTCCGCCGACGTTGCGTCGCTCGCAGCCGAAATGAAACAGGCCGCGGCCGCGGTAGACACCGCCAAAGCCAATGTGGGTTATACGAAAATCACGGCGCCGATGGCCGGCGAAGTGGTTTCTGTCAATACGCTGGAAGGACAAACCATCAACGCCAACCAGCAGGCGCCGAATATCCTGCGGATCGCGGACCTGAGCACCATGACGGTATGGGCGCAAGTTTCAGAAGCCGACATTGTCAGCGTCATGCCCGGCCAAGACGTTTATTTTACGGTGCTGGGCCAGCCCCGGCACTGGAACAGCAAGGTGAGGCAAATTTTGCCCACTCCGGAACTGATCAACAACGTAGTGTTCTACGACGTGCTGTTCGATGTTCCGAATGCGGACCGGCAGTTGGAGATTCAGATGACGGCGCAAGTCTTCATCGTGCTGGCCCAAAAGAAAGGTGTATTGCTGGTGCCGGCTGCCGCGGTTGGTAATGCTCCCGAAGGTTCGGCGACCAAGGTCCAAGTGCTGAAACCGGATGGCAGTATTGAGCTGCGCCCAATAAAGATCGGCATCAAGAGCGAAATCTCCGCGGAAGTCACCGACGGTCTGAAGGAGAAAGAACAGGTGGTGCTCCGGTCGGTCCCCGCAACCAGCGGCGCCCCGAAAAGCGCGCTGACCACCCGCAAAGGCCCTTGATGCCGCCTCTACTTGAACTGGAGGCGATCGGCCGCACCTACACCTCCGGCGGCGAGCCCCTAACCGTACTCACAGACGTCGACCTCGCAATCCAGAGTGGCGAATTTGTCGCCATCATGGGCGCGTCCGGCTCGGGCAAGTCGACGCTGATGAACATCATCGGATGTCTGGACAGGCCGTCGACCGGCGCTTACCGCATTCGCGGCGTCGATGTCGGCAGTCTGGATGGCGATGCGCTGGCGGCACTGCGGCGCGATACTTTCGGGTTCATCTTCCAGCGCTACAATCTGATGTCCGATCTGAGCGCCGTCGAAAACGCGGAAACTCCAGCCGTTTATTGCGGCATGGCGAAAGCCGAGCGAGAGGCACACGCCAGTGGCCTGTTGCGGGAACTCGGTCTAGGCGACCGGCTGCAGCACCATCCCAATCAGCTCTCGGGCGGCCAGCAACAACGCGTCAGCATCGCGAGAGCGCTGATGAACGGCGGTCCGGTAATCCTGGCCGACGAACCCACGGGAGCGCTGGACAGCCAGGGCGGCGAGGAGGTCATGGCGATTCTCGAGAAGCTGCACGGCCAAGGGCACACGATTATTTTAGTGACCCACGACAGCGAGATTGCAGCGTATGCCCATCGTATCGTGCGCATCGCGGACGGGCGGATCACTTCCGATGAGCGCCAGCCAAAAGGGGAAGCCTCTAATCAGATGCAGCCGGCCGAACTGGAAAAGGATACCAATGCGGGGGTGGCCGTGCTCGGCGAATCTCTCAAGATGGCGGTGCGTTCGCTGCTGCATAATCGAATGCGAACGATTCTGACCATGCTGGGGATCATTATCGGCGTGGCTTCGGTGGTGGCGCTGATGGCGATTGGCAACGGAGCGAAACAGGATGTCCTTGATCGCATCCAGGCCATGGGTACGGACCTGTTGACGATTGTGAGGGGCGCACCGGCGGCTCGCGCCTCGGCCGGCATCGTGACCAGTTTCCTGCCGGAAGATTTACCCTCTATCGTGGCTGTCCCGGGCGTCGCCATGGCCATTCCGGAAACCAACCAGTCCTCGCTGGTGCGCTTTGGCGACCAGGATCTGATGGTTACGGCGGTCGGCACCGGTGAAGATTTTCCGCAAGTGCACGATTGGCCGCCGCAGTCCGGAGTATTCTTTACCGCGGACCACGTAAAGAGTTACGCCCAGGTGGTCACGCTGGGCCAGACCGTCGCCAAGAATTTATTTCCCCCGGGCACGAATCCGATCGGCCAGTATGTGCTGATTGGCAGTTCGCCTTTCCTAGTCATCGGCGTTTTGAGCAGCAAAGGGTTGAACTCCCGGGGGGACGATCTGGATAACTCCGTCTGGCTGCCCTACTCAACCGCTGGAGCGCGCGTTTTTGGACAACGCTACTTCAATGACATCGTGGTGAGAGTGAGTCCGGGGGCGGACATGTCTGTGGTGCAGGCGGAACTGCACACGCTGCTGCTCAAACGCCACGGTAAGGAAGACTTCAATATTCGGAACATGGCCGATACCATCGCCACAGCCAGCGAAACGCAGAATACGCTCACATACCTGCTGGCGGCGATTGCCGTAATCTCGCTAGTGGTTGGCGGTATAGGGGTAATGAACATAATGCTGGTCTCGGTAACTGAACGGACCCGAGAGATCGGAATCCGTATGGCGATCGGGGCGCGCAGCTTCGACGTGCTGTTTCAGTTTCTCACTGAAGCTGTGGTGGTCTGCTTTATCGGCGGCCTGGCGGGCGTGGTGGTGGGGGTCGGCGGAGGCCTGTCCACCTCGGTGATCGCGGGCTGGCGCGTGATTTTTACGGTATCGCCGATCGTCCTGGCGTTCGCGTGCGCTTTTTTGACGGGCATCATATTTGGCTATCTTCCGGCTCGAAAAGCGGCGCGACTCGACCCTATCGAGGCACTGGCTCGCGATTGACGCGCGTGGTGATTGATGAAGACCACTAACCATCCCCGGTCACGTGACCATATGCCGTTATCAGCCCGGCCTTTAAGAGCGTGGTCCGCGGCCCTTTTAGACATTTGGCGGAAGACACAGTGAGATTCTCGACGGGTAACGTTCGGCCCTTACCATGCCTTGGATAGACCGTATCGTAATCAGAGGAGAAAACATGAAGAAGCTCAAACCATACCTGTCCAAGCTCGCTCCCGGGCTAGCCCTGGTGTTAGCTGGGACACTTGCCGGGTGCTCAAATTTCAACAAGGCAGCCGACGTTTCCGGAGACATCCGCACATCGATGGAGCAAGCCGGTCTTAAAGACGTGAAGGTAAGCCAGGATCGCGATAAGGGTATCGTGACTTTACGTGGAAATGTAACATCGGACGATGACAAGGCCAAGGCTGAATCGCTGGCGAGATCCATGTCGGGGTCGCAAGTGGTGGCGAATCAAATTGCAGTGCTCCCGGTGGGTGCGGAGAACCTGGCGCATAAAGTGAACGTGGACCTGGACGAAGGGATCGAGAGCAACCTGGATGCAGCGCTGATCAAAGACCGTCTTCACGATAGCGTAAAATACAGCGTCAAGAACCATGTGGTGACGCTCACGGGCGATGTTAACTCTCAGTCCAAGCGCGCGCGGGCGGAACAGGTCGCGGCCGCGGTCCTGAACGTGGACCAGGTTGTGAATGAGCTGCAGGTCAAGAAGCAGAAGGCCACTACAACGAACTAAGGGTGTGATGATGACAAAGATCGAGCTAAATGGATTTCGAAGGGCGTTGGAGAACAAAGCTGCTGAAATCGGGAGCGGCAATCGCGAGGGGCTGGTGATTGAGACCAGCTCGGATGAGCTGGACCGCGTGCAGAACGCCAACGATCGCGATTACGCGATGAGTAATCTCGAGCGCACCTCCAACCGGCTGGGCGAAGTGCGAACTGCCCTGCAACGAATCGGATTAGGGACGTTCGGCATCTGTGCCGGTTGCGAGGCGAGCATCACTCTGAAGCGCCTGGCTGCCGTCCCGTGGACGTCTTACTGTATCGTCTGCCAGGAAATCGCGGATCGCGAGCAGAGCGCGGACCGGAGTGAGATCGAAGTTGCGGCCTGAACGACAGCACTTGAGGATGGCGCCGGATTGGTCGTGCTCGCGCGGGTGGTAAAATCTCGAAGTAATTCCGTCGATACGCCGGAAGCA
>Ga0157369_10008110_pt1 | contig 12038 bp, 9 predicted proteins | sample C25metaG_FD_113461 | JGI IMG/M metagenome (GOLD analysis project Ga0157369, IMG submission 113461) | Corn rhizosphere microbial communities from Kellogg Biological Station, Michigan, USA - C2-5 metaG | ecosystem: Host-associated > Plants > Roots > Rhizosphere > Soil | place: USA: Michigan...
CCCGTCGTCGCCGGCGACGCGCGCGGCGAGCAGCTCCACGGCGGCATCGGCGATCTGCCGCTTGTCCAGCGCCACGGTGCTGAGCGAGGGCCGGACGTACCGGCCGTCCTCGACGTCGTCGACACCGATCACCGCGATGTCGTCGGGCACCCGCACGCCGGCCTCGGCCAGCCCGCGGAGCAGGCCGAGGGCGAGCAGATCGTTGAAGCACACCACCGCGTCCGGCAGCGGGTCGGCGGCCAGGAGCGCGCGGGCGGCCTCGGCGCCGTCCGCCCGGTGCCACTGCCGCACCGGCAGCTCCAGGCGGGGGTCCAGGGGCAGGCCGGCCCGCTCCAGCGCCTGCCGGAAGCCCGCGAGCCGCAGCCTCGCCGTCTCCGCCGTGGCGCTCGCCTGTACACCGACCGCCGCCAGCCGTCGCCGCCCCAGGCCGACGAGGTGCTCCACGGCCGCCGCGGGGACCAGGCCGTTGTCCACGGTGACGAGATCCACGGTCGCGCCGGTGACGCGCTCGCCGAGCAGCACGAGGGGCGGACGGGTGTCGCCGTCCGGGAGGTCACTCGCCTGCAGCGCGAGCGGCGAGAAGATCAGCCCGTCGATGAGCTGTGGCCTGATGCCGGACACGGCGATGCGTTCCTGGTCCAGCTCGCCCCGGGTCTCGTCGACGAGGATCGTCCAACCGCGGGTGCGCGCCGCCCGCACCACGTGGTGGGCGAGCTCGGCGAAATACGGGGCGCGCAGCTCGGGGAGCGCCAGCGCGACGACGCCGGACCGGCCGAGGCGCAGGCTGCGTGCCGTCGCGTTCGGCACGAAGCCGAGCTCGTCGATCGCCTGCTGGACGCGCAGACGCGTCTGCGGGGTGACATGCGCAGCACCGTTGACGACGTTGCTGACCGTCTTGATGGACACGCCGGCCCGCTCGGCGACGTGCTTCATGGTGGCGCGCACGCTGCCTCCTCGGCCTTCCGGCCAGGGACGCCTCGCCGGGGTTCGTGGCCGTGACCAGCAGATTAATGGGCACCGGCGGCATCGACAACGATGGGGGACGAATCGCCCCTGAACCCCCTAATCGGGCCGGATCGGCGGCGCCCTCCGGTGGCCGAATGGACGGGACCCGGCCGGGTAACGAGGCGCCATGACCGTACCCGGCGCCAACAGCGTTGCGCTGCCGACGTGATCAACCCGGTCCCTGCCCCAGGGGCGCAGGAGGAGCCAAGCCTCGGGGTGGAGGAGGAGTACCTGCTGCTCGACCCCGTCACGGGCTCGCCGGTCCCGGTCGCCGAACGCGTGCTCGCCGAGGCTGGACGAGGGAACGCCGGAGGCGCCGACCTGCAGCCGGAACTGGTCCGCGCCCAGGTCGAGATCGCGACGCCGGTCTGCCACGAGCTCGACGAGGTGCAGGAGGCGCTGACGGCCGCGCGGAACCGGCTCGCCGCGGCCGCGGCCGGCGCCGGTGTCGTCCTGGCGCCTCTGGGCGCGGCTCCCGTGGACGCTCCGGGCACCGTCCCGGTCACTGCCAAGGACCGCTATCGCGCCATCGCCGACCAGAGCCCGGCCGTCGTGGCGGAGCACCTCGTCAACGGTATGCACGTGCACGTCGGCGTCCCGGGCCGGGCCACCGGGGTCACGGTTCTCAACCGGCTGCGGCCCTGGCTGCACGTGCTGCTGGCACTGTCGGCGAACTCACCGATGTGGCATGGAGCGGATACCGGTTTCGCCAGCTGGCGCGGCGTGCACGCGCTGCGCTGGGGAGCGGCCGGTCCCCCGCCGGCCTTCGCCGACGCCCACGACTACGACAGGCGGGTCGACGCCCTCGTCGCCACCGGGGCCGTCCTCGACCGTGCCCAGCTGTACTGGACGATGCGGCTGGCGGAGCGTTACGAGACCGTCGAGGTGAGGGTCTGCGACGTCCAGCTTGACCCGGGGACGGCGACGATGCTGGCAGGCCTGGTGAGAGGCATCGCGGCGCGAGCCCTGGCAGATGCCGGCGACGGTTTCCCGGAGCCGGTGCTCGACCCCGAGCTGGTGTGGGCCGCGTCCTGGCAGGCTGCCCGCGAGGGGTGCGCCGGCGAGCTCGTCGACCTCACGGCCCCCCGCGCACCCCGGCTGCGCCCCGCGGAGGACGTCGTCGCCGGGCTGCTCGACCACATCGCCCCGCACACGGTGCTCGAACCGGTCCTACCGGCGCTGGCGGGGACCCTGCTCGGGGGTGGTGGTGCGGGCGGCCAACGGCGGGCCTTCGCGCGCGCGGGGGTGCCGGGGCTGCTCGAGCTGCTGCGCGCACACGTCCTCCCGGTCCCCGCCGAGGAGGGCGCCCGCCAGTCCCCAGCCGCCCCCGGTCAGCCGTCCCGGGCCCGGCCCGAGAGTTCGCGGACGGCCGTCGCGAACGCCGCGGACCGGCGTTCGTAGCTGCCGTACTCCACCGGGCTGGGGGCGGCCGGTGAGAACAGCACGACCCCACCGGACGGCGTGAGCTTGGCCGCGCGGCGCACGGCGTCCGCGACGTCGTCCGTGCGCTCCACCGGCACTCCGGGCAGGCCGCCGGCGATCCGTTCGCCGGCCGTGCCCATGGCGACGACGGTGAGCGGGGTCCGTCGGGCGCGCTCCCGGAGGTGGGCCACGAGCGGGTCGTAGTCGATGCCGCGGTCGAGCCCGCCGGCGAGCAGGGTCAGCGGCTGCTCGGGGTAGGCCTCGCAGGCGGCCACCGCCGCCTGGGCAGTGGTGGCGAGCGTGTCGTCGACGAAGGTGACGCCGCCCACCGTCCCGACGGGCTCGAGGCGGTGCGGCAGCGGTGCGAATCCCGCCAGCGCTGCCTCCAGGCGGGACCGCTCGGCGGCCACGTCGACACCGAGCGCGTCGAGCACGGCGACAGCTGCGGCCACGTTCACCCGGTTGTGCACCCCCGGCAGTCGCGAGCCACGCAGCGCCAGCACGGGCACCCCGGCGACGACGACGGCGGCGTCCAGGCCTTCACCCTCCACCCGCACGCGGCTCCCCGGGGCGGCGTACGTGTCCGCCCCCGCGAGCGACGGATCCCCGAGCAGGGCGGCCACGTTCGGGTCGGCGCCGTTGACCAGCCGGATCGGCGGCCGGGCGGCGAAGAGGCGGAGCTTGTCGCCGTAGTAGCGCTGGAGGCTCCCGTGCCACGGCAGGTGGTCGGGGAACAGCGAGGTCAGGACGGCGGCCCGCGCGGGCGAGGTGACGAGTGCCGCCTGGTAGCTCGACACTTCGGCGACGACGAGCGGCCCCGCGTCGGGGTCCCCGGGCAGATCCGGCAGGAGGTCGAGCAGCGCCGTCCCGATGTTGCCCGCCGCCACCGCCTCGCGGCCGGCCGCCTCGAGCAGGTGCGCCGTGAGCCGGGTGACCGTCGACTTGCCCTTGCTGCCCGTCACCACCACCGTGCGGGCCCTCTGCTCGGCGAGGAAGAGCTGCGTGCCGCCCGTCACCGGGACGCCGCGACCGAGCAGCGCCGCCACCTCGGGTCGGTAGCGGCTGACACCTGGGGACAGGAGCACGGCCTGCGCCGAGTCGAGCTCGTCCAGCCCGCGCACCGGCACCCCGCCCAGCCCGCCCTCAGCCCATGCCTCGAGCTCGGCCGGGGACGGGACGGCGTCGGTGACGGCGACGACCGTCCCGGCGCCGGCTCGCAGTGCCGCACGCCCCGCGGCCGCGCCCTCCCGGCCCAGGCCCCAGACGACGACCCGGCGGCCGGCGAGGTCCGCGACCCGTTGCAGGGGCGCTCCGCCGCTCACGCGGGGACCGCGGGCTCGACCTCGCGCAGCGCCCGGGTGAGCGCCGCGAGCGCGTGCGGGGGCAGCTCGTGCTCGTCGCTGACCGTCAGCACGGCAGCCACCTCGCGCTCCCCCGGTTCGCGACCGATGGCCCGCAACTCCCCGAGCAGCGCCTCGACCACGGCAGCGTCGTTCCACTCGCCGCCGCGGGCCGCCAGCACGAGCGCCACCTGCGACTCCTCGATCTCCCCGACGCACTCGAACGGCTTGAAGCCGGTGAGGCCGAGCAGCTCCCGGTAGCCCTCGATCTGCGCGGGGTCGGCCAGCAGGTCGGCCCCGAAGATCCCGGTGAGCCGCTCGCGGGGCAGGAACGCCGCCAGCACGAGGAAGACGAAGCGGCACTTCGGGCAGTGCCCGCACCATCGCTCGACCCGGCGGCCCTCCTCGATCCGGAAGGCGGCGTTGCAGCTGGTGAAGACGGGCAGGTAGGGCTCGAGCCGGGCGAACAGCGCCGCGATCTGCACCTCGGACAGCGGCCTCAGCAGCGAGTAGTAGGTGAGCTCTGCCGTGACCTCCGCGAGCGCACCGCGCAGCCGGCGCTCGGCGGCGAGGCCCTTGCTGTACTGGTGGTTCACCGGCAGCCCGTTGGCGACGAAGCTGCCGACGTTCGCGGACCGCTCGTTGCTGAACACGACCTCGTCGGCGCCCGTGACCAGCGCCTGCGCGACGGCGACGAGGCTGACGATCGCGGTCACCGGGACGTGCCCGTTGAGAGCCCCGGTCCGGTTGAGCTCGCCGAGGCCGCGGTCCAGCCGGCGGTGCGCGACGACAAGGCGCAGGCCGGCCGCAGCGGCGCAGTCCCGGGCCGCGCGGTGCCCGCCGATGCTGAACGGGACCACCTCGCCGCTCGCCGTCCCGTCCGGTCGGCTGCGCAGCACCTCGAGGCTGACGCACGAGTCCTTGCCGCCACCGACGGCCACGAGCGCGCGCCGGGGCAGGTCGAGCCCGGTCACCGGCGCCGCCGTCCCTGCCTGCCCTTGCTCCTGGAGAACGGGACGGCGGGAGAGGTCGATCCCGTTCTCGAAGGCGAACTCGCCGAGGCCCTCCCGGTAGAGCGGCTCGAGCCACGCCCGTTCCGCGTCGGTCAGGCCCGGGACGGCGACCAGCGCCGGCGCCGCGGTCTTGTAGTAGCTGAGCCCCGCGGCGAACCAGAGCAGCCGTGCGACCCGGTGCAACCCCTCGCGGCGAGCGGCGGGCAGCGCGGAGTCGGGCGCCAGGGTGAACGTTTCGGCGAACGGCAGCTCCCCGCCGTCGCCCAGCAGCGCGTACCGGCAGGTGATCGCGGTGGCGTCCGCCGAGACCTCGACGCCCCGGTACGCGAACGTGGTCCAGGCGGAGGGATCGAACGGCACGCGCCGAGACTACCTGCGGGGTATGCCGCGGGCCGGACGGTCCGTCCGGGACAATGGCGGGCATGACCTCCGCCACCGACGCACCCCCCGCGAGCGACGCCGAGAACGAGGTGGTGTCGTTGCCGAACCGGCTGCCGACCGAGGGCGACTGGGTCGCGCGCTTCGCGGACGAGGTGGAGGCCGAGGCCGACCGGCGCAGTTCGGGCCCGGCGATCGTCTGCGCCTCGGGCATCAGCCCGTCCGGGCCGATCCACCTCGGCAACCTGCGTGAGGTCCTGACGCCGCACCTCGTGGCCGACGAGCTGCGCCGGCGCGGCCGCGACGTCGTGCACCTGCTCTCCTGGGACGACTACGACCGCTTCCGCCGTGTTCCCGTCGGCGTCGACCCGTCCTGGGCCGAGCACGTCGGCAAGCCGCTGACCGCCGTCCCCGCCCCGCCGGGGAGCGCCCACGAGAACTGGGCCGAGCACTTCAAGGCCCCGCTGCTCGCGGCCCTCGACGCGCTCGGTGTCGAGGTCCGCGCGGTGAGCCAGACGCAGATGTACACGTCCGGCGCGTACACCGAGCAGGTCCTGCTCGCGATGCGCGAGCGGGCTCGGATCGACTCCATCCTGGGGCGCTACCGGACGAAGAAGCTGCCGGACGAGGCCTCGGAGCAGGGGTCGGGGGCAGCCGACGAGGACGACGGCACGTCGGCGTCCGGCTACTTCCCCTACCGGCCCTACTGCGCCCGCTGCGGCAAGGACACCACCCGGGTGACCGGGTACGACGACTCGACGACCGCGATGACGTACGTCTGCGACGACGGCTTCAGCGAGACCGTGCTGCTGCGGGAGCACCGCGCGGGCAAGCTCGTGTGGAAGGTCGACTGGCCGATGCGCTGGGCGTACGAGGGCGTCGTCTTCGAGCCGTCCGGCGTCGACCACCAGTCGCCCGGGTCGTCGTTCGTCGTGGGCGGGCAGATCGTCCGCGAGGTCTTCGGCGCCGAACCCCCGATCGGCCCGATGTACGCCTTCGTCGGCATCAGCGGCATGGCGAAGATGAGCAGCTCGCGGGGCGCCGTCCCGATCCCGCTCGACGCGCTCGGGATCATGGAGGCGCCGTTGCTGCGCTGGCTCTACGCCCGCCGCCGGCCCAACCAGTCGATCACCGTCGCCTTCGACCAGGAGGTGCAGCGCCTCTACGACGAGTGGGACGCGCTCACCCGCCGGGTCGCCGGCGCGGCCCAGGTGCCCGCGGGCGAGGTGGCCGGGTACGCCCGGGCCGTCGGCACCGCCACCCGCACCCTGGAGTCGACGCCGCGGCCGCTGCCCTACCGGACGCTCGCCAGCGTCGCCGACATCACGACCGGTGACCCCGCCCAGACCCTGCGGATCCTGCGCGACCTCGACCCGGCCGACCCGGTGCAGTCCCTGGACGAGGTCCGGCCCCGGCTCGACCGGGCCGCCCAGTGGGTGGCGACCCAGCTCTCGCAGGACCAGCGCACCCACGTCCGTTCCACCCCGGACGCCGAACTGCTCTCCTCGCTCGGCGAGCAGCAGCGGGACGCGCTGCGGCTGCTCGTCGACGGGCTCGACGAGCACTGGTCGCTCGACGGCCTGACGACGCTGGTGTACGGCGTCCCGAAGACGCAGGCGGGCCTGCCGGCCGACACCAAGCCCACGCCCGAGCTCAAGGCCGCGCAGCGGGAGTTCTTCGCGCTGCTCTACCGCCTGCTCGTGGGACGCGACACCGGGCCGCGGCTGCCGACCCTGCTGCTCGCGGTGGGGGCCGACCGGATCCGCACGCTGCTCAGCCCGCCCGCGGCCACCGAGTGACCGAGGAGCACGACCTCGCGGTCCTGCCGGGCTCCCTCGCGCCGGCCGCGCACGGCTGACCGTGGCGGTCCTGCTCGCCCTGTGCTCCTCTGCCGTGTACGGCGCCGCGGACTTCTTCGGCGGCCTCGGCGCCAAGCGGCTGCCGGCTCTGGTCGTCGTGAGCGTGTCGCAGCTCGCCGGCGCGCTGCTCGTGGTCCTCGTCGTGCCGGTGGCCGGGGGCGTCCGGACGGTGCACGACCTCGTCCTCGGCGCCTGCGCGGGGCTGCTCGGGGCACTGGCCCTGGTCCTCTTCTACCGGGCGCTCGCCGAGGGATCGATGAGTGTCGTCGCGCCGGTCACCGCCGTGTGCGGCGCCGCGGTGCCCGTGCTCGCCGGGCTCGCCACGGGCGACGTCCTCGGCGCACCCGCGATCGCCGGCGTCGTCCTCGCCCTCCCGGCGATCGGCCTCGCGGCGAGCCAAGGCGGCCTCGGCGCCCTGCGCCACGACCTGCGCGGGCTGACCCGGCCGGTCCTCGCCGGGCTCGGTTTCGGCGGCGTGCTACTGCTCCTCCACGGCACGTCCCACGACAGCGGCCTGTGGCCCCTGGTGGCGTCACGTCTGACGGCGGGCGTCGTGGTGGCGGGCCTGCTGGTCGCGCGCGGCACCCCGCTGCGCGTGCCCCGTGGGAGCCTGACCACGGTGGTCGCGGCGGGGGCGGCGGACACGCTGGCGAACGTCCTGTTCCTGCTGGCGGTGCGCATGGGGCAGCTGTCGGTCGTGGGGCTGCTCTCGTCGCTGTACCCGGTCAGCACCGTCGTCCTGGCTGCGGCTGTGCTCCGCGAGCGGCTGTCGAAGGTGCAGCTCGCCGGAGTGGGCGGGTGCACGGTGGCGGTCCTGCTCATCGCCTCGTCCTGAGAGTCCCGCCGCATCTGGCACCATGCTGGCGTTCCCGATGCCCTCCGGCCGCCGTCGTCCGGCAGATGGTCCACGCCGTCCCGAAAGAGAGTCCATGGCCACCACGGCCCCCGAGGCCACCACTCGCACCCGGTCCGACTCCGCGATCGAGCGCTGGTTCCGCATCAGCCAGCGAGGCTCGACCGTGGGCCGCGAGATCCGCGGCGGACTGGTCACGTTCTTCACGATGGCCTACATCGTCGTGCTCAACCCGCTGATCATCGGCACGCAGCCCGACAGCACCGGCGCCTTCATCGGCGGCGCCGCCGGCCCCGCCGCCGCGATCCCGAAGGTCGCCGCGGCTACGGCGCTCGTCGCCGGCGTGATGACGATCCTCATGGGCGTCGTCGCCAACTACCCGCTCGCGCTCGCCACCGGCCTCGGCCTCAACGCGTTCGTCACCTTCGGGATCGCCAAGCTCCCCGGCATGACGTGGGCGGACGCGATGGGGCTCGTGGTGCTCGAAGGGCTGATCATCCTGCTCCTCGTCCTCACGGGCTTCCGCAAGGCGGTGTTCAGAGCCGTCCCCGTGCAGCTCAAGGTCGCGATCAGCGTCGGCATCGGGCTGTTCATCACGATCATCGGCTTCGTGGACGCCGGCTTCGTGCGGCGCACGGGCACGGGCCCGGTGCCTGTGGAACTCGGGGTCGGCGGTTTTCTCGCCGGGTGGCCCACGCTCGTGTTCGTGTTCGGCCTGCTGCTGATCGCCGTCCTGATGTCCCGGCGGGTCAAGGGCGCCATCCTCATCGGCATCGCCGCGGCCACCGTCCTCGCGATCGTTATCGAGGCGATCGTCAAGGTGGGTCCGTCGGTCGTGCCCGGGCAGGACCCGAAGCCGACCGGCTGGGGCCTGAACGTGCCCAAGCTCCCGGCCCAGGTCGTCGACAAGCCGGACTTCGGACTGCTCGGCCACTTCAGCCTGCTCGGATCGTTCTCAGCGGTCGGTGCCGTGACCGCGTGCCTGCTGGTCTTCACGCTCCTGCTCGCTGACTTCTTCGACACGATGGGCACGATGGTGGCGATCGGCGCCGAGGGCGGGCTGCTCGACGACGAGGGCACGCCGCCGAACAGCCAGCGGATCCTCGTCGTCGACTCCGTCGCCGCAGCCGCCGGTGGTGCCGCCAGCGTCTCGAGCAACACGTCGTACATCGAGAGCGCGGCCGGCGTCGGCGAGGGTGCACGAACAGGGCTCGCCAGCGTCGTGACCGGCGTGCTGTTCCTGCTGGCGACGTTCGTCGCCCCGTTGGTGTCCGTGGTGCCCTACGAGGCGGCGACGCCGGCGCTCGTGATCGTCGGGTTCCTCATGATGACGCAGGTCAAGGGGATCGACTGGGACGACATGGAGATCGCGTTCCCGGCCTTCCTGACGATCGTCCTCATGCCGTTCACCTACTCGATCACGGCGGGGATCGGCGCAGGCTTCGTCTCGTTCGTCGTGCTGAAGGTCGCCCGGGGCAACGCGCGCGAGCTGCATCCCCTGATGTGGGTGACGGCGGCGCTGTTCGTCGTCTACTTCGCCATCGACCCGATCAAACACCTGCTCGGCGTCTCGTAGGGCGCGACGGAGGCGGGAGGTGGTGCCTCCCTCGAGACCGTATGCGCTGCCCCACTCGGTGGGGCAGCACAAACGGTCGCCACGGCGTGCCCCCTCCCCCCGAGCCGCGACGCCATGTCGCGGTCCCGTCGCACTCAGCGCTGGGTGAGCTTGGGTGGCTGGACGGACGGCGGACCGCCGCGTCGCCGGTGGGATCAGGGGGTCAGCGGGGCGTCGAACAGGGCATGGGCCGCGGCGGCGTCGCCCGCGACGGCCACCCCGTCGGTGTCGAGAGGGATGCGCCGCCACAGCAGGAGCAGCAACGTCGCAGCTGGCGCGGCGACGACGGCGTCCGGCGCCCTGACGTCGCCGCCTCCCCCGGTCTCGCCCTCGCCCTCACCGGCGAAGAGCTTCCAGGGACCCACGCCCTGCGGCGCGTCGGTGGCCCGCAGTTCCAGGGCGCGGGGCGGCGGGACGAGGCGGCCGAGGCGCACCTGACGCGGCACGAACATCGTCACGACCTCGTCGACTCCGTCGAGGGCGAGGTCGCGGTCGAGCGGGAGGTCCTCCCCCAGGGCCGCGTGCGCGTCCCACGCGTGCAGTGTCGTCTCGTGCGGCATCCGGCGCTGCCAGAAGGCGACGGTCCGGGGCGGCGGCCCGAACGTCCAGCAGCCGGTCGCCGGCTCGGTGGCGCGCAGGGTCGCGGCGAGCGCGGCGGCGCCCTCGGCGAACCACGCGGCGATGTCGCGGGAATCGTCCGGCCCGGCCTCGCTCAGTACCCCCGGCCGGGCCTGCACGACGGCGGAGCGGGCCCAACGGTGCACCCCGCCGAGGTGTCCGGCGAGCGCGGCGAGGTCCCACCCCGGGCACCCGGGCACGGGCCGGCGCAGGTCTTCGTGGAGCGCTGCGGCGAACGCTGCGACGCCGGCGTCCAGATGGTCCAGGGCGGCAGGAAGCAAGAGGCGGCCCGAGGTCATGCGCCGAGTATGGTCCGCGGCATGGCGGACGGGACGGCGCGGGAGGTGACCGTGCGCCGGGCGGTTCCGGCGGACGCCGCGGCAATGGGCGACGTGCACATCCGGGCCTGGCGCTGGGCGTACGCCGGGCTGTTCGACCCGTCCCTGTTCGCCCGCCGGACCACTGCCGGCGCCACCGCGATGTGGAAGCGGGTCCTCGCGGAGGGCGCGGCCGGCGTGTTCGTCGCCGAGCGCGACGGCGCGGTGGTCGGCTTCGCGGGCTGCGGGGCGAGCCGGGACGAGGACGCCGCCAGTGCCGGCGAGCTCTTCGTGATCTACATCGACCCGGAGGCCTACCGCACCGGGGTGGGCTCCGCGCTCATGGCGCGCGTCCTGGAGGAGCTCGTGGCGGCGGGGCACCACGAGGCGATCGTGTGGGTCCTGCAGGGCAACGAGCGGGGCCGGGCGTTCTACGAGCGCTGGGGCTGGCGGCCGGACGGGGCGACGAAGGAGGAGCCGAACGGCGACGCACCACCGCTCGTCGACGTCCGGTACCGCCGCCGCCTCCCCTGACGTCCTCGGTCAGGGGTGCAGGCGGCGGCGCAGCAGCTCGAAGCAGACGACGGCCGCGGCGTTCGACACGTTGAGCGACTCGACGTCGTTCGCCATCGGGATCGACACCCAGGTGTCGACGAGGCCGGCAACCTCCTGCGAGACGCCCTCGGTCTCGTTGCCGAGCACCAGCGCCGTCGCGGCGGGCAGCGGCGTCGCGTACAGGTCGTCCGGCGCGCCGCCGTCCAGTCCGGCCACCTTCCAGCCGGCGTCCTTCAGGGTCCGGACGCCGTCAGCGGCGGTGCGGCAACGCAGGATAGGGGCCCGGTAGGCGACGCCGGCCGACGCCTTCACGACGAGCGGGTCGACACCCGGCGACCCTGCGCGGGGAAGGACGACGCCGGCCAGCCCCGCCGCCGTCGCCGTCCGGAGGATCATGCCCACGTTCGAGGGGTTGCTGACGGCGTCGAGCACGAGCACCGTGTCGGAGCCCCCGGCTGCCGGCCGCTGGACGAAGTCCTCGACGAGGGCCATCCGCGGCGCGACGACGTCCGCGAGAACCCCCTGGTCGTGCTTGCCGTTGCCCGCCAGCACCTTGACCCTGTGGGCGCTGGCCGTCCGCAGGTCGATGCCCCGGCGGCGGGCGAGGTCGCGGATCCGGTCCAGACTCTCCCCGCGCGACCCCTCGGCGACGACCACCTTGTCCACGGTCAGGCCGGCGTCCTGCAGCACCTCCAGTACGGGCATGCGGCCGTAGACGGTGATGAAGGTGTCCTTCGGCGAGGGCATGGCGCCCAGTCTTGCTCAGGCCCCGGCCGCCACCGTGGTGACCCGGCCCGCGAGCTCTCGCAGCCCGGGACGCGGGAAAGCGGCAGCCGCCCGGGCGAGCGGCCGCAGCCGGTCGAGCACCCGCACCGAGCGCACCCGCTCGGCGAGGTCCACGGCCTCGTGGCCGAGCGTGAGACCCGCTTCGCCGTCGCCGTCGAGCAGTGATGCGACGGCCAGAGCGGTCAGCTCGAAGGCCCGGCTGCGGGTCATGTCGCTGCCGCGCCTCGCCACCGATGCCGTCAGGTTCTGCCGGGCGTCGGCCAGCCGGGCGGGATCG
>Ga0157369_10008111_pt1 | contig 12037 bp, 13 predicted proteins | sample C25metaG_FD_113461 | JGI IMG/M metagenome (GOLD analysis project Ga0157369, IMG submission 113461) | Corn rhizosphere microbial communities from Kellogg Biological Station, Michigan, USA - C2-5 metaG | ecosystem: Host-associated > Plants > Roots > Rhizosphere > Soil | place: USA: Michigan...
AAGACGGCTCCATCGCCGGCCTGCTGGGCGCATCGCCAGGCGCGTCGACCGCTGCACCGATCATGCTGAGCGTGCTGCAGAAAGTCTTCAAAGACAAAGTCGCAACGCCTGAGTGGCAAACCAAGCTGCACCAGATCGTGCCAAGCTACGGCACTCAGCTGAACAGCGACCCAGCCAAAGTGGCTGCAGAGTGGGCTTACACCGCCAAGATCCTCGAACTGCCGACGCCTCCAGTGATCGGTCAGGTGGCTGCTCCGGCCGCACCTGCAGCTGAAAAAGCTGAAGCGCCGAAGGAAAACGCTGCACGTGACATGGCGCTGTAACTAGCCGCCAGAGACACAAAGCCCACTGAACCGGCGACGGTCAGTGGGCTTTTTTATGTCCAAACCTGTAGGAGCTGTCGAGTGAAACGAGGCTGCGATCTTTTGATCTTGATCTTGCTTTTGAAAGATCAAAATCAAAAGATCGCAGCCTGCGGCAGCTCCTACAGGGTTTTTCATGTATTCAGGATTTGGCCTTGGCCAGATAAGCACCGAGCCGCCGGCCCATCTCTTCGCCCAAGGCTTGCAGACCGCTCAGCGGCCGCACCATCACCTCAAACTCGACAATCTTGCCGTTCTCGTCAAAGCGAATCATGTCGATACCCTTCAGCTCCTTTGAACCTACCTTGGCGCTGAATTCCAGAATCACATTCAAGCCATCGGCAGTTGCCAGTTCGCGGTGGTAGGTGAAGTCTTCAAACACCTCAAACACGGTATTGAGGATCATCGACACCACCGGCGCACCCGGATAAGGCGTGTGTGCCATCGGCGAGCGGAACACGGCATTTGAATCCAGCAATTGGGGCAGGGCGCTCAAGTTGCCGGTGCGGATCATTTCATGCCATTGCTTCAGGGATTCGGCGACGTTGGGCTGCAGGTTCAGGTCAGTCATGTTCACTCCAGGATTTTGTTGTTCTTCTCGCGATCGCAATGACTCTAGATCAACGGCAGCGAAAGAAAACCCTGGTGTGTCGAGCTGAATATCCGCCTATGGCCCGTGCAGATCAGATGCGCATCTGATCCGTATTTTTTCGCTTTATCTGACGCTGTAACCGGCGCAGTCAAACCCTCAAAATGCCCCGGCAGTGCGGTCACTCGCGGCAGTCCTTCATTTCGAAGTGTCCCGTGCACCGCAAACCCGGCATTAAGGAGAGCAACATGAACAAGATGGCGATTTTCCTGGGTGGCTTTCTGACACTGACCATCCTGATTGGTTTGCTCGCAACGATCTCACCGGTCTGAAGTTACGGCCAAAGGATGATGTTCGGGGTGGTTCGCGCGCGATTCGTGTATAAATGCCGCGCCCTAAAAACCCGTGAATGGATTTCACCTGATGGCCGAACAACGGATCCGCGCACTCGCACTGTGCGTTTTTCATCATGACGGCAAGATTCTGGTCAACGCGTTTCGTGACCCGGTCAGCCAGCAAACCTGCTTTCGGCCCATCGGTGGCGGTATCGAGTTTGGCGAGACCAGCGCCGAAGCGATTGTGCGCGAAGTGCAGGAGGAGTTAGCGCTTGCCATGACCGACGTGCGCCTGCTCGGCACACTCGAAAGTCTTTTCGTCTACAACGGCAAGCCGGGTCACGAAATCGTCCAGGTGTACGACGCCAGGTTTGTCGACCCGGGCGTATACGCCCATGCGCAGATTCACGGCCATGAAAGCGACGGCGCGCCGTTCACCGTGCATTGGCATGACAGCTCAAGCTTCAGCGAGCAGGCGCCATTGGTGCCGAAAGGTTTGCTCGATCTATTGAAGAATGCCGGATTGCTGGTCTGAGAACCGGCGAAGGGCCAGTTCATCGGGCCGCCGGGGCGAAGTTGGCAATTGCGGCCCAAGTGATGACGGTGTCTGTACTGGCCTCTTCGCGAGCAGGCTCGCTCCCACAATGATTGGGGGTGCCCCCACATTTGTGATCGGCCGCAAACCCAGTGGAGAGCGAGCCTGCTCGCGATAGCGGATGGTCAGTCCGCGCTATCTCGGCGACGTTCAATGCCGGCTGGATTGCCCATGTCCAGCAATCTTCTTTCCTGCAGAATATTCTCAAGTGCCTGACGCTCGATCGGCGCCATTTGGTGTTCGCGCTTTTTCAGCTCCAGCAAAATCGGGCTGGACCAGGTGCGATAGGTCTGTTCAATGTTGCGACGCGACGTCATCACTCTCTCCTTGATCAAAAGCCCGTTGACACTGGCAGGGACTCAATCCGATGAGGTATTAACCTTAGACGACAAAGCTTGAAATCGCGAATGCACCGCGATCCCTGTAGGAGTGAGCCTGCTCGCGATAGCGGTGTGTCATTCAACGGATCTGCTGACTGACACACCGCTATCGCGAGCAGGCTCACTCCTACAAAGGGATTTGTGCAGTTGCGAACATTTATGCTCGGCACGATCAGAAGTGGCCGCGGTCGTAATCTTCACATAGGCGTATCACTTGTGGAGATCCAATGAGCCAGGAAGTCCTGACCACCGAAACCAACCGCCGCCAGTTGCAGCAGATTATCGCCGGGCTGTCCGACGGGGTGATTCTGCTGGAGCTGGATCAGAGCATTCTCTGGGCCAACGAAGCAGCGCTGGCCATGCACGGTGTCAAACGGATCACCGATCTGGGCCACAATGCCGACGAATACGCTAAAAAGTTCAACCTGCGCTATCGCAACAATCACTCGATCAGCGCCGAAAACTATCCGATCAGCCGGGTGGCGCGCTGTGAGAGTTTCAATGACGTGCTGATTGAAGTGTCACCGTCCGACGACCCGGAACGCATTTGGGTGCACAGCGTGCGCAGCATGATTCTCACTGATCGCGAAGGGCAGCCCGAGTCGCTGGTGCTGATCATGAGCGACGTCACCGATTGGGCCAACGCCGAGCAGCGCTTCGAAAGGACATTTAACGCCAACCCGGCACCGGCAGTGATCTGCCGGCTCAGTGATCTGCGTTACATCAAGGTCAATCCGGGATTTCTGGAGATGACTGGCTACACCCGTGAGCAGGTGATTGGCACTTCCTCTTATGAAATCGACATTTTCGAGCAGGCCGAACGCCGGGATCTGGCTATTCAGCGCCTGCGCGATGTCGCGACCATTCCGCAGATGCAGGCCGAGCTGCGCCTGCCCGATGGCAGCAGCAAGCAGGTGATCGTCGCCGGTCAGCCGCTGACGCTCAACGATGAGGATTGCATGCTGTTTTCGTTTGTCGACATGGAGCTGCGGCACAAGGCTGAAGTGGCGTTACGCCAGAGCGAGGAGCGTTTTGCCAAGGCGTTTCGCCTGACGCCCGTGCCAATCCTGATTTGCAGTGCCGACGAGCAGCAGGTGATCGACGTCAATCAGGCGTTCCTCGATACCCTGGCCTACGACAGCGAGGACATGCTCGGCAAAACCGTGACGCAGCTGGATTTCATCGATGACAGCGGCGCTTGTACTCGGTTGCTGGCGGCGCTGGCGAAAAACGGTCGGGTGGATCGGGTGGATGTGCGGGTGCGCAGGAAGGATGCGGATCTGCTCGAATGTGCGCTGTCCGCCGACACCGTGAATATTCAGGACATGCCGTGTTATTTGCTGGTGTTGATGGACATCACCGAGCGCAAGCGCACCGAACTCGAGTTGGTGGCAGCGATTGAGGAGGTGATGAAGGATGCTTCCTGGTTCAGTCGCACGTTGATCGAGAAGCTGGCCAATGTGAAGAAGGTCAACTCGCCGCAATTGCCCAGCGTTTCGTTCACCGATCTGACGTCGCGTGAGCGCGATGTGCTGGGGTTGATCTGCGAAGGACTGGCTGACAAGGAGATCGCAGCACGGCTGAAACTCGCTCCCAACACGGTGCGTAATCATGTGGCGACGGTGTATTCCAAGCTTGATGTGCACAGTCGCAGTGAGGCGATTGTCTGGGCACGCGAGCGTGGTTTGTTTTCCGGGGAGTGGGGGGGCAAGGGTCAGCGTTAGGGTGCAAATGCACTAGTTGAACGGGTGCAAATTGAGGTGTTGGCTGTGGGTGGCTGTTCTTAGTCTGGTGGGGTGCGATACGAGCCTTTTTGGCTCGGGATCGCGGCCCTTCGCAGTCGTTAAAGGAACAGTATGATGATGAATCTTGCGCAGTTGCGCACGCAGCTTGAACGCAGTTTTTCGCCGCTGGCGTGTGAGTGTCTGGTGGATGGTGATCATTCGCTGACTGTGAAGCTTTATCACCCGGTGTCGGGGCAGGTGGATCTGGTGATCAGTGGGCTGAAGCTTGATGCGCTGCGCACGCCTGAGTCGGTCGATGCTTTGATTGAAGAGTTGCGGTATGAGCTTGAGAGCAATTCTTTGCGATCGTTTCGGGATCCGGATCTGGCCTAGGCCTTTTAGACTTGGCGGCCTTTGGGCCGACCATGCTCCTCGGGTTTGGGGTGTATATCCGTTTTTTCGGGTGCTGCGGCTGGCGGTTGCGCTCTTACAGCGAGTCACTTTTGCAGACGCCGGAATGCCGGCCCAGCCAAAAGTAACCAAAACGCTGGGCCCCGGCGTTCGGCCCACTCGCTAAAGCTCGGGGTTCCTTCGTTCCGGGATCGATCCGGGGGCATCGCCTACGGTTTGCTTCGCTGCACCTCCTCTCGATGTGTTCGACTTCGTCGAACGGTCGCTGCGCTCCCACCCCCGGATCAATCCCTCAACTCAGCCTGCCGAAGGGGCCAGCACGGCAAGATCAAGAGCTGCAGCCGAGCTAACGCTCATCCTGTCGAGTGGTGAAAAGCGGATGTGGTTTGCTTTTGCTTTTCTGTAGGAGTGAGCCTGCTCGCGATGGCGGCCTTACAGCCGACCAATATCTTCCAGATGTACATGATCCCTGTGGGAGCGAGCCTGCTCGCGAAGAGGCCCTGTCCGGCAATGCACATTCCAATCTGCCAATCTTCTCAACCCCCCCCCCAACGCGAAACCGACAGCCATAACAACCCCACATGGCGGTTTTACTGGCGCATGCAGGGCACTCGGCTATAAAGAATGAGTGGTCAGGTCTTCCGTGGTCGGTTCGGTCGCGGAAGTTGCTCTTCCATTTATCGCGGGTCGTCCTATGAACCATCTTGGGAAACGCGTGTTGCCGTTGGCTTTCTTTGCAGTGCTGTTGGCTGGCTGCGCCAGTCCTCCACCCCCTCCGCCAGTGACGCCACCGCCACCGCCGGAACGCACTTGTCAGGTGCTCGAAAACACTGAGGTCGCTGGCGACATGTACGCCGACGGGCAGGTCACTCGACACATCACCACCACCCGTTGCGTCACGCAATAGTGCCGGCGGGGGCGGCGTGTCTGGCCTTGCGCTTGCTCTCGGTGCATTTCGGCTGGCAACTACCTAAAGTCGTTGCCTGATTGAAACTGTAGGAGTGAGCCTGCTCGCGATAGTGCTGTGTCAGTCAACATTTAAGTATTTGACACACCGCCATCGCGAGCAGGCTCACTCCTACAGAGGGTTATGTGCTTGCAATGGGAATCAGGACAGGAAACCACCGTCCACATTCAGCGCAACCCCCGTGGTGTAGCTCGATGCATCACTGGCCAGGTACAACACCGCACCGGCCATTTCGCTCGGATCCGCCACACGCTTGAGCGGGATCTGCGTCAGTGCCTGCTTGAGGATCGCATCGTTCTTCACCAGTGCCGAGGCGAACTTGGTGTCGGTCAGGCCCGGCAGCAGCGCATTGCAGCGGATGCCGAATTGCGCGCATTCCTTGGCGAAGACTTTGGTCATGTTGATCACCGCCGCCTTGGTCACCGAGTAGATGCCCTGGAAGATCCCCGGCGAAATACCGTTGATCGACGCGACGTTGATGATGCTGCCGCCACCGTTTTCGCGCATCAGTTTGCCGGCTTCTACCGACATGAAGAAGTAGCCGCGAATGTTGACGTCGACGGTCTTCTGGAACGCGCTCAGATCGGTGTCCAGCACGTTGCAGAATTGCGGGTTGGTCGCGGCGTTGTTGACCAGAATGTCGAGGCGGCCGAACTGTTCCTTGATCCCGGCGAACACTTGGCTGATCTGCTCCATCTCACCGATGTGGCAGGCTACCGCGGTGGCTTTGCCGCCAGCAGCGATGATCGCGTCGGCAACGTGCTGGCAGCCGTCGAGTTTGCGGCTAGAGACGATCACATGGGCGCCTTGCTGGGCCAACAGTTTGGCGATGGCCTCACCGATGCCACGGCTGGCGCCGGAAACGAAAGCGATCTTGCCGTCGAGGTCGAACAACTGAGTCTTGGACATAGGGGTTCCTTGGTGTGGGCCGTCAGAGGCTCGATTTCGCAATGACCTGCAAGCTCATCTGCTCCAGCAGTTTGTTCATGTGAATGAACTGCGCGAAGCGTTTGTCCTGGGTCTGGCCATGATAGAAGCGGTAGTAGATCTGCTGCACGATGCCGGCCAGACGGAACAGGCCATAGGTGTAGTAGAAGTCGAAATTGTCGATCTGGATGCCCGAGCGTTCGGCGTAGTAATCAACGAACTCGCGGCGGGTGAGCATGCCCGGCGCGTGGCTCGGCTGGCGGCGCATCAGTTGCACCGGCGCCGGGTCGTCCGCCTCTATCCAATAGGCGAGGGTGTTTCCCAGGTCCATCAGCGGGTCGCCGAGGGTGGTCAGTTCCCAGTCGAGCACGCCGATGATCTGCATCGGGTTATTCGGGTCGAGGATGACGTTGTCAAAGCGATAATCGTTGTGGACGATGCTCGAGCTCGGGTGGTCGGCGGGCATCTTGTCGTTGAGCCAGGCTTTCACCGCGTCCCAGTGCGGCGCGTCCGGGGTCAGGGCTTTTTCGTAGCGTTCGCTCCAGCCTTTGATCTGGCGCGCGACGTAGCCTTCCGGTTTGCCCAGATCACCAAGGCCGCAGGCGTTGTAATCGACCCGGTGCAGTTCGACGAAGCGGTCGATGAAGCTTTTGCACAGCGCTTCGGTTTTTGCCGAATCGAGGCCCAGTTCCGGTGGCAGCTCCGAGCGCAGGATGATCCCTTTGACCCGTTCCATCACGTAGAACTCGGCGCCAATCACCGACTCATCGGTGCAATGCAGATAGGCTTTCGGGCAATACGGGAAACCGTCGCGCAGCTGATTGAGAATGCGGAATTCGCGGCCCATGTCGTGGGCGGATTTGGCCTTGTGGCCGAACGGCGGGCGGCGCAGGACGAACTCCTGTTCCGGGTATTCCAGCAGGTAGGTCAGGTTCGACGCACCGCCGGGAAACTGGCTGATCGCAGGTGTACCGCTCAGGCCCGGAATGTGTGCCTTGAGGTATGGATCGATCAGACTGGCATCGAGTTCTTCGCCAGAGCGGATGCGGGTGGACTGGTCAGTAAGCGCCATGCTTATCCCTTCTGCTTATTTTGGAGGCCAGACATCATTGGCTAATCTAATGGTGCGCTCAGGTCGCCACAAGCGCGGGCCGGTCTTATAGGTTAGCGTGTTGCCTGATAATCAGCGTTCCGAATAGGTGCACAGGTCCCCTGCAAAAGTCGCCACAGGCTGTGGCAGCTCCTGCCGAGGTTGTGTGTTGGTCAGTGCACGCGCTGATTGTTGAGCTTCGGAGGGAGTGCGATCGGTGTGAGTACCGGTTGCCCGGAGAAAAATGCGCCGAGGTTTTTGCCCACCAGTTCCACTGTGCCTTGAGTGGCTTCTGGGGAAAGGCCCGCGACATGTGGTGTCAGCAACACGTTGCTCAGGGTTTTCAGCGCATCCGGCACTTGTGGCTCGTGGTCGAACACATCCAGTGCGGCGCCGGCAATTCTGCGTTGTTCAAGGGCGGTGATCAGATCCGTCGTGGCGATCACGCTGGCGCGGGCAATATTGACGATAAACCCTTTCGGACCGAGCGCATCGAGCACTGCGCGTGTGACCAGATGCTGTGTGCCAATGCCGCCGGGCGTGGCGACGATCAGGAAGTCCGACACCCGCGCCAGTTCGGTCGGCGTCGAGCAGAACGCGTACGGCACATCGTTGCGCACCTGACGGCTGTGATAGCTGATCTGCATGTCGAAGCCGAGGTTCGCGCGTTTGGCGATCGCCATACCCACTGCGCCGAGTCCGAGAATCCCCAGGCGTTTGTCGGCCAGCGACGGGCGCATGATCTTCGGCCACTCCCCGCGGCGTACGGCAGCGTCACAACGCGGGATGTCACGGACCAGCGCCAGCAGCATCGCCATCGCATGGTCGGCCACCGACGAGGCATTGACCCCGGCGCCGTTGGTGACGGTGATGCCGCGGTTGCTCGCGGCTTGCAGATCGACGTGCTCGTATCCGGCGCCGATCACCGTGATGATTTTCAGCGCGGGCAGGGCAGCGATTTCATCGGCGGTGAGGCCCAATGGGCCACGGGTCAGCACTGCGTCGATGCGACTACCGTGGGTGGCGATGGCTTGCGCACGTTCGGTCGGTGTGGGAGCGAGAATCAGGTGGAAGCCCTGATGTTCGAGGATCGGCAAATAGTCATTGATGGTTTCAACCAGTACCAGAACGGTTGCGGGCATTGCGCGGCTCCTGTGAACGTCTGCGGGTTGGTCGCGAAAGTCGTTTCAGAGTGCTGAATCCGCAGCGACTTGGCAATCGTTGTCATTGGCGCAGTGGTGCTTTGATTCTGGACGGCTTCGGACAAGAAGCAAGGCTGACAGCACACCGGTGATCCGGTGTGCTGTCGGTATCATTGGGCCGCTTGGGCTTTGGCTTGTTCAGCCATCGCGATCGGCTTGATATCGTAAGTCGGATAGAACTCGGTGCGGTAACTGCCCCATGCGGTGTTTTCCAGCGCCAGGTTCACTTCCGCCAGACGCGAGACAGGAAAGCGCACGGTCACGACCTGGCCGATACCCATCATGATGTTCCAGCTCACCACCTCGACTCCGGCCGGGGGAAACGTTTTATGGAAACCCTGTTGCGCGAGCTGGGCCTTGAGTTCGCTTAACGGGCGGGTTTGATCATGTTTCAGAAACACAGTCAGCATCATCGCGTTGTCGGCAGTGGCAACGGCATTTTTTGCGGGTGGAGGAGCGGTTTGCGCGCTGACTCCGGCGCAATAGACCGAAGAAATCAGTAACGTCGACATCAGCAGAGTTTTAAGTGACTTTTGCATAGCGAACTCCTGTTTTTATTGTTTGATGGCGGACTTGGTTTCTATCGTTCCGGTATAGGGCGCGTGAACGACATGAATGCGCACAAGAGGATTGTTGTCGACCATGTCGCGGGGGACTTCCCGAGAATAAGTGAATTCACGGTTGTTCAATGTTTCCAGACGTCTGACCAACGTTTTGGTCGGGCCGATATCCGGCACAAGAATGTGTTGTTTCTGATCGCCGGTGACAAAGAAATACCCGCCACCGCCATTGTTGTACTTTGATTCGCCTGTATCGGTGTAAAAGAACTCGTATCGATTACGCTCGGGATCCCATGTCGATATGCCAACAACGCCGGGGTACTTCGCTTTGACGTCGGTTTCCGGGGAGCCGTCGATATAGACCTTGGTGGTCAGCCATCGCGGCGAAGAAGCCAGCTCGCGGACATCGGCACTGGCGCTGGCGAGCGGGGCAAGCAGTGCGGCCAACAACAGGCCGGTCATCATGTTCTTTTGCATGCTGTGTCCTCTTGATCACACTTCAACTATCAGTCTTCGACTTCGGGGCGATAAAAATATAGACCTGCCATGGAATATTGTTCAATGGCTGGGTAGTTGTTTGTAACAAATGGCTGATATTAGATTTTTAGTAATATTTTGTTGTGAGTATTTTTGGCTGCTTAGGTTGTAGGAATATTCTGAAAGTTAGTGGTCGATTTACTTGTTTGTTAGCGTTTTCTGTAATTAAAGTCGCTGGCATCCTTAATTAATTACACGATGCTGCAGGACAGGGGATGCCGTAACAAATGCCTGGCTGACGCAACCGCAGCAAGTCAAGTTGCGTCAACCTCAGGGTGGATTGCCTTAGAACGTCACGTCAGCGCTGTCGATTAGTCGTGCAAAGGCGGCGCCGAGCGTAGCGTTGTGATGTTTGATGATTGCTTCGGCCGATAGCTCGGCAGTGTCCATGCAGGTATGGGCGTCAGTGACCAGCAGTGGTCTGAAGCCCAGATCGGCAGCGCTGCGACAGGTGCTGTCGATGCAGAACTGGCTTTTCATGCCGACCACATAGAGCTCTTCTACCTGTGCGGCTTTGAGTTGCCGCGCAAGGTCAGTGCCATGGAAAGCATCGGGGCGGGATTTGTCGAAGAGGGTGTCGATGCCAGCGTGCAGTTCAAGCGCTGGCAGTAATTGCCAGAATGGACTGCCCGCGGCAATCGGTGAGCCGTCCTGGCCGGTGTGGCGCACGGCGAAGATCGGCACTTGATTCGCACGGGCCTGAGCGACCAGGCGCTGGATGTTGGCCAGAACCCGTTCGCCCTGGTAGGGCTTTTCCGGTCCGTGGAACAGACCGACCTGCATATCGATGATCAACAGTGCTGCGGGCATGGTGTTTCTCCTTGGGTGCTGCAGATGCCGCACGGACGGGAGAAACGACAAGGCCCCGTCCATTGCTGGCGGGGCCTTGGGTTTGCTGCGCTGGGGTTACCTCAGACAGAAACACCACGACCCGCCGGTGGCGGTCGTGGTGGTGCGGGTGAGGTGCAGCGCGCGAATGTTCATGGGCCGATCATGCTGGCGCCGGTATCGGGCTGTCAATGAGCGGATCAAGTGACGTACTGCGCGATGCCATTGCCGAATGACCAGTTCTCTTTCTTGACCTCGACCAGATTGATGAACACGTCTTCCAGGCGCACCGCCAATTGTGTGTGCAGGCTTTCGGCGATGGTTTTGAACAGCAGCTGCTTTTTCTCCACCGTGCGTCCTTCGCTGATGGTGATCTGAATGAACACCACGCCGTCGCTGCGCTGGATCCTCAGATACTGCGGGTCGTAGACGAAATGCTGGCTGTCGTGCTCCGTGAGGATCTGGAAGTTGTCGTGCTCGGGCACATCGATACAACTGCGCAGGGCCGCGTAGATCTGCTCGCCGATGCGTTTGGCGAAAGTGGGGTCGGGGTTTTGCTGGATATCGACGCGAACCAGTGGCATGGGAAGGCTCCGCAGGGCAGGGGACTCATCTCACGCTAGATCATGTGGGGCAAATTGAAAGGGTTGGGAGATTGAACTCGACGCAGTTCCTTAAAAGTCACTGTATGAGGCTGCCTACTTTACTCACGGATTTTGCCTACGAAACCGCCAGACTCGTCCGCTACCCGGCAGGTGATCATTGCGAAATCATGAGGGTACAAAGCAGCCAAGGTAACGGCTGCCAATAGCCAAGGAAGGCGCATGCTTCAGAATGATCGGGAAAATCTGGAACTCGAAAGACTACAAAACGAATCACGCAAGCTCATTGCGAGAGGCGCAAGCTTATGGCTGAGGAAAACAAATTAAAGCGAGAAAGGTTCTGGTACCCGGTAGCGGTAGGCACGGGGCTGCTGACTGCGATTACAGCCGTATTCGGGATATTGACCAAGCTCTAAATGAAGCGCTTCACACATCATTGCTTGCGTTCAAGCGTTTCGGATGCTTGACAATGGTTTACATAACAGATCGGTCTCGTGACCTCGCAAAGGACAACAAACATGTACATAGAGGACCCTAAAGCCAGAGCTGAACGACTTCGACGAGAGGACGCCGAGTTCGCTGAAGAGGCCAGAGGTTTGTCACCGGCGGAAGTTCGCTCAGAATTACTCAGGTTCGGTTTGGGGGCAGTATTTGCGCTTGTCGTCATCACAATCGGGACGATAGTTCTTCGTTCAATCTGAAATAACTCTATGAACTCGTAGAGGCATACCGAAAAACGACATTTAACGTGCCTTTGTACGACAGCTATTTTCCCAAAAACGACACCCCGCTGATCTGCTCCGCGCAACCATTCCTCAGCTAAGTCTTTGCTTCTGCTCATTTATCGCGGAGAATCGCGCCCCTGTTTCGGCCGGAGCATGTCTGTCGGTTTTTTCCGACGCGTCCTGACCGAGTGGCAAGTGACCGG
>Ga0157369_10008113_pt1 | contig 12035 bp, 11 predicted proteins | sample C25metaG_FD_113461 | JGI IMG/M metagenome (GOLD analysis project Ga0157369, IMG submission 113461) | Corn rhizosphere microbial communities from Kellogg Biological Station, Michigan, USA - C2-5 metaG | ecosystem: Host-associated > Plants > Roots > Rhizosphere > Soil | place: USA: Michigan...
AGACTATCCTTGTTCGGAAAACCCTCCCCTGGTGAGGCGCGAACGACGGCGCAAACACAAGCCCTTACCTGCCAGCGACTTACAGTTCGATAAACACATGATTTCCGTGCAGCTAAAATCGACGGGAAGTTCATGCGTTTCACCGGCCTCTTCATAAGCGGGGCAGTGCGGGAAACACGATCCAGAATGTCCAGGTATCCTGCCACGTCTTGGCTTGTCGCTCTGGCCGACTCTCCCATTTAGCGCGAAAATCTGAAAGCCGTGCCCTGGCTAGTGCTCATCCTCCGAAAAAAGGCTGTTCCACGCCGGGCACAGGGCCAGCGCTTCGAATGTTAGATCAGGCCGATCACGAGCCCAGAGAGCCAGAAATTCGTCGCCGGGCTCGGATCGATGAAGTGCTGATTTTACGATCTGGATTAAGTAAGAGTGACACTCACTCCGGTGGCCTGAGCCGAAGCCTATATCCCACACCCGGTTCCGTCGTGATATGGCCAGGTTGCGACGAATCGGCGTCTAGTTTTTGGCGCAGCGATCTGATTGTGGTCCGCAGCAGTTGTCGCGCGTCGTCATCGATTCTCTCGCCCCAGATTTCCTTAACCAGCCGGCCCTGTGTCAAGAGTTTGCCGACGTTGAGAACGAGTACTTTCAATAGGTTGTATTCCGTCTCCGTGAGTTGGACTGGCTCGTTTGCGACGTGAACCGTCTGGCGTTTCACGTCAACCACGAGATCACCAGCTGTGAAAACGCCCGCAACTTCGAGCGTTGCCCGGCGCGTTACTGTGCGAATGCGATCAAGCAACTCTCCGAGATCACAAGGTTTGGTTAGGTAGTCATCTGCGCCCGCATCCAAAGCGGCGATCCTGTCGGATTCCGCAGCATGAACAGAGAGGATGATAATCGGTGTCTGAATCGATGGCCGGAGACGACGGGTGACTTCGATTCCATTGATACCCGGTAACCCGATATCGAGGATGATAACATCCGGTTGCATGTCTGGAACCGTCCGGAGGACCTCTTCGCCGCTGCTTGCCTCTTGAATTGAGTACCCCCGTACAGTCAGCCGGGCACGGAGAATTTGGCGCAGCGGTGCCTCGTCATCAACTATCAGAATTGTCTGGCTGCTCACGCACCCTCGATTGAGACCGGGTTCTTGTAATAATCCCCCACAATCAGATACTAGTCGTTGAGATGTCAAGAGTGCCTCAAGAACGGGTATATCGGCATCAAGGACTCGTCAAACGGTTGCAGGGGCCCCGGAGGCGCGAGGCTCTGCCCTAAGCCGGTATCCCACGCCCGGTTCGGTGATGATGTACTGCGGGCGTGCTGGGTCGGCTTCCAGTTTCCGCCGCAGGTTGTTGATGTTGACCCGCAGCAGATGCTGTGGGTCTTCGTAGTGTGCGCCGCCCCACACCTCGCGAAGCAGTTGACGATGGGTAAGGAGCTTGTTTGCATGGATCACAAAAGCCTTAAGCAGACTGTACTCAGTCGGCGTAAGCTGTACCTCTTTCTCGCCGAGTCGCACCGCTCGACCAGCAAGATCGACAGTAAGGGCGCCCGTCACAAACATCGGCCCGCTATCTTGTTGACCAATACGGCGCGTAGTTGCACGAATCCGTGCCAGTAACTCGCCCGATCCGAAGGGCTTGGTGAGGTAATCGTCTGCGCCCGCATCTAACGCGGCGATCTTTTCGGACTCGTCGGTTTGTACCGACAGAATGATAATCGGCGTTTGAGTCCACTCCCGAAGGCAGCTCGTGACCTGTTTTCCACCAACCCCAGGGAGGCCGAGGTCGAGAAGGATGAGATCCGGGCGGAAAGCTGGAACGACTTGCAATGCCTCTTCTCCAGTCGAAGCTTCATTGACCGAATATCCGTGCGCCTCAAGGGAAGCGCGGAGAAAACTACGGATACCGGCTTCGTCGTCAACGATCAGCACCCGCAGTCCTGGACTACTCACGTCTTTTCTCCAGTGGCAGGAATACGGCTATCTCCGTCCCTCCTTTTGTACGTCGCTTCGCGAGGATGCGGCCATTGTGAGCTTCCACGAATCCCTTGCAAATCGAGAGGCCAAGGCCTGTTCCTCTTGGCGCTCCTGGGACGGCAACGCGGTAAAATTTATCGAACACGCGTTCCAATTCGCCTTCTGGAATCCCCCTCCCCTGATCGAGAACCCGAATTTCCAGTTGGCCAGCATCCAGCCGAGCCTGGATTTCGACTGGTCCGTCTCCTGGAGAATACTTCAACGCGTTATCGAGCAAGTTGACGAGCACCTGCACCATTAGAACATCGTCCATAGGCACCAGGGGCAGACCCGGGGCGATGGTAACTAAGATCGCATGGATACGAACTGATTCTCCAAGCTGGCGCAGTGCCGCCGCTACCACGTCGTTCACATCGCACGGCTCGGCTTTGACTCGTATCGCCCCGCCTTCTAGACGCGTCATATCCAGCAAGTTTTGAACGAGCCAGTCAAGTTGTCTTGCTTCGCTCTGAGCAGTTTTCAAAAGGCTCTGTTGTGTGGGCACATCGAGCAGCGACGTATCGTCCAATATGGTGTTCAGGACACCGAGGACCGAGGCGAGCGGTGTCTGCAGGTTGTGTGAGACCGAATTTAAAAGTGCCTTCTGAAGTTTATCGGCCTCTTGCAGTACTTCTGCACGCTTCGCTTTCCTTGCGAGATCGGCTCGCGTGATTGCCAAGGCAGTCTGATCCAAGAAAATGCCCAGAAGCTCGCGCTGATCAGGTGGAAGCAGATCCTTCGAACTTTTGCCCTGGAATCCGATCACGCCAACGATTCCCGGCCCCGCCTTGAGCGGCCGGTAAAGTATCCTTGCGCCCGAGAAGGTTTCGGTCCCACATCCCGCCTCTTGGCCATTCTCGAATACCCAAAACGCGGTCTTGTTTTCACTTTCATCGAAGGCCAACTCCCCACTGCAAAAGCGCACTGTCAATCCTTCAGGGCCAGGCAATAATACAACGACGGGGCGACGAAAGATCTCGAGGGAATGGCGCACAACCGCATCCAGGACTTGATCCAATTCGTTTCCCGAGGCCAAGGATTGCGTGAAGGAGTAAAGCGCCGATACGCGCATCTCCCTACGCCGCGCAGCCCGAGCCTCTTCCCTAGTGACGACCATGAGCGTGCTTACAATTAAGCCAACCGTCAGGAGCCCAATGAGCGTGATCAAATACCAGACGTCGCCGATTGCAAAACTCCGATATGGAAGAACAAAAAAGTAATCGAAGAGAAACGCGCTCGATATAGCGTTGATGATGACCGCCCATCGCCCCCATCGCACTGCGCTGAAAACGACGGCGAGCATGTAGACAATCGCAAGATTGGGCCCTCGGATTACCGGCTCGATCCACAAACCTAAAATCGTGATGAGTGCAGCAATTGCCAGGCTGGTCGGGACTCCACGCCACCAATTGTCCGTCGACGCACCTCCCAGCTGGAGAACGCGATCCTTCCAGGAAATCTTTGATCGAGTCGGAGACTCCTCATCGGTTCTGACGTGGGTCAGCAGGTTCGGAACCACGGTGGACGGGACCTCATCTGGCATTTTTTGACCTGGTGCTCCTAAGAGTTTAGGAAGATCTCCTCGGGTCGGCAGGATGGGGTTCGTGCATTCCAAGGCGCACAGATCTCGCAAGCGCCTTCATGTAGGACATTCGCGACACCCCTAACAGAGCGGTCTCATTGTCCCACAAGCGCGCCGGTGACGCCTTCATGGAAACTGACCTCACTTACTCTTTCGCCCTCCACGGCTTCCTGGCAATTTACGCAATACGCAGCGTGGGGTATTACGGCCAAACGATTCAAACTCATCGCCTCATCGCATCGGAGACAGGAACCGTAAGTCCCATTCTTGATGCGAGTCAGCGCTGCCTCCACAAGACGAATATCCGCGAAATCACGCTCCAAAAGCCGCGTGGCGAGGTCCCGTTCTTCAGCGAGTCGCACTTCGTCCATAGTGTCCGCCGTGTTCTCGACCGCGATGGCATTTCGATTGTGCACACGCTTGGAAAGCACATCGCGCTGGCTTTCGAGCACGACCCTAACTTTCCCGATGCGACTTGGGTCCATGTCTGTTCTCCTCTATTATTCTTGACGGCTTGTGTGACCGCCAACGCTGGAACGAATCAGTTGTGTGCAGGGCATTCCTCAGCACAAGCAAGAGCCCATTTGGCGCGAATATTGTTTTCTCCGAGTACTGAAAGAACGCGACTCGTTTCCCCGAGATCAGTCCATCCCAGATTCGCGCCCGAGAGGACAGCGAGGTCGTTTGGGCTCTTCGCTAGGACCTCGTCGGAAAAATTGCTGGTGTGAATGCCCGAGTAAAGGTGGGCCAGTGCCTCTGGTTCCCGCTCCGTGGACAATGATGACCGGATTGATTCGAACGACTCGAGTAACCCTGGAAGCGTACGCCGAATGAGACCAAGATAGGCCTCGACCCGACCGATCATTAAGAAGCTGTTCCAAAGACAACCCCGCTCCATTAGATCGGAGGCGAGAGAAATGTTGGGCTTCTCCCAGAACCTGCTGACCTCGAACACCTTGCCGCATCGATCTTTCGTCAAAGAGGCACCAGGTTCGATCCAGCCGTATGCGACTTCCGGGCTACTCGGCTTAATGCCCAACAGCACGACTTTTCCGGAAGAGGACTCGGCCGCCTCGAAGGCCGAGTCGACATGAGTAACAAGAGCTTCGTCATCTGCAAAATAATGATCCGAAGGAAAGAACCCGATGACGGCGTTTGGATCCGATTCGCGCAAGCGAAAAAGGCTATACAGTATCGCGGGGGTTGTGCCCCGATTGCAAGGCTGGACGAGTAACGAACTTGAAGGAACGTCATTCAACTGGTCAGAGTAGAAACGCTCGTGCGTTTCGGTTACGACGAGCAGCGTATGCCGAGGCTGTACCATTCGCCTAACCCGACCTCGTGTCTGGGCCAGCAGTGTTTCTCCGTCCAGGATGGCGCAGAATTGCTTTGGCCTGTTGTCGCCGGCGATCCTTCTTGTCAACGGTAGCAATCGCTTTCCGTCGCCCCCCGCAAGAATCACGCCCCATCGGTGATCGAGAGGATTCGGCCCAACTCGCGTCGAGAGCACTTGCCGTGACTGTGTAATCATTCTGTTCTTCACCCTGCGGTTTCCACTCGTTGTGGTTTCGTCAGAATCAAATTTAACCTAGGCCATCTCAAGAGGTCGTCAAGAGTGGTAAAAAGCTCGTCAAGTTATCGTCAAGGATACTGTTGGCATCCTGCTCATCTGTGCCTTTTGACAGCTTCTTGGCGTTGCCCTGCTTACTTGTGACGGCACATTGACGGCTTGTTTATTAGCGCCCCCGATCGTGTCGAACGGAGTTCTGTACCGTGATAAATAAGGAAGCTGGAAAAATGCCAATCAAAAAGCTTGACTCGTCCTGGTGGGCGCTCAGAATAGGCCAGGCTCGCCGCGGTTCTCGCTGGACTGGATAAATTCTTCAATCTGTTCACCAACTCGAACATGTATCTGAGCCCCACGACAGAGCGGTTCCTCCCCGCCAGCGGACGCACCTTCATGCTGATCATCGGTCCCATTGCAATTCTCGTCGGGCTCTCTATGCACATTCACCTCCGGACATCATTGGATCCTCTGGTGCCCCTGGCTGTCACCAACAGCAGGAAGATGTAGTCCGCCCAAAGCCAAGCCGAACAATGTCGGAATCCTCGGCGTTCTCTTGACGCGATTTTGACCTCGCAAGGGACATTCTTGATGGCGCGTTGACGGCCTTTCCGATAGGTTGAAACAAGTACGGCGGTCAAATTGTGTCTGCGCAGGTGATTTTAAGGAACGGCAGCGCGTGATGATTTGAGTGGGTTAGGTGTACACCTCGCTTACCTTGCCTCGCGTTGGTCAAAGGGGTTCCTATCGAATTCTAGGTATTCCGATTCCTGACCCGACAGGCAGGATCGAAGTCGGGCATCCCGAAAGGCTTTGGATTGCCCGCGGTAAATCCCGCAAGGCTGACAAGGCCAGAGCAAGGAAATTGCATCTTCAATCACGCTAGAGTTTGTTTTTGAGAAGCTACGGCTGCACCGAACCGTTGCATTTCTCTTGCTGCATTCGCGCTGGAAGAGGAGTCATGATGATCGAAAAGCCATATCAGCTTCAGTCCGATACACTCGCCATCCGCACCGGCAGGAATGGAAAACTTCTCGCCGTTACCATTCGATCCGGCGCGGCGGTGATCGCCCTTGATGATGTGGTTGGTCTCAAGCGCCTTGTTGACGTGGAGTGGAACGGCGAAAAGATGTTGATGTTTGCCGATGACCTTCAGGGCACTCGAATGTCCGATCCCTCCGTTGGATGGCGAGAACCTGAACAACTGTTGATCGAACGTTCGCTGGAGTTGGCCCGATCCAACGAGGAACTGGAACGCTTCGCGTTCGGCGTCGCCCACGATCTCCGGGAACCGCTTCGCTCAATAGAAGCGATGACCCAGCTTTTTCTAGAGCGCAATAAGAGCAAGTTGGATACAGACTCGGCTCATTTACTCGACTTCGTTGTCAACAGCGCAGAGCGGATGAGACGGCTCATCCATGATCTTCTGGAGTTTGCAGTGGTCAACCATCAGGTCGAGGCAAGCGAGGTTGATTCTCAGGCTGTGGTGGAAATTGCAGTACAACAACTTCAAGAATCCATCGAGCAAAGTGGGGCTACCGTCGCTATCGAATCGTTGCCTCTGATCGGTGCAAACGGAGACCTACTTCTGCGTTTATTTCAGAATCTAATCATGAACGCCATCAAGTACGCTGGCGAAGGCGCACCGCAGATTCATATTTCAGCATCAACGAGTGATGGCGAGACAGTATTCTGCGTGAAGGACAACGGGATCGGCATTGACCCGAAATACCACCTGCAGATATTCGATCCGTTCCGGCGTCTCCATACAGCGTCAGAGTATGAAGGAACTGGCATCGGTCTCGCCACTTGCAAACGGATCGTCGAACAGCACAGGGGGCGCATTTGGGTGGAATCACAACCGGGAGAAGGCTCCAAATTCCTGTTCGCAATCCTGAAGGTAACGATGGGATCGTCTGAGAAGAACGCAACACGCAAGCCTAATCAAGACAGCGACCCTAATAAGCACGAGGGGCGGGCGGCGGCGAGATGAAACTCTATTTGTCCTGTGTTCGTTGTGTTGTCGCAGTGCGTTCCTGATGGCCACAACCTCGAAATCAGTCAGGACAAGGCGATCCCGTCATTTACTGATCAGCAGATGTTCTTCGACCGGGATCGGACGGATGCTCGATCACGGCCAAGCGGAATTGCGTTCGCTGGAGGCGGCAAGGCATTTTCAGGCATGAGGCGAACGCCAGCAATTGACCTCAGCCGGTGTGAGGGACGGCGAGCTGCGAACCTTGGGGCGAACTCCACACTATTTCGCCTTCACCGACGAATCTGGGATGTCAGGCTCCTTTTTAAGGGCCGACACAATCATCTGGCGCCTATCCAATAACGATCGTCTAGAATAGCAGCCGGGGGTAACCAACACTTTGGGTCGGTGCGCACTGCGGTTATTGGCATCGCTGGCCGGTGTTGCCCTCCTGACGTTTGCAGGCTACCGCCTACTTCCGGTCAACGCCACCACCATCGGCTTCGCGTACCTGCTGTTTGTGCTGATCATTGCGAGTGCCTGGGGATTCTTTGAAGCCTCGGTGGCATCGGTCGCCGCGATGCTCACGTTTAATTTTTTCTTTTTACCTCCGGTCGGACGATTCACAATCGCCGATCCGCAAAACTGGGTTGCGCTGTTCAGCTTTCTGATCACGGCGCTCATCGCCAGCCGCCTATCGGCCGAGGTCAAACGCCGGGCGTTGGACGCTGTCGAACGGAAACAGGACCTGGAGAGGCTGTACACATTCAGCCGGGCGATCCTGCTGATAGACCACACCGAGCCGTTCCCGAAACAACTGGTTCGAAAGCTCGCCGAAATCTTCGAGCTAAGCGCAGTTGTGCTCTACGAGCGCCGCGCGGAGGAGTTTTATCGCGCCGGCCCCTTGGATTTCGATGGCCTAGAAGATCAGCTTCGCGATGCGGCCTTGCAGGGCAGCTCCTTTACAGACGCCCAGCGAAATCGCGTGATTACGGCGGTGCGTCTGGGCTCGGAGCCGATTGCGGGTCTGGCTCTCCAAGGCGCTCAGATGCCTGACGCCGTGCTCCAGGGAATCGCCAACTTGGTTGCTATCGGGCTGGAAAGGGCGCACGCTCAAGATCTCTCGTCTCAGATCGAGGCTGCGCGGCGAAGTGAAAGGCTTCGAACTACGCTATTGGACGCAATGGCGCACGAGTTTAAGACCCCGCTGACATCGATCATGGCTGCGACCACTTCTCTCCTGGCCAATCCGGATCAGCCGGCCAACAGCAAGGCGGAACTGGTCAAAATCGCCGATGAAGAAGCCAAGCACCTTAATGAGCTCATCGAGGACGCCGTCGAAATGGGACGGCTGGACACGGCGGATATTCAGCTTCACACGGAACCCTCGAACGTCGGCGAGCTCGTCCGCGAGGTGGTCGCCTCGATGCACCATGTGATCGATGGCCGCCCCCTGAGTGTGGTGTGCGACGAACACCCGCCAGCGGCGCCCGTTGATCGAAGGTTAGTGAAGCTGGCGATCAAACAACTTGTTGATAATGCTCTGAAGTATTCTCCTCCCAACACGCCCGTAACGGTTCGCGTTCACAACGGCAGTGGCGTCACGGTAACGGTGACAGACTATGGTAAGGGCATACCTTCCCAGGAGCAGAGCCGCATTTTCGAACGCCTGTACAGAAGTCCTTCCGTGCAGAATCAGATACCTGGCTCGGGTCTGGGTTTGAGCATCGCCCAGAACATCGTGAAGGCGCATCATGGAGAACTGGCGGTGGCAAGCAAGCCCGGCGAGACCACCTTCCGGCTGACGTTTCCGGCGGATCAAAAGGGAGGACGGCATTGAGCGCGGGCCGCATTCTGGTCATTGACGACGAACCTCAGATCAGGCGCATTATGAGGACCACGTTGACCGGCGCTGGATACGAGGTGGACGACGCCAAAACAGGGGAGGAGGGACTTGCGAAACTCCGAGAGTTCCGTCCCGACCTGGTGCTGCTGGATATCAATATGCCTGGCATGGGCGGACTGGCAGCATGCCGGGAAATTCGTGCGGATCCAAACGTCGCTATCGTCATGCTGACCGTTCACAACACCGAGGCAGACAAGGTCGAGGCTCTGGACGCAGGCGCCGATGACTTTGTGACGAAGCCGTTCAGCACTCCCGAACTTCTTGCTCGCATACGCGCCGCACTGCGCCGCCTTCCCGTGACGCAAGCGTCGCCCGGCAGGCTAAGGGTTGGCTCACTCACCATCGACTTCGACGGGAGAACGGTCACACAGGGAGCGAAGACATCCCACCTGACCCCGAAGGAGCTGGATCTGCTTAGATACCTGGCGCAGCATACCAATGAAGCCGTACCGCATCGGGAACTGCTCCAAGCCGTGTGGGGCCCTGATTATGGCGACCAGGTGGACTATCTGCGCGTGTTTATCAAAACCCTGCGGAAGAAGATCGAGCCAAATCCGGAACAACCGCAGTTCATCACTACTGAGCCGTGGGTGGGATACCGTTTTAACGGAACCGCCGAATAGTCCAATCCTTATAACTTCTTCATGGCTTTTCCATGACTTTTTTACGCCTTAGGGAATATTCTCAGGACGTGGGAGGGCAGAATCACATGTCACTCGCGATTGAGAGACTCCTGGCGCCGCGAACTGGATACCCCACGCGGCCCATCGGGGAAGAGGCAGATCAGAAGCTCAACATCGCAGTAGTCTTCACGTCCGTGGAATCGACACTTGCGGCGTTGAATGAAGCCGGCAATCTGGCGAACAGCCTGGGTGCAAAAATCACGCTCGTGGTGCCGCAAGTCGTGCCTTATCCGCTACCCCTTGAAACTCCGCCGGTTCTGTTGGAGTTTAACGAGGATCGCTTTCGGGTGATCGCGAGCGAAAGCTTGGTGGAGACGAGCGTGCAGATCTATTTGTGCAGAGACCGGCTGGAGATGCTGTTGCGCATGCTGAGCCCTAACTCGCTGGTGGTAATCGGCGGGCGCAAGAAGTGGTGGCCCACTACCGAAACACTGACGGCGCGCCGCTTGCGGCAGGCCGGCCATAAAGTGATTTTGATCGAAAGGGAGTAAGCCAAATGCTCGACCTGTTCTATGTCGCCGTTGGATGTGCATTCCTCCTTGTTTGCTGGGTCTTCACGAAGGCCTGCGACAAGTTGTAAGAGCCGGAGAGAAATATGGACTACATCATCGCTGGAATCGCGTCGTTGGGGTTGTTCATTTACCTGATCTACGCGCTTCTCCGCCCGGAGAAGTTTTAAGTGAACGGAGTAAAACAATGACGAGCATCGGAGTTCTACAAATCGCTATTTTCCTGGGGCTGATCCTGGTCTGCGCAAAACCTCTGGGTGGCTACATGGCCCGGGTATTCGAGGGGCAGAGTACCTTCATGCACCCGGTTCTCCGGTGGCTGGAAATACTCACCTACAAGATGATCGGGGTGAAGGAGGAGGTCGAGCAGCGATGGACCCAGTACACGGCCGCGCTATTGAGCTTCAGCCTTTTTGGCTTCCTGCTGACCTACCTGTTGCAGCGTGCTCAGGGTTACCTGCCATTGAATCCTCAGAACTTCAATGCCGGTAATGTTCCTCCGGACTTGGCGTTCAACACGGCGACCAGTTTCGTGACCAATACCAACTGGCAGGCATATTCCGGCGAAGCGACGATGAGCTATTTCGTGCAGATGGCTGCCCTGGCGGTTCAGAACTTTGCTTCGGCCGCCGCAGGCATGGCGATTGCCGTCGCCCTGATCCGCGGCTTCGCCCGGCAGGAGAAAAAGACCATCGGCAACTTCTGGGTGGACGTCACTCGCGCGACCGTATACGTGCTGCTGCCGATCTCGATCGTGGCTGGCCTGCTGTACGTCTCGCAGGGTGTCGTCCAGAATTTCAAACCCTACACCGAGGTGACCACAGTTGAAGGTGCCAAGCAGATCATCGCTCAAGGGCCGGTGGCCTCGCAGGAAGCCATCAAGCAATTGGGAACCAATGGGGGAGGCTTCTTCAACGCCAACTCCGCGCATCCGTTTGAGAATCCGACCCCGCTCAGCAATCTCTTGGCGATGTTCCTGATCTTTGTGATCCCGGGTGCATTGACCTACACCTTCGGCAAGATGGTCGGGGATACACGGCAAGGCTGGGCAATCTTTGCGGCCTTCTCTGTCATGTTCCTGATCGGGGTGTTTGTCTGCTATCACTTCGAGCAGGCCGGCAATCCGATCGTCGCGAACCTCGGGGTCCAGACGACTGCGACCTCGGGCCAATCCGGCGGAAATATGGAAGGGAAAGAAACCCGCTTCGGGATCGCCAACTCCGCGCTGTTCGCCACCGTGACGACGGACGCCAGTTGCGGCGCCGTGAACGCGATGCATGACAGCTTCACACCCATAGGGGGCTTGGTTCCAATGTTCAACATCATGACCGGCGAGGTCATCTTCGGAGGCGTGGGTGCCGGTCTCTACGGGATTTTGCTCTATTGCATCCTGGCGGTATTTATCGCGGGGCTGATGGTAGGCCGCACGCCGGAGTATATCGGAAAGAAGATCGAGCAGAAGGAAGTCAAAATGGCGATGCTGGCAGTAATCGCCACGGCCTTCAGCATTCTGGTCTTCAGCGCTCTCAGTTCGGTGCTTACCTTTCCGGCGCACGGCTACTGGAATCCGCAAGGCCCGGCGACTGCCAATCTGAACAACAGCGGTCCGCACGGCTTGAGCGAGATTCTGTACGCGTATGTCAGCGGCACCGGCAATAACGGCAGCGCCTTCGCAGGCATTGCCGTCAATACACCCTGGTACGACCTCACGATCGGGCTGGCAATGTGGATCGGCCGGTTCCTATTCCTGATTCCCTTGCTTGCTGCGGCTGGAAGTCTAGCCGCAAAGAAGAAGA
>Ga0157369_10008116_pt1 | contig 12033 bp, 9 predicted proteins | sample C25metaG_FD_113461 | JGI IMG/M metagenome (GOLD analysis project Ga0157369, IMG submission 113461) | Corn rhizosphere microbial communities from Kellogg Biological Station, Michigan, USA - C2-5 metaG | ecosystem: Host-associated > Plants > Roots > Rhizosphere > Soil | place: USA: Michigan...
ATATCCTGGATCGATTGCCGGCCGATCTGCGGTGTCAGGTTCGACGCGACGCGCTGGCTCAACGCATTCACGGCGGCCGGCGAGTTGGTGCCGGTCGCCGACACCGTCACCGCCGCATAGGTCGCGATCGCCTGGATTGCGCTGCGGATCGCCTGCTCATTGGCCTGCGCGCCGAACTGCACGGTTTGCGAGGAATCGATGCGCACCGTCGCCGTCGAGCGCGCCGAGCCGGGTCCGGAATTGCCGGTATACCATTTGACCGTATTGGCCGAGCCGTTGACGAGGCTCGTTGCCGACGACAGAGGCGAGCCCGACACCCGCAGCGGCGGCTGGGCCGCCGTCACCGTGCCGCCAAAGCCGAGCGCGGTGAAGGCGGTTGCGTTCGAGCTGGCGACCGAGAGCGTCGAGGCGTCGTCGGTGTGCAGCGTGATGACGCCGCCATGGACGGTCGACGGGGTCGATGTGCCCGTGATCTGGTCAATCCTGGACAAAAGCGCCTGCACGTTGTCCGTGACGTTGAGCTGGTTGCCGGTCGCGCCCGACGCGACGAAGGTAAGCGTCGTGCCGTCGACGGTGATGGTGTCGCCCGGCGCGAAACTCGAGGTCAGCGAATCCGTGCCCGAAGTGCCCGACAGCGCGGTGGCGCCCGTGATCGGCGCCGCCGGCGATGCCTGGTTGTTGACGGCACCGCCGGTCGCCGCCCCGGCGGTGTTGAAGAAATTGTCGCCGGCTTCGATGGCCGAGGCGGCGACCAGCGAGGTGTTGGCGAGCTTCGAGACCGACGAGGTCAGCACGGCATTGAAATTCGCCGCGGTCGCGGCCGGCGTCGCACCGATGGCGAAGCTTCCCGTCGGCAACGGTGTCGAGCTCGACGCCGTGAGCTGAATGGATTCGGTGGTGCCGTCGGGAAGATCGAAGGTGAGACCGAAGCTATCGCCGGGATTCGGGTTGCCGGCCGTGAAGTCGACCGACACGCCGGCCGGCGAGCCGGAAGGCCCGGTCACCGTCGCATTCGTCAACGAGGAGGTCACCGAAGCGAGCTTTAGCCCGAACGGCGAGCCCGCGACGTCTTCCGCCAGTTGCGTCGAGGTCGCCGTGGGTGCGGTGATGTTGAGACGGCCGAGACCGTTGGCGCCCTGATCGGCCTGCAGCCGTTCCGAGATCACCTGCTTCAGCCCGGCTTGCGTCGTGGTGCCGTCGAGAATGTCGTTGGCAGAGGCCAGCGCCGGCGTGTTGATGGCGGTGCCGGAGTAGATATAGCGGTTGCCGACCTGGGTATTGAGGATGCCGACGATTGCCGACAACTCGGATTGCGCATTCTGCTGACCGATGGTCTGGCCGGTCGAGGTCAGGTTCTGCGGCGACGACGACGCGCTGCTCTGCACCTGCGACGAGATGGCCGACAGCGACTGCAGGCCGGTATTGGCCGCCGAGATGATCGTGTTGACGTTGGTCATCGTGCTGCCGAACGCCGCGATGTTGGCAAGCTGCGAGCGCGCCGCAATCGCAAACCCCTCGTCGACACCCATGCCGGCGTAGTTCGTCGACTTGACGCCGCTCGACAGCTGGACCGACAGGTTCGAGAGCTGGTTGTTGATGTTCTGCACGGAAAGGCCGAGCAGGGAAGAACCGTAATTGATGCTGGCGACCGACATATCTTACGCGTCCTATACTTGAGCCTGCAGCAAGGTCTGCATCATGCTTTGTACGACCGACATGATGTGGGCGTTGGCTGCATAGGTATTTTGCACCTGGATCAGGTTCGACATTTCGGTGTCGATGTTGACTTTGGCGGTCGAGTCGAACTTCTGCTGCAGCGTGTTGACGACCACGCTCTGGCCCTGCTGCAATTGCGTCGCGAGCGTCGAGGCATTGCCCTGCTGGCTGATGAACGACTGCAGGTAATTCGAGATCGAGCCGGTGAAAGGCTGCGCGGCCGAGCCGAGGCCGGTCGACGGCGAGAAGGTGAAGCGGCCGGTCGTAAGCTGGGAGAACAGGAAGTCCGAGCGCGTGGTGTCGCCGGCCGGGGTTTGCGGCGAGGTCGAGTAGATGCTGAGCGCCGACGGGTTGTTGGCCACGGCCGCGTTGACGCTGATGCGTCCGGCAAGGCCGGTCAATTCCGGGCCGTTCCGGGTGTACTGGCCGGTATAGGGCCCGTTGCCGTCGGTAAACAACGCCAGTTGCGGAATGCCGCCCGCGATCGCCGTGCTCGTGGTCGTGGTCGACGCGGCATTGACGGTCGCCGACCCGGATCCCAGCAGGTTCAGCGTGGAGCCGGTATTGGTGAAGCTCAGCCCGTTCGGGCCTAGCGCAGTATTGAGCTGCGCGACGACGGAAGCCATGCCGAGCGAGAAATTGACCCCGACCTTGAGCGGATTGGCGCCTGGGCCGTTCTGCAACGGCAGCGCCAGCGGATCGGTGACGTTGACGATCGAGATCTGGCGCTGGGTGTTGGTCGCGGTGTCGGTGTAGGTCAGGTTGACGGTGTTGCCGGCCAGCAGGCCCGAGGTATTGACGCTGAAGCCCCCCGCCACGGCCGTACCCGCGGTGGTTACGTCCGAGAGCGAGGACGCCAGCGTGGCCGCCATCTGGTCGACCTGGGTCTGCGCCTGCACCAGCGTCTGGTCGCGCAGCTTGAGGTCGGCGGCGATCTGTCCCGAGGAAAGCGCGTTGTTGGCGACGAGGTCGATGGCGGCGCCGTTCGGCAGCTTGAGGGCAAGCGAGCCGACGCCGTTCTGCGCGGGATTGGCGCTGTACAGCGAGGTCGCGGTCAGCGTGCCCGGCGAATTGAAGGTGAAGCTCGAGGCGAGGCCCTGGCCGACGAGCTGGAGGCCGGAATTGGTAAAGATGTTGGTCTGGTTCGAAGGATCCGTGACGACGCGGATGTCGACGAGCTTCGCGAGGTCGTTGATGGCGTTGTCGCGCTGATCCATCAGTGTCGCGGCCAGCGGATCGTTCGCGCTCAAGCCCTGCAGCCGGGTGTTGATGCCAGCGATCTGGGTCAGGTCGGTGTTGGCCTGGTTGGCCGCATTGCCGATGTCCTGCTCGACATTGGAGCGGAGCTGCTGGATGCCCGACGTGGTCGAGTTCAACTGCCCTGCGAGCGTCTGCGCCGACGACAGCGCCACCGCCTGCGCCGAGGAGTCGCCAGGGCTGTTCGATAGCGATTGCAGCGCGGTGGTGAAGTTGTTGAGCGCATTTTCGATCGTGCCGTCGCCGCCGGGGGTGCCGTAGACGCTCTGAAGCTGGCTCAGGATATTCGCGATCTGGTTGGCATAGCCGCCGCCGGAAGTCTCGGTGCGAAGCTGGCTCTGCACGAACAGGTCGAGCTGGCGGTTGACGCCGGTGACCGCGACCGACGAGCCGGTGGTGCCGCTCGGGATCTCGATCTGGTTCGGGCTCTGGTTGACATAGCCGGGCGTCTGCGCGTTGGCGATATTCGACGAGATGATCGACAGCGACGCCTGGTTGGCGCGCAAACCCGACATCGCAGTGGCCAGGGCTGAACTCAAACCCATGTTAAATGCCCGCCTTGATCGACTTCACTCACTGCGCCGGTCAGCGCAGCACATTCAGAAGGTCCTGAACCATGTTGTTGGCCGTCGTGATCACCTTGGTGTTCGCCGAATAGGCCTGCTGCGTCACGATCAGCTTGGTGAACTCGTCGGCGATGTCGGTGTTCGATCCCTCCAGCGAGGAGCCGCTGATGGTGCCCGACGCGCCGATGATCGCCGGCCCCGACTGGTCGGTGACCTGATAGGCGCCGCCATCGAGCGCCTTGAGGTAGTTGGTGCCGTTGAAATGCGAGAGCGTGACCGCGGCCAGATCGATGTTCTGGCCGTTGGAGAAGGTGCCGACCACGAGGCCGCTGTTGTTGATGGCGACCGACTGCAGCTGGCCGGCGGCAAAGCCGTTCTGCGTGATGGTGTTGATGGTCGCAGATCCGCCCGAACTCGCGAACTGCGTCAACGAGCCGCTGGTGATATTGACGGTGAGGTTGCCGAGCGCCTGCCCGTCCACGGTCACGCTGGGCACGGCGATCGCCGTGCCGCTCGGCGAGGCAAGCGCGCCGCTGGAATTGAAGATGAAATTCGTGCCGCTATTGACCCAGGCCGCCTGCGAACCGGTCGCGGTGGTAGAGGTCTGATAGAACAGGTTCCAGGTGTCCTGGTGCCCGGCGCCAAGCGACGCACTGTCGGTCTTGGCCCAGCGCAATTGCAGGTTCACCGGCGTACCCGCCGCGTTGTAGGCCGTCACCGCGCCGCCCGAAATGGTTTCGTTGGTGAAGGCCTGGATGTCGTTGCCGATAACGACGCCCGTGCCGACATTGGTGCCGGGCGCGCGCGCCAGGGTGTACGTCGGCGTGAAGCCGAGCGCCGTGAGGGCGGCCGTGGCGGTGCCTGCACTGGCGCTTATCGTCAGATCCCGCGCGGTGCCGGTGTGCAGGGTGATCTGACCGCCCGAGACGGTCTCCGTGGCGCCGGTGATCACTGAAATCTTGTTGAGCAGCGTTGCCACATTGTCGGTGACGTTGAGCTGGTTTCCGGTAGCGCCGGAGGCGACGAAGGTGATGGTCGTGCCGTCAACCGTGATGGTGTCGCCGGGAGCGAACCCCGCAACAAGCGAGTCGGTTCCGGTCGTGCCAGACAGCGCCGTACTGGCACCGATCGGGTTTCCGAGCTGGTTGTTGACGATAGGGCCGGCGTGCGAGGCGTCGACGGGCGGCGCCGGCGAGCCGACCGGCAAGGGATTGGAAGCGAAGTCGGAGGGGTTGATGCCGCCGGCTGCGGTGATTGTACCGGCGGCAGCCCCCGAGCTTGCCGGCGTCTTCGGCTGGGTCGGCAAGTTCGCGGCATAGGCGAAGGCGGTTGTGGCCTGCGCCGGGATGAAGTTGTTCTGGAACTGCAGCACCTGCGGCACGTTGCCGGTCGGATTGCCGGTCTTGGGATCGACGGTCACGCCCATCAGATAATAGCCGGCGCCGTTGACGAGGTTGCCGTTGGCGTTGACCTGGAAATCGCCGCGGCGGGTGTAATTGGTGACACCGGAGAACACCGGCACGTTGTCGGTGAGCGAGGTCGGCTTCTGCACGGAGAAGAAGCCTTCACCGTTGATCGCCATGTTGGTGGCGACCGTCGTGGCCGACACCGTGCCCTGGGTGGAGATGGTGGCCTGCGAGAAGGCATCGACGCCGCCGGCGACTTGGCGATTGGGCGTCGTGGCATCCGGGATCAGGTCCTCGAAGGAGGTGCCGATGCCCTTGTAGCCCGTGGTCGAGGCGTTCGCGATGTTGCCGGAAATGTTCTGCAGCGCGAAGGATTGCGCGCGCAAGCCGCCGACCGAGGTGTTCAGTGCGTCGAAGATACCCATAACATTGTCTCCACATGCGATGCCTGAGGCTTGGCCAGAGGCCACGGCCGCAATTCGCAGGAGACTGTCGCAAGCCCTATGCCAACATACAAAATACCGAAATATCAACACCTTAAATGAATATGCCCCGGCCGAATGACCGGGGCACATTTGCCGGGCGGGCAACAATTGCCGGGCGAAACCCTACATTTCGTCAGCTCGCCTGCGATCCCGCCGGATGGAATACCAGCGCGTAACCGTCCATGCAGTAGCGCAGGCCGGTCGGCTTCGGCCCATCGTCGAAGACGTGGCCGAGATGGCCGCCGCAGCGGCGGCAATGCACTTCCGTCCGCGCCATGCCGAAGGTCCGGTCCTCGGTCTTGCCGACGGCATTCTCGAGCGGCTGATAGAAGCTCGGCCAGCCGGTACCGCTCTCGAATTTGGCGTCGGACGAGAACAGCGGCAGGTCACAACCGGCGCAGGCGAAGGTGCCCTTGCGATGCTCCTTCAAGAGCGGGCTGGAGCCCGGACGCTCGGTGCCCTGCTTGCGCAGGATTTCATATTGCTGCGGCGTCAGCTGCGCGCGCCATTCGGCATCGGTCTTCTCGATCTCGAACTTTTCGGCGGCCTTGGCCGGCGAGACCCTCAGCCATCGGAACGCGGCCAGGCCGAGCAGGCTAGCGACCGAGGCAAGCAGAATACGGCGGTCCATCATGATGTTCTCCGTGACTGTTCGCCCTGAAATACGGAACTCTCAGATCAAAGTTACACCGCTTTGCGCGGATTATTCTCAACTTAATGCGAGCTGTGAGCATTGTGGCGCGGCCCGCGATTGTGTGAGGCCAAAGCTCCACACAAATCAATAGCTTGCCGGTGGTCTTTGAAGCCGGCATGCAAGCGCAGGATTGGCCACTAGGGTCCCTCACCTTCGCGCTGAGCGGCCGCAAGCGGCGGCTCTGGATAAGAATGCGCCGCAAAGGCCTGCGCCGGTTCCCGAGGCGCCTGAGGCGGCTCCTCGTGCGCCGGTACCGGCTCCCGATAGGACGACGCTTGTTGTGACTGCGGCGACTGGCGTGGAACTGCGGGGCGCGGGCGATCCGGCGGCGGCCGTCGAACGGCGGGCCGCGTGCCGGCCTGGCGGTTGGCTTCCGCAAGCCGCGCCTCGCGGACGCGCTCTTGGATCCGCGCCCGTTCGCGATGGCGCGCGAGTGCGCCGGCTGCAGCCGCGCTGCCCCGTCCCCATAGACCGACAACATAGCCGGCGACCCGGCCGGTCGCGCCACCCGCCCATACCAGCTCGAACGGGGAGAACAGCCGCCAGCGCTCATCGCCCCACAGGATGCTGCGCGCAACCAGTTGGCCGGCCATCGCCGAGGTGTTGAGGCCCTGACGGCCGAAGCCGCTCGCCACCCACAGGCCTTTGCGCAACTGGCCGATCTGCGGCATGCCGTGGACGGTCTGTCCGATCGCCCCGCCGAACGCATCCGATATTTCGACCCGGCCGAGTTTCGGAAAAATGGTGCGGATACGGCGGGCGATCGCGCCGGCAAAACGCTGCGGTCGCGCCGCCCAGGTGGTTTCGGGGCTTGCCCACATCAGCCGGTCGCCATCGACGATGCGGAAATGATCGATGCCGTCGGTGTCGCTCACCGATCCCCTGAAAGCCACGATCTCGGCGAGCCGCTCGCCGAGCGGCGCCGTGACGCCGGCGTAACGCCAGACCGGCAGCAGGGTTTCCGACAATCGCCGGAGCGGCGCGCCGAGATGGACATTGCCGGCCAGCACGATGTGCGAAGCGCGCAACCGCGCCGACGGCGTGACGATGCGCTTGCGGATGCCGGAGGGATCGATCGAGACGACCGGCGTGTCCTCGAAGATCCGCGCGCCGGCCCGCCGCGCCATCGCCGCAAGGCCATGGACATACTTCCGTCCGTCGATCTGGAACGCCTTCGGGTAGTAGACGCCGTGGAAATAGCGGTCGGTCCTGAGCTCGCTGCGCACACGATCGATCTGCCAGCCTTCGACCTCGGTCTCGAAATCCTCCGAGAGCATCTGCAGCCGGCTGATGAGCTGGTCACCGACATCGACATTGGAGACTTCGAGCGCGCCCTCGCTCAGGGCGATGCCAGGGATATGCTCCTCCGTGGCATTGGCGCGGACATACGCGGCCCCCTCTTTCGACAGGTCCCACAGCTCTTTCGTGTCCTCGAAGCCGATGCGCTCGATCAATTCGCCGATCGGAAGGCCAAAACCCGGCATGACCGTGCCGAGCTGGTGACCGGAAGCGTTCCAGCCGACATGCCTGCCTTCGAGCACGGCGACGCTGGCGCCCATCCGCGACGCCTCCAGCGCCACCGTCAGTCCGGCAAGACCGGCGCCGACGATGCAGATATCGACGTCAAGGTCGAAGGAAAGCCGCGCGCGCTCGCGCAAGGCTGCGGCGTCGGGCCCTTCGGTCGTGCCTGTGAAAGTCTCGATCATGCCGTTTTCTTGCGAACCCCCGTTTCTTACGAAGCCTTGGCGTGCTTGTCACCTTGTCCTAAGGCTGGGCTTGTAGATTAAATAAAGACGAATCGAGACTGTTGCCCATGCGCCGTTTGATGCTGCTGCGTCATGCCAAAACCGAGACCGACGCGCCGTCCGGCCGCGACCGGGACCGCCGCCTCGACGATCGCGGCCACCGGGACGCCGCCGAGATCGGCGCCTGGCTCGGCCGGCATCCTCCCTTTCCCGGCCTGGTGCAGGTTTCCCCGGCCGTCCGCGCCAAGCAGACCTGGGAACTGGCCTGGGAGGCGATGAAGGAACATGCATCATCTCCGGAGGTCGAGTTCTTGCCGGAACTCTACGCCGCCGATGCGGCGCAAATCCTGCGGGTCATTCGCAGCGCGTCCGCGATCGACCCGAAACGCCTGATGGTGGTCGGGCACAATCCCGGCATGCACGAACTGGCGCTGATGCTCGCCGGCAGCGGCGATGCTGCAGGGCGTCAAGCGCTCGCCCACAACCTGCCGACCTCGGGACTTGCGGTGTTCGATTTCGCGACCGACGACTGGAACGAGGTGGCGTTCCGCCGCGGCAAGCTGGTGCTCTTTATCAGCCCAAAACTTCTGAAGCAGGCATCCGGCGACTGAACGCGCGTTCGCATTTGTGCTAGCCTGAGCCTAGTCAGGGGAGGCGCCGATGTACAAATCCATTCTCGTGCCGATCGATCTTGCCGACACCGAACTGGCAAAGCCCGCGATCGCCACCGCCGCGACGCTGTCGCAGACCTGGAGCGGCGCGGTGCGCCTCCTGAACGTGCTGCCGATGACGCCAGTGATGCTCGCGGAATATGTGCCCGCCGATTTCGATATGCAGCAGCGCCAGACCTCCGAGGAAGCGCTCGCGATCGTCGCCCGCGAATCGGGCATCGACGCATCGCACATCTCGACCGTGGTCCGGCAGGGCGGCATCTATCACGAGATCCTCGAGGAGGCCGGCGCCGTCAAAGCCGATTTGATCGTGATGACCTCGCACCGGCCGGCCATGCGCACTTATTTCCTCGGCTCCAACGCCGGACATGTCGTCCGCTATGCGAAATGTTCGGTGCTGGTGGTGCGGCACTGATTCAACTCGCGGCCGCACGATGCCCCGCAGGCGTTTCCGCGCGAAGCCACGATTCATTGCGCTCGATGACAGGTCATTGCGCATGACGACCGGGCGGCCGAAGCGCGCTTATGCGACGGCCTCGGTCACCTGGTGCGGCCCGGCGCTGTCGATCACCGTCACGCCATTGGCCGCGGCCGCCGCATCGACGCGCTCGTGAAGGGTGAGATTCGTGGTGCCGTCGGGAGGCGGATTTGCCTCTCCCTCAAAGACCACGACCCGGTAGGTGGCGGCCGCCGGGCCAGGATCGACGATGTCGAACCACGCCGTGGCGTCGGGCGCGTTGGGGATCGCTACCGTGCACGACAATTGATGGGTGTTTCCGGCCGCCCTCGCGAGCGTGAAGTTCTGGCCGGTCCCGATCGCAAGCCGCCGGAAGCCGCCCGCCTTCCAGCGCGCAAACAACGCCTTCCATTCCGACGGCCAGGGGCCGCCGGCTGCGCGAGGCGGCATGGTGGGATTGGCGCTGGCGGCAAACGACAATATGTCGTCGGCGTTCGTCTTCACCGAGTCGTAATCCAGTAAATCGAGTTGCGGATTGACGCGCAGCATATGCAGCCTGTCGATCTGCCGGAATATCGGCAGAATGTGCAGTTCGAACACGGGAGAACGTTCCGTCACTTATCGCTCCTGCAATTCGAGGGATTTGACCAGCGCAGACGTCGGAGGCAGCGCCGGCACGGCAGTCTCGGCATGTCCGGTGTGAGGCGTCGGAGCGGCGGCCTCCCTGACGACGTCTTCGCTCTGGATCGTCACCACCCAGCCTTCGCCCAGATGCGCCGCTTGCGCCGGTGTCGGCCTGACGAACATTTCCGCCGTGCCCTCGTGATGCGCCTTCCACAGCGTGATGGTGCGCATGAGATATTCCTTGCGGGCATCGGCGTCGAGCGAGGCGACGTCGACCGTCTTCGGATGCAGGTAGAGATTGAGCCGGTAGCTACGATTGCCGAAATACTTCACGCCGGCGAGCCGAAGCACCTCGCTCGACGACGATGCCGTCGTCGGCTCCATGGTCATATGCCTGTCCTTTTCCGGGCCCGCCGTGAAGGGAATCACATTCCGCGGTGGATTGGTGATCGAAGCCTGCGCCACGACCATCGGCGTCGCCGCCACGACCGCCGGCGCGTCGGCGGAATAGTCGTAGTCATACTCGTAGAAATAATCCGTCGTCTTCGCCGTGCTGCCCACGGTGAAGGAACGGTCCTGGAACCAGAGCACGGCCTCCGGATCGACGAAGGGCTGCGGACGCGCGTCCGTGACGTGCAGATGCTGCCACCTCGACCAGCACAGGTCGATGCCGGAATGGAACGACCAGAAGATCGAATCCTGTACCGCGCTCTGCGGGTCGGCCATGTCGCGGCTGATGTTGGTGTGCAGCGTATTGTGCGGTCCGAATTCGACCGACCCCGGATTGCGGCCGAAGCCGTTGGAGGGATCGGGCTTGCCGGCAAACAGGCTCCAATCCGGCTCCCTGACCATGGTGAGGATGTCATCGGGATCCCACGGCGGCTGGGAGATGGAAAATCGCGTGCCGTCGAACAGGGACGACGCGCTATCCTCGAACGCGGCCGGATAGTTCGAGCCGGTCTTCGTCCTGGTGGTCCAGTCCCAGTACGGGATCATCACGTCCTTGGTGGCGGGGGGATCGCTTTTCTGCAGCGCGACTTCGAAGTCGTAGAGATAGCGCCGGTGCCACGGGAAGAATTTCTCGGAGAAATGCGCGCAGCCGGAATGGATGGACTCGTCGAACAAATCGTGCAGCGCGGCCCAATAGGCGTAGCCTTTGGGATCGTTGGGATCGGACGAATGGTCCTTGAGGACCTGGATGGCGTGCTTGTAGGCGGAGAGCTCGTCGGAGCCCAGGCTCTCGATGTTCTTGCGCTTGCGGATCGTGCCTTGTGCAAACGCCCGTGGCGGCGCGAGCGATGCGGTCGCCGATGCGGTCATGGCGGCACCAAGTTTCAGGAGAACGTCGCGGCGGGTCGATGGAAACAGCCTCATGGCGTGGCCTCCGATGAAATCAATCGTTGGATCAATCATCTTGCCGGCAAATCCGGCACAAACGGAAAGCGAATGCCCTAAAAACGGCTTCTTGAAATTGAAACGTCGCACAGCCTTAGATAGTATCAATCCTGAGTTGAATTGGTCAAAAGGTCAAGTTGAAGTTCTGCGACATTTGGCGGCGCGCGGCGCCACATCACGGCAATAATTCGGGCGGCAAATGGTCGAACGAATAGGTCGTTGGCCGGTTGCGGCGGACAAAGCCGCCGATCTGCCAGCCGAACAGCGCCGCAAAGCCGATAAAAAACAACGCGCCGGCGTATTCGCCGATCACGATCGCGCGAAGGAAGAGGCCGAGCAGCATGAGGCCGACCGCCGTCACGAGCGAAACGGCTGCAGCGTAGGTTATTCGTCCGAGACCGCCGGTGAGTTCAGCCGTGCTGCCGCCGGCAGCCATGCGCTGATGCAGCGCGACGATGAAATCCCGGTAGCCATTGTCCTGCGTCGCCATCAGCGCAGCCGTCTGCCAGGACGTCGACACGATGGATAAACGCGCGCCGCTCTTGTGGCCGATATCGGCACGAAAGCGATGCGGCTGCATCCATACCGGCCGGAACGACAGCCGGACCGCGGATATGTCGGCATAGCGCCACGTGCCCGAACGGCCGGCGAGCCGCCAGGAAAGTCCCGCTTCCGTCAATTCGAACCGGTGCGCCGTCCCGATCAGCGACGCCTTGAAGGCGTAGCTCATGACGGGGACGTCGGTTGCCTGTTCCTGCATTGGAATTTCCGGCGCTTGCGATACGAGCCGGCTTTATCCTACAAGTGGCCCATGGCCGAGACGAACTTTTTTCCGCGCCGACTGATCCTTGGCGGGGCCATGATCTCCGGGGTGCTGCTGGCGCTCGCCGTTCACATGCTGGTGGCGCGCTATGGCCTCGACCTCGGCGGCCTCTGGCGGTCGGATACGCAGAGCTTCATGCCGGCGGGCGCCGCGATCGCCTGGTGGGTGATCGCGACCGTCGCATTCTCCGGCGG
>Ga0157369_10008117_pt1 | contig 12032 bp, 15 predicted proteins | sample C25metaG_FD_113461 | JGI IMG/M metagenome (GOLD analysis project Ga0157369, IMG submission 113461) | Corn rhizosphere microbial communities from Kellogg Biological Station, Michigan, USA - C2-5 metaG | ecosystem: Host-associated > Plants > Roots > Rhizosphere > Soil | place: USA: Michigan...
ATCCAGCGCGCGAGGAGCGGGAGGGAGGCGTACTCCGTCTCGAACACGTCGTCGTCGACCGAGTTGCGCTTGTCGGCGTAGGCGCGCTTGACCCACCACGCGGTGTCCGGCGCGACCTCGACGCGTGCGAGGCCGACGATGTCGCCGAACTGCCAGTCGGCGCGGCCGCGGTACTGCTCGACGTCGAACTCGGGCGGTAGCCGGAAGTCGCGCTCGCGCCGCGTTGCAAAGCGGATGTCGGAACGGATGCGCGACACGCGGAACGTGCGGATCTCGTTGCGGTCGAGATCGTTGCCGATCACGTACCACGACCCGTTCTCGGGAAGCAGCGCGTAGGGGTTGAGCGTGCGCTCCTGCTCCTCGTCGCGGGCGATCGACCAGTACCGGAACTTCACGGTGCGCTGCTTCGAGATCGCGCCCTCGAGCTTGCCCAGCCGGCCCTGGATCTCCGGCGAGTAGTCGGGGTCGCGCACCTCGACGCGCACCGCTGTCGACGTCGGCGGCGCGGCCATCGAGCCGGCGGAGCGGCCGAGCGTCAGGTTCTGCAAAGCAAGCCGCAGCGGTTCCGCGTACGCGAAGCGCCCTTCCAAGAGGAAGAAGCACGTCTGCAGCGCGGCAAGCTCTTCGTCGTCGAGCTCGAGCTCCGGCAGGAAGTACCGCTCCGACCGCAGCGTGTACAGCTCCTCGCCGGTGAACTCGTCGCGCTGCGAGTCGAGCGGCACCCCGAGCGACACGAGCTCCGCGCGGTCCGAGTAGAAGCGGCGCGCGAACGCCTCGTCGCTCATCTCCTGGTAGCCCTCGACGTTCGACTTGATGTCGCGCGCGGTTAGCGGCCGTCTCTCAGCCATCAAAAAGGCAACGAGAGACAGCTGACGGATCAGCTTGTCGGTGTCGTGGCTCACCCCGGAGCGAGCCTACAGCAGGAAACTAGGCGGCGACTTTGCGCTCGAGATGCTGGTGCGACGGGCAGTAGTCGCGTTCCGGGAGCGGCGTGCGCTGGCACGGCTTGCCCTTCCGCGTCGTCGCGCGACACCGCGCAACGCCGCCGTCGAACGCGCCGGCTTCGATCTGCTGCTCGACGAAGAGCACCGCCGCGTCGACGCCCTGCGACACCGCCCACGCGACCTGCGCCTGCACCGTGATCGGGAAGAAGCGGCGAATGTCCTGGAAGAGCGCCTTGTCGGGCTTCGCGAAGTAGTGCGGATCGGCGGCGAGGCGCTCCATCGTCCCCTCGCACGCCGCGAGCACGTCGCGCCGGTACTCGAGCTGCGTCTCGTCGTCGACGTAGGGGTCGATCAGATCCTTGATCGAGCGATAAATCGCTCGCGAGTACTGATACATGCAGTTCTGGATATGCAGGATCCGCTCGTCCATAAGTTCGGGGTTTGTTGCGTCCACCGTAGCCGCTCTGCCCGTTAGGGACAGGTAAAAACCTTTGCGGGGGCAAGCGGCCTGATAGCGACTCTACCTGGCGCCGGGCGCTGTTACAAACGTCGTCTTTGCAGACAACATCAACCGGCGATTTGCCGGGAATAGGCGGCCCCAAAGCCGGCCGAATGGGCCGGGCCGACGGCCGAGTTCGCCTCCGCCTGGGAGTCGTAGATGCCGCTGAAGACGACGAAATACCCCGGCTGGAGGCTCGCGTAACGGCTCGAATCGAGCACGCCGACCGCCGGCAGCCCTTTTTTCGCGGCCTGAGCAGCGGTTTGCTGGGCGGCGGGGCGGCCGGTCGTCTTCGGGTAGGAGACGAGGACGATCGTCCAGCCCGTTTCCCCGGCCGGCCATGTCTGCTTTCCGGCGGCCGCCTTCGGGGGCACGACCGGCAGCGTTCCGGCCGCCGTCGTCGCCGGCCCGGCCACCACCGGCTGCTGGACGGGGATGTTCGCGAGGGCGGTGATGACGTGCGCCGAGCCCGAATGGCGCTCGTGCGAGACGACGATCGCCAAGGCGGCGCCAGCGACCGCGACGGCGAGCGTGCCGAGCGCTACCCAGACCCAGTCGCCCGGGTACCAGCCGACGCGCGCGATCCAACGGCGCCGCCACGCGGGCAGCCGGCCGCGCACGCCGGGGAGCGCGTGGCCGCACTCGACGCAGAACGCCTGGTCGGGCGCGCGCTCGGCGCCGCAGTGCGGGCACGCCGTCTCGACGGCGCGCAGCGCCTCCGACCGCTCGTCGATCACGCCTTGCCGACGATCGTCGCCTCGGTCGAGGCAGCGTCCTCGGTGAACGAGCGCCCGCAGTTCGGGCAGAACTTCGAGCCGCGCAGCACCGGCGCGCCGCACTCGCAGCGCGGCACGTTGCGGCCGACATGCAGCAGCTCGTCGATCTCGGCAAGCCGCCCGTCGATGCCGACGATGACCGAGCAGCGCTCCGCCATCAGGTCGTCGCGGAAGCCGCCGCGGCGGTACAGCTCGACCACCAGTCCGCCGAGCTCGGAGACGGCCTGCTCGCGCGCCTTCAGCAGCATCCGCCGCTCGCGCCGCAGCACACCTGCGTGCGGCCGCCGAGGGGCAACTCCCTCGGCATCGCGCTGCCGACGGCGAAGCGGCATGCGCGCGAGTGTACCCGCGGCTCTCGGGCGCTTAGGCGCTGCGGCGCGGCACGGACTTGCCGACGCCGAGCAGGAACAGGACGATCAGGACGAGCCCGACGAGTGCCGCGACCGCACCGCCCCACGGGAAGAAGACCAACCCGAAGAGGCCGAGGATCAGCAGGCCGATGCCGACTCCGAGGATGCCGCTCATGACCTACTGATTCCGCTGCTCAGAGGTTCAAAACAACGAGGCGCTCTTCGGTCATCTCGCGGACGGCCCAGGCCGGGCCCTCGCGCGTGTTGCCGGAAGCTTTCACGCCGCCGTAGGGCATCTGGTCGGCGCGGAACGTCGGTGCCTCGTTGATCAGCACGCCGCCGAACTCGAGCCGCTGCGCGGCCTGGATCGCCGCGTTGATGTCGGCGGTGAAGATCGCCGCCTGCAGTCCGTAGCGCGTCGCGTTCGCGCCGTCGATCGCCTCGTCGAGCGACGCCACCTTCGTGAGCGTCACGACGGGGCCGAACACCTCGTCGCACTGAACCTTGTCGTCGGGTGCCGGTCCGGCGATGACCGTCGGCCGGATCAGACCGTCCGGGGTCGTGTCGCCGCCGGTCAGCACCTCGCCGTGCGACTCACGCACCCATTCGAGGACGCGGTCGCGTTCGTGCTCGCTGATGACGGGGCCGACGTCGGTCTCCTCGTCCGCCGGATCGCCGACCTTCAGCTGCTCGACCTTCGCCACGAACGCGGGCACGAACTCGTCCCAGGCTCCGGCCAGGACGAAGATCCGCTGCACGGAGATGCAGCTCTGCCCGGCGAACGAGAAGGCGTTCGCAGCGAGCTTGCCGACCGCTTCGGCCGCTGCGTCTTCGCAGACGATCGCCGGCGTCGCGTTGCCGAGCTCGAGGTTGACGCGCTTGCGATGCGCGCGCTCGGCGATGCCCCAGCCGACTTCGCCCGATCCGGTGAACGTGATCAGCTTCACGCGGTCGTCCTCGACGAGCACGTCGCCGATCTCCGAGGCGGAGCCTGCGAGCACGGTGAGCCAGCCGTCCGGCAGGCCGGCCTCCCGCTCGAGCCCGGCGAGGAACTGCGCGGACAGCGGCGTCGCCGACGCGGGCTTCAGCACGACCGGGCAGCCGGCGGCGAGCGCGGGCGCGATCTTGTGCGCGACGAGGTTGAGCGGGAAGTTGAACGGCGAGATCGCGCCCACCACGCCGACCGGGAGACGCAACGTGAACGCGAGCTTCCCCTCGCCGGCCGTCGACGCGTCCATCGGCACCATCTCGCCCGCGAGCTTGCGCGCCTCGACGGCGGCGAACGTGTAGGTCGACACGGCGCGCTGCGCCTCGACGCGCGCGGCCTTCATCGGCTTGCCGGCCTCGGCGGAGATCAGCCGCGCGGCCTCGTCGTGGCGCTCCTCGAGCAGGTGGGCGACGCGATCGAGGATGCGGGCGCGCTCGTGCGCGGGCAGCGGGTTGGTGAGCGCCGCGGCGGCCGCGTCGACCGCCTTGCGCGCGTCGTCGGCGCCGTGTTTTGCGACCGATCCGACGATCTCGCCGGAGTACGGCGATGTCACGTCAAGGGAGGCAACCGTCGGCACGGTGCAACCTTAATGAGAGGATCACGGGGTGCGCAGGCGTTTTGTCGTCCCGGTGTTGTGGTGCGTTCTCTCCGCCGTCATGGCGGGGACGGTTGGCGTGCCGACGTCGCACGACCTTGTCTTTGTGTGGGTCGCGTCGGGGATGGTCGCGTTCTCGGCGGCCCAGCTGCGGCGGCGCTGGGCGCGCTTCCTGGTGGAGTGGGCGCCGTTCATGGGCGTCCTGTTCGTGTACGACCGGCTGCGCGGGATCGCGGACGGGCTGGTCTTCCCGGCGCACGCGCTGGCGCAGGTCCACGGCGACCTCGCGCTCGGCGTCGTCCCCACCGTGTGGCTGCAGGATCACCTGTGGCACGGCGCCGGCCACATCGAGCCGTGGGATTACGCGGTGTGGTTCATCTACGTCACGCATTTCTTCGGGACGCTGTTCGTCGCCGGCGCGCTGTGGTTGTGGTGGCACGACCGCTTCGCGCGGTTCGCGACGATGGTGTGCGCGCTCGCGCTCGCCGGGTTCGCGACGTACGTGCTGTATCCGGCGGAGCCGCCGTGGCTCGCCGCGCGGCACGGCGACATCGGCCGCGCGAACCGCATCGTCGCGATTGTCTGGCCGCACGTACCGCTCGCGCATTACGGCTCGCTGTTCGAGAAAGGGCAGACGTACGCGAACAACGTTGCGGCGATGCCGTCGCTGCACGCGGCGTACGCGCTGCTGATCTGTCTGTGTCTCTGGCGCTATGTGCGCCCGCGCTGGCGGCCGGTGCTCGCGCTCTATCCGCCGGCGATGGCGTTCGCGCTGATCTACACCGGCGAGCACTATCTCGTCGACTGCGTCGCGGGCTGGGTGTACGCGGGCGCGACCTACTTCGCCGTGAACTGGTGGTTCGAGCGGCGCCGCGTGCGCGTCCCCGCGTACGAGCCGGTCTACGCGGACTGATGAACGCCGTCCGTCCCGTCCACTTCTGCGACGTGACGGTGGGCGGTGAGCTGTGGCCGGTGTTCGGGTGGCTGATCGAGCGGCCCGACGGCAACGTGCTGGTCGACACGGGGATGATCGACTCGACGCCGGAGCTCGACGCGGAGTGGGGGCCGGTGCTGCGCGAGTGGCCCGACCTCGGCGACGTCGTCGCGGTGATCAACACGCACCTGCACTTCGACCACTGCGGTGGCAACCGCAGCTTCGCCGGCACGCCGACGTACGTGCAGCGCGCCGAGCTCGCGGCGGCGGTTGCGCCGGACTACCTCGAGGAGTGGGTGCGCTTCCCAGGCGAGTCGTACGTCGAGGTCGAAGGCGACGCGGAGCTCTTCGACGGCGTGTCGGTGCTGTTCACTCCGGGGCATTCGCAGGGCCACCAGTCGGTGCTCGTCGAGACGGACGATGGGCTGACGGTGCTCGGCGGCGACGTGACGTACTCGATGCGCGAGCTGATCGACGGTGCGACGCCGTCAATCCTGCGCATCCACGAACTGCAGCCGCGGCGGGTCTATCTCGCACATCATGTGCGACCATGGGAGCCGTGACCGCTTACATCGTTGACGCGGTTCGCGCGCCGATCGGGCGTCGCAACGGGACGCTGGCGGCGGTGCGCGGCGACGATCTTGCCGCGCAGGTGCTGAACGGCCTGGTCGGGCGCGCCGGGCTCGATCCCGCCGAGATCGAGGACGTGCAGATGGGCTGCGTCACGCAGATCGGCGAGCAGGGTTGGAACATCGCGCGCATGGCGGTCATGGCGGCCGGCTGGCCGGTGGAGGTGTGCGGCACGACCGTCGACCGGCAGTGCGGCTCGTCGATGCAGACGAACTTCAACGCCGCGGCCGCGGTCATGGCGGGACAGCTCGACGTCGTCGTGTCGGCGGGCGTCGAGATGATGTCGCGCGTTCCGATGGGCTCGAACGGCGGCTCGCTGTCGGATCAGGTGACCGACCGCTACCAGATCGTCCCGCAGGGGATCTCGGCCGAGCTGCTCGCGCAGGAGTGGAAGTTGAGCCGTGAGGAGCTCGACGCGTTCTCGTTGGAGTCGCACCGGCGCGCGGCCGCGGCGATCGACGAAGGCCGCTTCGAGGACGAGATCATTCCCGTCGAGATTCCGGAGACCGGAGGTGGAGGCGCGGCGACATTGACGCGCTTCGCGGTCGACGAAGCGGTGCGGCGCGAGACGTCGTTGGAGGCGCTCGCCGCGCTGAAGCCGGCGTTCCTGCCGGAGGGCGTGGTCACGGCCGGCAACTCGTCGCAGATCGTCGACGGCTCGGCGGCGGTGCTCGTCGCGTCCGAAGCTGCGTGCTCGCGGTTGGGGCTCGAGCCGCGCGCGCGGTTCGTGTCGTTCGGCTTGGCCGGCGTCGACCCTACCCGGATGCTGCACGGCAACCCGCCGGCGATAGAGAAGGCGCTGGCGAAGGCGGGCATCACACTCGATGACGTGTCGGTGATCGAGGTGAACGAGGCATTCGCCTCGGTGGTTCTGCAGACCGTGAAGGATCTGCACCTCGAGGACCGCATGGGCGACGTCAATCCGAACGGCGGCGGCATCTCGCTCGGTCATCCACTCGGCGCGACCGGCGCGCGCATCACCGCGACGCTGCTCGGCGAGCTCGACCGCCGCAAGGCGCGCTACGGGATCGCCTCGATGTGCGTCGGCTTCGGCATGGCCATTGCCGGTGTCATCGAGCGCGTCTAACGCCCCTTCCAGCCACGTCCTTCGTAACGCGCGGAACACGCACAGAAGTGCCACAAAACTCAGCAGTCACGCTCGCTGAGCGAAACCCTGGACCAGACACGTGCCAGACACGTGACTGGTCCTCCACAAGCGCTCGCCGGTAGCATCGCGCGCCGTGGCTGAGGTGAAGAAGATCGGGGTCGTTGGGCTCGGCGCGATGGGCGCGGGGATTGCGCAGCTCGCAGTTGAGGGTGGCTTCGAGTGCGTCGGCCGCGAGGTTGACGCGGCGCGTGGCGATGCTGCGCGCGAGCGGATCGGGCGCTTCCTCACGCGCAAGGTCGAGAAGGGGCAACTGGAACAGCAGGCGCGCGACGACGCGATGGCTCGGCTCACGACGACGACGGAGCTGAAGGACCTCGCCGACTGCGACCTTGTCATCGAGGCGGCGTTCGAAGACCTCGCCGTCAAGCAGCAGCTCTTCGAAGAGCTCGAAGCAGCAGTCCGCGACGACACGATCATCGCGACGAACACCTCGGCGCTCTCCGTGACGCAGATCGCATCCGTGCTCGAGAAGCCGGCGCGTGCGGTCGGGATGCACTTCTTCAACCCGGCGCCGCTGATGCCGCTCGTCGAGATCGTGCGCGCCGAGCGCACCAGCGACGACGCATTCGAGACCGCGTACGCAACAGGCGAGCGCATGGGGAAGACGCCGATCCGCTGCTCCGACACGCCGGGCTTCGTCGTCAACCGCGTGCTGATCCCGCTGCTCAACGACTGCGTGCGCGTGCTCGACGAAGCAGGCGTCACGCCGGAAGACCTCGATGCCGGCATGAAGCACGGCGCCGGCTGGCCGATGGGGCCGTGCGCGCTGCTCGACCTCGTCGGCCTCGACGTGCACGTGCACGCGAGCGAGGCGCTGTACGAGAAGCTGCGCGAGCCGCGCATGGCGCCGCCGCCTCGCATGGTGCGCATGCTGCAGGCGGGGAAGCTCGGCCGGAAGTCCGGCGAGGGCTTCTACACCTACTAACACCGTCCGACGCGCCGCCTAGCGTGGAGCGGCATGGCGATGTGCCATGTCTGCCGCCGCAGCCTCCTCGCCGGGGAGCGCTATCGCACCTGGCGCTATGCGCGCCGCGACGCAACCGTCTGCGCGGTGTGCGAGCCGCTCGCGCGCGGCGAGGGCTGGATCCCGGTGCTCGACTACGAGCGCGTGCGCGTCGATGGGCTCACGCCGAACGTTCGTCGCGTGGCATGACCGCCGGCAGCGTCGATCCCTGGACGAGCACGGACGCGAGCACGACGACGAACACCAGCTCGTAGAGCCGCTGCGCTCCGTGGACGTGCTTCGCGACGGCGAACGACGCGAGCAGGATCGGCACCGCACCTTTCAATCCACCCCAGACGACGATCAGCCGCTCGCCGACCGGCAGCCGAAGCAGCGGCCAGACAGAAACGGGCCGCGCGACGAGCGCGACGAACGCCGCCACCGCGAGACCGTCGAGCCAACGCGCCGCCGGCAGCGACGTGATCGCCACCGTCACACCGAGCGCGACAAAGACAACGACCTCTGCCGCGGCCGACACCCGCTCCTGGATGCGCGGCCGCGGGTCGTTCACGAGGACGCCGGCGACGAACACCGCGATGAACCCGGACCCGTGCGCGACTGCCGCCAGCGCGTAGATGGCACCGGCGCCGAGAAGCTTCCCGTGTGGCACGCGCCGCAGGAGCAGCCCGCCGATCACGCCGAACGCGAGCCCGATCGCCATCTGCTCGACGAACGTGCGCACGACGATCCAGAACGTCGCGTCGGGATGGGTCGCGAGTTGCAACAGACCGAGCATCAACGCGATCCCGACGGGATCGTTCGCGCCCGACTCGCCCTCGAGGATCGTCTTCGTCCGACCGCCAACCTCGCGCCCGCCGAGCACCGAGAACATCACCGCCGGATCCGTCGGCGCGACCGCCGCGCCGAGCAGTCCCGCGAGCAGCCACGACCAGCCGAACGCCCAGTGCGCGAACAGCGTCACCAGCCCCGCGGTTGCGAACGTCCCGACGGTGCCGAGCAGCGCGATCGGCCAAACAGCGGCGCGAAATCGCGGGACGCCGATCGAGGCGCCGCCGTCGAAGAGGATCACGACGAGCGCCACGGTGGCTATCCACTCGACCGTGTTGATCGACAGCGCCAGCCCGGGAAAGGCGTCGCTGAGCAGGGCGGCAGCCACCAGGAACAGCGCCGGTGCTGGGATTCGCGTGGTGGTGGATAACACAGTTCTTACTTTTCGCTCATTGGAGGCATAATTCGCCTGGACAAACTGATCTCTGCGGATGCGCCGCCTTTCTCTCATCCTGCTCGTTTCGCTGCTCGTGCTCCCGGCAGCGGCTCTCGCCGCTCGCACGGACAAGGGCGACGGCGTCTTCGAGCTGCGCGCGGCGAACGGCAACTTCTTCCTCACGGGCCACGGCGTGATCCTCGGCCAAATGGACAAGGGCGTGCTTCGGGTAACGGATCTGCAGCCCAACGATCCGGAGCAGCCGGCGGTCAGCGGCGCGGAGCATACGCGCGCGACCGACGATCCCAACACGCTTGTGTACAGCGGCTCGAACATCCACATCCGCATCACCGGCGGCAAGTACCGCATCCGCTTGAAAGGCTCGGGGATCGACCTGACGGCGATCGGCGTCGGCATCGCGGAGGTCTCCGCGAACCCGCTCGCGTTCGACCCGGGTTCGTTCTCGCTGGACGGCGGCAAGTGGATCCCGGTGCCGGGCGACAAGTTCGTGCCCTACGGCGCGCAGCCGGTCGGCCCGACGACGGGGCCTTAATGTCGTCAGCAGCGCCGAGCATCCTGGTGGTCGAGGACGAAGGATCGATCGCCAGCTTCGTCTCCCTCTATCTCAAGAACGCGGGCTACACGGTGCGCACCGCGTCGACCGGCTCCGAGGCGCTCTCGCAGGCCGCCGCACAGATGCCGAACCTGATCGTGCTCGACCTGATGCTCCCGGACATCGACGGGATCGAGGTCTGCAAGCGCATCCGGCAATCGTCCGACGTGCCGATCCTGATGCTCACCGCGCGCGATGAAGACGTCGACAAGATCATCGGCCTCGAGGTCGGCGCAGACGACTACCTGACGAAGCCGTTCAACCCGCGCGAGCTCGTCGCGCGGGTGAAGTCGATCCTCCGCCGTGCGGCGCCCGAGCGGCGCGAGCGCGAGAGCGAAGTGATCGAGCACGGCGACCTTCACATCGACGCCGGCCGCCGCGAGGTGCACGTCGGCGAAGAGGAGATCCAGCTCGCGCCGAAGGAGTTCGACCTGCTTTGGGAGCTGCTCGACCACCGCGGCCTTGTGCTCACGCGCGACCAGCTGCTCGAGCGCGTCTGGGGCTACACGTTCGCCGGCGACACGCGCACGGTCGACGTCCACGTGCGCCAGCTGCGCCGCAAGCTGGGCGACGCGTCGCCGATCGTTACCGTGTGGGGCGTTGGCTACAAGGTCTCCCCTGCGAAGGACGCTCACAAGGAAACCGCGAAGAAGTAGAGCCGTGCTGGGCTCGCTTCGCGTTCGGCTTCCAATCGTCTTCCTCGGCGGGATCCTCCTCGCCGGGGTCGTCACCGCCGCGATCTCGATCCGGCTCTTCCAGAACTTCTCGCACGACTCGACGCGCTCGACGCTCGCGCACAACGCATACGGCGTCGCGCAGCTGTACTCCAGCGCGGTCGAGGCGTCGTACGGCAACAAGCACGACCGGCGCTTGCCGGCCGTCTACACGCGCACGATCCTCGAGCAGGCGACGGGCGACCGCCTCTACTACGTCGGCCCGAACCTCTTCCCGGGCCAGGGCATCACCGGCCTGCGCATTCTCCCGTTCAAGACGATCGACTGGACGTCGGGTAAGAGCCAAACGTTCCAGTTCAGGCCGCCGGGGACGAAGCGCACGTATCTCGCCGTCTCGAACCCGATCATCATCGGAAAGCACCCGGTGGGCGCGATCATCGCGGCGACGCCGCAGACCGACGTCAGCCACCGCGTGTGGCTTCTCGTGCAGCGGCTCGTGCTCGCCGGCCTGTTCGGCGTGCTGATCGCCGGCTTGCTGGCGTGGTACCTCTCGCTGCGCGTCGTGCGCCCGGTTCTGCAGCTCTCATCCGCCGCCGACAAGGTCGCGGGCGGCAACTACGACGTGAAGGTCCCGAAGAACGCACCGGGTGAGCTCGGCCACCTGTCGACGCGCTTCGGCGAGATGGCGAACCGGCTCGGTGAGGCCGAGCGGGTCGAGCGCAACTTCCTGATGTCGGTGTCGCACGAGCTGCGCACACCGCTCACCGCGATCCGCGGTCACGTGTCGGCGTTGCTCGAGGGCGTTGTCGGGGACCCGGAGCTCGAGCGCATCTCACTCGAGACGGTCGAGGCTGAGGCCGGACGGCTCGAGCGGCTCGTCGGCGACATCATCGACCTGGCGAAGCTCGACACACACCGCTTCACCGTGTCGCGCGAAGAGGTCGACATGGAGCAGCTCGTCGAGCAGGCATACGAGACGTTTCGTGAAGAGGCGCGGCGCCGCGAGATCGACTTCTCGCGCGACGTGCAAGACGCGCCGACGATCGAGTCCGACGGCGACCGCGTGCTGCAGATCGTGGTCAACCTGCTCTCGAACGCGTTTCGCGCGACGCCCGACGGCGGACGCATCACGCTCGACCTTGCGCAGCGCAACGGCTCGGTGCACGTCGCGGTCGAAGACAACGGCCCCGGGATCCCGAAGCCGGTGCAGGAGCGCCTCTTCCGGCCGTTCGTCTCCGAGTCGGGCGGCACCGGTCTCGGCCTCGCGATCGCGAAGGAGCTGTCGGGGGCGCTCGGCGGCAAGATCGTGCTCGACTCGGAGGTCGGGCGCGGGTCGCGGTTCGAGCTCGTGCTGCCGGCGGGCGCCGCGGTTCAGCCGGCGTCGGCTGTCGGCAGCCGGTAGACCGCAGCCGTCGGCTCGGGTTGAACAAGCGCCTCGATGCGCTCCAGCCGCGCGTTCATCGCGCGCCAGCCCTCCGTGAGCAGCTCGACCAGCAGCGCCAGGTCGTCGACGCGCGCGCCGCGCTCGGAGTCCAGTGTCGCCTCGATGCGCTCGAGCCGCCGGATCGTGTTGTTCGAGAGGCCCTTGACCTCGGCGAGCCTGCGCGAGATCGGGGCCGCCTCTTCGCGCAGCCCGTCCTTCAGCGCCTCGCGCAGATCGTCCATGCTCCGAAGCTACCGTCACGGCCGGATG
>Ga0157369_10008118_pt1 | contig 12032 bp, 15 predicted proteins | sample C25metaG_FD_113461 | JGI IMG/M metagenome (GOLD analysis project Ga0157369, IMG submission 113461) | Corn rhizosphere microbial communities from Kellogg Biological Station, Michigan, USA - C2-5 metaG | ecosystem: Host-associated > Plants > Roots > Rhizosphere > Soil | place: USA: Michigan...
TCGGGATCGCAATCGATCACCTTGTCGAGCGTGGCCTCGAAGCCCTCGAGGGTCTGCAGCGGCAGGCCGTAGATGAGGTCGAGGTTCACGGACCGGCAGCCGTGCTCGCGCGCCGTGTCGATCACGACTCGCGTCTCCTCGAGAGACTGCACGCGGTTCACCGCCTTCTGCACGCGCGGATCGAAATCCTGCACGCCGATGCTCACGCGGTTGAAGCCCAGCGAGCACAGGTGTGCCACGCGGTTCGCGTCGACCTTGCGCGGGTCGATCTCGATCGCGTATTCGCCGTTCGGGTCGAAATCGAAGGCGCAGCGCAGCGTCCCGACCAGCTTCTCGGTGAGCGCCTCGCCCAGGAAGGTCGGGGTGCCCCCACCCCAGTGCATCTTCACGATGCGCCGATCCTTCCCGAGCGCCTGCGCGGCCAGCGCGATCTCCCGCTCGAGGTAGCCCACGTACTTGACCGCCCGCTCGTGGTTCTTCGACGCGATCTTGTTGCACGCGCAGTAGAAGCACAGCGTGTCGCAGAAAGGAACGTGGACGTATAATCCCAATGGGCGCACGAATCCGCCAATGTTGCGGTGGGCGAGCCAGTGCCGGTAGGCCTTCGCGTTGAAGGCCTCCACGAATCGGTCCGCCGTGGGGTAGGAGGTATAGCGCGGTCCGTTGCCCCCGTACTTGCGGATCAAGTCCGCATCGATCTCGAGGGGAGTCGCTTGGGACGCTCCGATTCCGATAGCGCCCGTGGTGGTAGTCGTGAGCATGTCGATACTGTGATCGACGTCCCGAAGGACCGATTGACTCCAATCAAACGCGAAAGCGATGAGCGCACGGTCCGCCTGCCCTACGAGCGGCTGTTGCTGGTCCTGGCGCCGGTCATCGTCGCGGGCACCGTGGCGGCGGCGGCGGCGCTGGGCGCGGCCTTCATGGGGTTCTACCGCCAGGAGATGTTCGTCGTCGCGGCCGGCATCGGCGCGGCCCTCGGAATTCCCACGGTGGTCCTCCTCTATCGCCAGCTCGCGGACCGGCGCTATACGGCGAGCGCCCTGCGCAACGTCGAGGCACGCGTGGGCGGCATCGTCGAGTCCGCCATGGACGCCATCATCACGATCGACGAGGCGCAGCGCATCGTCCAGTTCAACGCGGCCGCCGAGAAGGCCTTCCGCTGGCCGCGCTCGGCCGTGCTGGGCCAGCCGCTGGACATGCTGATCCCGCAGCGCTTCCGCCACAGCCACGGCCAGCAGGTGCGCCGCTTCGGCGAGACCGCGACCACGTCGCGCAGCATGGGCGCGCAGACGGTGCTCCACGGCCTGCGTGCCGACGGCGTGGAGTTCCCCATCGAGGCGTCGATCTCGCAGCACACCGAGAGCGGGGGCAAGCTCTTCACGGTGATCCTGCGCGACGTGACCGAGCGCGTGCGCGGCGAGCAGTTGCTCGCGCGCAGCGAGGCCCGGCTGCGCGGGATCCTCGATTCGGCCATGGACGCGATCATCACGGTGGACGAGCGCCAGCACATCGTGCTCTTCAACCGCGCCGCGGAGGAAGTGTTCCGCTGCTCGCGCGAGGAGGCGATCGGCGCGCCGCTCAACTGGTTCATCCCCGAGCGCTTCCGCGCCTCCCACAACGATCTCGTGCGCCGTTTCGGCCAGTCGGGAGATGCCTCGCGCCGCATGGGCCATGCGCGGGTCGTGATGGGGCTGCGGCGCGACGGCCAGGAGTTCCCGATCGAGGCTTCGATCTCCGCGGTGAGCGAGAACGACCAGCGCTTCTACACCGTGATCCTGCGCGACGTGACGCAGCGCGTGCGCGGCGAGGAAGCGCTGCGCCGCTCGAAGGAGGAGATCCGCGAGCTGGCCCTGGCGGCGAGCAGCGCGCGCGAGCAGGAGAAGAGCCGCATCGCGCGCGAGCTCCACGACGAGCTCGGGCAGGCGCTCACCGCGCTCAAGATCGATCTCGGCTGGCTGCGCGAGCGCCTCCCGGACCGCGACGCCGACCTCGGCAACAAGCTCATGTCGATGCAGGTGCTGCTCGACGGTACCGTGGCTTCCACGCGCCGCATCTCGGCGGATTTGCGCCCGCTCGTGCTGGACGACCTGGGGCTCGTCGCCGGCGCCGACTGGCTCGCGCGCAACTTCACCAATCGCACCGGTGTACCCTGCGAGCTCGTCATCGGGCAGGGCAACCTCGACCTGCAGGACCCCCACGCCACCACCATCTTCCGCGTGCTCCAGGAATCCCTCACCAACATCGCCAAGCATTCGCAGGCCACCCAGGTCGAGGTCATCCTCGAGCGCGAAGGCGGTGAGGTCGTCCTCACGGTCCACGACAACGGCCAGGGTTTCTCGACCGCCGACCCGGCGCGCCCGGGCTCGTTCGGGCTCGTCGGCCTGCGCGAGCGCGCGGCGCTCCTGAACGGGCGCGTCACCATCGACAGCGCCCCGGGCCACGGAGCGCGCATCGAGATGCGGCTGCCGGCGGGCGCCGTGGAGACCGCCGCGTGACGCGAATCGTCGTGGCGGACGACCATGCGATCGTCCGCGAAGGCCTGAAGCAGCTCCTCTGCGCCGCCGGTGACCTGGAGGTCGTGGGCGAGGCCGCCGACGGCCACGAGGTGATCAAGGCCGTGCGCGAGAAGGACTTCGACGTGCTGTTGCTCGACATGTCGATGCCGGGCAAGAGCGGCATCGAGCTCATCAAGCAGGTGAAGGGCGAGAAGCCGAAGCTGCGCATCCTGGTGCTCACGATGCACGAGGAGCACCAGTACGCCATTCGCGCGATCCGCGCGGGCGCCTCGGGCTACCTCACCAAGGAGAGTGCCTCGCGCCAGCTCCTGGAAGCGCTGCGCAAGGTCGCCTCGGGGGGTGCCTTCATCTCGAGCGAGGTGGCGGAGCAGCTGGCGCTGGGCGCCATGCCCGACGCCACGCGTGCGCCGCACGAGTCCCTCTCCGACCGCGAGTTCCAGATCTTCCGGCTCATCGCCGCGGGCAAGTCCATCTCCGACATCGGCGAGATGCTCAACCTGTCGGTGAAGACCGTGAGCACGCACAAGGCCAACATCCTGCAGAAGATGAACATGGCGGGCACCGCGGAGCTCATCCGCTACGCCATCAACCACCGGCTCGTCGACGAGCAGTAGCCCGCCCGAGCCCGTTCGCTAGCCGCCGATCTTCACTTCGCCGAGCCCGGCAGCGTCGCGCTTCACCTCTGCCTTGAGCACGGCCGCGGCCGCGGCGAGATCGGTCGAGAGGCCGTCCACGATGTCGTCCACGGACACGATGCCGCAGATGCCGCCGTCCGCATCGGTCACGACGAGCCGGCGCACGCCGTGCGCGCGCATGAGCTCGAGCGCCTCGTGCACGTCGGCCTTCGCGCGCACTGTGGCGATCACGGGCGTCATGGCGGAGCCCACCAGGCACGAGTCGGAGGCGAAGCCTTCGAGCGCCAGGTCGCGGTCGGTCACGATCCCGACGGGACCCTGCGTTCCCGCGCCATCCTCCAGCACCAGGAGCGTGCCCACGCCGTAGCGGCGCATCGCGGCGGCCGCCTCGGCGATCGGCGTGGAGCGGGTCGTGGCCATCACCTTGCGCGTGAAAACCCGGTCGACTTTCATGCGGCCTCCTCCTGCTTGCGTTGAGCCGACTCTAGCCCGGCACGCGGTGGGTTCATTGACGTGGCGCAACGCGGCCCGCGTTGTGCAGGGCTAGGAAAATTCCTAGGCGGTTTCTCGGACATTCGCGGGGCGGATTTCGGGTGGCGGCCTAGGGCGCGAATCATCCCGTGCCGATGCCGCCGGCCGCCGCCGGCCCGGACAATGCATGGCATGGAAACCACACGCCCACACCACGTCTACATCGTCGACGATTCGGTCCCGATCCGCGCCCGGCTCGTCGAGATGCTCGGCCGGCTCGACCACGTGAAGCTCGTGGGCGAGGCCGGCACCGCGCGCGATGCGATCGCCGGCATCCGGCGCACGCAGCCCGATTCGGTGCTGCTCGACCTCAACCTCATGGGCCCGAGCGGCTTCGAGGTGCTGCGCACGATCCACGGCGAGAGCCCGGCGATCGCGTTCGTGGTGCTCACGAACCACGCCGATTCCCAGTACGAGCGCGCGTGCCTGCAGCAGGGCGCGCGCTACTTCCTCGACAAGTTCACGCAGTTCGAGCGCGTGCCCGAAGTCCTCCAGAAAATCGCCCGACACTAACTAAATGGATCGAGACATGTTCGCGCCCGTCCCCGTCGCCTCCCTTCCCGCCCGCACCATCGGCATCGCCCAACGCGCCGAGCGTGGCCGCGCGCGGCCCTCGAAGGTCGCCGCCATCTCCACCAACTGCAGCACGTGCAACCTGCGCGAGCTCTGCCTGCCCTGCGGCATGACGGCGTCCGACCAGCAGAAGCTGGGCGACCTCGTGTACACGCGCAAGCGCGTGAAGCGCGGCGACACCCTCTTCCACGCGGGCACCGGCTTCGACTCGCTCTACGCGGTGCGCGCCGGGTTCTTCAAGAGCAGCGTGGTGCTCGAGGACGGCCGTGACCAGGTGACCGGTTTCCACATGGCGGGCGAAGTGCTCGGCATGGACGGGATCGGCACCGGGCACCACACCGCGGACCTGATCGCGCTCGAGGACAGCGAGGTGTGCGTGATCCCGTACTCGCACCTGGAGGAGCCGAGCCTGCAGCGCCAGCTCCACAAGGTGATGAGCCGCGAGCTCGTGCGCGACCAGGGCGTGATGACCCTCCTCGGCACGATGAAGGCCGAGGAGCGCCTCGCCGCCTTCCTGCTGAACCTCTCGCAGCGCTTCGGGGCGCGCGGCTTCTCGCCGAGCGAGTTCCACCTGCGCATGACGCGCGACGAGATCGGCAGCTACCTCGGCCTCTCGCTCGAGACCGTCTCGCGCCTCTTCTCCCGCTTCGCCGACGACCGCCTCATCGCGGTGCAGCAGAAGCACATCCGCATCCTGGACGTGAAGGGCCTCAAGGCCGTCATGTTCCAGCCCAACGCATAGCCAGGAGTCCCCATGAAAGCGTTCAGGCACATCCTCGTCCCGACGGACGGGACCGCGCTCTCGCTCAAGGCAGCGAAGGAAGCCGCGGGCCTCGCGAAGGATCTCCACCCCACGGTGACGGCGCTCTACGTGACGCCGCCCTGGACGCCGCCGATGGCGGACGAAAGCGCCGTCCTCGCCGACATGGGCTTCTCGGAGAAGGCCTGCCAGGAAGCGCAGGCGAAAGAGGCCGCGGGCGCGCTGTCGAAGCTCGAGCGCACGCTCGTCATGGGCTCGCAGAGCCGCCGCGGCCTGGGCGCCCTGATCCTCGGCAGCGAGACCACCAAGGTCCTCACCCACTCCAGGACGCCGGTGCTCGTATGCCGGTAGACGCGGCTCGCGGGACGTTCACGCACATCCTGTTCCCCACCGACGGCTCGGAGATCTCGCAGGGCGCCGCCACGACCGCCATCTCGCTCGCCCGCTCGCTCGGGGCGAAGGTCACGGCGCTTCACGTCGTGCCGCCTTTCCTGCCGCCCCTGCCGGAGATGGGCGTGGGGTTCACCTACGCCATGACGGAGGAGGAGTACGACCGGGCGACGAAGGCGCAGGCCGCCGAGATGCTCGGCAAGGTCCGGGACGAGGCGTCGGAGTCGGGCGTCGCGTGCGACACCGTGACCGCGATCTCCTCCTCGCCGTGGGACGCGATCATCAAGGCGGCGCGCGAGCACGGCTGCGATGCGATCGTCATGGCCTCGCACGGGCGCAAGGGCCTCGCCGGCCTGGTGCTCGGCAGCGAGACCACGAAGGTGCTGACCCATTCCAGCATCCCGGTGCTCGTGACGCGATGAGCGTCGCGCACATCACCGAGCAGCAGCGCGCCGCGTTGCGCGCGCGGCTGCTGGCACGCGCCCGCGTCCTCGTCGAGGAGATCGGCGCCGGCCTCGGCGGCGGGAAGCTGCGCCAGGAGCCGTTCGATCCCGTTTCCTCCGAGGAGGCCCGGGTCGGCGTCTCCTCGGTCCAGCGCGACACCGACGAGTTGCGGGATGTCGAGAGCGCCCTGGCGCGTCTCGAACGCGGGACTTACGGGCTCTGCATCGACTGCGGCAACCCGCTTCCCTACGTGAGGCTCGACGCCCTCCCCGAGGCCTCGCGCTGCATGCACTGCGAGAACGAGCGCGAGCGCACGCGCGCATCGCCCGCTTCGCTGTAGCGCACCGGCGCCGCACCCCGAAGACCGCAACGCCATTTCCGCGGCCGCATCCAGCGGCAGCGCGATATCCAAGCGCGCCGAGGAGATCGTGCGCCGCGTGCGCGTCATCGCGCTCGCCTTCTCCGCGCTCACCATCGCCTGGGCCCCCATCGACATCGCCGTGTTCTCGACGGTGCGCTGGCACGACCTCCTCATCGCCCGCGCGGCCGCCGCACTCGCGCTCCTCGATCAGCAGTTCCGCTTCGCCCTGCGCCACGGCACGCCGATCACCGTGCTCTTCGCCGACATCGACCGCTTCAAGGCGGTGAACGACCGGCACGGCCACGAGGCCGGGGACCGCGTGCTGGCCGAGGTCGCCGCGGCGTTCCGCGATTCGCTGCGGCAATCCGACGTGGCGGTGCGCTGGGGCGGCGAGGAATTCGTGGTGGTGCTGCCCCACGCCGATGCGGCCTCGACCAGCGCCTTCCTCGAGCGGCTGCGCGCACGCGGCTTCGGCGCGACGCCGGCGGGCGAGCCGATCACTGTGAGCATCGGCATCGGCGCCTACCCGGGCGACGCCGCGGCGAGCGCGCACGAGCTCGTGGCGCTCGCCGACCGGCGCATGTACCCGGCCAAGCAGGCGGGGCGCAACGCATGGGTCGGGAGCGACGGCATCGCGCGCGCCATCCTTGACGGCGCAAAGCGCGGCGACCCGCCGCAGCGTAAGCTGCCACGATGAAAGCCTTCGATCCGGCCCTCGCGCCCGCGCCTGGAACGGAAAACGCCGCCGGCACGCAGGCCCAGGTTCGCGACACCGTGGCGATCGTCCTCGCCGGCGGACGCGGCACGCGCTTGCGCGACCTCACCGCCTGGCGCGCGAAGCCCGCGGTGCCGTTCGGCGGCAAGTTCCGGATCATCGACTTCACGCTTTCGAACTGCGTGAACTCCGGCGTGCGGCGCGTCGGCATCTGCACCCAGTACCGTTCGCAGAGCCTGGTGCGTCACGTGCAGCGCGGCTGGAGCTTCCTCGACGGGCGCTTCGGCGAGTTCATCGAGCTCATGCCGGCCCAGGAGCGCGCGGTCGCGGAGTGGTATGCCGGCACGGCGAACGCCGTGTACCAGAACCTCGAGCTGCTGGAGAGCATGGCGCCGCGGCACCTGCTCGTGCTCGCCGGCGACCACGTCTACAAGATGGATTACGGTCGCATGCTGCAGGAGCATGCCGCGCGCGGCGCGGCCCTCACGGTCGCCTGCGTGGAGGTGCCGATCGCCGATGCGAGCGCCTTCGGCATCGTGCAGGCGGATAGTGGCGGGCGCATCGTGGACTTCCACGAGAAGCCGGAGCATCCGGTGCCCCTCGCCGGCAATCCGGCACGCGCGCTCGCCAGCATGGGCGTCTATGCCTTCGATTTCGCGTTCCTCGCCGAGGAGCTGCGCCGCGACGCGGCGGACGTGCAATCGCGCCACGATTTCGGCCGCGACGTGATCCCCTATCTCGTGGAGGAAGGCGCGCCGGTTTTCGCGCACGCGTTCGAGGCGAGCTGCGTCGCGCCGCGCGGCACCGGCGGCTACTGGCGCGACGTCGGAACGCTCGATGGCTTCTGGCAAGCGAACCTCGAGCTCACCGGAATCGTGCCGCCGCTCGACCTCTACGATCCGTCGTGGCCGATCTGGACCTACCAGGAGCAGATGCCGCCGGCCAAGTTCGTCTTCGACGACGACGAGCGCCGCGGGCACGCCCTCGACTCGCTCGTCTCGGGCGGGTGCATCGTGAGCGGCTCCACGGTACGGCGGTCACTGCTCTTCACGAACGTGCACGTGCACAGCTATTGCCAGGTCGAGGATAGCGTCGTGCTTCCGAACGTCGACATCGGCCGCGGCAGCGTCGTGCGCCGAGCGATCATCGACAAGGATTGCCGCCTGCCGCCCGGCTTCCAGGTGGGGGTCGACGCGGCCGCCGATCGCGCGCGCTTCACCGTGAGCGAAGGCGGCATCGCGCTGGTGACGCCCGAGATGCTCGGGCAGCCGATCCACCAGGCGCGCATTCCATGGGCGCCCGAGGGATCCGCGGGCGCGTAGCGAAGTCCGCGCTCAGACCGTCGCGCGGCGCCGCTGTCCCTCGATCAGGCGCTCGTTGCCGATCGCCTGCACCACGTCCACGAGCCCGTTCGCGGCCGATTCGAGCAGGTCGTCGAGGGCGACGATGCCGATGAGCTCGCCGGCGTCGTTCATCACGGGCAGCCGCCGTACGCCTCGATCGCGCATCACCTTGAGCGACCACGTCGCGTCGTCGCTCTCCAGGGCGAGCGTGGGATGGCGCGTCATCACCTCCTCCACGCGCACGGACTTCGGATCCAGCTCGGCGGCCACTACCTCCACCACGATGTCGCGGTCCGTGATGATGCCCACGGGCTTGCGCGCCGCGTCGACGATCACGATGCTGCCGACGTGGTTGGCGCGCATGAGCTTCGACACGGCGCACAGCGACGCCTGGGGCGTTGCCGTCACCACCTGGCGCTTGCAGACATCCCCGGTTTTCATGGCCGCTCCTCGCATTGGACCCGGTCCAAGCGTACGCGACAGCGCGCCGCGCCGTTTGACGCGCGGCAAGCTTCGCGGCTCAGCGCGCGAGGGAGCGGATCTCGTTCAGCAGGAAGTTGCCGACACGCTTGCCGCGGTTGTGCAGCACCTGGACCAAGCTCTCGTCCACGAAGTACGTGAGGAGGATCGAATCGCGCGTGCGCACCTCGGGCCCCACCGGATCGACCGAGTGGTAGGTGTCGCCGCCCACGGCGAACGCGTAGCCCACGTTCGGCGAGAAGGACATCTGCGCCGCGCGCTCGTACTGCTTGTCGGGCTTGCGGCGGTGGAACACCGTGCCCACGTGCTCGATCGAGCGGTCACGCGGCAGGTAGAGCTGGATCGTCATGCCCTTGCGCCGCGTGTCGGGGTGGATGCCGATGCGGTAGCCCGCCACGTCGCGCGTGAGGATCGGGATGGGGTACATGCCGACGTCGCGATATGCGGCACCGAAGCGCTTCTCGAGGCCCGGCGCGAGGCGCCGGCGGAATGCCTCGCGCACCTCCGGCGAGCAAAGCGCGCGGCCCACGACGTTCCACACGTCGCGCTTCTCCTGCGGCAGGTGGCGGATGAACTCGGGAAAGAGGTCGAGCTTCGTGCGCGTGATGTCGCCGCCGTCGGTAGGCATGGAGCGCGCGCGCCCGGACATGCGCCGGTAGTCGCGCTTGTCGGGCATCGCCTCCATCATGGCCGCGTAGATGTCCTCGGGGAACACGTTCCCCAGCTGCAGGTGATGGAACGGCTCGGCGAGGGCCGGCGCGCCGTCGATCGCGCGGACCACGTGGGCGATGGTGCGCTCGAGGTCGCCCTCGGACAGGGCGGTAGGGGCCGTCGTGGACATGGATCCGTGTGCAGCGGAATAGTTTGCCGACAAATGTATCACCAAGCGGTGCCGCGCGCCGCCTCCGCGGCGCCGGAATCCGCACGCTCATTACACCATCGTTCAATTCCTGAGGGGGGGAAACCGGGGGTAATTTGGTCCTTACGATCCGAGTGACTCCCAGAGGTCTCCATGCAGGCACGCACGCCGATCCTGAACACCCCGATGCCCGACGCGCAACGCATTGCGAATGGTGAAGCGGTGGGGATGCCGGAGCCTGCACCGCGTCCCGGCGCGGACGCGGCCGCCCTGCCGCATCGCTGGTCCGGCCTGGCCCCGCATCGCCTGAAGCGCGTGCTCGCGTGCATCGACCTGCGGCTCGCGGAGCCGATCCACGTCTGCGAGCTCGCCGAGGAAGTGCACATGAGCCCGTTCCACTTCACTCGCATGTTCAAGCTCGCCACCGGCCACTCGCCCCACAAGTTCATCACGCTCAAGCGCGTCGAGCGCGCGAAGGAGCTGCTCGCGACGAGCGACATCCCGATCGCGGCCATTGCCTGCGCCGTGGGCTACCAGACCCAGGCCCACTTCACGGGCGTCTTCTCGCGGCATTCGGGCGCCACGCCCAAAGTCTTCCGGGTCGCGAGGCGCCAGGCCGCCGCGGCGCAGCCCGGCGAGGCCTGACGCGGGCCCGTACCCGGCACGGCGCCGGCAAAGCTTGACGGGAGCTGACGGGCAATAGGGCCGAACGGCCCTACACCGACGGGCAATTCCCGGACACGATGCGCCTGGTTACTCTGGCATCGTCGCCATTCCGTCCGTACCGACATGCAACGCGATTCGAGCGTGCCGGCGGCCGAGACCGCCCTCGCCCCCGCTGGCGATGCTTCGGCGCAAGCGCCGCAGCCCGCCCCCACTCCGCCCTGGAGCGGTCTCGCACCGCACCGGCTCAAGCGCGTGCTCGCCTGCATCGAGGCGCGTCTTGCCGAGCGCATCCACGTGACCGACCTGGCGCGCGAGGCCAACATGAGCCCCTTCCACTTCTCGCGCATGTTCAAGCGCGCGACCGGGCGCTCGCCCCATCAATACGTCACGCTGCAACGCGTCGAGCGCGCGCGCCAGCTGCTCGCGGCGACGTCGATGCCGATCGCCGAGGTCGCGCGATCCGTGGGATTCAGGACGCAGGCGCACTTCACCGGCGTCTTCGCGCAGCACGCCGGCACCACGCCCAGGGCCTTCCGCATCATGCACGCGCGTGCCACCGGGCCGGCGCGGCAGGCGGGCGGCGAGGCACACGCCGGGCGCGGCGAGCAAGACGGCACCGACTGAGCCGCGGCGCGGGCGCTATTGCGCGCCGGCCAGCTCGCGCACGTGGGCCGCGACGCTGCGCGCGAGGTGGAACAGGTGGTAGCCCCCCTCGAGGCAGGAGACGATGCGCCCGCCGCACAGGCGCTCCGAATCCTCGCAGAGGCGGCGCGTGATCCAGGCGTAGTCGGCCTCGACCCAACGCAATCCCGCCATGTCGTCGGCGCGATGCGCATCGAATCCCGCCGAGATGAAGATCGCCTGCGGCCGGAACTCGTCGAGCCGCGGCTTCCACACGTATTCGTACGCCTCCTGCAGCGCTTCTCCGGTGGCGCCCGCGGGCAGCCCTACGTTGGCCATGTTCGGCCCGAGCGCCGTCTCGCCGCTGAAGGGATAGAGGCCCGCCTGGAAAGTGGACACCATCAGGACGCGCTCGTCGCCGGCGAAGATGTCCTCCGAGCCGTTGCCGTGATGCACGTCGAAATCGACGAGCGCCACGCGCTCGAGGCCATGCACGTCCAGGGCGTGGCGAATCCCGACGGCGACATTGTTGAAGATGCAAAAGCCCATCGCCGCGTCGCGCGTGGCGTGGTGTCCGGGCGGGCGCACGGCGCAGAAGGCACGCCCGGCCTCGCCGCGCAGCACGAGATCGGCCGCGAGGACGGCCGCCCCCGCGGCGTGCAGCGCCGCGCGCAGCGACGCCGGGCCCATCGCCGTATCGGGGTCGAGCTGCACGTAGCCCTCGCTCGGGGCGAGAGCGATCATGCTTCGCACGTGGTTCGCGGTGTGCGCGCGCTCCAGCTGCTCTTCCGTCGCCGCCGGCGCATCGTACGGGATGAGCAATTGCATGAGCCCCGTCGCGATCAGGTGGTCGGAGATCGCGTCGAGACGCTCGGGGCATTCCGGATGGCCGGGCCCCATCTCGTGGGCCGCGCAGGCGGTGTGCGTGATCCAGGCGCAAGTCGTCATGGCGAGGGCGGCGCGGCGCGCGAGACGTGCGCGGGCTTCGCTTTCGTCAGGCCGGGACGGTCGCGGGTTCCAGCGGGCGCACGAACTCCCGCCCGAAGCGCTCGACCGCGGCCCAGTCCGTGTACTCGCGGTCGCGCGACGTGCCGGTATCGCCGCCGGCCGTGCCCGAGATGAGCCGCACCATGAA
>Ga0157369_10008119_pt1 | contig 12032 bp, 9 predicted proteins | sample C25metaG_FD_113461 | JGI IMG/M metagenome (GOLD analysis project Ga0157369, IMG submission 113461) | Corn rhizosphere microbial communities from Kellogg Biological Station, Michigan, USA - C2-5 metaG | ecosystem: Host-associated > Plants > Roots > Rhizosphere > Soil | place: USA: Michigan...
CAGGCCGACAGTACCCACGACGATGATCACCAGGCGGCGGGGTCCGCGATGAGTCGATCGAACGCGAGTTCCGCGGCACCGATGAGCAGGAGGTCCTGGCCGAGTTCCGCACGAACGATCGTGACGTCCTCGAACGGCGGGACGAGCGCCCGCTCACGGACCGCGTCGTGCAACTCCTCCGACGCCAGTTCGAGCACGATCCCGAGATGCCCACCGAGGACGACGAGTTCGGGGTCGAGGATGTTCACCGTCCCGGCGAGCGCCCGTCCGAGCGTCCTGGCCTGCCGGACGACCTCCTCCCGCATCGCCCCGGCCGGATCGGCCGCGAGGCCCTCGGCGAGCGCCGCTTCGAGGACCGCGTCGTCCCCGGCGGTGAGACCGGCGACGCGGAGGAGCTCGCTGCGTCGCACGGCGTCTTCGAGCGCATTGCCGGTGGTCGTCGCCGAGGTGTGGCCGAACTCCCCCGCATAGCCGCGCGCACCCCCGACCGGTCGGCCGCCGGCGATGATGCCACCACCGATACCGCTCGCGCCACCGTTCAGGTAGACGAGGTCGTCGATACCGCGGCCCGCCCCGAAGGTCCGCTCCGCCCGGGCGCCGAGACTCGCGTCATTGGCCGCGAACACCGCACGACCGGTCGCGGCACGCAGCCGTTCGACCAAGGGCTCGTCGACCCACCCGAGGTGCGGTGCGAGCCGGACGACCCCGTCGGCGTCCCGGACGAGACCGGGGACCGCCAGCCCGATCCCACCGCCGCCGAGAGCTTCTTCGGGCAGGCGGTCGGCGAGCTCCGCGACCAGTTCAGCGATGATCGCCGTCGCCTCGGCCGCCGACGGTGTCGTGCCGACCTCGCGACGCACGCGCTCGAGGACCTCGCCGCCGAGTCGCACGGCCGCCACCGTGATCGCGTCGAGTTCCGGGTTCGCAGCGAAGGCGACGGCTCGCGGGCCGGCCGAGACGAGTGGCGACGGCCGGCCGACACCCTGCCCACCGACCGGGACGGACTCCGTGACGATTCCGATCGAGGCGAGTTCCGTGACGAGCGCGGCGACCGTGGACCGGTTGAGCCCGGTCGTCCTCGTGAGCGCCGACCGCGACTGCACGCCGCCCTGATGCACGAGCTCGACGATCCGGCCGAGGTTGCGACGGCGCACCGAGTCGAGTCCGCTCCCCATGCCGGGTCCGCCCGCTGGACCCGCCCCGACCGCTGTCGACTCGCTCACACGCACACCCTCTGCTCGATCCCTCCAGTGTCCCCTATCCGAGCACACGCCGGTTCACCCGCTTCCGGCCACGGATGGTTGACTGGACGGATGCCCGCCGCCTGGACACTCCGCCCCGCCACCATCGACGACTCGACCTGGATGGTCGAGTTGCGTGCCGTCGTCATGCGACCCGACCTCGAGCGCCTCGGTCGCTACGACGAGACCCGCGTGCGTCAGCGCTTCCTCAGCGGATATCGACCGGAACACACCTCGGTGATCGAGGTCGAGGGCATCACGGCCGGGCTGGTCGCCCTCCGCCCGGAACCCGACGAGCGGTGGCTGGAGCACTTCTATCTGGCGCCCGAACACCAGGGCGCGGGCCTCGGCACCGCGGTGCTCACGCGGCTCCTGGCCGACGACGGCGACCCGCGCCCGTTCCGCCTGAACGTCTTGCAGGGCAGCCCGGCCCGCCGCCTCTACGAGCGCCACGGCTTCACGCTCGAACGCGAGGACGAGGTCGACGTCTGGATGGTCCGCGGCTCGACAGCAGGAGATCGGCACCGCAGCAGGACGTCCGACTGAGGAACGTCCTGCCACCGCGCAGATCCCCTGCCGCGATGCCGGTCCCGGCTACCGGGTGAGCCGCGCGACCCCTTCGACCGCCTCCACGACCGGCCCGCCCGCGAGCCGAGCGCTGAACGCGGCACCCGTCGGACCGCTGACGGTCGCACCGCCGCCCGTGCGAGAGACCTCGAACGTGATCGCCTCCCCGCCGGTCGGATCGGACACCCGCACCGACGAGACCCCGGGGCGCCCCGGGTACACGGTGATGAGCGGCGCGTCGGTGTAGTCGTAGTCCGGGCGGTCGTCGCGCGCCCCGGTCACGAGCACGGCACCCTCGCGGACCCACAGTGGCAGCGACGAGAAGTCGTGCCGCTCGCTCCGCCACATCCCACCCTGGACGACCTCGTCGGTCAGCAGGTTCGTCCAGGTGCCCCTCGGCAGGTAGTACTGCACGTCACCGACCTCGCTGAACACCGGCGCGACGAGCAGGTGCTCGCCGAGCAGGTACTGGCGGTCGAGGTGGTCGACGGCGGGGTCGCCTGGGAACTCGAGCTGCATGGGACGCATGAAGGGAATGCCCCGCGACGCCGCCTCGAGCCCGACCTCGTAGAGGTACGGCATGAGTCGCAGCTTGAGGTTCGTGAAGCGACGGGCGACGTCGACGGCGCTCTGACCTGGGGCCTCGGCACCGTCATCGAAGGCCCACGGCACGCGGTAGCTCGAGGAGCCGTGCAGGCGCGAGTGGCTGGACATGAGCCCGAACGCCAGCCACCGTTTGAACACGGCCGGGTCGGGGAAGCCTTCGAACCCGCCGATGTCGTGACTCCAGTACCCGAATCCGCTCGCCGCGAGTGAGAGCCCGCCGCGCAGCGTCTCGGCCATCGACTCGTAGCTCGAGGAGTTGTCACCGCCCCAGTGCACGGGCTGCTGCTGGCCGCCCACGGTCGCGGACCGCGCGAAGAGGACGGCCTCGCCGACGCCGCTCGCCTCCTCGAGCGCCGTGAACACCGCGGCGTTGTACAACTGGGCGTACCAGTTGTGCATGACCTGCGGGTCGCTGCCGTCGTGCCAGACGACGTCGGTCGGGATCCGCTCGCCGAAGTCCGTCTTGATCGCGTCGACACCCTGTCCGACGAGGGTGCGGATCTTGTCCTGGAACCAGGCGGTCGCCGCGGGGTTCGTGAAGTCGACGAGGCCCATGCCCGCCTGCCACATGTCCCATTGCCAGACCGATCCGTCGGCGCGGCGCACGAGGTACCCTGCGTCCGCGGCCTCGGAGAACAGCTTCGACCGCTGCCCGATGTACGGGTTGATCCACGCACTCACCTTGAGGTCGCGGTCGTGGAGCCGTGCGAGCATGCCCTCGGGGTCGGGGAAGACCCTGGCGTCCCACTCGAAGTCGGTCCAGTTGAACTCGCGCATCCAGAAGCAGTCGAAGTGGAACACACTGAGCGGGAGGCTCCGCTCGGCCATGCCGTCGATGAAGCTGTTGATGGTGCCCTCGTCGTACTGGGTGGTGAACGACGTCGACAACCACAGTCCGTAGGACCAGGCGGGCACCCGGGCTGGCCGTCCGGTGAGTGCCGTGTACCGCTCGAGCACGTCCTTCGGCGTCGGGCCGGCGAACACCAGGTATTCGAGCGACTCGCCTGCGACGGAGAACTGCACGCGCTCGACGGCCTCGGTCCCGACCTCGAAGGACACGTGCTCGGGGTGGTTCACGAGGACGCCGTACCCACGGTTCGTGAAATAGAACGGCACGTTCTTGTAGGACTGCTCGCTCGAGGTTCCGCCGTCCGCGTTCCAGACGTCGATCGTCTGACCGTTCTTGACGAACGGTCCGAACCGCTCGCCCAGTCCGTAGACGAGCTCCCCGACGCCGAGGGCGAGCTGCGCGTGCACGTAGGCGCCTGGTGCGGCGAGCCCGGTGGTCGTGACGCCCGCGACCCCGGCCGGTTCGGTCGTGACCGGCGCGCCGTCGTCGAGGTGCACGAGCGCGATGGACTTCGCCCCGCTCACCGTGATCGGCTCACCGTCGTCGAGGAATTCGAGCGACCACGGTGCGCCGGCGCTCACCCGTGCCGTCAACCGGCCACTGGTGAGCGAGCCACCGTCCGCGTCGATCGCCACCTCGCCGACCCCGCCGGAGGTCGCGCCGACGAGCTCGAAGCCCGGACTGCGTCGAGCCCCGGTGTGGTGGTCGACGCGCACGCTGATGACCCCCTCGAGCGGCGACGACAGCGTGACCGTCAGTACCGTGCGGTTGAGCGTGTCGCCGCGGCTCGCGAGGACCTTCGTCGGCGCGGTGACGACGAGCGACCGGCCGTCCGGTGTGGCGTCGAGGTCGTAGGCCTCCTGCGCGTAGCGGGCGTCGACGTGCGGTCTCGTGTGCCAGAACCCGTCGGTGAACTTCATCGGGTCTCCTCCAGGACGACGACCGCTCCGGCCTCGACGGTCACCCGGCCGGTGTGCGCGGTCCCGGTGAGGAGGTCGACCCCGCCGGCCTCCGCGGTGAGCGGCCGGTCGCTCTGGTTGATCAGGAAGAGGTACGAGGCACCGTCCCCGACCCGTCGGACCGCGTCGAGTCCGCGCTCGCGCACGACCACGGGGGCGACCCCGGCGTCCGCGACGACATCGGCGAGCAGCCGGGCGAGCCCGTCGTCGTCGAGGCTGGTCGCGAGGTAGCGGGCGGACCCGGAACCGACGCGACGGACCGTCACCGCGGGCCAGCCCTCGAAGTCGCCACCGTCGAAGCGCGCGAGCACCTCCGCGTCGCGCGCCTCCACGCGCTCGACCCATCGACCCGCGGTCGCCCCGGAATCGAGCCGCAGCACCGTCTCCGGGAACTGCGGGAAGTGCTCGTCGGAACGGATCCCGAGCGTCTGCCGGAACGCCCCGGGGTAGCCGCCCGGGATCACCCGGTTGGTCTCGTCGACGATGCCGGAGCTGTAGCCGACGAGCAGGTGCCCACCTCCGGTGACGAACGCGTCCAGCCGCTCGGCGAGGCCGTCCGGTGCCAGGAAGAGCGTCGGCACCAGGACGACCGCATAGTCGTCTAGCGCGGCGTCGGACGGCAGGACGTCCACCGCGACACCGGCGTCGGTGAGGGCCCGGTGCATCGCGATCGGCTCCCGCGTCGAGGTGATGTCGTTGCTCGGGTTCCGTCCGCTCCGGAGCGCCGCAGCACTCAGTTGGTCGTACAGGATCGCGACCTTCGCCCGCTCGACCCGGCTGCCCCGGACCCGAGCGAGGGACGCGAGGTCCGAGCCGAGGGCGACGGCGTCTCGGAAGATCGTGGAGTCGGCTCCGGCGTGGGGCACGATCGACGAGTGGAACTGCTCCGAGCCGGCGGTCGAGGCCCGCCACTGGAAGAACATCGCGCCGTCGGCTCCCCGCGCGATGTGCGCGAGCGTGTCGCGACGCATCTCCCCGGGACCCTTCGCGCGGTTGACGCCCTGCCAGTTGACGGCGGCGGTCGAGTGTTCGATGAGCAGCCACGGTTCGCCCGCCGCGATCCCCCGGGTGCGGTCCGCGCTGAACGCGAGCTCCCCGGCGCGGTGCGGGTCGGCACCGACCGTGTAGTGATCGTTCGCGACGACGTCCACAGCCTCCGCCCAGCGCGCGTAGTCATGCACACCCGGCTCGTTCATGACCATGAAATTGGTCGTGATCGGGATGTCCGGGGTGATCTCTCGGAGCACGGCGCGCTCCGCCTCGTAGTAGCCGAGCAGCGCGTCGCTCGTGAATCGTTCGAAGTCGAGGAGCAGACCGGGGTTGTGCCCGGTCGAGGCGAACCGCGGCGGCTGCACCTGCTCGAACCCGGTGTAGTGATGCCCCCAGAACGCGGATCCCCAGGCCTGGTTCAGCGCCTCCACGGAGCCGTGGCGCTCGGCGAGCCATCGCTGGAACGCGGCGCCGGTCTCGTCGTCGTAGCTGCGCGCGTTCTCGTTGCCGAGCTCGTTGCTGACGTGCCACAGGCGCAGTGCCGGGTGGGAACCGTACCGTTCGGCGAGCGCCCGGACGACGCGCAGCGCATAGCGGCGGAACGTCGCGGAACTGGGCGACCACGCGAGTCGCCCGCCCTGCGACACCCGGACGCCCATGGCGTCGACGGTCGCGATCTCGGGGTGCGCCTGCAGCAGCCAGATCGGCGGGGCCGCGGTCGGCGTCGCCAGGTTCACGCCGACACCACCCTTGTGGAGGAGATCCATGATGCGGTCGAGCCAGCCCCACTCGAAGACGCCGTCGGCGACCTCGAGGAGGCCCCAGGAGAAGACGCCGAGGTTGACGGTGTTGACCCCCGCCTCGCGCATGAGCGCGACGTCCTCCGGCCACACCTCCTCCGGCCATTGCTCGGGGCTGTAGTCGCCGCCGTAGGCCAGACCGTTGGCGATCCAGGGGAACTCCCGTGGTGCGCCGAGGTCGTCGGCCGTCGATGTGAACGTGTTCATCCTTTGAGACTCCCGCTGATGAGATCGAGGCGCCAGAAGCGCTGGAGGAAGAGCATCAGGGCGACCAGCGGAATGATCGAGAGCAGGGCGCCCATGATGGCCAGGGTGTAGAGGACCGGGGTGCCGGTGCCTCGGTTGAGGAGGAGGTAGAGGCCCTGCGTGAGGGGGAACTTGGACTCGTCGCTCAGCATGATGAACGGCAGGAGGAAGTTGTTCCAGATGCCGATGAACTGCAACATGAAGACCGTCACGAGCCCCGGCACCATCATCGGCAGGGCGATCGAACGGAAGATGCGGAACTCGTTGCCGCCGTCGATCCGCGCGGCCTCGATCGTGTCGCCCGGCACCGAGGACTGCGCGTAGATGCAGGCCAGGTAGATGCCGAACGGGTTGATGATCGACGGGAGCAGGACCGACCAGTAGGAGTTCGACAGGCCGATCTCCGAGACGAGCAGGTACTGCGGGATCGCGAGCGTGATCTGCGGAATGAGCACCCCGGCGAGCAGCACGGTGAAGACGAGGCTGCGGCCTCGGAAGTTGTACCGGGCGAGGGCGTACCCGGCCGTCGCACTGACGAAGGTGGACAGGATCGCACCACCGCCCGCGTACAGCAGGCTGTTGCCCGCCCACTTCCAGAAGGCGCCGCCCGAGTAGGCGGAGAGCTGGGCGAGATTGTCCCAGAAGCCGGTACCGAAGGTGAAGGAGCCGCTCGTGAACAGCTCGCCCGACGACTTCGTGGAGGCGGTGATGACCCACACGATGGGGAGGAGCGTGTAGACGGCGCCGAGGAGCAGGATGATCGTCGGGATGACCCGGACACCCGGTCGGTTGCGGCGGGTGGGGAGCGCGTGACCGAGACGTGGTCGCGCGACGGTGGCGGAGGTGGTGTTCACGGAGTGTCCTAGCTGTCGAAGGTCCGGCGCTGCAGGCCGCGCAGCAGGAAGACCGAGATGAGGAGCGTCCCGAGCGCGAGGACGACGGAGGTCGCCGCGGCGCCGGGGATGTTGTCGAGCGCGAACGCGTCGCGGTACACCTTCATCAGCGGGAAGAAGGAGTACGAGATGGAGTTCGACAGGCTGCGGAGGGTCTGCGGTTCGCCGTAGGCCTGCAGGGTCGCGATGACCGAGAACAGGAACGTCAGGATGAGGGCCGGCGACAGCAGTGGGATCTTGATCCGCCAGGCGATGGTCCACTCGTTCGCGCCGTCGATCCGGGCCGCCTCGTAGAGCTCCGCGGGGATGGACCGCAGCGCGGTGTACATCACCACCATGTTGAAGCCGATGCCCGACCAGATCGCGATGTTCGCGAGGGAGCCGAAGATCTCCGGGGCTGCGAGGAAGTCGGGGGCGGGCAGGCCAAGACTCGTGAACGCCGCGGTGAACGGGCTCGTCGAGGGGAGGTACATGAATCCCCACATGAGCGTCGCGATGACGCCGGGGACGGCGTAGGGCAGGAAGATCGCGGTCCGGGAGAACCGTGTCGCCCGAACCCGGGGGATGTCGAGCAGGAGGGCGAAGACGAGCGCCAGTCCGAGCGTGAGGGGTACGGCGATGATGGCGAACATCCCGAGTCGACCGAGCGAGGCGACGAACTCCGGGTCGGTGAGCGAGGCGACGTAGTTGTCGAATCCGACGAACACCTGCTGCTTCTTCCCGAAGGCCCCGCCGGCGACCTTGAGCTGCGTGAAGGACAGGTAGAGGGCGTAGCCGATGGGGATAATGAGGAAGAGGACGAAGAGGATGGCCGCGGGCGAGAGGAACGCCCACGGGGCGAGCGCCCCGCCGGCTGTCCTCCGCCGACGGGTGCGGCCAACCCGGGTGGTCGGTGCGGTGGTCATGATGCTCCTTCTCGATGACGAGCTGGGTGGGGCTGCAGGTGCGGGTGGGCGTGGGCGGGCGCCGGAGCGACGCCCGCCCACCGGTACCTACTCGGCGATGTCGTATCCGGACTTCTTGAGGTCGTCGACGACCGCCTGCTGGGTCTTCGTGAGGACGTCGGCGAAGGAGGTGCCGTTCGCGGTCGCGGCCTTGATGCCGTCCGTGTAGGTGTCGAACGCCACCTGCGTGTTCGGGCCCCAGGTCACGGGTGCCGTGTCCGCGGCGATGTCGGCGGCCACCGTCCAGAAGTCGGACTGGCCGGAGACGAGCTCCGGAAGTGGCAGCGACGACAGGCTCTCCTGCCCGGCGATGGACGCCGGGAACAGGCCGGCGATGGACGCGAGTGCCGAGGAGCCCTCCTGCGAACCGTTCAGCCACTCGAGGAACTTCGTGGCCTCCTTCGGGTGCTCGCTCATCGTGGTGACCATGACGGAGGAGCCGCCCATGAGGCCGGCCGCGGTCTCGCCGTCCCACGACGGCATGGGTGCGATCTTCCAGAGCCCGGCCGTGTCGGGTGCGACGGAGGCGACTGCCCCAGGAGCCCAGACACCCGCCGTGAAGCTGAGGAGCGAGCCGTCGTTCATCTTCGTGTTCCACTCCGGCGTGAAGAAGTGCGTCGTGTCGGCCAGGCCGCCGTTCACGAGTCCCTGCCAGTAGTCCGCGACGCGCGTGGACTCGGGCGAGTCGACGTCGACGCCCCAGGCCTCACCGTCGATCGACCACCAGTCGACGCCGAGCGGCTGACCGTAGGCGACGAAGGTGGAGGCGTCGTCGGGGTAGCCGCCCAGGTAGGCGTTCGGGGCCACCTGACGGACCTGCGCCGCCGTCGCCGCGTACTCGTCCCAGGTCGTCGGAACCTGCAGGCCGTACTGCTCGAACAGGTCGGCGCGGTACATGAACACCATGGGGCCGGTGTCCTGGGGCACGGCGTAGACGGCGTCGCCCAGGGAGGTGAGCGCCCAGGTGGCGTCGGTGAACTCGTCCTTGAACGACGCGACGTCCTCGGTGATGTCGAGTGCCACGTCGCTCGTGACGAGGTTCGGGATCTTCTGGTATTCGGCCTGGACGAGGTCAGGGCCTTCGCCGGCGCGTTTGGCCGCGAGCGTCTTCGCGACGATGTCGTCCGCTCCGGCCGCCTGCACGAGCTTGACCTGGATGTCGGGGTTGTCCTCGTTCCAGACGTCGATGACGTCGGCGATGTTCGGAGCCCAGCCCCAGTACTCGAGCTGGACGGGGCCCGAGGACCCGCTGTCGGGACTGCAGCCGGCGAGGGAGATGCCGACGGCCGCGACGACTGCCACGGACGCTGCTCTGCTGATGATCTTCATGGCGCTACTTCCTTGTAGGGCGGTCGGTCGACCGCGGGGTGGTGGTGTCGGGTGGTGCGGGAGGTGGTGCGTGGAGGAAATGGCTCGGACCCGGGTGGGTGCGTTCCGGACGGTCCGGGGTCGGGGCAGATGGGTCGGGTCGGTCGTCGAAACGTTTCGATGATGCAGGTGCGGCCACCATCGGCGACCGGGGCGGGCAGGGTCAGTCGGCGGGTGGGGCCGCGACGGAGCCGTACTCGACGAACCAGGGTTCGATGAGTTCGACGTGCGGCTCGACCGGGGTCTCGAGTTGCCGCATGGTGAGCACGATCGCTCGCGCACAGGACTGCTCGGCCGGCAGGGGGATCACGTCGATCGCCGGCTCGAGGTGGGCGGTGTCGAAGCTGGAGCACGCCGAGATGACCGAGAGATCCTCCGGGATGCGGACGCCACGACGCGCGAGCACGTCCAGCGCCATCGCCTGGACGGGTTCGTTGCTCTGGAAGACGAGCCCGGTGGGCGCGGCTCCGAGCTGGGCCTCGATGTCATCGAGGGCGCGGACGACACTCCCGGCATCCTCAGCGCATGCCCGGAACACCGGCTCGACGCCGTTCGCCTCGCACGCGGCGATGAACGCGTCGCGGAACCGTGGTGGGAAGTTCGACCCGCGCTCGTAGATCGCCGGCGACTGCCCGATGCAGGCGATGCGCCGGTGGCCGAGGCTGATCAACCGCTCGACCGCGAGCCAGGCGGACCGCTCGAAGTCGAGGTCGACGCAGACGAGCCCGTCGGTGTCGGCCGGGATGCCGACGAGGGTCGCGGGTACGCCCAGTTCGCGGACGAGGTCCGCGCGTTCGTCGGTGGTCGAGACGTCGAGCAGGACGATGCCGTCGACCAGGGAGGACTGCGAGACGCGTCGCAGCCCGTCGGTCGCGTCGTCCTGGGTGAGGAGGACGACGTCGTAGTCGTACTCGCGCGCCGCGTTCACGACGGCGAGGACGAAGGTCATATGGGCCGGCGCATGTGTTCCGGCATGGAGTGGCGCACTGAGGGCGAGGAGGTTCGTTCGAGCACCCTTGAGCATCCTGGCACCGGCGTTCGCCCGGTACCCCAGGGCGTTGGCCGCCTCCTCGACGCGGAGGCGTGTGCTCTCGGTGATCGAGCGCTTACCCGTGAGGGCGTAGGAGACCGTACTGATGGAGACACCCGCGGCCTGCGCCACATCGTGAATGCTCACCATCTCGGACTCCATCGTCGATACGTTTCGATTGCTTCGAGAGGGAGCCTAAGCGAGGTCGCGGCGGGACGCAAGTCTTTTGTGGCGAGCGCCAACAAATGGCCACCGGCGCGAGGACAGGAGATCCGCTCCACAGCAGGACGATCACGGAGGAAGGGTCCTGCCCTCGCGCCGATCGCCTACTGGAGCGCGCTCGAGCTCACGCGGGCTGGCGGACCGTGGTCACGATGTCGACGAGGTGCGGGTCGGCCGGCGCGGAGCCGAAGCCGAAGCGCACGGGCGGGTCGAGTCGGGCGAGGGTGCCGAGGTCGGCACCGGACCAGCTCGCGGTGGCGGCGGTGATGCGGCGGGCGCCGGTCACGCCGTAGTACTCGCGTCGACCGTTGCCTGCGGAGCCCGCCGTCCGGGCGCCGGGTTGGAGCACGCGGGCGAGGGGGTCGATCGTCTGCAGCCAGACGGGGTTCACGGCCACGGGTTTGGGGACGACCCGGAGCGCACGACCGAGCGGAGAGCTCCCGCCGATGCGGAGGGTCGTGTCGAGCGGACCGCCCACGAAGCGGAGCCCCGTCGGCAGGCGGGTCCAGCCGACGGTGCCGATCTCGACGTCGTCGAAGGTGTACGTGGAGGAGATGAAGTCGGCGATCTCCTGGGTCGGCGCGAGCAGCAGGCGTTTGCCGCGGGAGTCCTCGATCATCGCGTCGGCGAACGAGCCGAACGGCGAGGTGGACCAGAGCCCGAGGACGATGCGGACGCCACCCGTGGTGCCGTAGCCGGCGATCCTCCCGGAGAAACGAAGGTCGGTTGCGGGCATGGGATCACCCTAGTCGCCCCTCCTGCGGGAGTGTCCGTGAACGGGGGGTCCACGGCCCGGCCCCCGTGCCGGTGGACAGGCGCGGGAGCACCACCCGGTTGACGAGGTCGGCGCGATCCGCTTCCGTGGGAACATGCCGACCTCGCTGCTCCTCCTCGCCGACACCCACCTGCCGAAGCGGGCGAAGGCCCTGCCGGACGCGGTCTGGGCCGCCGTCGACGCAGCAGACGTCGTCGTCCACGCGGGTGACTGGGTCGACGAGGCGACCCTCGACGCCCTCGAGGCCCGGGCTGCCCGCCTCGTCGGTGTCTTCGGCAACAACGACGGCCCAGGTCTCCGCGCGCGCCTTCCCGAGGTCGCGCGCTTCGAACTCGACGGGCTGCGGTTCGCCGTCGTCCATGAGACGGGGGCGGCGACCGGTCGCGAGCGACGGGCCGACGAGGCCTTCCCCGACACCGACGTCCTGGTCTTCGGACACAGCCACATCCCGTGGGACTCGGTCTCGCCCGCCGGCCTGCGTCTGCTCAACCCCGGATCGCCGACCGATCGCCGCCGTCAACCGGAGTGCACGATGATGACC
>Ga0157369_10008120_pt1 | contig 12032 bp, 11 predicted proteins | sample C25metaG_FD_113461 | JGI IMG/M metagenome (GOLD analysis project Ga0157369, IMG submission 113461) | Corn rhizosphere microbial communities from Kellogg Biological Station, Michigan, USA - C2-5 metaG | ecosystem: Host-associated > Plants > Roots > Rhizosphere > Soil | place: USA: Michigan...
AAAATCAAGTGCGCTCCCGACCATCTGCTCTGTGAGCGTAAGCGTCTCAAAGCTCTCCTGGTCGAGAAAGTGAGAACCCTCGTTGTCGCTATACAGATAAGACGCCGGCACTGTCACTAGATCTGGCTCGCGAAACTTGTCGCTGGCCTTGAAGCTCTTCTCGAACACTGCGTTCGTCAACAGATTACGCATCTTCAGCCGCACTAGCGTCTGACCGCCACGCGCCGTCGGCGTGTTCACCTCTGCATCCAGACAGGCGTAGGGCACACCCTCATGTTCGAACACCATCTTCCGTTTCACATCAATCGCATCAATCAGTGCAGCCATACAGGTCCTTAGGTAGAGATGTCTTCAGTATATGGAGTGTGGCTCACCGAGCCCGAGTGGGTCTGCATGCTGCGCGCCACGATCAATGCGCTCCCGCCGAGAACAAGATAGATAACGGCGGTCGCCGACAGGCACTCGCCCAGGCTCACGTGCCGCAACGCTGTGGCGACGATCACGGGTGCGAAGCCGCCACCCAGCCAGCCCAGCGAGTTCATTACCCCGGCCGCTACGCCTCTCCGCCGCGCGGGAATCACGTCATACAGCCCTGCCCATATGTTCGCGTCATAGAGTCCCTTCGCCAGCCCAAAGCCAGCGAGCGCCCCGATCAGCGCCCCGACCAGCCGTGTCCACCCGGAAAGGAACAGGAACGGCACTCCCAGCAATAATCCCAGCGCCTGCACGCGGATTCTTCCGCCTCGCTGCCGCTGCGACGCGAAGTCCGCCAGGACTCCACCGAGGATCACGCCAATAACCGAAGCGAGTTGCAGATAGGCCGTCGCGCTGAAACCGGCCATCGTCAGCGTCATGTTGAAGGCCCGATAGAGAAACGTCGGCAGCCAGGTCAGGAACACGACTGCCACAAAGTTCGCTCCGATGAAGATGCCGATCAGCGCCAGCGCGTACCGGTTCGTCAGCACATCTGCAACGCCGCGAACGAATCCGCTTCGTCCCGGCTCCCAGGCCGGGTCGGAGAGCAGAGCGGCCGTGCGCGGCGGCTCGCGCAGCGCAACCGCCAGCACGCTGCTCAACAATAGGCCTGCAGCACCGAAGAAGAGGAACGCCGGCCGCCAGCCTCGATGATCCGCAATGACTGCCGAGAGGGTGCCACCCAGGATGCTGCCGATATACACACTCGACTGGTGAATCGACATGGCGCGCGAGCGCGTATCCGGGCCGTGATAGTCGCCCAGCAGCGACATCGCCGCAGGGAAGTAGAATGCCTCACCCAGGCCACCTAGCGCGCGGCAGAAAACCATAACGTGATATGACCCGGCGAACGCAGTGGACGCTGTCGCGCAGGACCAGAACGCCAGCGCCCCCACGATGACCAGCTTGCGCGAGACCCGGTCGCTCACCCAACCAGCGGCCGGCCCGCATACCGCGTACACCCACATAAAGGCCGCGGCAATGATGCTCAACTGCAGATCGGAGAGCCGAAGCTCCTTCGCGATCGGCGGAAACACCGAGAAGATCGCCTGCCGGTCCGCATAGTTGAACAGGCACACGCACCACAGCATGGCAACCACGGCCCAGCGGTACGGCCCTTCCTGACGAGCATGTGCAGGCATTCAGCTATTGTGCCAGCAGCCGAGCCTGGTTGACCCCGAACCACTCGAGCAACGCATCGCGTTCGGCCTCGCGTTCGCGAGCAAGCGGCATCGGATAGCTGGCGGGAGCAAGCCCGCGCGCCTCCGCCAGCATCTTCAGCCCCCACGGCGTGGGCAGCACATCGAGCCGCCTCACCACCTCCGCAAGCGTTTCTGCCAGTTCGTGAAACTCCGCGCATGCCGTGCCGCGCATGCCCACCCGGTACAGCTGTGCGATCAACTCCGGCAGCACGCATGCGACGCCTGACACGACGCCATCCAGCACCGATTCTTCGATTGCCGCTGCCAGAACCGCATCATTCCCGATCAGGCGTCGCGCTGTTACTCCGCGCTCTGTCAACAGCCGCACCGTCTCCAGAGATCCGCTGCTGTCCTTGATCCCGACGATCTGCCCGCATTCCCCAATCAATTCCGTGGATGTCTGTGGTTCAAGCCCGGCAGCAAACTGTGGCAGGTTGTACAGCAGCACCGGCGTCTCCACCGCATTGGCGACGGCACGGCAGAAGGCCTTCAGATCCGGCTGTGAATATCGAAAGAACCAGGGCATCGGCAGCAGCAGAGCTTCCGCGCCAGCGCGTTCTGCGGTACCCGCCAACCGGACGCATCCCTCCACAGACGCCGAGCCCACGCCGGCAACGAATGGCACACGGCTCCCCACAACCTGGGATGCCACTCGCATCAGCCGCCCAAATTCGTCCTCAGTCGTACGCGGGAACTCGCCCGTGGCGCCATTGATCGCGAACCCATCGACGCCCTTACCGATCAGCCACTCCAACAAACGAGCGAACTCCGCCTCGTCCAAATCTCCCGTGTTGCTGCGCGGCGTCAGCACCGCCGCATACACTCCACCCAACACGCCCATGCCGTAACGCTATCGGGAATTGTACGTCCGCGACAACATGCTCTCCGCGGCTCCATGCCTCACTTCACCGATTTCGTCCATAACGCGGAACTGGGTGTATAGAATTCATCTGTCCCACACGATTTTCGAAACCCTAAATTCCTGCCCCAGGGAGGGCCACACCTTGAGCGCACCGCCGATCGGCTCACCGCAGATTACACCAGCACGGCGCATCAATACGCCGCAGCAGGTGCTCTTCGCCAGCCTCATCGGCACCACCATCGAGTTCTTCGACTTCTACATCTACGCCACCGCCGCGGTGCTCGTGTTTCCCGCGCTGTTCTTCCCAACGTCTGACCCAGCCTCAGCCCGCCTCGCATCCCTCGCGACCTTCGGCATCGCGTTCCTGGCGCGTCCCATCGGCTCAGCTCTCTTCGGCCACTTCGGAGACCGCATCGGCCGCAAGACTACGCTGGTCCTCGCGCTCTCCACCATGGGCCTCTCGACCGTCATCATCGGCCTGCTGCCCACCTACGGCACCATCGGACTCGCCGCGCCGATCCTACTTGCGCTCTGCCGATTCGGGCAGGGCATCGGCCTCGGCGGCGAGTGGGGCGGAGCCGTCCTGCTTGCCACAGAGAACGCGCCGCCCAACAAGCGCTCTCTCTATGGGATGTTTCCCCAGCTCGGCGCCCCCATCGGCTTCTTTCTTTGCGGCGGAGTCTTTCTGCTCCTTTCGCACTGGATGACGGACCAGGCGTTCTTCAACTTCGGCTGGCGGCTTCCGTTCCTCGCCAGCGCCATACTCGTCTTCCTCGGCCTGTACGTCCGGCTTACCATCACGGAAACGCCCGTCTTCCAAAACGCGAAGAACCGTGGTGAGCAGCACGCCGTACCGCTCTTCGCTGTGGCGCGCAGCCATCTGCGTTCACTCATCGCCGGCATCGCGCTTTGCCTCTGCACCTTTGTGCTCTTTTATCTGATGACCGTCTTTGCGCTCTCATGGGGAACGAGCGCGCTCCACTATCCGCGCGAGAAGTTCCTCGTCATGCAGCTCTTCTCTGTGGTTCTTTTCGCCGTCACGATTCCCATCTCCGCGATACTGGCAGAGCACGGCCGCCGACGCATCATGATCGGCATCACGATTGCGATCGGCGTGTTCGGCCTCTTCCTCGGACCGCTCTTCGTCAGGGGTACTACCGGCGCGACCGCCATGATGGCCGTCGGGCTCGGCCTGATGGGCGTCACCTACGGCCCGCTCGGCACGCTCATGTCTGAGCTCTTCCCCACCGCTGTCCGCTACACCGGAGCATCCTTCGCCTTTAGCATGGCCGGCATCCTCGGCGCGTCGCTTGCCCCGTATATCGCTACCTGGCTGGCGAAGACCTACGGCATCAACTACGTCGGCTACTACCTCTCCGTGTCCGCGGTCATCACTCTGCTCGGGCTGCTGGCCATCCGCGAGACGAAACACACCGACCTAGCATCTTCATCCATTTAACTTCGGATGCATCTTCTGAAACCCGCTCGCCTCTTGATAGGCGCGCGCGAACGCCGCAACTCGAGCGTCGTCGTATAGCCCGCCCAGAAACGTAATGCTCACCGGAGTCCCCGGCCCTCCCACGTTGTCCTCATTGCCGTCTTCCGTGGAGAGCGGCGGCGGTGCATCGTCGCCGCGAATTCCGTTCGGCACAATGACGGCAGGATGCCCAGTAAGGTTCGTGATGCGTGACTGCGTGCCAGTCGTCGGCGTCACAATCACGTCCACCGTCTTGAACAACTCCGCCATCGCTGCAATGCCCAGCGCCCGCGCCCGCTGCGCCTGAACATAGTCCACCGCCGAGTACATCCGCGCCACACGGAACGTATTCGGCCAATCGCCCTTCGCCTGTCCATTTAGCTTGGCGTCGGCGCCGCTGCGCGTCAGCTCGTCGAACGCCGCCGCGCCTTCGGCCTCCAGCACGGCGGTCATCGCGTTCCATGGCAGCTCCGGCATCTTCACCGGGATCAGCCTCACGCTCATCTTCTTCAGCAACTCCAGCGCGGCGCGGTCGTATCGATTGTCATACTGCCGCGTAGCTAGATAGGCTTTCTCGCTAAGCCAGCCCTTCATCGCTTTTGGGTCATCGTCCTTCGGCTTCGGGCTCAGTTCGCTGTCCGCGGCTCGCTCGAACTTTGCCGCGTTATAACCAACCCGCAGCTTCTTCCAGTCAAACTCCGCGTCCCAGGTAAACGCCACATCGTTGCGCACCGTCAGGTCCACGCCATCCGCGCCATGCAGTGTCTCGAGCACCAGTGCGCAGTCCTCCACGCACCGGGCAATCGGCCCCAGCTTATCCATGGACCAGCTCAGCGGCATCGCCCCGGTTCGCGGCACCAGCCCAAAGCTCGGCCGCAGCCCGGTCACGCCGCACCTTGTCGATGGCGACGCGATGCTCCCCAGCGTCTCCGATCCAATCGCAAACGCGAGGCAGCCGGCCGACACCGCACTCGCGCTGCCAGCCGACGAACCACTCGACCCCTGCTTCGTGTTCCATGGGTTCCGCGTCCGTCCTCCGAACCAAAGGTCGCCCATGGCCAGCGCGCCTAAGCTCATCTTCGCGACCAGCACCGCCCCCGCCTCGTCCAGCCTGCGCACTACGGTTGCGTCCTCGTCGAAACGCTGCTGCTCGAATCCCCGTGCTCCCCACGTCGTGGGATATCCGGCGACACTCAGCAGGTCCTTCGCGCCCCACGGCACCCCATGCAGCGGCTCGCGATACTTGCCGCCGGCGATCTCGCGGTCCGCCGCCGCGGCCTGCTTCATCGCGCGGTCTTCCGTGTACGTGACGACAAAGTGCAGCTGCGGGTCATACCTCCGCAGCCGCGCAAGATACAGCTTCGTCAGATCGACTGACGTGATCTTCCTCAGCCGCAGCATCTCGGCAAGCTGCCTCACAGTAGCGAACGCGATCTGCTCTTCATGACTCGCCATCGCGCTCACATCCGGTGCCGCGCTCGTCCTCATCGCCGGCGAAGGCTGCGTCGGCGGAGTAAAGTGCGCAGGTCGAGGATCGAATACCATCGCCGGCGAAACGCTGGGCCCGAGCTTCATCGCGCGGATCTGCTTCAGCCCGTCTCGCTGCTCCGTCACGCCGTCGAGCATCATCGCGCGCTGTTCAGGAGTCAGTTGAATGCCGGCAATCGCCGCCGCAGCCTCCAGCATCTCCGGCGTGACCTTCGGATACGCATCGTTGGCATCGGGCTCTGGCTTGGTCGCCTGAGCATGCAGCAACCCAAGCAGCGCCCCAGGAAAGAGCGAAGAAGCGATGCCGGCGCCGCTACAAGCCGCCAGCAACTGTCGTCTGTTCATGGCTTGTAGCTTAACCCACGGGCCAGTGATCTGCGCCTGGAAACACAGGCAGAAACATATTCAAGCCGTCATTCTGAGCCGAAGGCTCAGAATCTCTGTATGTGTGCGGCGACCATGCCTACACGGCAGTCCTGCATTACGTTCGTGCCGGACTCAACTTGCCCGCAGGCACAGTACTCTTCATCTCCACAGCTGCTGCAGCATCGCGCACCACCTGCTCCAGGGTCGTCAGATATTCCAGAAATCGCTTTCGCCCTGAACTGGTCAACCGGCACAGCGTCTGCGGACGATTCCCCTCGTGGCCCTTCACAATCTCCACCAGCCGAGCCTCTTCCAGCACTTTCAAATGACGGCTCAGGTTGCCGTCTGTCAGCGCGCACAGCTCCTTCAAGTCCACGAACGACAGTCCCTTCGGATGGCTCACCAGCGAAGTCAACACACTCAGGCGCGCGCGCTCGTGGATCACGCGATCCAGCCCTTCGTACGCAAATGGTGCGGCCTTACGCGTCATCGCTCGCTCCCTCCGCGCCCGCGTATAGCGCCGCCGCAATCACTATCTGCCCGGCGCCGTATGCCAGCCCCATGATCCATGGCGAGAGCGCCCGCGCATCGCCGAACGCAAAGCACACCAGTGAGGTCAGCAGATACCAGCTACCCCCCAGCATCACCGGCCGCGGCAGAAACCGGCACGACGAGAACACGCCCAATCCGTAGATGAGCTGCCACAACCCCGGCAGCATCCATGCCGCCTGCGGGACAAAATGCATCAGCACCATCGTGACCAGCAGGCCAGCAATCAACGCCGGGAAGAATTGCTCCACGGCCATCCGGATCATCTCATCCGCCATCGCCGAGTGCATGCGCCGCGCGCGCGTGTGCATCTGCACCGCAATGATTCCCCCACACACCACTGCCGTCGCAAACCACACCGCCAGATACCCGCGCACCTCGCGCGCCGGATCGGGCACCCACTTCGCCTGCGCCGCCGCCGCAATCACAGCCACCACGCCCGTGGCAGCGAGCGTCGCCGGACCATAGCCGCGAAACTCCGTCGTCCGCGCCATCTGCCGGCGAATGGTGCTCAGATCGGCCAATGCTTTGTTCAGGTCATCCATGGCAGCCACCAGCTTTACATTGCAAAGTAACGCCCGCCTGCATCCCTGTCAACCGGCTTCCTCGGCCCGGAGTCGGGCACTTTTATGAGTTGTCATTCTGAGCCGCAGGCGAACGGGGCCCCCGGCCAGCTTGCTGGCTGGGGCAGGAAAAATCCCAGTAGTTGTGCGGCCGCCAAGTCCGCGTCGTAGCCGAACCAATCGGACGCATCGCTACACCGGCAGCACGTCGGCAAACACGAACCTGTCGCGCTCCACCACTTCGCCCGTCCGCACCGCAAGCGCCGCCGAAAACACCGGAGCCTCATACACGCAGGTATGGAACTCGCCATTCTCGCCGCACGGGTCAATCCCCGTCGGCAGTTCGCGCAGCAACGCTTCGTCGAAATCCCGCCCGGCAAACGACGCATCCAGCTTTGCAGGGTCCACGCACGTCAGCTTCGCCCGCACCCCGCCAGCGATCATCTGCTGAGCCAGCGCGTCAGTCGGAATCCCCCACACCGGAAACAGCGGCTCCAGCCCAGTCCCGTCGAGCTGCTTCACGCGATACGCCCGGATGTCCTCCAAAAACAGATCGCCGAACGCAACCGCGTCGATGCCCTCAGACTTCGCTCGGTCCACGACCGCCTGCATCCGGCACTCGTAGTCGTCATTCGAGCACGGCCACGGTAGCTCAACCTCCCATAACGGAAGCCCCGCGCGTTCGGCCTGCATCTTCACCAGCGCGCGCCTCACTGCATGCATCGCCACCCGGTCGGCAGCACCGTTGAATGTCGTCACCAGCGCGACCACCTCCACGTCCGCCTGCTTGCGCAACAGATGCAGCGCCCACGCGCTGTCCTTGCCGCTGCTCCACGACAGCAGAACCCGCTTCACGCGCGCCCTACAGTCTCGCGCACCGGCGCACCCACCCAGCACCACTGCCCGTCGCGAGTGCCCGCAAACGCCACGCCATGCAAAATCTCCGCAATAATCTCCGTCGTCCGCGACACCGTCATGCCCGAGCGGTTGAAGAACATATTCCCATCGGCAAACGCCACCCGCCCGTTCCGCACCGCCTGCAGCTCGCCCCACCAGGGATGCCTCTCCAGGATCGGCAGCTCGCGCAGGCTGCGCTCCAGCCCATACCCGCACGGCGCCACGATCAAATATTCCGGATCGACCTCCCGCAACCGCTCCGCCGGCATCGCCGTAGAGTACTCGTCTTTGTGCCCAATCAGCAGATGCCCGTTCGCAATCTCCACCAGCTCCGGCCCCCAGTTGCCCATTGCAAAAACCGGGTCCGCCCACTCCACCATCACCAGACTCGGCGCGCGCAGCCCCGCACACACGCGCCGCACATTCTCCAACCGCGCCTGCTCCCGAGCCACCAGTTCCTCGCCCCGAGCCTCCATCCCCAGCGCCGCCGCAATCATCCGGATACTCCCGAAGATGTCCTCGAGCTTCGACGCCGACACCGCCACCTGCCGGGCCCCCGTAATGCAGACGCCGCTCCGCTCCACGTCGCCCGGAGTAATCGCGCACACCTCGCAGTGCGACTGTGTCAGCAGCAGGTCCGGCTTCAGCTCCTGAATCAGCTCCGTGTGGATCCGATACAGTGGCTCGCCCGCATGCAGCCTCCGCCGAACCTCGTCATCAATCTCGCGGCTCGACACCGTCACGTCGAACGCCGGCTCGCTACACGCCGGCAACCGCCGCACCCACTCCGGGTTATCGCACTCATGCGAGCGCCCAACCAGCATCTCGCCCGCACCCAGGGCGCACACAATCTCCGTCGCGCTCGCTAACAGGGAAACAATCCGCATCGTCTCTTTCGATCCTAACGGCTTTCAGCCCAGCGTGTCCGCTCAACTCCAACCGCGCTTCTTCAGCCACCAAAGCAGTAGCAGCGTCAGCGCCACCGTCATCAGCGCAACATATGCCGCCCCATGCGGCGAGTCCTCAAAGGGCAGCCCCTTCAGGTTCATCCCATAGATACCGCTGATCGCAATTGCCGGCAGCACAATCGTGCCCAGCACCGTCAGCACCTTCATTACTTCGTTCGTGCGGTTCGCCACCGAAGACAAGTAAATATCCAGCGAGTTGTTCACGAGGTCTCGCTGCGTCTCCACCGAATCCAGCAGCCGAACCACGTGGTCGTAGATGTCGCGCACAAACGGCTGGTGCTCAGCATCGATAATGGACTCAGGATCGCGCTGCAGGTGCAGTGTCGCATCCCTCGTGCCCACCAGGACGCGGCGCAGGTCCACAAGCTGGCTCTTCAGAGCGAAGACTCTCTGCAGGGTCCCCGGAATAGGCTCGGCAATCACACTATCTTCCAGCCTGTCGATGGCATCATCCATCGCATCGATGGCCGGGAAGTACAGGTCCACAATCGTATCCAGCGTCAGGTAAAGCAGCCGCGCCGGCTTATCGTCCGAGCCATCGCGCCGCGCCCTTTCCAGCGCCTGTTCGGTGGCCGGGCAAGTGGGGTCTGCGATCGTAATGAAGAACGGCTCGCCGTCCTGTTTGCCTGCGAAGATGTCCAGCGTCGAAAACGCAATCGCCGCATCCGAGCCCTTCGGCGTTGGACGAATCGGCTTCAGCACAGCGAAGGTGTAGGTCGGTGTCTGGTCTACCTTGATGCGCTCGTCGGCCGAGCGCGCGTCTTCAACGTGCAGCGGGTGCAGGTGATACTTCGCCGCCAACTCGTCCAGTTTCGAGTCATCGGCCGAAGTCAGCTCATGCCAGGGCATTCGCACGCTCCTCAGACGAGTGTAGATGCTGCCCGCCACACCCCCAGCAGAATGCATGCCGCGATGGGCCGATAATCGTTGCGCGTGTGCCGCAGCGCACATATCATCGCTGCACTGTGAACGAACCTGCCTTTTCGACAGAGGCTCCCGTGCTGCAGTCTGCTGCGGCTTCCGGAACCCCTGCGGCTGTGCCCGCCGACGCCCAACTCCGCCGCGAGATCGGCACCTTCAGCCTCGCCATCAACGCCGTCAACAACACCATCGGCGGCGGCATCTTCGCGCTCCCCGGCGTCATCGCCGCCCTGCTCGGCCCCGCCGCTGTTGCCGGATACCTCCTCTGCGGCATCGCCATGACGCTCGCCCTCACCTGCTTCGCCGAGATCGGCAGCTTCGTCCATCGCTCCGGAGGCCCGATCGCCTACATCGAAGAGTGCTTCGGCCCCTTCGCCGGATTCCTCGCCTGGGTCATCTACTGCATCGGCTGCGAGAGCGGCGCGAACGCCGCAATCGCCAACGTTCTCGTCAACACCGTCGCCGTCCCCATCCCCTCACTCGCCCACGGACTCCCGCGCGTCCTTGCCCTGGCCCTACTCTTCGCCTATCTCACCGCCATCAACGTCCGTGGCCTCAAGCACGCCATCTATGTCTCCATCGCGACCACCATCGCGAAGCTCACCCCCCTCTTCCTGCTCCTCTTCGCCGGCCTGTTCGCCATGCACTGGCACGAGCTGCGCTGGATCGGCCTCCCCTCCTCCGCCAACTTCGGCGAGGCCTCGCTCCTCCTCTTCTTCACCTTCCAGGGAGCCGAAGAGGTCCTCTGCCCCGGCGCCGAAATCCGCAACCCCAGCCGCACCGTCCCGCGCGCCATCTTCGCCGCAATGGGCGTCCTCATCGTCCTGTTTGCCGGCCTGCAGGCCGTCTGCCAGGGAGTCCTCGGTTCCGCGCTCGTCCACAGCACGGCCACGCCTCTCGCCGACGTCGCCGCCCGCATCGCCGGCCAGCCCTTCCGCATTCTTCTTCTGGTCGGAGCCGGCATATCCATCTTCGGGTCCATCGGAACCTCCTGCATCTCCGCCCCGCGCTCCTACTTCCGCATGGCGCAGGATGGAATGCTGCCCGCAGTCCTCGCCCGCGTACACCCGCGCTACCGGACGCCGCACATGTCCGTCGTGGTCTTCGGCGTCGTCACCTTCCTGCTCGCCGTCAGCGGAGCCTTCCGTCACCTGGCCATCCTCTCCAGCGCCTCGCTCCTCTGTATCTACCTCGCCATCTGCATCGGCTCGCTCTGGCTGCGCTACACCCGCGAGCCCGAACCCGGAGCCTTCCGAGCCCCCGGCGGCCCGCTCGTAGGCGTCCTCGGAGCCGCCACCGTCATCTGGATGCTCTGCTACATCACCCGCCGCGAGTTCCTCGCCATGGCCATCGCCCTCGCCATCGGCACCGCCTATTACTTCCTGAGGAAGCTGTTTCCGCTCCGTCGCACCACCTAAGCGCTCGTCATTCTGGAGCCACCGGCTCCAGAATCTCTGTATTTTGAGCCGCGACATCACCTCGGAATGCGCAGCGTATGATGAACTGACTACGGACGGGACTGCATATGAGCCGATTGCCCCGCATTAGCCGGACGCTTTTGTTTCTGGATGTTGCGTCTGCGGTCTTCGCCGCATTGGATCCTGATCCCATCCAGTTTTGGGCAGCTTTACGCGATGTCTGGGCCGACTGGAAGGCCATCGCCAGCTAGCGTCTAGCCAACCGTTGCCCCCGCCCCCCCAACCCTGTTACACTCATTAAGTTTGGCGATGCAGCTATTTTTCCGGCTGCACGTCCGGCTGGCCTGTCGGGCTTGAACGTTCGTCCCCAACCGCGCCAGCGGGATCGATGCAGTCCTTCTGTATCCGCCCCGGCACCACAATCCAGGCAATCCGCGCGGCCCGGCCGAACGACCCGTCTGTCGCGCAAAATTTAGAGGTTTCAGTCATGTACGCAGTCATTCGCACCGGCGGTAAGCAGTACGTCGTCTCTCCCGGCGAGCAGCTCAAGGTCGAGCGCACCGCCAGCCAGAACGGCACCATCGAGTTCTCCGACATCCTCGCAATCTCGGGCGGCGAGGGCAAGTTCGAAAAGGACCTCTCCGGAGCCAAAGTCACCGCCACCGTCCTCGAAGAGGGCCGCGGCGACAAGATCCTGGTCTTCAAGCTCAAGCGCAAGAAGCAGTACAAGAAGATGCAGGGCCACCGTCAGAACTACGTCCAGGTCCGCATCAACGAGATCTTCTTCAACGGCAAGTCCCACAAGGCTTAATTTCAAGATTTGCCGCCATTAGGGCCGGCACACGAG
>Ga0157369_10008121_pt1 | contig 12031 bp, 3 predicted proteins | sample C25metaG_FD_113461 | JGI IMG/M metagenome (GOLD analysis project Ga0157369, IMG submission 113461) | Corn rhizosphere microbial communities from Kellogg Biological Station, Michigan, USA - C2-5 metaG | ecosystem: Host-associated > Plants > Roots > Rhizosphere > Soil | place: USA: Michigan...
GCGATTCCAGCAAGCGCCGCGGGCAATGCCGAGATAATCAAAAACGGATCTAGCCACGATTGAAAATTCACCACGATGAGCAGGTAGACCAGCAGAACAGAAATAATCAGTCCCATCAGCAGGCCAACATACGATTTCTGCATGGTCTCGCTTTGTCCGCGCAGCACGATGTGCGAGCCACGTGGCAATTGCTTCTCGTACTTGTCTTTGATCTTCTCTACCTCGCGCGTAACCGTGCCCAGGTCCGTGCCCACCACGTTGGTGTAAATATCGATCACAGGCTGCACGTCATAGTGGCTTACGGTTCCCAGTTCCGCGCCGGGCTTGAACTCCGCCAGGTTCCCAAGAATCTGCACCGGCTGAGGCGCCCCTGGCGCCATTGTCGTCTGAGCTGTGCCCCCTGTCCCTGCATTCCCAGGAGGATTCGCGCCCGCACTCGCTCCCGTGTTGCCCGCTCGCGTCACCGGCAGACTCTGCAATCCTGAAATGGAATCGAGCCGGTATTGCGGAGTCTGCACTGCAACGTTGTAGCTCACGCCGTTTCGCGGGTCGAGATAGAAGCTCGGCGTCGTCTGAAAGCTGCCGCTTAATGCCACCAGCAAACTCTGCGCCACGTCGCGCTGCGCAAAGCCAATAGCCTGCGCGCGTGTCCGGTCTACGTTTACAGTGAAGTTGGGAAGATCGAAGGGCTGGTGAATGCGGGCATCCGAGGCTCCCGTGACATACCGGACCTCATTCAGCATCTTTTCCGCAACCGCGCGGTTGCCATACAGGTTCGGTCCCACGATCTGCACATCGATCGGTGCCGACAATCCGAAATTCAGGATTTGCGTGACGATATCCACCGGCAGAACATAAAACGTGACGCCCGGATAATCCCGTGCCAGCACGCCTCTGAGTTTTTCAACATACTCATCGGTAGGACGATGATTCTCCGACAGCTGGACCTGGATATCCGCATCGGCGGGCCCAATCGGTGCGGAAGTCGAATAGGAAAGATTCAGGCCCGAGTAAGGCAGTCCAACGTTGTCGACAATCGTTACCACTTCGTCCGCGGGAATGTTCTGACGAATCGTGCGGTCGATATGATCGCAAAGCGCGGCTGTCTCTTCGATTCTCGTACCCGTCCTGGCGCGCACGTGAATCTTGAATTGCCCCGCGTCAACCGAAGGGAAGAAGTCCTGGCCAAGCCACGGAGTAAGCAGCGCAACGGACCCGATCGCAAACATGATGAAAATGATCAGGAAGGCTCCGGCGAAGTTCACGCACAGCGTCAAGAGCCGTAGATACCCATTACGGAATCCGGTGAAGACCTTCTCAAATCCGCTCTGGAACCTTACAAACGGGTTCCGGCTGGCCTGCTTCCGCGCTACCTCCGCATCATCATGCTCGTGCAGCAGGTACTTGGCCATGGTCGGCACCAGCGTTCTCGAAAGCAGATAACTCGCAAGCATCGCGAAGATCACAGCCTCGGCCATCGGCACAAAAAGGTACCGCGCCACGCCGCTCAGCAGGAACATCGGCACAAACACAATGCAGATCGCCAGCGTCGACACGAACGCCGGGATTGCAATCTGCGCCGAACCATCCAGGATCGCCTGCTCCAGCTCCTTGCCCTGCTCGAGATAGCGGTTGATGTTCTCGATCGCAACCGTCGCGTCGTCGACAAGGATGCCGACCGCCAGCGCCAGTCCGCCCAGCGTCATGATGTTGATGGTTTCGCCCAGAGCTGAAAGCACGATCAGCGAGCACAGAATCGACAGCGGAATCGAAACCGCGATGATGATGGTCGACCGCCAGCTACCCAGAAACACCAGGATCATCACCGCTGTCAGGCAGGCCGCGATCAGCGCCTCGCGAACCACGCCATCGATCGCGCCTCGAACGAAGATCGATTGATCTGAAAGCGCATCGATCTTCGCCTGCGGTGGCAGCTGCCCTTTCACATAATCCAGCTTCTCGTGAATGTTCTTGATAATGTTCAGCGTCGAGGCCGAGCCCGTCTTCATGATCGACATCATCACGGAACGTTGCCCGTTCACCCGCACGATGTTCGTTTGCGGCGGGTTTCCGTCCCGCACATGCGCCACGTCTCGGACGTAGATCATCGCGCCATTCACAACGCGGATGGGCAGATTGTTCAGCTCGTCGACAACCGATGGCGCCGAGTTCGTCTCGATCGAATACTCAAACCGGTCCATCTTCATAGTGCCGGAGGGCACGATGAGGTTTTGCGCCGACACCGCGTTCACCACGTCTGCCGGAGATAGCTGGTGGGCCTGTAACGCCCTCGGGTCGATATCGACTTGGATTTGGCGCTGTTTGCCGCCATAGGGATAAGGCGTCTGCGCGCCCTCCACCGTGGCCAGCTGCGTGCGAATCGTGTTCTGGCCCATGTCAAACAACTGTTGTTCGCTTAGCCCCGCACCCGAAAGGCCCAGCATCAGCACCGGCACGCTCGATGCGTTGTACTGGATGATGAATGGGGGATTTGTTCCGGGCGGCAGCTGCCGCAGCTGTACTTGTGAGATCGAAGTAACCTGCGCCACCGCACTGGCCACGTTGGCATGAGGCTGAAAGAAAATCTTGATTACCGCAACCCCGGCAAGCGTTTGCGACTCGATGTGCTCAATGTCGCTCACCGTCGTCGTCATGCCACGTTCACTATTGCTGACGATCCGGTTCGCCATCTCCTGCGCTGATAGCCCGCTGTAGTTCCACACCACCGTCACAACGGGTATGTCGATATTCGGAAAAATATCCGTCGGCATCGACAGGATGCTGTACACGCCCAGAATCAGAATCAGGAGCGCGAAAACGACAAATGTATACGGCCGCCGAAGCGCAAGCCGAACAATCCACATACGGTGGTACTCGCTCCTTCGGCAAAACCTGCGAAACTGGGTTCTGCCGGATTCTTTCCGAGGTCAACGCGCCCAGATGCTTTTCATCTGCTGTCGTTGGCCAGGGGCCACGTAATCCCTGCGTTTGCATGAGGCGATTTGCCAGGTTAACGATCGGGAGAGGAACGCCTCGCGAACCGTGGCGACCCATTCAAGGCAAAAGCGGCTCAGTGGAATCCAGCCTGTCGGCAAGGCGCCGGCAAGCCGGGTCAAAGTTCAGCTAAACAGTCAATTTTAGTCGATCATGCACGGTCAAACGAAAGCGCCGCCTGCTCATGCGCGGCTGCCCGTCACGCAGAAGCTCTGCTCTATAGGACGGCTTTTCAAGGCTCGAGGCTTCATTTTCCAGATCGTATGTATCAGGATGCGAGTTGGTTCAAAGCATTTTGGATTCGAGCTCGGTTTAAGGTTCCTTTCATGTGCCGGTCCCATCATTCGCCAGTGGCTGGACACAACGAAACTCCGCGCCATTTCATCAGAATGAGAATTCTGCGAAACGGTCGCTCGTTCCCGATCCAGTGCTCGACCGTTGTTTCAGATCACCGCGAGATTCAGATCGGGCGTTCTCCAACTTCTCCCGGCGTACGCAGGTCGCGCCGAAGCGAAACCTTTCACCTGTTGAAACCGTCCCTATTATGGGTGCCCGCACGCTAAACCCTCTCCTCATGCTCCATGTTTTCAGCCGGATAACCTGACTCTCTCTTTTTTTGAAGATACTGAATGACTGGAAGTTATAAACATGCCGATTCAAAACGCCACTGAGCCTGAACTTTCAAAGACCGGTGAGTCGCAGCCTCACAAGAACCCCTGGCTTCGCGTTTTCATCTACCTCGTGCTGATTGCTGCCGGAGTATTCATCGGCTGGCGCGTCTACCAGAACAAGGAAAAGACTGCCGCAAACACAGCCCATCAGGCTGCAGCGCTCATGAATCGCCCTGTTCCCGTGCAGGTCGTCCCCGCCGAGCAGAAGGCCATGCCCATCTATCTCACTGGCCTTGGCACTGTGACTCCGAATTTCACCGTCACGGTCAAGGCAAGAGTCAGCGGCGAACTGCTCCCAGTCAAGTTCACCGAGGGTCAGGAAGTCAAAGAGGGCGAGACCATCATGGTTATTGATCCCAGGCCTTATCAGGCATCGCTCGACCAGGCCAAGGGAACCCTCGCCCATGATCAGGCGCTGCTCAAGAACGCCCAGGCCGAGGTCAATCGCTACAAAGCTCTCTTCGCTGCGGGAGTAGTCTCCAGGGAGTCCCTTGAGGCCAACGAGGCCCAGCTCGGTCAGTACGAAGGCGCGATCCAATCCGACAATGCTGCCGTCGAAAACGCCCAGCTCCAGCTGAGCTGGTGCTATATCAAGGCGCCAATCAGCGGCAAAATCGGCCTCCGCCTCGTCGATCCCGGCAATATAATCTCCGCAAATTCGACCAACCTCGTCGTCATAAACCAGCTGAAGCCGATCGCCGTCTACTTCACCCTTCCTGAAAACCAGCTGCCCCAGGTGCTCAAGCGCCTTGCTTCCGACAAACGCATGCCGGTTGACGCATTTGACCGCAGTGACACCCAGCTTCTGACGAAGGGCAGCCTGCTCACTGCCGACAACCAGATCGATCCCACCACGGGCACCGGAAAGCTAAAGGCCGTCTTCAATAACCAGGACTCCGTCCTCTTCCCCAACCAGTTCGTCAATATTCACCTCGTCCTCGAAAACCGGCAGAACGCGCTGGTGGTGCCATCAGCCGCAATCCAGACCGGCCTTAATGGCTCCTTGTTCGTCTGGACCGTAAACAGCGACAACAAGGGCGGCCAGGTCTCCCAGATGCAGCCGGTCAAAGTCGCGCTGGCTGAGGGCCAGACCACCATCCTCGACAGCGGCCCCGCCCCTGGTGCTCAGGTTGTGGTCGATGGCGCGGAGCGCCTACGTCCCGGCCAGCCCGTCACCACCTCTGCCGCCCGCCCCCGTCAGGCCGGCGGACGCCAGGGAGCCCAACCCGCAGCATCAGGCGATGCTGAACCCGGCGCCCCAAATCAACCCGGCTCTGCCCAACCGCCATCTGCTCAACCCGGACTTGGCCAACCCGCTCCCGGTTCCCGCCCCGGCGGCACTCCTGGCCAGCCCGGCGCGAATCGCCGTTCCGGCCAGTACCGCAGCAATCAGAGCCCAAGCTCCAATCAAAGGCAGCAGCAGTGAGTCTCAGTCCATCCCGGCCGTTCATTCTTCGCCCCATCGCTACATCCCTGCTGATGGCGGCCATCATGCTGGCTGGCGGTGTGGCCTTCCTGCAACTGCCGGTCTCTGCTCTGCCGGAAGTGGACTACCCCATCATCCAGGTACTCACCTTCTACCCGGGTGCCGGACCTGAAGTGATGGCCTCCTCTGTCACTGCTCCTCTGGAGCGCCAGTTCGGCCAGATGCCCGGCCTCAAGCAGATGACCTCCACCAGCTCCGGCGGCGGCTCGGTCATCACGCTTCAGTTCAATCTCGAAGAAAACATCGACGTCGCCGAGCAGGAAGTCCAGGCCGCCATCAACGCCGCCAACAGCTTCCTCCCCAACGACCTTCCCAACCCCCCTGTCTACAGCAAGGTGAACCCGGCTGACGCGCCCATCCTTACCCTCGCGCTCACATCCGATTCACTGCCTCTCGACAAAGTCGAAGATGCTGCTGACACCAACCTGGCGCAGAAAATCTCCCAGGTATCAGGAGTTGGACTCGTATCGATCGCCGGTGGCCAGAAGCCCGCCGTCCGTGTGCAGGCAAATCCAACCCAGCTCGCCGCTTATAACCTCAGCCTCGAAGACCTCCGCACCGCCCTTGCCGCTGCCAACGTCGATCAGGCCAAAGGCACCCTCAACGGCAGCCGACAGTCGTACACCATCAATGCCAACGACCAGCTTCTCTCCAGCGCCGACTACCTGCCCGTCATCGTCGCCTACCGCAATGGCGCCCCCGTCCGCACCTCAGATGTCGCCAGCGTAATCGACGCCCCCGAGAACACCCAGCAGGCCGCCTGGATGGGTCGCCAGCAAACCGGCGCCCTCCCAGCCGTTATCGTCAACGTGCAGCGCCAGCCCGGCGCCAACATCATTGCCGTGGTCGACCGTATCCACAAGCTGCTCCCAACGCTAAAGGCCAGCCTTCCTGCCAACATCCAGGTCCACATCCTCACCGACCGCACCAGCACCATTCGTGCATCCGTGAAAGACGTCGAATTCGAGCTGATGCTCACTGTCGCGCTGGTCGTCATGGTGATCTTCCTCTTCCTGCGCAATTTCGCCGCCACCATCATCCCCTCCGTCGCAGTGCCGCTCTCCATCGTCGGCACCTTCGGCGTGATGTACCTGCTCGGCTACAGCCTCAACAACCTCACCCTCATGGCGCTCACCATCTCCACCGGCTTCGTTGTCGACGATGCCATCGTCATGATCGAAAACATCTCCCGCTTTATCGAGGAAGGCGAGTCGCCGATGAAAGCCGCCCTCAAGGGCAGCGCCCAGATCGGCTTCACCATCATGTCGCTGACCGTCTCGCTCATCGCGGTGCTCATACCGCTGCTCTTCATGAGCGATGTAGTTGGCCGCCTCTTCCGCGAATTCGCCATCACCCTGGCCGTCACCATCCTCGTCTCGGCCGTGGTTTCCCTCACGCTGACTCCGATGATGTGTTCGCGCATTCTCCAGGACAAGGCTCACGCAAAACAGACCCGCTTCTACTACTGGTCCGAGTCGGTCTTCAACTCCATCATTGCCTCTTACGGCCGCGCTCTGAAGAAGGTCCTCAATCACCGTTTCATCACGCTGCTCGTCACCATCTCCACCTTCGTCGCCACCGTCCTGCTCTTCATCGCAATTCCCAAAGGCTTCTTCCCGGTACAGGACACAGGCGTCATCCTCGGCATCAGTGAAGCGCCACAGACCGTCAGCTTTGCGGAGATGGCTCGTCGCCAGCAACAGCTCGTCGACATCGTTCTGCAGGATCCTGCAGTCGACAATGTCTCCTCGTTCATTGGCATCGACAACGTCAATACGACGCTCAACTCCGGTCGCATCCAGATCACCCTCAAGCCGCTCGAAGACCGCAAGATCTCCGCATCCGATGTTATCCAGCGCCTCCAGCCCAAGGTCGCCGACGTCAACGGAATCCAGCTCTTCCTCCAGCCCCTGCAGGATCTCTCCGTCGAAGACCGCGTCAGCCGCACGCAGTTCCAATACTCGCTCGAAGACCCGAACTCCGCGGAACTCGCCACCTACACGCGCAAGATGGTCCAGGAGCTCAGCAAAGACCCCGCTGTAACTGACGTCGCCAGCGACCTTCAGGATCAGGGCCTCGGCGCACAGCTCGTCATCAATCGCGATACCGCCGCCCGTCTCGGAATCGCCATGGCCGACATTGACAACACGCTGTACGACGCCTTCGGTCAGCGTCAGATCTCCACAATCTTCACGCAGCTCAACCAGTACCACGTCGTCATGGAAGTCGGGCACAACTTCCAAACCAACCCAACGACGCTCAACAATCTCTACGTCAAATCGAGCAACGGCACGCAAGTTCCGCTCAGCAACCTCGCGCACTGGGAGCAGACGCGCGCCCAGCTCTCCATCGGCCACCAGGGGCAGTTCCCGTCCACCATCGTCAGCTTCAATCTCGCTCCCGGCAAAGCCCTCGGCGACGCCGTCAAAGCCGTCAACAATGTCGAGAAAAACATCGGCATGCCCAACAGCATCAACGCGAGCTTCCAGGGCACCGCTGCCGCCTTCCAGACGTCGCTCGCCAACGAACCCATCCTGATCCTTGCCGCTCTGATCACCGTCTACATCGTGCTCGGAGTCCTATACGAGAGCTACATCCACCCCATCACCATCATCTCCACGTTGCCGTCGGCTGGCGTCGGTGCGCTGCTCGCTCTCATGCTCTTCCGCGTTGAGTTCAGCGTCATCGCGCTCATCGGAATTATCCTGCTCATCGGAATCGTGCAGAAAAACGCCATCATGATGATCGACTTCGCTCTGCAGGCCGAACGCGAAGAAGGGAAATCGTCAGAGGAAGCCATCTTCCAGGCATGCCTGCTGCGCTTCCGCCCCATCATCATGACCACCATGGCAGCGCTGCTCGGCGGCCTGCCCCTCGCACTCGGCGGCGGCACCGGCGCGGAACTTCGCATGCCCCTCGGCGTGAGTATCGTCGGCGGCCTGATCTTCTCGCAGATGCTGACGCTCTTCACCACCCCCGTGGTTTACCTCTACTTCGACCGGCTTGCGAAGCGCTTGCAGCCGCGCGATCTGACAGAACCCGAACGGCAGATGGCCACGGCGGACTGAGGCGCCACGATGCATCTATCCGCACCATTCATCAAGCGGCCCGTAGCCACCTCACTGCTGAGCATCGCGCTCCTCCTCGCAGGATCGGTGGCCTATTCGGTCCTGCCTGTCGCCTCCCTGCCCGACGTCGATTTCCCGGTCATCGGCGTAGGAGCCGGTCTCCCCGGCGCCAGCCCTGCAACCGTCGCATCCGCAGTCGCAACGCCCCTGGAGCGCCAGTTCGGCCGCATCGCCGGTGTCAACGAGATGACGTCGACCAGTTCATTGGGTTCGGCCAACGTCACCCTGCAGTTCGATCTCAACCGCGACATTGATGCCGCATCCCGCGACGTGCAGGCCGCCATCAATGCCGCCCGCAGCCAGCTTCCCGCGTACATGCCGCAGAATCCCGGCTATCGCAAGGCCAACCCCTCTGACGCACCGATCTTGATCCTGACCCTCACGTCGGACGTCGTCCCTAAACCTCAGATCTACGACATGGCAGACTCCATCCTCGCGCAGAAGATCGCGCAGATCCGGGGAGTCGGACAGGTCTTCGTGGGAGGCAGCTCGCAACCAGCCGTCCGCGTCGAGCTCAACCCCATGCAGCTCGCTAACAATGGCATTGGCCTTGAGGCCGTACGAACCGCCCTCACCAATGCCAACGCCAACCGCCCCAAGGGCAGCTTCAACGACGCCCAGCACCGCTGGCAAATCGACGACAACGATCAGATCTTTAAGGCCTCCGAATACAAAACCACCATTGTCGGCTACAACAAGCAGACCGGAGCCACCGTCCGCCTTGGCGATCTCGGAGAAGTCGTCGACTCCGTATCCGACATCCACACCGCGGGATTCGCCGGCAATAACCAGCCCGGCCACAGCGGCACCCTCAAAGACGCCGTCCTCCTCATCATCTTCAAAATTCCCGGCGCAAATGTCATCGACTCCGTTGATGCAGTTTTGAAGGAGATGCCGCGGCTCCAGGCCGAAATTCCGCCGACCATCCAGATGAACATCGCGGTCGATCGCACCACCACCATCCGCGCCAGCGTTCGCGACGTCGAAATCTCCCTCGGCATCAGCGTGCTCCTCGTCGTTCTCGTCGTCTTCATGTTCCTTCGCGAAATCTGGGCCACCATCATCCCGTCCATTGCCGTACCCCTTTCTCTCGTCGGCACCTTTGGCGTGATGTACCTGCTCGGTTACACCATCGACAACCTGTCGCTGATGGCCCTCACTATCTCTACTGGCTTCGTGGTCGATGACGCGATCGTCGTCATCGAGAACATCACCCGCTATCTCGAAGAAGGCATGAAGCCCTACGAAGCAGCAATGCGAGGCTCGAAGGAGATCGGATTCACTGTCCTCTCCATGAGCACATCTTTGATCGCTGTCTTTATCCCCATCCTGCTCATGGGTGGCATCATCGGCAAGCTCTTCCGCGAATTCGCCGTCACTCTCAGCGTTGCCATCGCCGTCTCCATGCTCGTCTCCCTGACGACGACCCCCATGCTTTGCGCCCGCTTCCTCAAGCAGCGTGACGAGAGCCGCCACGGGCGACTCTATCGCTTTTTCGAGAATGCCTTTCAGTACATCCATTACGAGTACAACATTGCACTGCGCTGGGTGCTCCGCCACCAGGGAATCACTCTCGGCGTCGCCATCCTCTGCGCCTTTGCCAACGTTTACCTGTTCATGATCGTTCCCAAAGGCTTCTTCCCCCAGCAGGACACCGGCAGAATGGGTGGTCAAACCATCGGCGAACAGGACATCAGCTTCCCGGCCATGCGTGACAAGCAGCAGAGACTCGCCCAATTTGTTCTGAACGATCCCGCCGTTGCCACGGTCACTGCATTTGCCGGCGGCGGCCGAGGTAGCAACAACACCGGATTCATGTTTGTCTCGCTCAAGGACCCTGACCAGCGCCCCGGCCACGTCACCGCCGATCAAGTTGTCAACCGCCTCCGCGGCAAACTTCTCAGCGTTCCCGGCGCACGCACCTTCCTCCAGGCGCAGCAGGATATACACGTCGGCGGTCGCGGCAGTGCGGCTCAGTATCAGTACACTCTCTCTGATCCCAACGTTGACGAACTGAACACCTGGTCACCGCGTCTCGAAGCAAAAGCGCGAACCCTCCCCGAGCTTCGCGACGTATCCACAGACGAGCAGGATCACGGTCTCTCCGAAACCCTGGTCATCAATCGCGACTTGGCCGCCCGTCTCGGTATCTCGATGTCCGCCATCGACCAGGTGCTCTACGATGCCTTCGGCCAGCGTCAGGTCTCCACCATGTACACCGGCCTGAACCAATACTTCGTGGTGATGGAGGTTGCGCCGGAATACCAGCTCAGCCCCGATGCGCTCAACAATATCTACATCAAGACAGGCTCGACTGGCGCCGCAGCTTCCGTCCCTCTGCTCGGATCAGCCACACCGGCTGCCGCCACCGCAGTATCAGGATCTTCCCCCGTGGCCAGCTCAACCTCCGCACCTTCCGGAGCCTCCGCAGCTTTCCCCACCTCAGCTGGCCAGCTTGTCAGTTCAAGCACCAGCCACAGTTCCTCTATCACCACCGCCACACCCACGGCTGGAACTACCACCAACCCCGTCGCCTCGAACATTGCCGCCATCGCCGCATCGAACAGCGAGTCCACAACTACCGCGGCCATCAGCTCCGGCACCCTTACCGGCTTGCCCTCCGGTGTGACATCTCTCCCATTCGCAGTCGAAAGCACCGGCTCCGCTGTGCCCGCAACCATTCCAGCCACCACGACCGGAGCCACCTCCGCGACCGGAGCCATGGTTCCCCTTTCTACCATCGCCCACTGGGAACAGAAACGAACCTCGCTCACCGTCAATCACCAGGGCCAATACCCAGCCGTCACTCTTACCTTCAATCTCGCGCCAAACGTCGCGCTGGGTGACGCAGTGACTGCGCTGCAGCAGGCCCAGGCTGAAATCGGCATGCCCTCAACCGTTCACGCCACCTTCCAGGGAACCGCCCAGGCCTTCCAGGAATCTCTCAAAAACGAGCCCTACCTGATCCTCGCCGCCATCGTCGCCGTCTACATCGTCCTCGGCATCCTCTATGAGAGCCTGATCCACCCCCTCACGATCCTCTCCACCCTTCCCCCAGCAGGCGTTGGAGCGATCCTTGCTCTCCTCATCACCGGCACCGACCTCAGCATCATGGCGCTCATCGGCGTCCTTCTCCTCATCGGCATCGTCAAGAAGAACGCCATCATGATGATCGACTTCGCCCTTCAGGCCGAGCGCGACGAAGGTCTGCCGCCGGTCGAAGCCATCTACCAGGCATGTCTCCTGCGCTTTCGACCCATCATGATGACCACCCTCGCGGCCATGTTCGGCGGGCTACCCCTCGCCATCGGCATGGGTGTCGGCTCCGAACTCCGCCAGCCCCTGGGCATTACCATTGTTGGCGGCCTCCTTGTTTCCCAGGCCCTCACGCTCTTTACCACCCCTGTCGTCTACCTCTTCTTCGACAAGCTCCAGTGGCGCGTTATGAAGCTCCACCGCATCGGCTCTGAACTTGAAGAGCCCACCGGCGACTAGCCCAGCTTGCGTCTCCTCGGATATCTTTCGAGTCAGCACCCTCACCCCATCGTGCATGGAGGTTTGCCTTATGAGCGGGTGATTACCTAAGTTCTCAACGTAACTTATTTAATATAATGTAGTTACTGTCCGCTTCTATCACCAAAGTCCGCTTTCGTACACAATTTGGGTAATGTCTCACATGGTGACCTCGGTCTATTCTTCCGTGCATAGCAGTTCAGATTCTGCTAAATCACATCCGCCAATCCCCACGCCCC
>Ga0157369_10008123_pt1 | contig 12030 bp, 11 predicted proteins | sample C25metaG_FD_113461 | JGI IMG/M metagenome (GOLD analysis project Ga0157369, IMG submission 113461) | Corn rhizosphere microbial communities from Kellogg Biological Station, Michigan, USA - C2-5 metaG | ecosystem: Host-associated > Plants > Roots > Rhizosphere > Soil | place: USA: Michigan...
ACCGTCAAAGGAGCAGACCGCCTTGAGCGCCAGCACTGACGTGACCATGTACACGACTACCTGGTGCGGCTACTGCCGCCAGCTCAAGCGGCAACTCGACGAGCAAGGCGTGGCCTACACCGAGGTCAACATCGAGACGACCCCCGGGGCCGCGGAATTCGTGATGAGCGTGAACGGCGGCAACCAGACCGTTCCGACCCTGCTATTCGCCGACGGCAGCACATTGACCAACCCATCGATGGCGCAGGTGCGCGCGCAGCTCGACGGCATCGCCTCCTGAGTCTGCCTCCCCAGTCTTCCTCAACTGGGTGTGGGAGCGCGGCTAAGAGCACCGTTTCCCACACCCAGACCGGCAAGCCCCCCGCCGTACCAGCCGTCGATCAGCCGGAACGCCACCGACGAACGCATCGGCAACCCCAGCGATCCCTCGGCGACACACGCCGCGAGCTCCTCGCGGGTGAACCAGCGAGCCTCGCTGATCTCCGCGCCGTCGACCACGAAGTCGGACGACGCCGCGTGCGCGGTGAAGGCCACCATCAGGCTCGACGGAAACGGCCACGGCTGGCTCTCGACGTACCGAACCTCGTCGACCACCACGCCGACCTCTTCGAACACCTCACGGGCGACGGCGTCCTCCAACGTCTCACCGGCTTCGACGAAACCGGCCAGGGTCGACATCCGCCCTGGCGGCCAGCTCGGTTGATGACCGAGCAGGGCGCGCCCCTCGTCGTCCAGAACAAGCATGATCACCGCAGGGTCGGTGCGCGGGTAGTGCTCGGAGCCATCGGCGGTGCAGATTCGCACGTGGCCGCCGAGGGCGGCGGTGGTGGGCGCCCCGCACCGCGGGCAGAACGGATGCCGCGCGTGCCACCTCTCAAGTGCAGCAGCTTCTGCAAGCAGCGCCGCTTCGTCGCCCGACAGCATCGAGCCGACCTCCCGCAATGACACCGCGCGGGCACCCTCGGGCGGTGTGTCGGGCAGGCTCCCGATCACGGCGAAGAACGCCGCGCCCGACTCGCCGTCGTCCGGTGTACCAAGGAAAAGCCGCTCACCGTCGGGTGCGTCGCTGGTCGACGTCCAGACCAAACGGTCGCCCGCAACCAGCGCGCGGGCCTCGTCGACGATGAAGGTCTTGGACGACGGGTGCGCCCACGCGGCTGCGAGCCACCCGTCGTCCGAACGCAGGTGTGCGCTGCGGTTCACGTGGCTTCGACGGGCTGGGCGGCGAGCTCGTCCCACAGGTAGGCGACCGCCTCGGCGCCTTTGAGCAGTAACGGAATGACGGCGTGCTCGTCTGGCGCATGGATGCGGTCGGTCGGGAGGCCGACACCCAGAAACACCAGCGGTGCGTGCAAAATCTGGCTGATCTCCGCCTCCGGCCCGGAGCCACCCTCGCGGGTGAACAGCACCTCGTCGTCGAACGCCCGCCCGAGCGCGCGTGCGACGGCGTCCAGCGCTGGATCGTCGAGCGGGACCAGATACGGCTGCACGCCGTCGCCGAAGAAGTGCACCTCGGCGGTGATGCCGGCTGGCACGTTTTCCTCGACGTACGCCCGAAAAGCAGCCTGGACGTCGAGTGGTTGCTGATCGGAAATGAGCCGGAACGACACCTTGGCGTGGGCGTCGGTCGTGATGATGGTCTTGTGGCCGGCGAGCATGTAGCCGCCCCACATGCCGTGGATCTCGCAGGTTGGGCGCGCCCAGATGCGCTCGAGCGTGCTGAAGCCGGTCTCACCATGGGCAGCGCGACTTTCGGCGGTGGCGAGCCAGCGCCCTTCGTCGAACGGCAGCTTGGCGATCATCTCGCGCTCGCGCTCGGACAGCGGCCGCACGTTGTCGTAGAAGCCTTTGAGCGTCACCCGGTTGTCGGCGTCGTGCAGCCCCGCCAGCAGTTTTGCCATAGCAGTCAGGGGATTCGGCACTGCACCGCCGAACGAGCCGGAGTGCAGGTCGACGTCCGGGCCGTGCAGGTCGATCTGGCAGTCAGTCAGGCCGCGCACGCCAATGCAGACCGTTGTCGCACCCTCGCCGTACATGCCGGTGTCGCTCACGACGACGACGTCGCAGTCGAGCCGGTCGCGCTTTTCCCTCAACAGCTGGGTGAATTTCGGCGAGCCGGACTCCTCCTCGCCCTCGATCAGGAACTTGAGGTTGACGGGCGGGCTGGTGCGGCCGCTGGTTTCAAGGTGCGCCTTCAGCCCCAGCAGGTGGTAGAGCACCTGCCCCTTGTCGTCGGAAGCGCCACGCCCGAGCAGCTTGTCGCCGTCCGGCCCTTCGACGACGGCCGGCTCGAACGGCGCGAAACTCCAGAGTTCGACCGGGTCGACGGGTTGCACGTCGTGGTGCCCGTACACGACCACCGTCTTGGCGTTCGGATCGTTGGACGGCCACTCGGCGAACACGCACGGCGCGCCCTCGGCGCCACCGGCCGGCCAGATCTCGACGGTCGGGAACCCGAGGTCTCGCAAGGCATCGGCCAGCCACTGCGCAGAGCGCCGGACGTCGTCGGCCCGTTCGGGGTCGGTCCAGACGCTGGGGATTCGCAGCCAGTCGGACAGCTGCGCGACGAACTCGTCGCGGTGGCTTTCTACATACGTGCGGACGGCGTCGCGGCGGGCGTCGTCGATCACTGATTCCGTTCGAGAGGTCATACCGGCACCTTAGATCGACCGGAGATCTGGCTGCTCAGTGCCCGGCCGTGGCATCCTGCGTTGATCACATCGGGAGCTGGAGCAGGTGATGTCGGTGTCGCCCGGTCGCGTCGAGCTTCGCCAGTCGAACACCAACGCGTTGGCACTGCCCATCCTCATCGCGGTGGTGCTGGTCGCCATTGTCGTCAGTCAGCTATTCGCCCCCCGGCCGAGCGCGGTCGTCTTCGCCGTTTGCGCGGGGGCGGCAGCACTCGACGTCTTCTTCGGGTGGTATTTCCTGCGCCATGGCGGCTCGACTCTTGTCGTCACCGCTGACGAGATCACCTTCACCAGGCCGCATGGCGGCGGCATGAAGAGCCCTCCGACTCGGCTCGTCATCGAGCGCACGCCGACCAGCAGCCTCAGTTTTCGCTCGGCGGCCAATGGCATGGTCGGCAGCGAGTACACCGGATACGCATTGAAGCTGCTCGACAACGCCACGGGAAAAGAAGTGTTCGCCGGTGCATTCGGACGTCAGAAGGTACAGCAGGCCTGCGAGTCGCAAGGGTGGTCGTTCACCTGAGTTTGGCCAACCGTTGTTGCGCAGAAAGCATCGCGCGGAACGGGTCGCCACGTTGCTCCAGCCGCTTGCCGATATTGCGAATAGTGAACGCATCGGGCTTGAGCAACGGGTCATCGAGTTCGTCCCACTCGATGGGGGTTGATACCGGCGCACCCGCCGCCGGCCGCGGGCTGTACGGCGCCACGAGCGTCTTATTGATCGCGTTCTGCGTGTAGTCGAGGCGCGCTAACCCGCCGCGGTTCTTAACATCCCATTTCCAGCTGATCAGCTCCGGCGCCACGGCGCCGACCGCCTTCGACAGTCCTTCAACCCAGGTACGGGTGTCGTCGAAACTCGGGCCGCGCTCGATCGGCACCCAGATCTGAATGCCCCGTCGTCCGGTGACTTTGGGAAAGGCACGCACGCCGAGATGCTCCAGCGCGGTGCGATGCAACCGCGCCAACGTCAGCACGTCGTCCCACTTCGTCGTCGTGCCGGGGTCGAGGTCGATGAGCGCGTACGTCGGGCAATGCGGCAGGTCGGTGCGCGACGTCCAGGCATGCCATTCGAGCGCGCCGAAGTTGGCCGCCCAGACCAGTGCGGCGGGTTCGTTGACGACGAGGTACGTGGCCGTCTCGCCGGGATCCGCCTCGGCGTTGTCCCACCGGCCGATCCAGTCGGGCGCGTGTTCGGGCAACTGCTTGTGCCAAAAGCCTTTCGCCTCAGCGCCGTTCGGATACCGATGCATGTTGAGCGCCCGGCCCTGGAGATAGGGCAGGACGACGGGCGCGATCCGCGCGGCATACTTGATGAATTCCCTTTTCGTTATGGGCTTTTCGCGCCCTCGGCCGGGAAACAGCACCTTGTCGAGGTTCGTGACGCGCAGGCGTCGTCCGAAAATCTCCCAGTTACCAGCATCTTTGAGATGGTCGAGTTCGTGCAGCTCGTCGTCGCTCACGTCACGGGCTTTCGCCCGCAGGTCGATCGACGCTTGGGCGGCGGGTAGATCAGACCGCCAAAGCCGTTCGGGATCGGCCTTCACCTCGTCGTTCGTGCGACCGCTGATGACCGACTTCGGGTGCTCCTCGGGGTCCCATCCATCGACGGCGTCGGAATCGTGCTTGTGCAGCAGGATCCACTGCTCCTTGCCGCCGTCGTCGGTGTCGCGACGGATCAAGATGAAGCGCCCGCGCAGCTTCTCGCCGTGCATGTCGACGTGCAATTCGCCGCCTGCCACGGCCTTTCCTGGATTGTCGGTGGCGTGCGGCTCCCAGGTGCCGCGGTCCCAGACGATGACGTCGCCGCCGCCGTACTCGCCCGCCGGAATGACGCCCTCGAAATCGGCGTACTCGATCGGGTGGTCCTCGACGTGGACGGCGGCCCGCTTGACGTTCGGGTCGAGGGTCGGCCCTTTCGGCACCGCCCAGCTGGCCAGCACACCGTCGATCTCGAAGCGCAGGTCATAGTGCAATCTGCGCGCTCGGTGCCGCTGCACCACGAAGCGTCGCGCGCCGTCCGGGCTCTTCGTGGGAGCGCCGGCGGGCTCAGGCGTCCGCGTGAAGTCGCGCTTTCGCTTGTAGGTCGCAAGCTTCTTCTGAGCGGACGTCGGCGTCACGTTCCTCGTTCTACCCTCTTGCACGCCGGTTCACGTGAACCGGCTACCCGGTCTGGAACCGAGTCAAGGGTTTGCGTTGCCTTGGTCCGGCAGGACGCAACCCGGGGACGCAATGATCTCGATCAGTTCGATGCGTCGGTCAAAGCGCGCCTGACGTCTACCAGCTCGCGCGAAGACCGCCTCGCCCGCGGTTCACGTGAACCGGCGGCGGCACAATGAGCAGTGCTCGCAACCAGGACAGCGCCCGGGAGGGGTTGATCTCGATGGAGCGTAAGGCGGCCTCTCTCGACGAGTACATCGCGTCGTTCCCGGCCGAGACCCAGGTCGTGCTGCGCAAGGTGCGGAGAGTCATCGCAGCCGCAGTGCCCGGTGCCACCGAAACCATCAGCTACCAGATGCCCACCATCACGGTCGGCGACAAGCCGCTGCTGTACTTCGCAGGCTGGAAGTCGCACATCAGCGTCTATCCGATCCCAGTCGGCGATGACAAATTCGAGCGCGACATCACGCCGTACCGCGGCTCGAAGGGAACGCTGAAGTTCCCGCTGAACAAGCCGATTCCGTACGAGCTGATCCGGCGCGCAGCTGAGTTGCTCGCCGAGCAGCGCGAACCCGCTACCGAACAATGAGCATTCGAGAGCTGCGACTCATCGGCGACCCGGTGCTGCGCACAGCGTGCGAGCGGGTCACCGTGTTCGACGAATCGCTGGCCCGACTCGTCGATGACCTGCTCGAGACCGTTCAACTGCCCGGACGCGCCGGGCTGGCCGCCCCGCAGATCGGGGTTGGACTCGCCGTCTTCTCCTACAACGTCGCCGGCCGGCTCGGGTACGTGATCAACCCTCACATCGTCGAACTGACTGGCACGTACATCGGCCCAGAAGGGTGCCTCTCGCTGCCCGGCGCCACGGCCGAAACCCCAAGGGCTGCGTTCGCGGTCGTCGACGGCGTCGACATCAACGAACAGCCAATACGAGTGGACGGCGAGGGCGAGTTCGCCCGCTGCCTGCAGCACGAGACCGACCACCTCACCGGCCTCCTCTACATCGACCGGCTAGGGCGCGCCGACCGGGCGGCCGTGCTGCGCCAGGTTCAGAGCAGGTAAGGGCACCACAAGTCAGCAGGTGTCGAACGAGCGCCCGGCGCCGCCGTGCACCCGCAAGATCCGCCGGCCACGAGCCAACTCGTCGAGGTCACGTCGTGCGGTTGCAACGCTGATGCCGAAGAGTGCGGCGATCTCTTGCACTGTCGCCCACTCGTGTGTCGCGACATACTCAGCGATCAGGCGCCGCCGCTGCTGTGGCACCCGCCAGGTGAGCCGGACGTCGACGGTCATAGCGCGAGTTCGCTGTCCGCGAGTTCGACGTCGACGCAAGTCGATGCCACGACCTGGTCGTCAGCCACCGCAAGCAGATGCAGCCGCGCCCGGCTCGCGTCGTCCGGCATTCGGGTCGAGACAACGACCTCTTCCGAGAGCATGAACGGCTTCACCTCGACGGTAGCGCTGTCACGAGAACTGCAGACCTGCGCGCGGGAGAGCGGTCCGAACGTCGGGCCCCAGGCCGAAGTCAGTCTGACCTGCAGCGGTGAAACACCGTGATGCGAGACCTGCACCCGCAGCTCGACGTCCCGGCCATTGACGACAAGGTCGCGACCGGGCGACTGCGGTACGACGTTGACTACGAGCACCGTATCGGCGTTCGCCGCACGCGGGTCGTTGCCGCCCTGGTCCTTCAGGCTGCGCTCGAACGTGTAGATGCCGGCGGTCTCGTGCTCGATGTCGTACAGCTCGGTCCAGATGTAGCCCGAGAGCGTGTCATAGCGACGCAGTTCTTGCGTTTGCCAGCGGAGGTTCCAGCCGCGCTCGACGCTCGTGTACCCGCCGCCGTATTCGCTGTTGAGGTTGGGGAGCGACGCGGGCGCCGGCCCGCCCGCCGCCATCAGCAGCTTGTCGACGACCTTGTCGACCGCGATGCTGACCGGGAAGCGGTCGGTGCGGCCCAAAAGGAGCGCCGCCACCTTCGTCGCCCAGCCGGACGGATGCTCGTCGTAGATGTGCCAGTCGACGAGGTCAGTGTCGACGTGAGTCCACCCCGAGTTGTCGACGAGCGGGCGGCTCGGGTCGAGTTCTCTCAACAACGCTGCCGCGTGCCGCACGGCGTCCTGCTTTGCCGTGTCGCCCGGCACATCCCAATCGAGCCCCCACTCCTCGTTGTAGAGACCCCAGATCACGATGCTCGGATGATTGCCATCACGCGCGACCATCGGCTCGATCTGCGCTTCGAACCGCGCCTTCGCCTCGGGGGTGAAGATGCCCGTGCTCGCCGGTTCTGCCCAGATCAGGATGCCGAGACGGTCTGCGTGATACAGAAACCGTGGGTCTTCGAGCTTCAAATGCTTGCGCACGACGTTGTAACCGGCCGCGCGCGCGAGCTCGAGGTCGGTGGCGAACGCCTCATCGCTCGGCGCCGTGATGCCGCTCGCCGGCCAGTATCCCTGGTCGAGGACGCCGCGCACATATAGGCGCGACCCGTTCAGCAGGATCTGCCCGTCCTCGATGGAGACGCTGCGCAACCCGGTGCTCGCCACTACCGAGTCGTTGCCATCTGCCGACGAAAGTTCGACGCGCACGTCATACAGGTGCGGGTCACTTGGCTGCCAAAGCACCGGATCCACAACCGGCAGCGTGAGGCGGTGCCGCTCGGCGTGAGCGACCACTTCGACCGGCGGCAACCCAGAGCCGGCGACGTCGACACGCAGCCGAGCACCGTCAACGTGCGGGCCCGCGAGCGTGATGTCGGCGATGATGGCGTCGAGAGCTTCACTCGGTCGCAATGAGACCTGCTGCACGTACGTCGCCGGGCGCGCCTCGAGCCACACCGACTGCCAGATTCCGCTGGACGGCGTGAACGAGCAGCCGTCGTAGTCGTCGCGCGGGATGCTGCGCTGCTTACCGTGCACGATCTCGCGCTTGTCGATCGGTGCTTCAACCCGGACGACGACGACCGCGGTCGCGCCCGAAAGCGCGGCGGTGATGTCGAGCTCGAACGGTGTGTAGCCGCCTTGGTGACTGCCGACCTCGGTGCCGTCGACCCACACCGTCGCCTCGTGATGCACTGCGCCGAAATGCAAAATCACTTGCTGGCCGGCCCATTCGGCGGGGATTTCGATGGTGCACCGGTACCAGCCACAGGGCATCCAGTGCAGTGCGACGCCCGAAGCTTGCGTCTCCCATGCGAACGGCACCACAATCTGGCTCGGCCAGGCCGCGGCGCCGGCGGGCAGCCCTCGGCGAAGGCCGGTCAACTCTGGGTCAGCCGCGAAATCCCAGCTACCGTTGAGCGATCTCCACGAGTGCGATCGGTCGAAATGCGGCCGAGGATATTCGCCCCGGGGTGTGACAGTCATCGTGATCCTCTGTTATCGAGATTGGGCATGGAACAAACGGGTCAGCCGGTGAGACTTCCTTGCAGCGCGCCGCGGCGGAAGTACTTCTCCAGGACGAAGAACAAGGCAATGAGCGGTGCGATCGTCACCAAACCACCAGCGATCAGCACTGGGACGAGCTCTGACTTGCTACCCGTCTCCGCCGCATGAGACAGCGACGCAAGACCCACCGTCAGCGGATACGTGCTGTTGCGACTGAAGATGATGAGCGGCAAGAAGTAGTTGTTCCAGATCGCGACCACGCTGAGCAGCAACACCGTGACGAGGCCCGGCACGATGAGCGGCAGCGCGATCCGGAAGAAGACGCCAAGCTCGCTCGAGCCGTCAATGCGGGCCGCCTCGATGAGTTCGCGGGGCACGCTCGCGTCGATGAATGTGCGCATCAGGTACACGCCGACGGGCGCGACCATGCTCGGCAGCACCATGCCCCAGATCGAGTTGATCAGGTGCACCTTCGCGTAGACCAGGTACAGCGGAAGCGCCACCGCGGTAATCGGCACGAGCAACGTCGACAACACCAGGTAGAACACGGCCTTCGAGCCACGGAAAGCGAACCGAGCAAAGCCGTATCCGGCAAGTGCCGATAGCACAGTCGCGCCGACGCCACCGACCAACGCGTAGATCACCGTATTCGCAAGCCATTTCGCATACACGCCGACGCCGCTCACGTTCTTGAACAGAGTCGACAAGTTGTCGAACAGCCGGAACGGGCCGGAAAACCAGAAGCCGAAGCTCTGGTAGACGTTGGCCTGCGTCTTGGTGGCGTTGATGACCAGCCACACCAGCGGCGCCAGGATGAACAATGCGAACAGAATCGCGACGGCGGTTATCAGCGTGACCGTGCCGCGCCGCAACCCGTAGAGATGGATAGGCACGAAGTCGTCGGTGCGCGACGCGGCTTTCATGCGAACTCTCCGCTCCGGCGCCGCAACGCCATAGACCCGATCGACACCGCTCCGATCAGCACCCCGAGAACGACTGCCGCAGCAGCTCCGAGGTTGTACTCCGCACTGCCGATCGCGGTGTTGTAGACGTACAGCGACGGCGTGAATCCGAAGGAGACTGCCTGCGGCTGAAACGCGGCCAGAATCTGCGGCTCGGTGAACAGTTGCAACGCGCCGACCGTGTTGACGAAGCACAGCATCACGATCGCCGGCCGCACCATCGGCACCTTGACCCGCCAGATGATGGTCCAAAGCGATGCGCCGTCGAGCAGCGCAGCCTCGGTCACCGTGCGCGGCACCGATCGCAGTGACGTGAACAGGATCGTCATGTTGTAGCCGGTCCACTCCCACACCACGATGAGGATCACGGTCGGCACAATGAGCCGCGAGGAGAAGAAGTTGGTGTTGTGGAACCCGATTGCGTCGGCAAGCCGGCTGAACGGGCCGAGCTTCGGCAGCAACAGGAAGGACCACATCACCGATGCGACCACCGCAGGCACCGCGAACGGCATGAAATAGATCGTGCGGAGCGCCTTGCCGAACCGGCAGACCCCGGCGTCGAACACCGCGGCGAAGAAGGTCGCCAGCCCGATGGTCAGAGGCACCTGCACGATCGCGAAAATCGCGACCCGCTTCGCGCCGTCCCAAAACTGCGATGAGGTAAGCACTTGCCGGTAGTTGTCGAGGCCGGCGAACGACGTGCCGCCGATCAGTTTCGTCGTGTAGAGGCTGTCGTACACCGCGTAGCCGATCGGCACAATCATGAACAGCGTCAGCGCGATGACGAACGGCGAGACGAACAACGCACCGTAGCCGTCGCGCCGCACGCCCGCCCGTCTCCGCCGCGGCAGCGGCGCGACGTCCGGCTGTTCTTGCACTTGCGCGGACGCCGAGGGGCGGGTGCGCAGCGCTGTCTTGTGGTCCACGGTGGTTCCTGTTCTTTCACGCCGCCAGTGACTGTCCTGGGCTCGAGAGCACATTCCCGCCCTCGAGCCCAGGACGCTAGGTCACGAGGTCGAAACCGTGAAGCCCTGTGCCTTGGCGTACTTCACCAGAGAGTCCTGGTAGGCCTTGAAGGCGTCGGGCAACTTCTCCGTGCCCTTCGCCACGCCGGCGAAGATGTCGGTCCACTGGGTCAGCGCGGCCGTCATGATCGGCGGCCACTGCGGAGCAATCATGTTCTGCGCCGCCTGGGCGAACACCTTGTTGGGCTGCGAGTCACCGGAGATCGGCAACGTCGTTGCCTGGAACGTCGAGTCGTTCAGCAGCGGAACATACGCAGGAAATGCTCCCGCCACCGGACCGCTGAGGATCTTCCACGCATCCGCACTACCGCCGAACCACTCGGCGAACTCGGCAGCTTCCTTCTGGTGCTTGCTTTGCGCCAGGACGGCGATCGTCGAGCCGCCCCAGTTGCCCGACAGCGTCTGGCCGGCCGACGTCTGCGGCATGGGCGCCGCCCGCCAGGCGCCGATGCTCTGCTTCATGTTCAGCTGCATACCGACCGGGCCCCAGGCCGGGCTGAACCGAACGGCGTCGACGCCGGTGTCGAAATCGGTCCACTGCTCGGGCGAGAAATCGGCGGCCATCGTGACTTGCTTGGCATCAATCAGCTTCTGCCAGTAGTTGGCGAACGCCATCTGCGCGCTGCCGGTGAAGTCGATCGTGAGGTTGCTGCCGCCGGAGTACTTGAACGGGAAGGCGTTGTACTGCTGCATCATCGCGAGCACGGCCTGCGCGTTCGTCGGGTCGAAGTTGGCCATCGCCGCCTTCGGATCGGCGGCATGCAGCTTGGCGGCTGCGGTCGCGAACTCGTCCCACGTCTTCGGCACGTCGATGCCGTTCTTCGACAGCAGCGTGGAGTTGTAGTACTGCACGAGCGGACCGAGGTCTACCGGCATCGCGTAGACCGCGTCGCCCTGGCTCACCTGCGCCCAAGCCACGGGAGCGATGTCGCCCTTGTGATCGTTCGCGCCGAACTTCGTCAGGTCGACGAGGCTCTTCGTGACCTCGAAGGACGGCAGCGCAAAGTACTCGATCTCGGCAAGGTCAGGTGCACCGCTGCCGGCCTTCAGCGTGTTGCCGATCTTGGTGTACTCGTCGTTGGCCGCGCCGTTGTTCTGCAGCGAGACGCAGATGTCGGGGTGCGTCTTGTTGAACTCGTTGACGGCGAGGTCGTAGCCGGCCGCCCAGCCCCACATCGTGAGCTTGGTCGCGCTGTCGCTGCACTTGTAGGCCGGGGCACCGCTCGATGCGGCCGCGCTCGGGGAGTCGCTGGCCGCCGGGCTGGATGCCGCACTGCTCGAGCTGTTCGAGCCACCAGACCCACCACTTGAGGCGGCCGGCTTCGCACTCGAGCTGCAGGCCGCCAGCGACGCGACGGCGAGCAAGCCCGCCAACCCCGCCGTCAGAGCTGTTGTACGCCGCCCCCGTAGATGCCCGGTGCGACCGGCTTCGAGCACCGGGGCGCGCCCTCGGGACAGATTCATTGCTACCTCGGCTTTCTGGCTTTCGTCCGTTTTGTCGTCGCCACACTGCATCACCGATTGGGGCGGCTGCGACTCCGGGCGGCCGGCCCCCGCCTCGCGGAGCCAAGCCTGCGTGGAGCGGCACGAGCCGATCCGTTCAAGATGCAACGTTGCAAGACAGTAGCGGCGCCGATTGCTACGTTGCAATACTTAGCCGCATCACACTTTGGTTTCGGCCAGGGTGAGTTCAGCCAGCAGGGTGAGTTCAGCCAGCAGGGTGAGTTCAGCCAGCTGACCAGCACCGCCCATCGACTTGAGGAGCACAGTGGCGACTTCCCGCCTGCGAGACGTCGCCGAGCGTGCC
>Ga0157369_10008124_pt1 | contig 12030 bp, 13 predicted proteins | sample C25metaG_FD_113461 | JGI IMG/M metagenome (GOLD analysis project Ga0157369, IMG submission 113461) | Corn rhizosphere microbial communities from Kellogg Biological Station, Michigan, USA - C2-5 metaG | ecosystem: Host-associated > Plants > Roots > Rhizosphere > Soil | place: USA: Michigan...
AAGGGCCTGCGCTCGCCGCACAAGCTCAAGTTCGCGGTGTCTGGCTGCACCCGCGAGTGCGCTGAAGCCCAGAGCAAGGACGTGGGTGTGATCGCCACGGAGAAGGGCTGGAACCTCTACATCGCCGGTAACGGTGGCATGCGCCCGCGTCATGCGGAGCTGTTCGCCACCGACTTGGACGATGCCACGCTGATCCGCTATATCGACCGCTTCCTGATGTTCTACATCCGCACCGCCGACAAGTTGCAGCGCACGTCGGTATGGCGCGAGAGCCTGGAAGGCGGCCTGGACTTCCTCAAGGACGTGGTCCTGCACGACAGCCTGGGCCTGGGTGCCGAGCTGGAAGCGCAGATGCAACTGGTGGTCGATCGCTACGAGTGCGAGTGGGCCAACGCCCTCAAAGACCCGGAAAAACTCAAGCGCTTCCGCACCTTCGTCAACGACAAACGCCCCGCCCCGGACATCCACTTCGTCCAGGAACGCGGCCAGCGCCGGCCGATCATGGCCGCCGAACTCAACCTGATTCCCGTCACCGAGGAGATTGCCTGATGAGCCAGCCCACTACCCAACGCAACCTGGCAACCTGGAAGAGCGTGTGCAGCGAGGCCGACCTGGTGAGCAATTCCGGCGTGGTGGTGTGGTTGGACGGCGCGCAAGTCGCGCTGTTCTACCTGCCGGGGGCGCAGAACCAGACCCTGTATGCCATCGACAACCACGACCCGGAATCCGGGGCCAATGTGATCGGTCGCGGCTTGATCGGCAGTATCAAGGGCGACTTGGTGGTGGCGGCGCCGATCTACAAGCAGCACTACCGCCTGGAAGACGGGCAGTGCCTGGAGACGCCGGACCAGCGTTTGCGGGTATGGCCGGTGCGGTTGAACGGCGGGGTGGTGGAGCTGGCATTGGATTGATGTTGTGTGCAGGATTTTGTGGCGAACCAATTTCCTGTGGCACACCAACTTCCTGTGGTGAGCGGGCTTCTTGTGGTGAGCCCGCTCACAACAGCAATCCTCATCAGGCCTCAGGAAATGCCCTCAGTCGCACGCAATGAGTCTTCCTTGATGTCCTTGGCAAACTTGCGCATCAACCGCACCAGATTGTCGAAATCGCCTTCCTCCCAGGTGGAGAAGATCGACACACCCATCCGCTCCCGCGCATCATCGACGCGGTCAGTCATGGCCTTGCCTTTCTCGGTAATCACCGACTCGCGTACGCGGCGATCGAGTGCGCTTGCCTGGCGCAAGACCAGGCCCAGGCTTTCCAGCTTCGCCACCTGCCGACTCACCGTGGTGTAGTCGCGGCCCACGCGGTCGGCCAGCTCGACCACGCCAATCGGACCCAACCGCTCCACCAGCACCAGCAACGGAAACAGGGCGCGGTCCAGGGAAATCCCGGCCTCGCGTACTATTGCCTCGTCGCGTTGCGGGCGGTTCATCACCCCTACGATCTCAACCAGTGAGCCATGCAGGTCACGCAGTTGGGCGGATATATGTGCGCTTTGCACGTTTTTAATTGACACGGTGTTCGCCTCTCTTAATATGTGCGTATTGCACATATAGGTGATCCAGTATGAAAGCGCAATTCGCTGTCGATGTACTGATTTGCGGTGCCGGTGCCGCCGGCCTGACCTTGGCGATCGACCTGGCGAGAAGGGGCATCACCTTCCGACTGATCGAAAAGAACCAGCAGCCTTTCCACGGCTCGCGTGGCAAGGGCATCCAGCCCAGGTCCCAGGAAGTCTTTGAGGACCTGGGGATTCTCGACCGGTTGATGGCCGTGGGTGGAGTCTATCCGACTGACCGGCGCTACCGCGACGATGGCAGCTACAGCGAGGCTGAATTCACCGAATCCACGGCGCCCACACCGGCTGAGCCCTACCAACAACCGTTGATGGTCCCGCAGTTTCTGACGGAACAGGTGATGCGTGAGCGCCTGCTTGAGCTCGGTCACGCGCCTGAGTTCGGTTGTGAGCTGGTCGGCTTCGACCAGGACGCCGACGGTGTCACCGCACGGCTGGCCGGCAAGGGCGGCGAAGAGCGCATGCGTGCCCGCTGGCTGGTGGGTGCCGATGGCGGTCGCAGCTTTGTCCGGCATGCCCTGGCGATCGGCTTTCCCGGCAAGACCCTGGGCGTGCGCGCCCTGGTGGCGGATACGGTGCTTACCGGCCTGACGCGTGAGGCCTGGCACCGCTTCGGCGAAGGGGATATGCAGCGCCAGATTGCGATATGCCCGCTGGCCGGCACCGACCTGTTCCAGCTTCAAGGACCGGTCCCGGCGGAGGGCGACGTCGACTTCAGCGCCGAAGGGCTCACCGCACTGATCGCCCAACGCACCGGTCGCACCGACATCCAGGTGCACAGCGTGGCCTGGTCATCGGCCTATACCATGAATGCGCGCCTGGCCGATCACTACCGCCTGGGCCGGGTGTTGCTGGTGGGCGACGCCGCGCATATCCATCCGCCCACCGGTGGCCAGGGTCTCAACACCAGCGTGCAGGACGCCTATAACCTCGGCTGGAAGCTGGCGGCGGTGGTGCAGGGCGCCCCTGAGGCTTTACTCGATACCTATGAAGAAGAGCGCCGGCCGGTGGCTGCCTCCGTGCTCGGTTTGTCCACCAGACTGCTGGGAGAAATGCAGCATGGCGAACTGCGACGGGGCAGGGAAGTGCATCAACTGGACATCGGCTACCCCGAGTCCTCACTGGCGTTGCAGCACCCCGTGCGTAGCGGCATTGCAGCGGGCGACCGCGCGCCGGACGCGCCGGTCCGAGGTGCCGCCGGGCAGGCGCTGCGGCTGTTCCATCTGTTCCAGGGCACGCACTGGACGCTGCTGGGGTATGGCGTCACGCGTGATTCAGTGCCCGCTTGGCCGGGCGTGCAGGTCCATATCGTTGGGCCTGAGGAGGACGTGATTGACGACCAGGGTCAGTTTCTACGTGCCTACCAACTGGCGATTGGCGAGTGGGTGCTGGTGCGGCCTGATGGGTACATCGGCGCGATTGTAACGTCCGGGCAACGAGAGGAACTGGAGGCCTATCTGTTGGTTCACGCCGGGATAAGCCCGGCGGCCTGATAACTCTGGATCAGTTCGTCATACAAGCCGATATCGAGGCGCGTACGGGCAATCAACTGCGCGCCGGCGATGGCGGTGTAGATGGCACGGGCGCGCCGCTCGTTGTCCTGCACACTGCCGTTGTCGATCTCCGTAAGCAAAGCCGCGAGCCAGGCCACGTTGATATCGGCAAATGCCAGGACCTCTGTCTTCACGGCCTCGGGCAGGTCCTGGTATTCAGCCGCCATGAAGCTGGACAGGCAGAGACGATTGCCGTCTTCGAGGGATTTTCGAAAGATACTCGGGTAGATCCGCAGGCACTGCAGTGGCTCTGGGTTTTTCGCGCGTATCGTGGCAAGGGCGCTGGCGGTGTCTTCCCAGTAACGCTTGGCAACGGCCGCGCCGAGGTCGGCCTTGCTCGGGAAGTGGTAATAGATACTGGCGTTCTTGATCCCCACCGTTTCGCCGATGCTGCGGAAGTTGATGCCGCTGTAGCCGTAATGCTGAGCAGCGACTTTGGCAGCTTCCAGGATGGCTTCTCGCGCATTTTCGCTCACGTATGGGTTCCTCGTTTCGTAGGGGATGGGCCGATTCTACGCGTAAAAGTTTTTACCTGCCAACTGGTAGGTAGTGGTTGACAGCTGGAAATAAAGCTTTCAATCTCTACCTACCACTTGACAGGTAGGCGAGAAAACCATGATCACGCAACAGCCGCATTCACAAGCATCTCAACGTTCTATGATGACTATTTTTGACTGGCACAGCGGCCCCTATCCGGCCCGGGTGCGAATTGCATTGGCCGAAAAAGGCCTGCTGCCCAAGGTGGAGTTTGTCTCGGTCAACCTATGGAAAGGCGAGCATAAGCAACCGGCATTTCTTGCGCTCAACTACTCGGGAACTTTGCCCGTCCTCCAACTGGACGACGGAACGCTGATCGCTGAATGCACAGCGATCACCCAGTACCTGGATGTACTCGACGGCAACCCGACGTTGACCGGCAAAACACCTGCCGAGCAGGGCCTGATCCACATGATGACCAAGCGCGCCGAAATCGAGCTGATGGATGCCGTGAGTGTGTACTTCCATCACGCAACCCCCGGGCTCGGGCCGCACGTCGAGCTCTACCAGAATGCCGAATGGGGCCTGCGCATGCGTGACAAGGCACTGCGCGGCATGCGCTACTTCGACGAGGTCCTCAAGCGCCGGTCCTATGTCGCAGGTGATGAGTTCTCCATGGCCGACATCGCGTTGTTGGGCGGCATGATCTTCGCCGCGCTGGTGGAGTTGCCGGTGCCGGAAGAATGCGAGGCTATGCACGCCTGGCATGCCAAGGTGAGCAAGCGGCCTAGCGTCCGGGCGTGGCGGGCGATGGTGGCGCAGACGCATTAAGCGAGCATGGAGCATTGCGCACGCGGGTCGCGGGTTTGTTAAATGCACATCAAGTGGTTGTGAGCTGAGCCAGGATTTCATCGGCTTCGGTAACCCCGGCATAGTCCATCGCCAGATTGCTCAACGACATCGCATGCACGTCCTCGGCCGGCCACAGGCGCCCGGACAAATCGGTTTGATCGAAGGTGTAGCAGGCGTCGGCAACCACCGTCACCTCAAAATCCAGGTTGCCGCCCGAACGTGCGGTGGCCTCGACCGAGTTGTTGGTGATCACACCCACGATCACCAGTTGGCGGATCCCACGCGCATGCAACCAGCGCTCCAGCCCTGTGGCGGTGAACGCATCCGGGACGTTCTTTTCCACCACATGCTCTTGGGCCAGCGGTTGCAGCGCCGGCTGGAACTCGCACCCTGGCTGGCCGGGCCAGAACACCGAGTCGGGAGCGCGGGACATGTGCCGGATGTGCACGACCGGCCGATTGGACTGCCGCCACGCATTCAGCAGGCGCTGCATCTGCACCTCGGCGTCCGGGTTGTTGCGTCGCCCCAGCTTCGGCTGGTTCATGCCTTGCTGCATGTCGATGATCAGCAGTGCGGCATTGCTGGCTAACGTTGGCATGGCGAATCCCTGTGTTCGTGAGGCTCGAAACATATCAGCCAACCTGTGTGCCCAGACAGCAATTTGTTCGAAGCCCGCACCGTTTCCATTTACACTGCCGCCCTCGAATTTCAGCAAGGATGCGTTGGATGCGCTCGATACTTGGCGGTGTGTGCCTTTCCCTGGCCCTGGCGGCCCCTGTCTTGGCCGAACCGCGTTCATTTTCGGTGGTCGACCGCAGTGACCAATACCTGGTCGAGGTGCTGTTCCCGGAGGTCCCCGACCACCCCAATCAACTGGTGCCCGCGCTCATCACCGTGCGCGACAAGCACACCCTCGAAACCCTCCAGCAATTCAAGACTCCCGCCGCGAATGTGCCGGTGGACAGCAATGGCCAGGACAACGGTTGGCTGCTCGGGCCCTTCAGCCTATTGTACTTCGCCGACTTCGATCTGGACGGCCGCCTCGACCTGGCGATTCGCAACGGCACCGATCTCGAACAGGCCTACAAGCCGATGTTCGATGTGTACGTGCAAACCCCACAGAACCGGCAGTGGGTGCTCAACCAGCCCCTGACCGACCTGGCCAAGGAGACCACCAGTGGCATGTTCTCGCTGATCCCCGACGACGGCATCCTGCTGTCCCAGGTCGACCGGGACTGCTGCTGGACACGCATGAGCCATTGGAAAATGCGCGATGGCGAGTTGGTCCGCCTCAGCACCTCCACCGAAGAGCAGGTCCAGCCCACCGAGTTCGGCGAAAACTCCAGCATGCCCAGCGGCTACACCCTGATCACTACCGGCGCATTGAAGGATGGCCAATGGCAGGAAACCCAGCGCCTCGAAGGCCCGACCCACCAAGATGTGCAGAGACTCACCGGCACCCTCAACGGCAAGATCCCGGTTGACATCTGGTACCAACAGCAGGGAGCGGTCCTCATCGGCGAATTGCGCTACACCAAAAGTGGCAACGGCCAGCCGATCAAACTGGTGGGCGACCAGAGCGACTACGACGACAAACCCTTCGTGTACCTGCACGAATACACAGACGACGGCCACCAGACCGGTATCTGGCGCATCACCCGTGACACCGAGGCGCCCTACGACTACACCGGCACCTGGGTCAGCAGTGCCAAGGGCGAGCACCCCGAACTGGCGATTTTGCTGCACGCAACCGACAGTGAACCCGACGATGACCTGCCCACCGACCTTGAGCGCGACCAGCGCAACGGCCATTACCAGATGCGCGATGACTTCCTCGGGCGTGACGGCGACCTGGAACTCAACATCCTGCCAGAGCGAGATGCGCAGGGCAGGGAAGTGGCGGAAGTGACCCTGACATTGAAAGAGGTCAAGAGCGGGAAACAGATCGTGGTCGCCCACCATAGTGTGCCGATGGAGGCCGAAAACCTGATCATCGTTCGCGAGCCTATGGCGACGCCACGCACCGGGCCGTACCACATACAGTTGGTGAAAAACTTCGCGGTGATCGAGCATAACTCGGCGCCGGACAGTGATGATTACTTGACGGGGATGTATCGCAAGCAGCCGTAAATCCGGTCGTCGAGGCTTAACGGTCATGATCCACAGGCTTAATCGAGGGGCGTCATACCCAGTGGTTGAACCTGTCCGAAGAAGGAGTACTTCGATGATCCGCAAGGCATTACCCTCTGATGCAAAGGCCATTGCCCAGGTGCATATCCGCAGTTGGCAAGAAGCCTATCGTGACCTGATGCCTGTTGAATTCCTGAACTCATTGGACGCAACGCACGCACAGCGGGAATCCTCTTGGACACGCTCGATTGAGTCGGGCGAGTCCAACGTATGGGTCGCAGAACTGGACCAGCAAGTTATCGGTTGGGTATGCGTCGGCCCCAGCCGGGATGAAGATGCAGCCGGGGCGAATACCGGCGAGGTCATGGCCATCTACGTATTAGCCACGTCTTGGCAAACGGGTGTGGGATTGGCGTTGTGGAAAGCAGGGGTTGGGTACCTGGTGGAGCAGGGCTGTCAGGGCCTGACGCTTTGGGTCTTGAGCCGCAACGAAAGAGCCATCCGGTTTTACCGCCGGGCAGGCTGTGTCGCGGATGCAGGCAGTGAACGCAACCTTGTGCGGGGTGGGGTAACACTGGAAGAGGTACGGTATCGATTGGCCTTTGCTGCACAACAAGGAGACGCCCATGACGGACCATGAATTTGAACAGGATGAAAGCATGGCCTGGGAACTGACCGCCGCAGCGGTTCACCATCCTCAGGCGCAAGGCTGTTACCGCGGGCCGTCCGGTCCCGATGGGCCGACGACCTTCCTGGCGATCACGTCGATACGGACGGTTCAAACAAATGGGCCTGCACCGAATCATGGCCAACCACACGCCCAGCAATGTTAGGAGTGAGCATCTTTTGGAGGCGTTGGGGTTTGAAAGAGAAGGATATGCGCGGGGAATATCGGCCAGAACCGGTTGACTCGCGCTGGCTTTTTTACCGCTTTCAAGCACTGGTGTAAGTCAGATCAGGGTAGCTATTGCCCTCACGTTTAGCCTATCGGAAGGTAAGAAATCTGGTCATTGCTATCTAAGTAGTACATCCCTTCTAGGATGCCAAACAGCGGCGTGAGCCCGAGCAATGGTTCAGACTTAAATGTGATAGGGAAAGAAATCCGTTTCGCCTCATCTGAGGCTTCATCCCAGGAGGGTTTAACAATTCCTCCCCAGAACGAGACAGCTGTGCCGTCATTGAGGAACAGCGTGGGTTGTCGATGGCCAATATGTTCAACCAGGCTCCAGTGCACGTACCCCAGATAGCGAGTGCCATCGGCATCGCAAAATCCGGCTCGCACGATCATCGCCAAGCCTACTTCCTCAACGCAAGGTCGGACTGTGCATTCATCTTCAACGGACTCGTCCATCGTAAAGCACCATACCCCAACATCGTGCAGGTCGTTCGCCGTCAGTTCCCAAATCTGCTTGTCGCGCACCTCACGCCTCCTTGTACGTTGATTCAGTTCCTCCACACTACAGGGTGCCAGCTTTGTCCTTCAACGCGCTATAGAGGTCAGGGCTGTGATCCACACCGTCTAGCGAAGCGGCATCGACGTGGATGAATCGTTAGGATTCATCTGCCAGCTCCGAGCTCACCTCGACTTGCCACATAGACCCGAGATCGACTGCTCTCGCGTCTATGATTGCAATGGCGTCGAGACAATTAGCCATGGCCTCCTTGTTGAGGTGCTCTTGATAGACACAAAGACTCTCAGCAAATTGCACCAGAGAAGAATTTATGAAAATGCTCTGATTGTAGCTGTCGTGGTTGAAGAGGATGACGTGCCGGCTGTCCAAATCAATAGCAATAACGTCGCCAGAGCCATTGTGACCGATAGGGAAATACGAATCGGATAAGCCGAAAATGTGCACCCGTGACTCAATTTCGGGCTGTGAATAGGCATAGAACGAAAGAAACGGCGCGGCATCACGCGGTAACCCCTGTGCCGCCAGAAGGCTTGAGTCTTCCCTTGCAAGTCGGGTGGGAAGGGACTCAGCGTCGAACAAGACGAACTCATCCAGATGAAGGTCGAGGCCGGCAGGAAGCTGTGGCAGAGATGCAACGAATCGATCTTTGAAGTTTTTGGCTATGTCGTTCATGAGGCCTGACAGTTAAGTGGGTGTCGGTTTCGCTGACCTAAGCGAGCGGTTTGCACAGTGTCAGATTCCAGATGGGAGTTGGCACACGCCTAAACCACACTCTCCCGACCCACCCGACTCACATGCCCCACACCCGCCGCCTGCAACCTTGCCACCAAATCCTCCCGCGCCGCGCGCCCACCTGTGCGTACATACTCAAGTTCCGCCGCTGTGATCAGCACCACGGGCACCAGTTGCACCGGTGAGAGCGGCATGTCGTCGAGGCGGGTCGGGAAGTCCGGGGCGGGGCCGCCCAGCAGGACGCCGGCGGCGTCGTCGGCGGTGACGAAGAGGCTGGGCAGTTGGTCGCTCATCAGGTGCGATTGGCTGAAGCCGGGCAGTTCCAGGGAGAGTACGCCGTGGTTCTCCAGTTGATGGGTGATGCCGCCGGCGTTGGCGACGGTCTTGGCGACGTGTTCGAGCAATTCGAATGCCCAGCTGTGGCGCAGCGGGTCGACGTCGCCGAGTGCGCCTCGGGCGTGTTCGGGGATGTCGGCGGTTTCCAGGAACAGTTCCATTTCGAAGCCATTGCCGAGGCCTTCGGCGTCGTCGAAGGGGGCGGATAGGCCGTCGGTTGCCAGCACGATGCTGTCGCCCCGGCGTACCACGCGATAGGCCTGGCGGGTCGACGGCCAGTAGGGGCCGCCGGTGAGGCTGGGGCTGATCAGGTAGGCGAGCACGTCTTTCTCGACGGTGCCCACCGATTGCCAGTGTCGGTCCAGGCATTCGGCGCTGGCCAGGCGGGCGGCCTGGTTGGCGGCGTCGGGCTCGGGCGATTGCGTCGCGGTGGGTGTCGGGGCGGGCGCAGTCGGTTTTTTCGTTGAGCCGAAGAGTTTCTTGAAGAAGTTCATGGGCAGTCCTTTGCTGGGAGGGGGCGCTTCATGGAGGGTTGAGCGCGATTACATAGGCGCGAAACATATCAGTCATGCCGTCGGCATAAACAGCGATTTCTTCCGTGGTGCGTGGGCTGTTGGAAAATTCTTTCCCGACTGAACTGAGGGTGGTCAGGATCAGATCACTGGCCAATGTACGTGTGTCGATCGACAGGTCGGGCAGCAACTCCAGCATGAACGCCTTGAACGCCTGCCGTCCGGCAGCCCGCACTTCCAGGGCCTCCGGCGCATCGCGATAGAGCGGCGCCGCGTCGCTTAACGCCCCGCGCATCTGCGCTTCTTCGCATTCGGATCGGATAAAGGCGTGCACCAACGTGCGCAGGCGCTCCAGTGGCGCTTCGTCGTGTTTCTCCAGTATGTCGCGCAGCATCTGGGTGGTCTGCTGCCACTCATCACTCTGCAACCTGAACAGGATCGCCGCCTTGTTCGGAAAGTACTGGTAAACCGAGCCCACGCTCACGCCGGCTTTTTCCGCGACCCGTGCGGTGGTGAAACGGGTGGCGCCTTCCTTGGCCAAAACCTGAATAGCCGCTTCGAGGATCGCTGCCACCAACTCGGTGGAGCGCGCCTGTTGTGGCTGCTTGCGCGTGGAAATACGCGGGGTCTGGCGGCTGGTCATGCAGGGCTCCGGTGGTGGGGCTAATGCGAATAGCGAATGCGACGAATCACTCGCATACTTTTAATGCGACGAATTAGTCGCATCTTAGCCCCCACTCTACGGAAATCAATTATGTCGAGCCTGACCACCGCGCCTTTGGCGCAACTGATTGAACGCCTGTATGCCCAAGCCAGCGCCGCCACCAGCCCGGTGATGAGCACGGTATCGAAGGAAGAACGCGAGCGGCTGATGCACAGCAAGACCGAATACGTGACGCTGTATTCGATGCTCAAGGATCTGTGGCTGCCGGTGTCGCGGGACACCGGCAAGCTGCTCTACATGCTGGCGCGCAGCAGCAAGGCGCGGGCGATCGTGGAATTTGGCACTTCGTTCGGACTGTCCACCTTGCACCTGGCCGCCGCGCTGCGTGACAACGGTGGCGGTGTGCTGATCGGCAGCGAGTTCGAGGCCTCGAAGGTGGCCCTGGCGCGGGACCATTTTATCCAGGGCGGCGTGAGTGACTTGATCCACATCCGCGAAGGCGATGCGCTGGTGACCCTGGCCAGCGACCTGCCGGACAGTGTCGATCTGCTGCTGCTGGATGGCGCCAAGGCACTCTATGGCGAGGTACTCCGCCTGGTGGAAAGCCACCTGCGCCCCGGTGCTTTGGTGGTGGCCGACAACACCGATTACTGCCCTGAATACCTGGCCTACGTACGCGCCCCCGAGAACGGCTACTTGTCCGTTCCATTTGCCGATGACATCGAACTTTCAATACGCCTGGGGTAATCGATGAGTCAACTCATGCACGTATTTGTCACGGGAGCCACCGGTTGGGTGGGCTCCGAAGTGGTGTGTATCACACCGATGCGGCGCGGGTGTATGGGCATGTGCCGGAGGAGGGCCTGGGCCAAGCGGCGTATCACGTGGGCGCAGACCAGGCAGCCCACTTGCTGTGGTGAGCGGGCTCACCACAGCAAGTGGGCTTGCCACAAGAAGCGGGCTTACCACAGCTAGCCCGCTCACCCGCAGTTCAGTGCAGGCTCAGCGATTGAAGCGCTCGACCAACGCATATTGGGTGGACGCGGTGTTTGTCAGTTCCTTGCTCAGGTCCGTGGATTGATGGGCTTGTATCGAGGTCTGGTCGGCCAGTTCGGCGATGGTGGTGATGTTGCGGCTGATCTCCTCGGCGACCGCGCTCTGTTCTTCGGTGGCGGCGGCGATCTGGGTGGTCATGTCGGTGATGTGGGACACGGCCTCGCTGATACCCACCAGCGCCTGGTCGGCCTCGAGTACCCAGGCCACGCCTTCCTGGGCCTGGCGCTGGCCATGCTCCATGCTTTGCACCGCGTTGTTTGAAGATGCCTGCAACTGGGTAATCAGCGCGTGGATCTGGGTGGTGGACTGAGAGGTACGCTGGGCCAACTGGCGAACTTCGTCGGCGACCACGGCAAAACCACGGCCTTGCTCACCCGCACGCGCGGCTTCGATGGCGGCGTTGAGCGCCAGCAGGTTGGTCTGGTCGGCAATGCCCTTGATCACATCCACCACGCTACCGATTTCGTCGCTGTCACGGGCCAATTGCGCCACGGTGACGCCGGTTTCGCTGACCACGGCGGACAACCGTTCGATGGCCTCACGGGTATCTCGCGCTACATCACGCCCGCGCCCGGTCAGCACATTGGCTTGCTGGGTGGCATCTGCCGTGCGCTGGACGTGGCTGGCGACTTCCTGGGTAGTGGCGGCCATTTGGTTGACGGCGGCCGAGACCTGTTCGGTTTCGACGCGCTGGCGGTCCAGGCCCTTGGAGCTGGCGGTGGCCAAC
>Ga0157369_10008127_pt1 | contig 12029 bp, 8 predicted proteins | sample C25metaG_FD_113461 | JGI IMG/M metagenome (GOLD analysis project Ga0157369, IMG submission 113461) | Corn rhizosphere microbial communities from Kellogg Biological Station, Michigan, USA - C2-5 metaG | ecosystem: Host-associated > Plants > Roots > Rhizosphere > Soil | place: USA: Michigan...
CCACGTCCAGGTCGCCGAAATGGTGATCGAGAAGGCGAAGCGCCTGGTCGAGCACAAGAAGGACGTGGTGATCCTGCTCGACTCCATCACGCGACTCGCCCGCGCCTACAACACCGTGGTGCCCGCATCCGGAAAGGTGCTGACCGGCGGCGTCGACTCCAACGCGCTGCAGCGCCCGAAGCGCTTCTTCGGCGCGGCGAGGAACGTCGAGGAAGGCGGCTCGCTCACCATCATCGCGACGGCGCTCATCGACACCGGCTCGCGCATGGATGACGTGATCTACGAGGAATTCAAGGGCACCGGCAACATGGAGATCCACCTGGATCGCCGCATGGCCGAGAAGCGCATCTACCCCTCGCTCAACGTGAACCGCTCCGGCACTCGCCGCGAGGAGCTGCTGATTCCGCCGGAGATCCTGCCCAAGGTATGGATCCTGCGGAAGCTGCTCTTCGGCATGGACGAGCTCGAGGCGACCGAATTCCTCCTCGACAAGCTGCGCGCCACCAAGAACAACGACGAGTTCTTCAACTCGATGAAGAAAGGCGGGTAGGGTGCGCCGGGACGACGATGGGCGGAACCAAACCGGCCGATTTCGTGCCGAATCGCCTTTCGTAACGCTGCAGTAACCGGGAAGTGACGTTTTGCGTCAAAAAACCCTGTCCGCTCAAAGACCTGGGTCATCGCAAGGCTTCGTAACAACCCCTTGCTTTCATTGGGGTTTTCCGGGATAATGTCAGGTTCCGGGAGCTAGGGCAGGCCCGGCTCCAAAATTCGTGCCCACCCACAAGGCGACAATCATGAAAGAAGGCATCCACCCCAATTACCGCGAGGTCGTTTTCCTCGACACCAGCTGCGACTTCGGATTCGTGACGCGCTCGACCGTCGCGACGAACGAGACCATCACGTGGAAGGACGGCAAGGAGTATCCGGTCTACAAGATCGAGATCTCCGCCGAGTCCCATCCCTTCTACACGGGCAAGCAGAAGATCGTCGACACCGCGGGTCGCGTGGACAAGTTCAAGAAGCGCTACGCACGCAAGAGCACCAACGGGGGCGCCGCGAAGGCCGCCGAGTAACGCGCTCGCCTTCCCACCGGAAAAGGCAGCCCCGCGGCTGCCTTTTTTGTTTCCTGCCTACAATGCGCTCATGACGGAGCGGCAAGAAGATCCCCTGCGCGGCCGCATCGCCTTCGACGGCACGCGCACCCCCTTCAAGACCGCGCTCTTCCTCGTGCTCGTCCTCACCTGGATGCTTCCAGGGCTCGTGGGCCACGACCCGTGGAAGATCGAAGAGGCGGTCAATTTCGGCGCCGTGCTCGAGATGCTGCGCAGCGGCGACTGGATCGCCTTCCGCATCGCGGGCGAGCCCTACGCCGACAAGGCGCCGCTCTACCTGTGGTTCGCGGCGGCGTTCGCGAAGGCTTTCGGCGGCGTGCTCGCGTTGCACGACGCCGCGCGCCTTGCCACCGGTGTCTTCATGGCATGGACGTGCGCCTTCGTGGGCGCCACCGCGCGCGAGCTGCTGGGCGAGCGCGGCGGGCGCGCGAGCGTGCTGCTCTTCCTGGGGTGCCTGGGGTTGCTCGTGCGCGGGCACGAGATGACCTCGGACCTCGCGGGCCTGCCGGGCATCGCCATGGCCCTCTACGGCGCGGCCCTGGCATCGCGCCGCGCGGTCGCCGGCGGGGCGATTCTCGGCGCCGGCCTCGGCGTGGCGTTCCTCGGCGACGGGTTCCTGCCGATCGGCATGCTCGTGATGACGCTGGCGGTGCTGCCGGCCGCATCCGCGCTGTGGCGCACGCGAGGCTACGCGCTGGCCCTGGGAACCGCCGCGGTCGTGGCGGCGCCGCTGCTCGCCCTGTGGCCCGCGCTGCTGGCGATGCACTCCGGAACCTCGCTCGGGGCCTGGCTCGACCACGCGCTCGCCTCGCGCTGGAGCGGGCCGTTCACGGCCGAGAACGCCCTCGACTCGTTCTACATCCTGCGCATCCTGCCGTGGTACGCGTGGCCGGCGTGGCCGCTCGCGGTCTGGGCGGTGTGGCGCTCGCGCCGCACGCTCGGCGCCCGGCGCGGCGTGGTCATGCCGCTGCTCGCATTCCTCGCGTTCCTCGTGGTCGGCTCGATCTTCGGCGGCAACCACGACGTGGACGCGATGCCGCTGCTGCTGCCGCTCGCGATCCTCGGCATGGCGGAGATCGACTCGCTCCCGCGCGGCGCCGCTTCCTTCCTGGACTGGTTCGGCGTGACCACGTTCTTCCTCTTCGCCGTGATCCTCTGGATCGGCTGGGCGGGCGCCCTCACCGGCAAGCCGGATTTCGCCGTCGCGTGGCTCAAGCGCGAGATCCCCGACTTCCACTACCACTTCAACTTCGTCGCCTTCGCCCTGGCGATGCTGCTCACGCTGATCTGGATCGTGATCGTCGCGCGCACGCTGCGCTCGACCCGGCGCGCCATCGTGAACTGGACCGCAGGCATCGCGATGGTCTGGATGCTCATGATGACGCTCGGCGTGCCGCTGGTGGACCAGGCGCGCAGCTATCGCGCGGTGGATGCGCGGCTCGCGCGGGAAGTCCAGGGGGCGCGCTGCATCGAGCGGCGCAACGTGGGCGACGCGCAGCGCGCGCTGCTCGATTACTTCCAGTCCCTGCGCACGGTGAGCGAATCGTCGCCGGACGCGGCGCGGTGCGACGCCTTGCTCGTGCAGGCCTCGCCCGCGCGCGTGCCCCCGGTCGAGAACGAATGGCACGAGGTGTGGCGCGGCTCGCGTCCGGGCGACCGCAACGAGCTGTTCGTGCTGTACCGGAGGTAAGACCGGGGTCAGACCACGGTCAAGGCGCGGAACGGCGTTCCGCGCCTTGACCGTGGTCTGACCCCAGTCGTTCCTCCAGCAGCTCGATCCAGTGCCGCACCGGGAGCTTCGTGCCGGATTGCACGTGCGAAAGGCAGCCGATGTTCGCGGTGGCGATTTCGTCCGGCGCGCCGGATTCGAGCGCGCGCACCTTGTTGTGCAGCAGCTGGCGCGCGATGCCGGGCTTGAGGAGCGAATAGGTTCCCGCCGAGCCGCAGCACAGGTGGCCGTCGGGCACCGGCGTGAGCGTGAAGCCCGCATCCCGCAGGATCGATTCCACCACGCCATTGATCTTGAGCCCGTGCTGCAGGCTGCAGGGGGACTGGAACGCGACCTTGCGCGGGGTCTTGTCCTTCACCAGCGGCGCGAGCCGCGCTTTCTCGGCCGCGATCACCTCGGAGATGTCGCGCGCCAGCTCCGACACGCGCGCCGCCTTCGCCGCATAAGCTGCATCCGCGCGCAGCAGCCGCCCATAGTCCTTCACCGTGGTGCCGCAGCCGCTCGCCGTCACGACGATCGCCTCCGCGCCGCGCTCGATCTCCGGCCACCACGCGTCGATGTTCGCCTTCATGTAGCCGAGCGCGTCGTGCTGGTAATTGAGGTGGAACGCCACGCCGCCGCAGCAACCCGCGCGCGCGACGTTCACGAGCGTGATGCCGAGGCGATCGAGCACGCGCGCCGTCGCGGCGTTGATCGAGGGCTGCATCGACGGCTGCACGCAGCCGTCCAGCACCAGCATGCGCCGCGCGTGCGGCACCGTGGGCCACGCCCCCGCTTGCCTTCGCGGCGGGATCTTGCGTGCGAGGCGCGCGGGCAGCAGCGGCTTCGCCGCGCGGCCGAGGGCGAGCGCCGCGGAGAAAAGGCCGCGATGCGGCAGCGTGCTCTTCAGGAACCAGCGCTTGGCGCGCTCGCGCACGGGCCGATGGACCTTCTGCTCGACGACCTCGCGCCCGATGTCGACGAGCTTGCCGTACTCGACGCCCGAGGGACACGTCGTCTCGCAGGCGCGGCATGTGAGGCAACGGTCGAGGTGGAGCTGGGTGCGATGCGTGACGGGCGCGCCCTCGAGCATCTGCTTCATGAGGTAGATGCGCCCGCGCGGGCTGTCGAGCTCGTCGCCGAGCAGGTTATACGTGGGACAGGTGGCGAGGCAGAAGCCGCAGTGCACGCACTTGCGCAGGATGGCGTCGGCCTCCAGTCCCTGCGGCGTGCCCTTGATCCAGTCGGCGAGTTGGGTTTGCATCGATCAGAAGTCGTACATCCGGCCCGGGTTGAGGATGCCGGCGGGGTCGAAAGCGGCCTTGAGGCGCTTGTGGATCTTGAGGATCGCGGGCTTGAGCGGGTGGAAGGCGCCCGCGGACTTGTCCGCGCCGCGGAAGATCGTCGCGTGCCCGCCGGCGCGCTCGACGGTGGAGCGCAACGCGAGAGGGTCCTGCGCGCCCGCGATCCAGCGCACGCCACCGCCCCATTCGACGACGGGACGCGCGCCGCCCAGGTCGAGCGGCTCGCGGGTCTGCGGCACCGAGACGCGCCAGAGGGTGTCGGCGCGAAAGAACGGCAACTGCTGCTCGCGCAGCGCGTGCCAGTGCGCCGCGTCGCGCGATTCCTGGCCGCCCATGCGCGTGCGCGCCGCCGCGATCGCGGGCGCCGCGCCGGAGAGGCGCACGCGCAGCACGCCGTCCTGCCACGAGGTCGCCGAGATCGGCAGCGGCTGGCCCGCCCACTGGTTGGCCTGGCGGATCGCGTCGCCCTCGTCCATCTCGAACACGAGCGTGGTCTCCTCCGCCGGCTTCGGCAGCACCTTGAACGAGATCTCGGTCAGGATGCCCAGCGTGCCGAGGGATCCCGCCATGAGGCGCGAGACATCGTAGCCCGCGACGTTCTTGATCACGCGCCCGCCGAAGGCCAGGTCCTCGCCCTTCCCGTTCACGATGCGCGCGCCGAGCACGAAGTCGCGCACCGATCCCGCATAGGGCCGGCGCGGGCCCGAGAGGCCCGCCGCGACCGCGCCGCCGATGGTCGCGCCCGCGCCGAAGTGCGGCGGCTCGAAGGGCAGCATCTGCCGCTCGGCGTCGAGCACGCGCTCGACCTCCGCCAGCGTCGTGCCCGCGCGCACCGTGAGCACGAGCTCCTTGGGCTCGTAGGCGACCACGCCGTTATACGCGGCCATCTCGACCGGCTCGCCGGAAACGGACGCGCCGTAGAAGTCCTTGGTGCCGCCGCCGCGGATGCGCAGCGCGCTCTTTCGCGCCGCGGCCTCGCGCACGCGCTCGCCCAGCCGGGAAATGAAGGCGTCGCTCATCAGAAGCGTGGAATTTCCGGGTGGGGCACGTGGCCGCGGTGCACGTGCAGGCCGCCCCATTCGGCGCAGCGCTTGAGCGTCGGCACCGCCTTGCCGGGGTTCAGGATGCCGTCGGGATCGAAGGCGCGCTTCACCGCGTGGAAGCATTCGATCTCCGGCGCGCGAAACTGCGAGCACATCTGGCGCAGCTTTTCCACGCCGACGCCATGCTCGCCGGTGATGGTCCCGCCCATGTCGAGGCAGAGCTCGAGGATGCGGCCACCCAACTCCTCGCTCCTCTCCATGTCGCCCGGCTTGTTGGCGTCGTAGAAGATGCACGGATGCAGGTTGCCGTCGCCGGCGTGGAAGACGTTGCCCACGAGCAGGCCGTATTCGCGCGTGAGCTCATAGATGCGATCGAGCATCTCGGGCAGGCAGCGGCGCGGGATGGTGCCGTCGATGGTGTAGAAGTCGGGCAGGATCGTCGCGAGCGCGGCGAAGGCGCCCTTGCGCGCGCGCCACAGCCGCTCGCGCTCGAGCGCATCGGCGGCCACGCGCACGTCCGTGGCCCCACACGACTCGAGGATCGACCGCGCGCGCGCGGCCTCGGCCACGACTTCCTCTTCCGCGCCGTCGATCTCCACGAGCAGCAGGGCCTCGGCGCCGGTGGGAAAGCCCAGCCCCATCGCGCGCTCGCACGCCTCGATCACGATGCGGTCCATCATCTCGAGCGCCGCGGGCACGATGCCGGCCCCGATGATCTCGCCCACGGCGCGCGCCGCATCGCCGACCGAAGCGAATGCGGCGAGCAGCGTATCGGTGCGTTCGGGAAGGGCGACCAGGCGCACGCTCACGCGGGTCACCACACCGAGATTGCCCTCGCTGCCGGTGATGAGCGCCATGAGGTCGTACCCGGGCGCGTCGAGGGCGAGGCTTCCCATCTCCATCGCCTCGCCCTCGCCATCGATCACGCGAGCGGCCAGCACGTTGTGCGTCGTGAGCCCGTACTTGAGGCAATGCACGCCCCCGGAGTTCTCCGCGACGTTGCCGCCGATGGAGCACGCGATCTGGCTCGACGGATCCGGCGCATAGAAGAGGCCATGGGGCGCGGCCACCTCGGAGATCCTGAGGTTGCGCACGCCCGGCTCGACGATCGCCGTGCGCGCGAGCGCATCGAGCGCCACGACCTCGCGCATGCGGGTGAGCACGAGGAGGACGCCGGCCGGATCGGGGATGGCGCCGCCCGAGATGCCGGTGCCCGCGCCGCGCGAGACCACGGGGACGCCGAGCTTGCGGCATGCGCGCACGACCTGCTTCACCTGTGCCTCGCTCTCCGGCAGCACGGCGAGCATCGGCGTCGCGCGATGGGAGATGAAGGCGTCGGTTTCGAAGGGCCTCAGCCCTTCCTCGTCGTCGATGATGATGAGCGCCGGCTCGACCTGGCGCAGGGCCTCGAGCGTGCGGGTGCGCAGCGGCGTTGCGGCGAGCGCCTCCATCAGAAGCGCGGGAGCTCGGGATGGGGCAGCTGCCCCGCCTTCACGTGCATCGCGCCATACTCCGCGCACCGATGGAGCGTGGGCACGGCCTTGCCCGGATTCAGCAGTCCGACGGGATCGAAGGCCGCCTTCACGGCGTGGAACTGCACGAGCTCCGCCGAGCCGAACTGGCTGCACATCTGGTTGATCTTCTCGATGCCGACGCCATGCTCGCCGGTGATGGTGCCGCCCACCTCGATGCAGAGCTCGAGGAGCTCCGCGGCGAAGGCCTCGGTCCGCTCGAGCTCGCCGGGCACGTTGGCGTCGTAGAGGATGAGCGGGTGCAGGTTGCCGTCGCCGGCGTGGAACACGTTCGCGCAGCGCAGCCCGTACTTGCCGCTCATCTCCTCGGTGCGCTTGAGCACGTGCGAGAGGGCCCCGCGCGGGATGGAGCCGTCGATGCAGTAATAGTCGGGCGAGATGCGCCCCACCACGGGAAACGCCGCCTTGCGCCCAGACCAGAAGCGCAGGCGCTCCGCGTCGTTCGAAGAGACGCGGATGTCGGTGGCGCCGCTCGCGCGCATCACCTCGCTGATCTTCGCGATCTCGTGCTCGACCTCCTCGCGCGTGCCATCGCTCTCGGCGAGGAGGATCGCCTCGGCCTCGAGATCGTAGCCCGCGTGCACGAAGTCCTCGACCGCACGGGTCGCGAGCTTGTCCATCATCTCGAGGCCGGCGGGAACGATGCCGGCCCCGATCACGTTGGCGACCGCGTCGCCGGCACTCTCGACGTCGGGGAACGAGGCCATCACGACCTGGGCGAGCTCCGGCTTCGGCAGCAGCTTCACCGTGACCTCGAGCGTCACCGCGAGCAGGCCCTCCGATCCGGTCGCCAGCGCGAGCAGGTCGTATCCCGGCGCGTCGAGCGCCTCGCTGCCCAGCTCGATCGCATCGCCCTCGATGGTGATCGCGCGCACCCGCAGGATGTTGTGCACGGTGAGGCCGTACTTGAGGCAGTGCACGCCGCCGGAGTTCTCCGCCACGTTGCCGCCGATCGAGCAGGCGATCTGGCTGGAGGGATCGGGCGCGTAGTACAGGCCGAGCGGCGCCACGTGCTGCGAGATGCGAAGGTTCGTGACGCCGGGCTGCACGCGCGCCTGGCGCGCGAGCGGGTCGACGTGCACGATCCGGTTGAACTTCGCCATCGACATCAGGATGCCGTCGGTGAGCGGCAGCGCGCCGCCCGAAAGCCCCGTGCCGGAGCCGCGCGCGACCACGGGCGTGGAGGTCTCGCGCGCGACCTTCAGGATCGCCGCCACCTCTTCCTCGCTCGTGGGAATCGCGACCGCAAGCGGCGTCGCGCGATAGGCGGAAAGGCCGTCGCACTCGTAGGGCTTGAGCTCCTCGCTCCGGGTGATGACCGCGCCGTGGCGCAGCGCTTCGGCGAGCCGCGCGGCGACGCGCGAGCACGGCTCGGGCGGCGAAACGGCGGGAGAAGGCGCGGCGCTCATGGAACGAGCAGTTTACCGCCCGGCAAGGGTTGCGGCGCGGCCCTGCGCTAGGACATCACCGCGAGCTGCTTGTTGGCGCTTTCCAGCCGGTCGACGAGGGTCTCGAGGAAATGCGCGTCGAAGAGGCGCCGGCAGGAGTCCGAAGCATTGCGCAGGTCCTCGGCGCGGATCTTCATCACGATGCAGTCGGACGTCGTGGTGACCGTGGCCGAGCGGTGCGTTCCGCCCTTGTGCTGCGCGAGGTAGGACATCTCGCCGAAGCAGTCGCCGGCCGTGAGCACCGAAAGCGTGCGCTTGCCGCGCGTGACCCGCACGTAGCCCGCGGCCAGGATGAAGAACGAGTCGCCGTGGTCGCCTTCCTTGATCAGCACTGTCTCCGGCTTGAACTTCGCCCACTTCGAGATGCGCATGACTTCCCACAGCTCGTTCTCGGGGAAGTCCTTGAAGAAGGGCAGCGTGCGCAGCAGGCTGAAGCGCTCGGCCTCGCTCTGCTCGCGCTTCTCCTCCGCGCGGTGCTCCTTCTTCCACACTTCGGCGAGCTCCTTGCCGAACTCGTCCCAGCTCTGGAAGCGCTTCGCCGGGTCCTTCGCCATCGCCTTCATCACGACGGCGTCCAGGTCCTCGGAGACGCCCTCGCGATGCGTTGACGGCGCCTCCGGTTCCGTGTTCACGATCTGGTAGATCACGCTCATCGTGTTGGCGCCGGTGAAAGGCAGCCGGCCCGCGAGCAGGTAGTACATCACCACCCCGAGCGCGTAGATGTCGGTGAGGTGCGAGGCCTGCACGCCCCCCGTGACCAGCTCCGGCGCCATGTAGGCGGGCGAGCCCACGTTGGCCACGATCGTGCGATCGGACACCGTGCTGATCGCCGCGCCGAAGTCGGCGAGCTTGATGTCCGTGCCCTCGTTGTGCAGGATGTTGCCCGGCTTGATGTCGCGATGGGTGAGGCCGATCGCGTGGGCGAAGGCGAGCGCGCGCACGCACTTGAAGATGATCTCGGCGGCATCGCGCGGCGAGAGCAGGCTCTCCTTCTGGCAGAACTTCTCGAGCGTGCCGCCCTGCACGTACTCCATCACGATGTAGCTGTACTCGTCCTCGACCACCGCGTCGTAGATCTGCACGATGTGCGGATGGGACAGCTTGCCCGCGAGCGAGGCCTCGTTGAGGAACATGGAGCGGTAGAACGCGCCGTCCTCGCTGTGCTTGAGCGCTTCCGGATAGGCGACCTTGATGGCGACCTTGCGCTGCGCGAACGGATCGTCCGCGAGATAGACCCTGCCGGTCGCCCCCCGTCCCAGCTCGCGGAGGATCTTGTACTTGCCAATGGATTCGCGGCTCATTGCAACCGATTATAGGGGCGGGGCCCGCGGAATGCTAAGGAGGAATCCACAAGCGAAAAACCCCGCCGCAGCGGGGTTTTTCGCGCACCGGGGCGAGCTTAGAACAACCCGGTGATCTTGCCGTCGTCCGTCACGTCGATGTTGACCGCCGACGGCACCTTCGGCAGGCCCGGCATCGTCATGATGTCGCCGCAGACCATCACGATGAACTCCGCACCCGCCGCGAGGCGCACCTCACGGACGTTCACGGTGTGGCCGGATGGCGCGCCGCGCAGCTGCGGGTCGGTCGAGAACGAATACTGCGTCTTCGCCACGCACACCGGGTAGTGGCCGTAGCCCGACTCCTGGTACTTCTTGATCTGCGCCCGGACCTTGGAATCCGCCGTGATGTCGGCCGCGCCGTAGATCTTCTGCGCGATCGCCTTCATCTTGTCCCAGAGCGGCAGGTTCTCGTCGTACACGAACTTGAAGTCGTTCGGCTCGTCGCAGAGGCGCACGACTTCCTTGGCGAGATCGGTCGCACCCTTGCCGCCCTCGGCCCAGTGGCGCGCGAGGATGACCTTGGCGCCGTGATGGGCCATCTTGTCCTGCAGCAGCTTCACCTCGGCGTCCGTGTCCTCGGTGCGATGGTTGATCGCGACGACGCACGGCAGGCCATAGTTGTTGCGCACGTTGTTCACGTGGCGCTCGATGTTGGTGATGCCCTTGCCCAGGGCGTCCAGGTTCTCCTTGCCGAGCTCCTTCACGTCGACGCCGCCGTGGTACTTGAGGGCGCGGATCGTGGCGACGATCACCACCGCCGAGGGCTTGAGGCCGGTCTTGCGGCACTTGATGTCGATGAACTTCTCGGCGCCCAGGTCCGCGCCGAAGCCGGCCTCGGTCACGACGTAGTCGGCGAGCTTGAGCGCCGTCTGCGTGGCGAGGACCGAGTTGCAGCCGTGCGCGATGTTGGCGAACGGGCCGCCGTGGATCATCGCGGGCAGGTGCTCGAGCGTCTGCACCAGGTTGGGCGCCAGCGCGTCCTTCAGCAGCGCCGCCATGGCGCCGTGGCACTTGAGGTCCTTCGCAAGAATGGGCTTCTGGTCGCGCGTGTAGCCGCAGACGATCTTGCCCAGGCGCTCCTTCAGGTCCTTGATGGAGGTCGAGAGGCAGAAGATCGCCATGACTTCGGAGGCCACGACGATGTCGAACCCGTCTTCACGCGGGAAGCCGTTGGCGGGACCGCCGAGTGCCACCACGATCTCGCGCAGCGCGCGGTCGTTCATGTCGAGCACGCGCTTCCACGTGATGCGGCGCTGGTCGAAGCCGAGCTCGTTGCCGTGGTTGATGTGGTTGTCGATCATCGCCGCGAGCAGGTTGTTCGCGAGCTGGATGGCACCGAAGTCGCCGGTGAAGTGGAGGTTGATGTCCTCCATCGGCACGACCTGGGCATAGCCGCCGCCCGCGGCGCCGCCCTTCATGCCGAACACCGGGCCGAGGGAGGGCTCGCGCAGGCAGATCATCGCCTTCTTGCCGATCTGCTGGAGCGCGTCTCCGAGGCCGACGGTGGTCGTCGTCTTGCCTTCACCCGCGGGGGTCGGGCTGATCGCCGTGACCAGGATCAGCTTGCCGTCCTTCTTGCCCTTCAGCGTGTCGATGTAGTCGAGCGAGATCTTCGCCTTGTAGTGGCCGAAGGGCGACACGGCTTCGTCGGGGATGCCGAGCTTCTTGGCGATCTCGGCGATGGGCTTCATCTTCGAAGCCTGGGCGATCTCGATATCGCTCGGCACGGACTTCTTGGGGCTGGACTTCGCCTCGGCGGGCGCAACGGTTGCCATTTAGGGGGTCTCCTCGGTACGGAAGGCAGCGGGGACAGGGGCCGGACGTCGCGGGGAGCGACCCGGCGTTCCCGATCGGGATTCGACTTCGAGTATAGGAATTCCGGCCGAGGCGCGGCCTTGACTCGGGTCAAGGGCTTCCGGGCACCTGCGGGCCGCCCCGTGCGCCGGATGGGCCTATAGAAAAACCCTCAACCGTCGGTCCAGCGCCGGTACAGGGCCTCCAGGTCGCGCGTGAAGCGCTCGGCGTCCATGACCGGGGACTCCTGGAGGCGCGCCCGGATGGTGCGGCGCAGGCGCGCGCGGGCCTCGAAATCGGCCGCCAGCCCGACGTTGCGGCTGACATAGGCCGCGCGGTCGTGCGCGATCAGCTCCTCGAGCTGTGCCGAGGAGGCGATGCTGTAGCTGCCGCGCGAGATGCCGCGCTCGCCCGCGAGCGCCACCATCGGCACGCCCATCCAGTACGTGTCGAGCGTGGTCGTGCCGCCGTTGTAGGGGAAAGCATCGAGCGCGATGTCCACGTCGGCCAGGGCCGCCAGGTATTCGCCGGTGAGGAGCCGCCCGCGCGTCTGCACGCGAGGCCGGGCGATGCCACGGCGCTCGAGGCGCGTGCGCACGTCCTCGGCGGCGACCTCGTCGGGCACCGCGTGCACGCGCACGATCGCGTGCGGCACCTCGCGCAGCACCTCGGCCCACAGGTCGAGCGTCCCGTCGGAGAGCTTCGCCATCTGGTTGAACGAGCCGAACACCGGCGGCTCGCC
>Ga0157369_10008131_pt1 | contig 12028 bp, 15 predicted proteins | sample C25metaG_FD_113461 | JGI IMG/M metagenome (GOLD analysis project Ga0157369, IMG submission 113461) | Corn rhizosphere microbial communities from Kellogg Biological Station, Michigan, USA - C2-5 metaG | ecosystem: Host-associated > Plants > Roots > Rhizosphere > Soil | place: USA: Michigan...
GCACCGTGGTCGGCACCTACCGCCCGGCCACCAATGCCGGCAAATCACTGATCCTGCAGGGCCACTGCGACGTGGTGCCGACCGGTCCGCTCGAGATGTGGGAGACGCCGCCGTTCTCGCCCGTCATCAAGGACGGCAGGATGTATGGCCGCGGTGCCTGCGACATGAAATCGGGCACGATCGGCGCGCTCTATGCACTCGATGCGATCAAGGCGGCCGGCCTCAAGCCGACCGCGCGCATTCACTTCCAATCCGTGATCGAGGAGGAGAGTACTGGCGTCGGCGCGCTCTCGACCCTGCAGCGCGGCTATCGGGCCGACGCCTGTTTCATTCCGGAGCCGACCAGCGGCCGCATGATCCGCTCGCAGGTCGGCGTGATCTGGTTTCGTCTGAAAGTGCGCGGTTTTCCCGTGCATGTGTTCGAAGCGGGCGCGGGCTCGAATGCCATCATGGCGGCCTATCATCTGATCCATGCGATCGAAAAGCTCGAGATCGAATGGAACGAGCGCGCCAAGGCCGATCGCCATTTCAAGGCTGTGATGCATCCCATCAATTTCAACCCCGGCATCATCAAGGGCGGCGACTGGGCCTCCAGCGTGCCGGCCTGGTGCGATGTCGATTGCCGCATCGCGATCCTGCCCGGCTGGTCGGTCGCCGAATGTCAGAAGGAAATTCTGGCCTGCGTCACGGCCGCTTCACGCGACCACCGCTTCCTCTCCAACAATCCACCCGACGTCGAGTGGTCCGGCTTCCTCTCGGAGGGCTATGAGCTGAAGGACTCCGCCGAGGCCGAAGCCGCTTTCGCCAAGGCCTACGGCGCGGTCTATGGCGGCGCGGTCGAGGATCGCGCCTTCACCGCGCTGACCGACACCCGCTTCTACGGGCTCAATTACAACATCCCGAGCCTGTGCTTTGGCGCAAGCGGTGAGGCCATGCACGGCTTCAACGAATATGTCGACCTGGAGTCGCTGCGAAAATCCACCAAGGCGATCGCGCTGTTCATTGCGGAATGGTGCGGGGTGGAGAAGGCCTAAGTCTCCTGTCCCGGGCGCTGCGCAGCGCCAATTGGCGGTGCACCGCAGAACCGGGACCCATTCTTCGGTCAAACTGGATCCCGGATCAGCAGCCATTACGTCGGAGGTCATTGCCTGATTTACCCGGTCCATCCATTCTCGCGGACAAATCGCATGAGGGAACACCGAGAGAGCCCATGACGCCACTTGAAAAGATTCAGTCGATGAAGCTGCCTTTTGCGGAGCTGAAGGGTGTGAGCTTCGTCGAGGCCGACAAGGACCGCGTGGTGGCGAAAATGCTGGTGCGGCCGGATCTCTGCACGCTCCACCACACCATTCACGGCGGCGCCATCATGGCGTTTGCCGACTCGGTTGGAGCAGCGGCGACCGTGATCAATCTGCCGGAGGACGCCAAGGGCACCACGACGCTGGAGAGCAAGACCAATTTCATTGGCGGCGCCAGGGAAGGAACGACGGTGACCGCGACCGCCACCCCCGTGCATCGCGGCCGCCGGACCCAAGTCTGGACCACGCGCGTTGAGTCGGAGGATGGCAAACTCGTCGCCATCGTGACCCAGACGCAGATGGTGCTCTGACACCGCCGCGATTAACCAACCGCCGGTGATCAGCGAACGCGCGATCTTGAATTTCGTGCTGCAATGCACAATATCCGGGATCTAGGGATTCGACGCCTCCTCGAGGGTTTCTGAGAGGAGTTTTGACTTGCTACACGAAGATGCCCATCGCCCGAGGCCGGGCTTTGGCTATGTGCGGACCCTGAGCCAGCAGGAAGAATTGCCGCTGTTGCGCGATCACCTGTTGCGGCTCGATCCACAGAGCCGCCGCGACCGCTTTCACGGCTATCTCGATGACAGCTTCATCGAGCGCTATGCCGCGAAGTGCGCCGACGACGGCACCATCATCGTCGCCTACATGGAAAGCGGTATCGTCCGCGGCGCGGCCGAACTGCATCCGCCCGGGCAATCGGAGGATGGCTTGCCGGAAATCGCCTTCAGCGTCGAAAGCTGCGTGCGGCGCCAGGGCGTCGGCAGCCTGCTGTTCCAGCGGTTGATCTCGGAAGCGCAATGGAAGGGTTATCGGACGTTACGCGTCACCACAGGCGCGGACAACGAGGCGATGCGGGCGCTCGCCAACAAGTTCGGTGCGCACCTGGAATTCCGCCACGGCGAGACCACCGGCACAATCGATCTTGCGCCGCAGCCGCAGGCCGAATTGGCCAGGCTTGCGATCGATGCGCCGCTGAACGCTGCGCGCGCGGTGATGAGCTTCAACCGCGCCTGCTGGAAGATGTTTTCGAAATTCTATGAGGATGGGCGCGCGGCCTGACCGCGCGATCGTTAGCGCATGATCCGGAAAAGTGTGTAGCGGTTTTCCGAAAAGACCATGCGCAAACAATAAAAGCTAAAGCGCGATGAAGTCATCGCGCTTTAGCCGGTTTCAAGTGCCGGTGCGCTTGTCGTTGCCGAACTTGCGCACTACGCGCCGCGCGACGACGACCGAACGTTGCGCGCCTTGCTCGCCGGCGATGACGCGGGTGGTCGCGCGCGGGTTGATGCGGCTCTGCTTCTTCACTTCGGCGAGAACGGCGTCGTAGGGCATTCCCATCAGTGAGGCGGCGATTTCGGCCTGCTGCTCATGATCGTCGGTGATGCCGATAGCGGCGAAAATCGCCTCATCCAGTGTCGGGGGATCGCGCCGGACGCGGCGCGGGCCGTACTTCGTGTTCCAGTCTTCGCTCATGGCAGTCTCTCGTTTGGCCAGCGAATACCTAGAGTTGGCCTTGTTGCATTGCAATATGAATTTGATGTGGCAGGTCAGCTATGCACGTCGGGATTTCAGTAATCTTCCGGGGATAACGCCCTCAAACGGCTTCTACGGCTTCCAGCTCCAATGGTTGTTGCGGCCAGCGTTTCAGCGCCGCGCGGCCCGCGTCGGTCAATTCATAAACGCCGCGCTCGGCGCGATCGAACCAGCCATAGACATTGTGCAGCAGAATTTTGCCGGCGTCGGGAATGCCCTTGCGCAGATCCTTCACCCGCCGTGGTCCGCCCGACAGCGCGGAGGCACAGGCCAGCGCCTGCTGGCGATAGGCGGTCATGATCGGCGCGCGCGTCGAGCCGCCCATGGCGGGATCGCCGATGCGCCGGCGGTGCTCCGCCACCAGCCGCGAGCGTTTCTTGGGATTGCGGCGAGGGGCTGATGTCGGCGGCTTGACCAAAACCTCGACATCGCCGCTGATGGTAACGCCGAGCATGCCGAAGCCAAGCCGACGGCAGAGATTGCGATAACGCGCGTCGCTTTCGCGCCCCTTGCCATTGATCGACATCCTGGCCGCGAGCCAGACCTCGTCGGCGGCACCTGCGCGGTCGACCGCTTGCAGCACCAGCTCGAGATTGAACGACAGTTTCAATTCACCGATCACCACGATCGGCGGATCGTCGCCGCTCAAAGCGACGAGATCGCAGCCGCCGACTTCGCCCTTGACCGTGAAGCCGAGCTTTTCGAGGAAGCGTTTGACAGGCAGATAAAGCGCGGTTTCCAAGGCAGCACCGGTTCCGGCGGCGCTCGGGCCGCGACTCACCGGATTCTAGCGAACTACAGGTGTGATCCCTAGACCCGCCCCGTTACCGGTATCAGCGCGCCGGTCACCGCGCTTGCGGCGTCGCTCGCCAGGAACAGGATCACATCCGCAAGCTCCTGCGGCATGACCCATTTGGAAAAATCCGACTTCGGCATGCTCGCGCGGTTGGCAGCGGTATCGATGGTCGAGGGCAGCACCGCGTTCACGGTGATCTTGCCCTTCTGCTCGGCGGCGAGTGCTTCGGTGAGCCGGTGCACGCCAGCCTTGGATGCCGCATAGGGGCCCATGCCCGCGCCGGCGTGCAACGCGCCCATCGCGCCGACATTAATGATGCGGCCGGCGGAGGACGAAACGAGATGCGGGATCGCGGCCTTGCAGGCGTTCAGCGCGGTCAGCACGTTCATCGCGTACATGCGGTGCCAGCTCTTGATGTCGCCGTCGGCGATGGTCTCGAAGGTGAAGCCGCCGGCGATGTTGATCAGCGCGTCCAGCCTGCCGAAATGCGATGCCGCGGTATCGATCGCCTTCTTCGCCGCTGACGCGTCGGAAAGATCGACGTCGCCGAGCTCGATCCGCTCGACGGTGGCGGCCGCTTGCGACGGCGCATGGTCGATGCCGGCGACACGCGCACCGCTTTTTTGGGCGGTTTCGGCAACTACTCTGCCGAGCGCGCCCAGCGCTCCGGTGATGACAACGACTTTTCCCTTCATGACCATTTCTCCGCGACAGGGCAGGCGACGCACATTAACGTCATCGCAAAATCACTTGCAATGGTCGGGGCTTTGACGGCGAATTGTGCGGACAACTTAAGATCGCATACGGGTGCGCACATGAGCGGTGATTCCTGCAATCCGCATCTCGATCTCGTCAGCTTCAAGTTTCCGCTGGCACATTTTGCGGAAAGCCTGAGGCGGGGAAGACGGACCAAGGTCGTCGCGATCGGTTCATCATCGACCGCAGGTGAGCCGACGCCGCCGGATTGGCAGGTGAAGATCGTGCCGTATCCGGCAAGACTCGAGCTGGCGCTGCGCAAGCGATATCCGGGGCGCATGATCGATGTGATGAACAGGGGTGTTGGCGGCCAGGAGGCGTCGGAGGAATTGTCGCGTTTCGAGAGCGATGTCATCGGCGAAGACCCTGCCCTGACCATTTGGCAGGTTGGAACGAACGTCATCTTTCACGCTGACTCCTACAGTCCGGACGCTGTTGCAGCCGCGATCACCACAGGACTCGACTGGCTGAAACACCTGTCAAGGGACGTGATCGTGATGGACCTGCAATACACGCCAATCATGGTCCAGGACGAAAAGGGCAATCCGGATCCGGACAAGGAAAGGGCCACCGAGCACATGGTGTCGCTGATCGAGGCGGCGGCATGCGAGGCAGGCGTCAATCTCTTTCCGCGTTATGCATTGATGAAACAATGGTGCAAGACCGATGGCAAGACGCTCGCTGACCTCGTAGACCCCATCGATTCATCGCGGCTGCATATGAGCGAGTTTGCCACCCGATGCGTTACGGTCGCACTCGACAAGGCGATCGGCGCGGTAGTCGGGCCGGTACCCGGCGGGGCTTCGCCTTTAGGCTAGTGCCCACTTTCCGAAGTTCGTACACCATTGCAGCAACCACTTGTACGAACTTCGGAAAGCCATGGGCACTAGCAAACTTATGATTCTAGTGCCGCTTTTCGATTTGAAGTCCCTGGTCCATTTCTCGGCTTGCGGTGCAGGGACTTCAAATCGGCGGCGCTAGGTCGTTTCGTTAAAATTTTTCGGAGTTTTGTAAACGGATGGCAGAATGACGCAGCTAGAGTGGTGCTTCGACATCCAAGGGGCTGGAGCATTGCCATGCGAAATCTGCCTGACCACGGTTTGCCGCTCGTTCAACTCAAGGAGCAACGGCGCGACTTGATCGTCGCCTTGCAGAACAGGAACGGTCCGGTAACGGGCTGGGAGCTGATGCAGATTGCAGCTATCCAGCAGGCGATCCAGGCCTTCGAGGACGTTATCGCCGATCTCGACGCCGAAATGGAAGCGGCCGCCTGACATTTGGCGCGCCGTGGTTGCGGGCGGCGCCGAGCCGATATCGTCCGCTCGATTCGATCAGGCCTGCAGATAGCGGTGTTTCAGCTCCGTGCGCGCGGCGGTACCGAGGCCGAGCCCGTCCCTGAAGTAGGTCTCGAGGTCGCCATACTGGCTGCTGACGGCGTCGAAGCCGGCCGCGAGGAAGGAAGCTTCGACCGATCCGATCGCCTGCCTGACATCGACGGGCAAATCGGGGGCGGAATTGGGATCGCGGCGATAGTAGCTGTTGGTGAGGAGATAATCCTCCGAGATCACTTTCGCCGGCACGCCGAGCGCATGCAATATCAGCGCGCAGGCAAAACCGGTGCGGTCCTTGCCCGCGGTGCAATGGATCACCAGCGGGGCGGTGTCATTGAGGATCTGCGTGAACAGCTCGCGGAAACTATGCGTGTTGAGGCGGACATAACCGCGATAGGATTCGCGCATGATCTCCAGCGCGTCCGCCGATGACAGCGCGCGCGCCTGGAGCTTTGCCCGCAATGCCGCGACCACGGTCGGCTCGATCGGCAGCGAATGCACGTTGATCTCCTCGACCACGCAGGCCGCAGCAACGCGCTCCTGTACGCCGCGAAAATCGAATGCGCTCTTGACGCCGAGCTCGCGCACCACCCTGACGTCCGCTTCCGTCAAATGGCCGAGATGGTTGGAGCGGAATATCCGACGCCATTTCAGCGCGCGGCCATCGGCCGTCGGGTAGCCGCCGAGATCGCGGAAATTGCTGGCGCCCTCGAGCTTGAGGTGACGGGAAGGGAGGTCTGTCATCGGCATGAGCTTAAGCCATTGTCTGCGGCAGAGAAATGACCACGGGGGCGGTTGGCAGCGCGGTTCCGCTCTGCTCTATACTGCGATCTGCAGGGGGCTTGTATGAGCAGATGTCGGAATATTGCTGTCGGCACGGCCGTCGTTGCCGGACTGATCGGCAGCGTGCCGCCACTTTCCGCGCAGACAACGCCGTTCCGGAATTATCGTTGCGCCGATGGCACGCAATTCATCGTCGCCAGCTATCCCTATGATTCCCGCATCTACCTGCAAATCGACGGCGGGCCGGTGACGCTCAGGCGGCGGCTTTCGATATGGGGCAACCGCTATTCGGGCGGCGGCGTCACCTTGAAGTTCAGTCGAACTGGACGGACGACGGTGAAGTATCCCGGAAGGCCGGAAACGGCGTGCGAGCCCGATTGACGCTTTGGTGCAGCAAAAAGGGCCGAAAACGATCTCGTTTCGACCCTTCTTCCGCTCTCGAATTTTGCCAACTGGTCGGCCAAGCCCTGGCAAGGAGGCCATCGCTTCAGTGATCGGCGCCTCATCAGTGCTTCCGAGTCTCAATGTTTCCGACTCTCAATGCTTCCGAGTCTCAATGCTCCCGAGTCTCAATGCTCCCAGGTCGGCTTGAAGCCGGGCACGGACTCTCTGATCGCCTCTTCGTGGTACCAACTTTCGCTGCAAACGACCTCGTTCATACGCGGCGAATCCTCGACCGTCGATTTGACCTCGGCGTAGCTCCGGCCACCGAGCGCCGAGCGGCCTCCGGCCGGGAATTGGTAGATCTTGGCGGACCCCTCGTCGTGAATTGCACTCATTGGTAGCTCCTTGAGCCGCAACGCCTGGCTCTGATGGTGCGCTCGACTCGTTCTCTGGTGGTTACCAAACTGGATATCGTTCACCGCGTCGCGGCTGCAATGTGATCAAAACGTAGTCAGTTTCTGCATATTTTGTAAGCATTTTCGCTATTGCCTTCCGCAAGGCAGGTTCCGCCTGACCAACGCTTGGGCGGGAAGGAAGGTTGCTGGCTCCGCTCAATCGCGTGGCAAGACGGTCGCGGCGGGTGGCGCCGCTTTAATCGCCCTGGGCGCTGACTTGAGCGAGTGCCGCGGAATCGAGCGGGAATCCGGCAATATCACTGCCATTTTGCCGCAGAGCGGTGAGGCAGCCCGCGCTGCTTTGCCGCACCCCCGTCGTGATCAAGGAGCTGTGGATCATGCCGCCCGAAGCCGGGTTCGCCGGGCCTTCCGCATTGCGGTAGCTGGCACGTTAAATGCTTTATGACGGACGGCTGAATATGGCCGGGTATGAGCGGGGAGCCATTTCCTTTCGGTCTCCCGCCTTTCGACGAAGAAGATCAGCAGAGAGGATCAATGACGAAGTACAGGCTCGAGTACATCTGGCTCGACGGATACACACCGACGCCGAATTTGCGCGGCAAAACCCAGATCAAGGAATTCGCGTCGTTCCCGACGCTCGAACAGTTGCCGCTGTGGGGCTTCGACGGTTCGTCGACCATGCAGGCCGAAGGCCACAGCTCGGACTGCGTGCTCAAGCCCGTCGCCGTCTTTCCGGACGCCGCGCGCACCAACGGCGTGCTCGTGATGTGCGAAGTCATGATGCCCGACGGCAAGACCCCGCACCCGACCAACAAGCGCGCCACCATTCTGGACGACGAAGGCGCCTGGTTCGGCTTCGAGCAGGAGTACTTCTTCTACAAGGACGGCCGTCCGCTCGGCTTCCCGTCCGAGGGATATCCGGCCCCGCAGGGCCCGTACTACACCGGCGTCGGCTACAAGAACGTCGGTGACATCGCCCGCAAGCTGGTGGAAGAGCATCTCGACCTCTGTCTTGCAGCCGGCATCAACCACGAAGGCATCAACGCGGAAGTCGCGAAGGGCCAGTGGGAGTTCCAGATCTTCGGCAAGGGCTCCAAGACGGCCGCCGACCAGATGTGGATGGCGCGCTATCTGATGATGCGGCTCTGCGAGAAGTATGGCATCGACATCGAATGGCACTGCAAGCCGCTCGGTGACACCGACTGGAACGGCTCGGGCATGCACGCCAACTTCTCGACCAAGTACATGCGCGAAGTCGGCGGCAAGGAGTACTTCGAAGCGCTGATGAAGCAGTTCGACAAGAACCTCCAGGACCATATTGCCGTGTACGGTCCGGACAACGACAAGCGCCTGACCGGCAAGCACGAGACCGCGCCGTGGAACAAGTTCAGCTACGGCATCGCCGATCGCGGTGCCTCGATCCGCGTTCCGCACTCCTTCGTCAACAACAGCTACAAGGGCTATCTGGAAGACCGCCGTCCGAACTCGCAAGGCGACCCCTACCAGATCGCTTCGCAGATCCTGAAGACGATCTCCGAGGTGCCGACCGGCGCCAAGGCTGCGGCCTAAACAAGGCTACTGCCTGATAGGGCCGCGGCTCGGCCCGATGTGCCCAGGCTAAACATGATCCGCCGGAGCATTGCCGCTCCGGCGGATCATTGGTTTATGACATGCATTTGCACTGCTTTCCCGCCCGTTATGAACCGCGCTAGATAGCGCCTGTCACGCATGATCCGGACCCGCAGGGCCGCGCTAGCGCAAAGTGCAAAGCGGCTTTCCGAAAGATCATGCGCAAACAATAGGCCGGGGACGCGCGCTTTGTTCGGAGGATTCTATACCGTCAGGTTTCAGGTGGACGATGCGGTCGGCCGCAGCGTGATGTATGCGCGCGATGGCAAGATGCTCGGCGGCAATTCCGCTTTCGCCCATATCGGCACCTATGAGGAGGTCGATGGCGAGATTGTCATCGAGATCAAGACCATTCGCCACAATCCCGATCCGAATTATCCGCCAATGGCCGGCACCGACGACGCGACCCTGAGCGCGCGCGGCAGGGCGGACGGGGAGCTCTACCGCTTCGAGGGCAGCCTGAACGTCTTGCCGGGCGCGGTGTTCAAATCGGTCATGACGCCCGTCGAGGAGCAGCCGCTGCCGATCGCGGGTGGGGTCGGCGAAGGCGGCGCAGTCAACGGCCTCTATTCCATCCAGCTCCGCGTGCTCGATGGTGTCGATGGCGGCCTCACCGGCGTGATGCTGCTGAACAATGGCCACATCCTTGGCGGCGACGCCTTCTTCTATTATCTCGGCACCTACACCAGCGCGAACGGCCGCTGGAAAGGGCAGATCCTCAATCAGGAGCATACGCCGGCCGGGGGCGAAAACCCCGTATTCGGCGGCCATGAGGTCGGCATCGGTTTTTCCGGCACCTGTGACGAGGAGGGCGCGCAGCTCGAAGCGACGGCGCTCGCCGGCAAGCGCAGTCTGCGGCTCAATGCCGTGCTGAAACTGATGCGCCGGGCGTGAAGCGGGAGCGATGGATGGGGAATGTGGTTCGGCTGCTTTCGACACTGGCGTTGCGGGGCGCCGTGGTTCAGCTCGCCGAGCAGTATCGGGCGGCGAAGGGCGTAATGCTCGATGCCGACTATGCGCCGACCGTTGGGCTGCTGAAGCGCCTGCGCGAAGGCGAGAAGGCCGACGTGCTCATCCTCACCCGCGAAGGCCTCGATGAGCTGGCGGCCGAAGGAGCGGTGGCTCCGTCAAGCAAGATCGATCTGGCGCGTTCCTATGTCGGCCTCGCGGTGAAGGCCGGCGATCCCCATCCCGATATCGCGACGGAAAAGGCGCTGGTCGCGGCGCTGCTTGCGGCGCGGTCGGTGGCCTATTCGCGCATTGGCGCCAGCGGCATCTATTTCGCCGAGCTGATCCAGAAGCTCGGCATCGCCACCGAGATCAACGCCAAGGCGACCATCACGGCAGGTTTCACGGCCGAGCGGCTCATCACGGGCGAAGCCGATCTCGCCGTGCAGCAGCTCAGTGAATTGAAGCAGGTTGCAGGCGTCGAGCTGGTCGGCCCGATTCCGCTCAGCCTGCAAACCGCGGCGATCTTCACCGGCGGGCGCATGGCGTCGTCGGCGAATGCGGCGCAGGCCGATGCGCTGCTGACCTATCTGGCCTCGCCCGAGGTCGCGCCGGTGCTGCGCGAGTCCGGGCTCGAGCCTTGAATTTGGTGGCCGGGCCCTATTTCATCATGTAGGCGAGGTGATTGCGCGCGTCGCGGTAGGTCGTATGGAGATAGTGCGGATGGTGACGCTGCGCCTGCGCCACCGCGCGCACTACGCAATCCCAGAAATCGCCATCCCATCTGAAATATCTCTCGCAGTCGTCATAAAACTTCACGGCATCGATGATCGCCTGCCTGATTTCAGCGTCGCCGACGCGCGGCTGGGCGCGCTTGACGAGCACGAACATCGGCCCTTCATACGCGTGATCGCGTTCGCTACGGTATTTTGCCCACCATTGTTCCGATGTCATGGCGCGATTGATCGCGACCTCTTCATCGCTCGGCGGCATCCGGCCTTCCAATTCGTCGAGCCGGTATTTCTGACACCACAGCGCATAGGCTGCGTCGTAGAGGGGTAGCTTTGCCGCTTCGGCGATGATCTTGGCGACCTGGTCGATCGCCTGCTCGGTCACTTGGCGCATGCGCCTTTGTCGCGCGGCTGCGGCCGTGGGTTCGAGGCGAAATCAGCGCTGGAACGGCGCGCTGATCGCGTGCGTTTTCATGGACGCAGAGAAGCTTTGTCATGATCCGAAAACTGTCATCCGGCCAGTACCGGCTCTATTCCCGCAAGGTCGATCCGAGGACCGGCAAGCGGCGCAATCTCGGCACCTTCAAGTCCCGTGCGGCCGCCGAGAAGCATGAACGAGCGGTGCAATATTTCAAGCGGCATTGAGTGGGGGAAATACGCTTTCCCTGCCGGCCAAGATGCCCTAAGAGCGGCCGCGACGATTTCTCTTTTTTCGCGTGCCCATGATCCGCCTCGACAATATCAGCAAGCAGCAAGGCCACCAGATTCTGTTCATCGAAGCTTCCGCGGCGCTTCAGAAGGGCGAGAAAGCCGGTCTCGTCGGCCCGAACGGCGCCGGCAAGACCACGCTGTTCCGGATGATCACCGGCCAGGAGCAACCCGATGAGGGGCAGGTCGCGGTCGATCGCGGCGTCACCATCGGCTATTTCAGCCAGGACGTCGGCGAGATGTCCGGCCGCAGCGCGGTCGCCGAGGTGATGGACGGCGCGGGTCCCGTCGCCGCTGTCGCGCTCGAGCTGAAAGAGCTTGAGGCGGCGATGGCCGATCCCGATCGCGCCGACGACATGGACGAGATCATTGCACGCTATGGCGAGGTGCAGGCGCGGTTCGAGGAACTCGACGGCTACGCGCTGGAAACGCGGGCGAGGGAGGTTCTCGCCGGCCTCAGCTTCAGCCAGGAGATGATGGACGGCGATGTCGGAAACCTCTCGGGCGGCTGGAAGATGCGCGTGGCGCTGGCGCGCATCCTCTTGATGCGGCCCGACGTGATGCTGCTGGACGAGCCGAGCAACCATCTCGACCTCGAAAGCCTGATCTGGCTCGAGCAGTTCCTGCAGGCCTATGACGGCGCGCTGATGATGACCTCGCATGACCGCGAGTTCATCAACCGCATCATCACCAAGGTCGTCGAGATCGATGC